>JAAUYK010071582.1_pt1 | contig 14617 bp, 4 predicted proteins | sample 7278021 | NCBI WGS metagenome assembly JAAUYK01 (sample SAMN14350223, study PRJNA611818) | marine sediment metagenome | isolation source: surface marine sediment (1.8m) | place: French Polynesia: Moorea | collected 2018-08
CCCCCCCCCCACCCCCCCACCCACCCCCACATACAGACCTCGCCCGCGGCCGGGAGACAGCAGTGAGAGAGAGAGGAGACAGAGTCAGTAGGGAGTGAGGAGAGAGAGAGAGAGAGAAAGAGGAGACAGAGGCAGTAGGGAGAGAGGATAGAGACCGCGCTCGAAATTTGACAGCGCCATAACACGAACTGCGGACTCCGAGTCTGCGGCATCGGCATGATACTCCCGGCCGCCATGAATGTCGGTCTTTGTTCACTGTCGATGGGGCGAGACGTGCTCGAGCGTTTGCTGCGTTTGTCAGCAGCCAAAACGCAATTACTACGGTGGGGATATGTCCGCTCAAGAAACGTGAGTGATCGATCGACCGGGAAAGATGGAGAAAGAGAGAAGGTCAAGCCGAAATGCCAAATCGAAATCGTCCGTGGCTTTCAAGAAGTGGCTTGCTTTTGGAAACAGTGCAAAGAAAAAGCCGGAAGTCATCTAATTTAATTTCGGCTGCAGCTACGACTATGTAATTACAGCTCGTCTAGCTATTAATAGCAATAGCCGGGCGAAAACAGGGCTAATTGCGTTGCATATTCACGTTAATGGAATTGCCGCGGCAGCAATTACCGCAAAGCTCATTGAGCGCTTCCTCCCAAAGTTGACTTTATACGACCGCGATCGTTCTCACTGCCTGCCTGCGGGTATTGTGGGAGCTAGGAATGAGCCGCCTCCGCCGTTGGGAAAGCACACTCTCACCGCGCGCCCCGAATTAGAGACCCTAAAACGAATTATCTGTAGCGAAGTGAGTGCTTTCCACTGCAGTAATTTCGCCTCCTTAAAACATTCAAAATCTTCCTTTTCCTTGTGATGTACTCGTACGTAGAGCAGCCTAATTGGCCAAGAAAACTGTTTACCATATACCGCATCCAATCTACGCATATGGTAACTACGTAGGTTTACGTAGAGCGGATCGAAGAAAAGTACATCTCATTCTACGTGTACTACGTTGTGGCAATGTTGTATTACGCAGCTGGCTAGCCGGGCGGCCAATTTTCTTCAGCCAACAGAAGAGATCTCTTTCTGGATATACGAGCGAGCGAGGGAGCGACCTAATCTTGGTCTTCTAGCCATGCCAGTCGTATTGTTGTGGAGGAAAACCCAATTGAAGAAAGCAGAGTGTAACAGCCAGAGACGGCTTTCATCGTCCGTTCGTTCGTTCGATGCAGCGCAATTGCGGAGGGACGTACGGCTGATATCTGAATCTGGGAAAGGGTATTGCATTGAAAATCGAGCACATCCAATGCTATGCAGTTCCAAGTCCGTGATCCAAGTTGGGAGAGAGAGAGAGAGAGTAGGAAAATCAGAGCTGGAAATAGTACTAACTACGAACTTACGCGATCCAGTCAACCAGAAAAGCCGGCCGGGAGGAGTCAAGTTGTTCATTCAGTTCGTCGTCGGCTTATTGTCACTCCCGTCTTCGCACGTACTATAGCAGTCACTTACGAGCGACAAGGAAGGAAAAAGTTTTTGACGGCTGCTCTTCCTTCCTTCCTTCCTTCGTGAGAGAACGCAAGAGAAAGAGAGAGAGAGAGAGAGAGAGAGAGAGAGAGAGAGAGAGAGAGAGAGAGAACAGCGCGCGATGAAAACTTGCCTGAATTTCGGGCCGTCGGCCACCTTCGAACTCGTCACTCGCTCGCTCGCCTCTTTTTCAGACAAATTGCCCTACTAGAGACTCAACCTGGGGTTGCTTTTCTCAGTATCGAATGGATTACAATCGTTAATTTGCTTACACTGCATGGTCTAAAATGCTTCTTAGTTGATGTGTACACCAAACGCTTATGCGAGTATGAGCAAATGACAATAGTGCACGTGTACGACTTTCTCGCCAGGTTATAGCCTCTCATATATGAATACTACTTGACATTCGAATACGCTTGAGTAGCCGTAAATTCTACCTGGCGGCGATCTGCATTTCGAGTCAGATCCTTCCATATCTATCCTTGGAAACGCGTAAACGGAGTCGATCTTGGAAGTCGAGTACGGACGGAACACACCCGGATGTGCATCACAAAGGGTGGAACGGCAAATGTGTGCAATTGTACACGGACCTATTTAATATTGGTACTTTACACGTGTGCGTGTAACGGCCTTCGATTCGTCTCTAATTTAATAGTCAATTCATGGCTACCCCATGTACGTGTATGCATGTACGTAGATCTGAGATGCACTTTGCAGGGCTCGAGGAGTCCCAAATTGAGTGGGTGTCGCGAATCTAATAACCCTGATTGTGCAAGGAACCGACAAGTTGGCCAATATTAGATTAACTTATGGCCTAGCTCCCCCCAGGAGCTAGCTCGCGCTGCATGATGGCCTCCTACCTAGCTGTCATCGAGTAATCATTCTGGCCGCTTGCAAATTTGGCCGCTTGCGTGCGTCCTAGGTGTTTATGCAAAATCGATCGCCTAGCTGTGTGCACCTCCGTACGTACGTAATTAAGTTGCGCTAAACTCTACTAATAACCGGAGCGCGGGCGGGCGTGAAGCAAAGTTTTATATAGATTCCCGTGAATGGAGCTGACTCAGGCACTCATCGTAGGAGAGAGAGACTGCTAATTACTGAAGAGAAAGTTTCAAGGGTTAAGTTAGAATTGGTTCGGGTCTGGTTTGGTCAAAGCTCTAAAACTCCAGACTTGAAACTGCTCATTGTACGAGTGTATTGCCTTGCTATGATGAATGCGTCGGATCTTTCCCAGAGGCCATCAATCGCCTTATACACACGTAGTTTGGTTGTAGTGGCCAACAGCTAAGCGCATTATTCTGGTACGAATTGTGTTAGCTAGGCCCTGAGAGAAAGAGTGAGCGGCCGCCGCGCCGCGCCGCGCCGGGGGGCAATTGCAGGAATGACTGGGAACGCCCGATCCGAAGGGTTGCATGTTACAGCTGTACTGTAGTACGTATAATCAAAGTGTGTTTCCTCGCCTAGCTATGAAACACGCTGCCTTACTTACACATTTGCGGTCGCCGGCCGCGTGACCGGGACTTCAAAGGAGCTGAAAAAGGCCGGTCGGTCGATCGGCCAAAATTGCCAACGCCGTGCCGTCGCCATGTGCGTGTGAGTGTGGGGAACATTCTCACAGCTAGGCCCGGCCCGGCCGGCCAGCTAGGCTGCCATTAAACTCCAGAAATGATGTATGGCACTGTACACACACAAAGAGTGGTGGAGAGCTAGGCCAAAGGCCGCGGTGAAAATTAAATAGACCTCTTGTGCGTAGAGGCTAAAAGGCCTTCCATATGCGTATGACCCTATACACCCTAATTAGTGGCTATGGCTAGCCAAGCCGGAAACGTCCTAGCTCGCTCAGCTTTTTTTTGGATCCTCCTATCCCCTTTTCCTCGTAGCTTCCTTCCTCTCTTTTTGTTCTACCGCAACTCAGTCAGTTGCGGACAAGTCCGAGCCGCCGCCGAATTCATTTGGGAGCCGGCCTCCCTCCCTCCCTCCCTCGTAATGACACCCCACCCGACTGACTGACATAGTAATGAGCCGGCTAGATCCCGACTGACGGGCAGACAGACGGATGGGATGGATAGGCCAAGGATTAGAGAGGGCATGTCATATGCTGGCAACACTGGCAGTTCATCTACGTACGTATGCAGTACACCCAGGAACGAACGGACGAACGTCTTGTCACGTCAGCACTCATATGTTCGGTCGGTCGACCCATGCTGATATACGAGGAAGGGACAGCTAGAGATGGGGTATGATTTTGGCTTGGGATTCAAGGTCAAGATTGTTGCACCTGCTCGACGTGTGGTAGTATTTGGAGGATTAAGCAGCTATAGTACGTACATGTATATTGGCTGTGATTCGATTAAATTACAACTATACGTATATGTTCAAACTCCTCATAGGAATGGGACTTAATTCCATGGGGGTCGAACGTATATTTTCAACTTAGATGAGTTCCGTTCAAGGCCAACGTACGGACGACGTATTTTGGCATTAGATTGACACAGTTCAAGGCCTGCTTAATATACGTGCTACGCACATGTTCCAAGGATACGTAATGCGCAGATATAATCAGATTAAGAATTTTACCTGGAATCGCTGTAGCTATGGCTCCTCGAAACGAAGGTTTCTTCTTGAGCGTAGCACAGTGTACAGTACGTATACGAAGTGTAGTGGATCACCTATATCAGCACAATTTCAAGTCCTTCTGTATCCTTTCTGTCGATTCGGGCGATTTTCTTCGGTCGTTCGATGTTTGCGCGGTCACGTTCCCTTCTTTGGAGACGACTGCCGGCCTCACTCGATCGCTCGATCCTCCGTCCGATCGCACGCCGACGACGCGAAGCCGCGAGGCCGCCGCCGCCTTGTTGCTCGTTCGCTCGCTCAGTCGCGGCTCGAAAAGGCGAAAGAGAGAGGGAGAGAGGAGAGAGGCCTGGGGACTGGAAAGCTCGTTCGCTCGTTCGTTCGTTCGTTCGTCGGTGTTTTGAGCCCTGATAGGGCCTGAAAGCGGCGGCGACGGCGACGGCGGCGAGACACACACGTGAGGGAGTGCGTGCGTGGAAGAAAGAGCTAGCTCAGAACCAAAGATTGTATCTGGAATATGAACGCGTGCAATGCTGTAGCTACAATGCGGACGTACGTTCGTCGCGTCGTTTATTAAAAGAGGGAACAAGCACTATAGTATAAAATTAACGCCGTTAAGAAGTTGCTATAGCCTAGCTAGCATTACACACACACGCGCGTCTCTGCGCTGCACTGCAGTATTTCCTCTTCCACAATCAGAGCGTCGTTACGATGACAAATTGAAGGCTGAGTGTAGACTCGGCCCACTTGCGTATATATTTCATCTTATACGTATACAAAGCCCACGAAAGGTGCGTACAAAGCCGGACGGTAGAAAATACACATACTACAGAGCTACAGCTATGGAGACTGATTTTCCTTAAGCCCGGCCGGTCTTATCGACAAGCAATTTATAGCTGCTTTTCCAATATGTACTGCGGCTACATAGCCACGTGGACGTAAGGCACACAAGGAACCATACGCGTCAGAGAATAATTGTACGTTTCTGGCACTTTCGTGATCGGAGCACAAACGTGTACTCACTTGAGATCGAATCTGAGTTTTTAGTGCAGTGGGGAGTTTCTCTAGTACGCACAGCGTATGAAACCGATTGTACGTATTAGTAAAGTACGGTATCTTTTACGCCTAGTGATGCCTTCTTACGTGTATACGGACATTCATACATCCCTACTTGAGCACGCCAAATACTACTACTGTACATACGAGATATATCGCATGTAAAAATAGCCTGCATGGTCAAACAACTCGATAGCTTATCAGCATACGTAGTTATGTCTAGAGTTACATTCCTGCACCGGTTGGAATTATTGGAAGCTGGTTTATTAATGACTATTACATATCGTACCTCTCTGCTCGTTTGAAGGGCCTGCAAACTGTTTGCTCTCAGAGAGCCTTCGAACGAAGACGTTGAGAGCTACAGAGGGACAGTCATGGCGTCTGGGCAAACAGAAGCACGTTGCTAGCTACGTCGGATGAATACTCGTCCAAAAGGCTGCTGCAGAAATCTCGACGTGTACGTCCAGGAAATGAACGCAATTTCGCAGAGGACATGCCTTCTCTCTCTCTCTCTCCTTCCCTCCATGCAGAGAGAGAGAGAGAGAGGGAGAGAGAGTCGAGTCAGTTCCTTGACTTGACAAATGTGACGACATATCTGACTCAACCGGGGCGGAACATGAAGACGCGGTCGGTCGTCGGTAAATGAGATTGTAGAGGGAGGGACCTTCCCTTCACTCTCTCCCCGGAGAGAAATGAAGGCATGCCCATCTGAGAGAGAAGGAGAGAGAGCTCCCGCCGTGATTTCTAGAAAGTCGGTTTTGCAGCTAGGCAAGATCCTGCTATTAGCGGTGGCATGGCGCCTCCCTCTTGGGGAATGCCTAAATGGCAATGGGCACAAAGAGAGAGAGAGAGCGAGGGTGTAACCTTTCCTTGGGGACTACAGCTACTAGAGTGCAAGTTACTTAAGCGGCCGTAATCTCTTCCGCGCTCACCACTACTGCGTAGTAGTAGTATTTCCTCGTTTTGAAGGTCGGCCGGCCGGCCGGCCGGACATTCATTAATTAGTAGCGCGAGCTGCATTCGCCGAATTCCTGCCCTGGGGGTGAAAATGGAGAGACGGAAGGCATGACTACAGAGGGCATATTAGAGAGTGTTTGAGGGCGAGAGACGAGGACAATGGTAAGAAGCAAGACAGGAAGGAAGAAAGATTCGTCTGATATTAGAAGGGGGAGAGGAGGAGGCGAGAGCGTAATAGTGAATTCATAAGAGAAAGAAAGGATACCTAGGATAATAGGCCCTTTGATAGAGGAGGTGGAGTAATAAAGAGAACAGAACAACTAGAGACAGCTGGGGGAGAGAGATAGCAATAATAAGAAGAGAAAAGGAGAGGGAGAGGGAGAATTAAAGAGAGAGGCCTTTTGTAACCTCGACCTCGTAGCAGATATGTGGGCCACGATCATGACTTCTAGTACTATGTATACGCTCTCTTGCTCTCTCCTGATGTTCGTTCGCCTGGAATGGAACGAGCTATACTATGCCATCAATCAGCGAGAAAAATGACGCGAGAGCGGACTGACTGACGCACAGACACGGCAGAATGGCTGCAGGCAAAGATGGAGTGCGTGTTAGTATAGTAGTATATAGTAAGTGGGACCACAGCCGCGCAGCCGTGGTTTCCTCCATGGGAAGAGTGAAGAATGAAGATTGCCAATTACGGCTACGCACAATCGCACATCGTACAGGAGCAGGAGAGCCTTCATAGCAGTTACAGCTAGAACTTGAAGTAAAAGTAAGTAGTATGCATTACGTGGAGTAGGTTCATGCAATTCATTCTTCTCGGTCGCTACCTGAGTAAAGTAGCAGATGGTGAGTTAATGAGCGGGTGGTCATCAAAATCAGTCTAGGTAGTACTATGGAGGCAAGGATTAGAGAGGTTGCGTGAAAGGGAACTTTACTTTTCGAGCCGAATTTAGTTTGGTAGCCGCCGAATTTGAGACGAAAAGGGAGGTACTTATTTTATGGTAAGTTTACGTATCTTTTAAAATTGAATTATTGCGTTACCGTTAAAACGGCTTTTACACACAGATGCGCAGTGGGATGCACGGTAGAAGTGGACTATACCCTATATTGTGGCACTTTGCGCTAGGTCCATCGGAAAATAATTAAGTTGAGAGACTATTGGCAATTGCCTGCATCGCAAGTATGCATAAAACCCCCATTCAAATAGCTGTGTGAATATTAACCCGATTAAACGATTAATCTCATAATTATGCACACATGGTACATTGATTGGGTTGCCACTGCACAATAATAGGCTGCAGCATATGCGGTAGCAGACACGGTACTTTGCCCATTCATTCGAATTAAGTACGACTATAAGACATCACGAGAAGTTTTAACTCATGAAAAGGTGCTCTATTTAATGCAAGACATATGTTATGTATATTCGAAGGTACATCTAAACAACAACATACATCCCATACTTGAGAAATATCACTCCGTGTGTGCATGTCGATAATACATCATACATTCAGATAATTAATATCATTGCCAGTCACGATGGGATTTCACGAGTGGGGATCCCCTCAGTCCCTTCCTAGCTGTCTGTCCCTCTCCCCTCTCCTCTCCTCTCCTCTCCTCTCCCCGCAGTCCCCGGCCCGACTTGTACAGTCGCTCCTTTCCTTGACTTCTTTCCCATTCCCATGGCCGACCGACCGACCGACCGACCGTGCTGTGCAGTGCCGTGGGCCGGCGAACGAACGAACGAACGAACGGACGATCTTACTGCGCAGTAGAAAAAGTAGTACGAACGATTGTACGACGTAGCCAGTTGCGAGTGACCAGACGGGCGCCATAAAACTGATCTGATGCCAGCCGGCAACTAGGAAATGGAAATGAAGCACTTTTGGTTTATATACACCTAAAGGACCCGGAAGTTATACATGCAGATGCAATTACGAATATTTCGGCACCTTCGCCATGCCCTTATCTGGCCACACCAACCCCCCCCCCCCCGATTCACGTTCGTCAGCTCATAGTAGTAGAACGTAGTAGGTGGAACGGCGCGGCCGGCGGAGAGAGAGAGAAAGAGAGAGAGAGAGAGCGAGAGATCCTCCGTTGAAGTTGAATGGATCGAGCGCGCTCGCTGCTGGCCCGTTTCGCATGCCTAAAACTGGCTGGAGGGAGGGACATACCAGGATTGGGGTGTGTTGTATTGCACGTACAAAGTCATTCTTAGTTTCTTACCTAAATTGCTTAAATGGCTGTCTCAAGCAACCTACATGCGCCGCAAATTACACACTCTAGTTTAAAAACTGCTTAGAATAAAGAATTGCCAATGGAGTGACCGCTATTTCATATATAAGGCTTGTAATGGGCAAGGACAGTATCCAATTTTAAGGTGCAAGATTCCATAAGAAGCAAAGAATAACACTTGTTCTTGACTTTGATCATATGCATTGCCTAACTGTTCCCTATGTTCTAACCCATGCCTCTGTATCAGGTAGCGGACTCGGGTGGATAGCCGGCCGGCGGGCCGGCCGGCGGACAGAGAACGAGGAGATCGAAAGAGGAGGAGAGAGAAGAGAGGGAGGGAGGAGGAGGGAGGGGAAAGAGAGAGGAGGGCAGACAGACAGACACACGGCAGAGAGTGAGTGCGAGTGAGGCAGAGGCAGGCAGGCAGGCAGTGCGAAAGAGAGAGAGGTGAGCAGAGGATCGAACGAACGAACGAACGGCCACGCATGCGGTATTAAAGGAGGTGGGCGAAGCAGGAACAAACACGAATGGGGAAGGAAATAGAGTCGACTCCACGAGAAGCGAGTTAACAAAGTGTCGAGTGAGGCCACCTAGGATTATACGGGAGTGTGCTTCGGCAAAAAACTGTGCGAAAACCTCTCCCGTTTCGCGAAAATCAGATCGTGAATGCTGCATGCTGCTGCGCTGCCGGCGGACGGACGGACAGACGGCACGGGTCGGGTCGGCAGCGGAGGCAGCAGCAGCAAATCCAGGAAAAGCCTGAGGCGCAATTAACCCGTGAGGGCTGCAAGAGACCGATCAGAGCTAATTAGAGCGTCAGGTAAGACCTCTGCTGTTTGGAGACGATAATGGAATCCACCCTGCTCTCGGAGGGAGTTGCAAAAACGGCTGAAATGGTGATTTTTCGCCACCGCACTGGTCGGCCCAGCATGGCGTTAGCTGCTGCTGCCACCGCCGCCGTTTATTGCGTCTCTAGCTGATCCGGGCTGGGTCTGTCCGTCTGTCGGATGCGAGCGAGCGACTTGGGCTCTCGCTCGATCGCTCGTAGGAGTTGCCTCACGATGCCGAAAATGCAAAACGGGTTTTTCCCCTCTGGGGGCGCGCGGATGCCGAGCGGCCTTGGAAAAGAGGCACCTTCGGATCGCGGATGCCGACCGGACGGACAAAGTGTACTCTGCGGTGTGTGCGACAAACGCGGCGGCGATGGGCGCCCGTGACGCACTTCTCTGCGTCGTCCGGATGCGTACCCTGCCCTGCTGCCTGAACGGACACAGACCCACAGACCGACGGACGGAGGGAGAACGACTGCGTAGTTAGCGGATGCGACGAAACGAAAAAAAAGAACGCACGCACGCGAGAAAATGTACACCTACAGTACATGGCTTGCACTCGTTTTAGGAAAATGCGCCTTCCGGCAGATCGAGACAAGCCCTACCCTAGTCCAAATGTCGCCGTGATGATAATTGATAAGCCATCCGCTGCATGAGAAAGCCTCAACGCACTGGCCGAACACGTTTTAGTTAGTCCGCTAGCTACTATCATTCGATTATGCTACTGGGGTCGATCGAACGGCGAACGCCCCAAACATTGCAGATTCGGCTCGATGGAGTCCTTAAAGTCGCAGAATCCAATCCATCCACGTACAGCCACCGCCACGGTCTCTCTTATCTCACTTTTCGCTAAACACCATGTTCGTACGTGTGCGCGTTTCTGCCTACTACACACACATATATACGTAGCTACTACGTAGACTACTACGCACTTTGTGACGCAACTGAGAGGGCCTGAAACGTCTGCTCTCCGTCCAATAGGAATGCACGCGTACGAGTACGTATCTCTATCTTAAAGAGCTGCTTTATGCAGACATAAACATATGTAAAAAGCGAAGGTCATCACGATTAAGAGAGAGCCAGCCAGCCAGCCGGTCAACAGCCAGGGGGCAAACCAATGTTGAAATTGGCCGAGCGGACTAGCGGCCGAAATGTCACGGCCGGCCGCGAGGTTGACAGACAAAAAGACGTACGTCCGGACAGATCCAAGAAAGTACATTTGAAAGCGACCGGTTCGTTCATTTCATTCCGCCTAACTTGAAAGCCACGTTTGGCTTGCGGCTATAAAAATCCCTCTGCCATAATAAGGTTGGGTCTATATAGCAATGCCAGTTAAAATGCACTGTATGCATGTATCGGCGTTCTTACTTCGACTTACTTTGCTCTGGCCAATCCGTCATCGCCTCCGTTGGAGAACAGAACAACGAACTGGGATATTCGTGGAATTTCCTTCGTTCAAACGCGGCGATCGTAGGGAGGGAGGGAGGGGGCGATACGCGTACGCGTACGTACTTGCATGGCCAAAAATTCATTGCTGCAGTCAAGAATGTCGTCCGTACAGTACAGTAGAATAGAGAGAGGATGAATACGTACTATACGCTCATACAACAAACAGCTCCTGTAGAGAGAGCAGGGGAGCGAGCGAGACTGCATTTTCCTTCGCGCTGCTGCTGATCGAGTGACCTTCCAGCATGCATGCTTGCTTGGTCAATCGGAGGGACTAAAGAAGCCGGAAAGCCGAGTACATACATGCAGTATATATACGTACATCCGGATTTAGAATTAGCGTTTTGTAAATAGCCTCATTCCGGTCACTTTTAGTAGTATGCATGTAGATGCTTATCAGATTCGTAAGTTATCCGCCGCATGCAGAAGTGCGACATATGCCATTCAGGTCAGCGCGAAGCTCAATGGACATGTAAATAGACAGACAAGCGCTGCATAATCGTCTAGCCTGAAAATCGGACACGGCCTCCGACCGCCCTCCTGCCTCTAGCTAGCCAGTCACTTAATCCTCTTTTCTCCCTCACCCACCCACCTCCCAAGTGGCCCCGGTTTGACCTAAAAGCGGCGTCGCTCGCTCGGTCGGTCACGTGCTTTCCGCCGCCTGAAAGTTTTGTTTTGTCCGCCGGGGGGGAGGGCAGCTAGCCGCGGTCGACGTGCGTTTAGCGAGCGAGCTCTAATTGGCCCGCCAAAAATGTACTGTTTTCTGCCTCTGCATCGATCCTGTATGTACGTCTTGCGATTTCTCTTCCCCCCCTCGCCGCCGACATAACTCGACAATTGCGGAGAATGAAGGCAACGCCATCCAGCCAGCCAGCCGGAGTCGTGACGTAGCTAGACCGGCTGCTTTGATCGGGCGGGGAGATGTACACACACATACGTGTACGGTATTGAGAGCTAGCTACATAGGGAAGGCTAAAAACACTTGTTGGAGCCAGCTAGCGACGTACGTAAGCGCGCGATCGCTCGAGCAGCTTGTTGATGGCGAACAAGAAAGCTAATTCCAATTCCGGGACATATACGTAGTACTATAACTACGTAGCGTCGTCAGACGTACGTACGTAGTACTGAGCAACAGTATAGAGCCGTTCGTCCGTTCCGGCGAAATGTTTTTCCCTCTCGAAACGAGTTTCGTAGAGATGCCTACTTGCCTAGCTGCGTCCGAAGTTCACTCACTGCCGACACCCCGCCGTCTGGATTATACACACTAAATATGCTTTACGTACATTTATGTGGCTGCACCAATGGGTTTCTGGCTTAGGAGGATTAGCATGCGCAGGGGAGGAATATAATGCTGCTTGCAACCGATTTTCCATGCTATATATGCTATCGTAAAATGTGACAAAACAGCATTTAATATTTTTTTCTCTCTATTTCAGCGGTCCCGTACGTACCATTTTCTCTTGTTGCTGACTGACTGAGCCAATTGAGTACGCGAATTAATTCTCCTGCTGAAGTCAGCGCTTTGCAATCGATCGATCGACCGACCGACATGGCGGAAGACGAAGGCGGAGGCGGCGGCATCGAAGGCGGTGGGCTCCAAGGAAAACGGGGACTCCCGCCAACTTGACTCCGTGGCCGCCGCGGGCGGCTTCAAGGTATGCGTATGCAGTACGAGGAAAATAAGAGTGTCATGGTGGCATGCGTTAAATGAGTCCTTTTTGCAGAGTTTGATGCCAGCGGTGGGCGCGGCGGGAAGCAGCAGCAGCAGCAACAGCAGCGAGTGTGAGAAGAGGACTTGTACTGTTAGTGTACGGAGAAATAGAAGTATGTGCATCAACGCGACGATGCCGGCGTGGGCCAGGGTCAGGCACTGGTCGGCGCCGGAGAGGGTGCCTGAAAAGGCTCCGGTGGCGCCGCCGACGACGCCGACGGCGGTCGAGCAGGACACCCGGGTGATACCCTGGGAGCTGCCAATGTCCCTCGAGGAGCAGTTCGAGGCAGCCGCGAGGCTGCAGTTCGACGAGCACTGGGGCGGCGGCTTCGGCGCAAAGGAGGACAGCGTCGAAGTCGAGAGCCGGTCTCTGTCGGCGATGGCTTTCGAACTGCGGCAACGGCTGAGCGGACGTATGACGCCGGCGACGTCGTCCGTGTCCGGAGTCAGCTGGGCAGTGAGGGCGACGCAGAGGCGCCGGCAAAGTAGAGACGAGCCCGAGGTGGAAGAGGAGGAGAGCGAGAGGACGAGCGGAGGGGGCGAGCGTTGGGAGAGCACAACAGTACCTGAGGAGCACCGGAGGACCGATCCCTCCCCATTGAAGGAGGAGGAAAATGAGGCGGTCACGGCGCAATCCATATCCACGGACCGGTCGACGGCGGCGGCGAATCGGCCGCCGCTATTGTCGGCGGTAGCTGAATCGTCGGACAGGCCGCCGCCGCCGACGGAAGACCCGCCGCCTCCGATGCTGTCCCAGCAGTCCTCGCGGCAGTGGAAGAAGAGGCGGCGACGAAAAGTCGACGCCAATGCCGTCATCCAACCACACGTACCTAACCCATGGCGGAGGCGGCCTGCGTCGTTGTCTCGCCGCCGCTGTCGCGTCCCCGAGAAGTCAGAATTGGAGGAGGAGGAGGAGACGCGGCGGCGAGAAAACCTCCTTCCTACCCCTCCGCATCAAAGTTCCTATCCAGCCTACTGCTCGTCTTCGGCGTCGCCCGAATCCAAGGGCAGGGGGAGGAAGGCAACAGGAGAAAACCTCTTGTCTCTCCTAAATATAAGATCCGTGTCACTTCTAACGTTCGCCTTGGTCTGTCTCATCGCCCCAGCGTCGGCGGAAGGTGGGTAATTGTCGAGAAAAGTATCTCTTCATATGTGCATACTAAACGAATCCATCGCTTATTTCATGCAGTGTGCAACACCGTCTACCTCGACAACCTGTCCGACTTGAATCGCCTGGAGAACTGCACAACGATCGAGGGCAGTCTGGTGATCAAGCTGGGCCTGATCAACGCCGACCCGGACCTCAACGAAACCTACAGCTACCCGAAGCTGAGGGAGATCACCGACTTCTTGATGGTGTACAAGGCGAACAAGCTGCGCACCCTAAATCACCTCTTCCCCAACCTGGCGGTCATACGCGGCAACAAGCTCGTCAGCGTGAGTCATGACTCGATCGATCCTCGTGTCTAATTAGGGCTCCGATTTCTGCACCGGAGAGCGCAATTAGATCACTTCCTTTCTCGGAAGAAACAAACTGATCCGCGGCGGCCTTGGGCGATTATGTAATTTGACCTCTGGAGTTTCTTCCACCGACAAAAATACGAACGTAGTACGAGACAGAGATACATGCATGACAATGTTTTTAGGAGTTCGCGCTGGTGATGTACCGCAACGAGAAAATGGAGGACATCGGCCTGACCGGCCTTACGACGATCCTCCGCGGCGGCGTCCGGATCTCGATGAACCCGCTGCTGTGCTACGTCGACACCGTCGACTGGCGCAGGATCGTTGCGAACGACGAGGCGAGAAAGAAACACATCGTGATCGAGTACAACGAGCAGTCCAACGTGTGTCCGGACGTGTGTCCCGGCCACTGCGAGACGCTCAGCACCAACTCGAACAGGAAGAGCTGCTGGAACGGAAATTCTTGCCAGCGTGTGGAGGTATAGTATACTACTTGATCGAGCTAAACTTCTTTCTCACATGCGATCAATATGAATTTTAGGTGGATCCGAGTCGTTGCCGGTTCGCCACGGCCGACATGAAGTGCTTTTCCGTCGACGGCCAGCGGTCGGAGCCGAAGGCCTGCCACAAGGAGTGCGTGGGCGGCTGCACTGGACACCAGCCGACAGACTGCTTCGCTTGCAAGAACGTCTTCTACGAGAGGGGCACTGGCGGCGACGACGGGGGCAGGAGGAGGAAGGGCACGTGCGTCGATCCCTGCCCGGCCCCATTTCTCAAGGTAAGATTTAATTACTCGACACGAACCGCTCGCTACTCATAGTTTACTCTACAGTTCAAAGAC
>JAAUYK010045106.1_pt1 | contig 14610 bp, 4 predicted proteins | sample 7278021 | NCBI WGS metagenome assembly JAAUYK01 (sample SAMN14350223, study PRJNA611818) | marine sediment metagenome | isolation source: surface marine sediment (1.8m) | place: French Polynesia: Moorea | collected 2018-08
GAGTGAAGCGTAGCGTAACGTGGTAATCTCTAGAATCTATTGCAAAACCATTGAGATTGCTTCTCTCCACTCCGTTCCGCTCGCAATGACTTCACAGTGCGAGTGAAGCGTAGCGTAACGTGGCAATCTCTAGAATCTACAGTGAAACCATTGAGATTGCTTCTCTCCACTCCGTTCCGCTGGCAATGACAAATCTTTACAGCGCTTTTCACATTGATGAACCACACCGTCATAACCAAAACCCTGTCAGGGGTAATGACCATTAAGCCCTACTGTCGTCTACTGAAATGAAAACCGCTGTAATTATAAATAAAACTTTATATTATAAATAAAACAAGCTGAAAAATTAAATAATTTAATATTTTTTTTAGATTTTATTAAATAGATACTTAATTAAATATAAACTTACCTCAAAACTATTTTTTTGCCAGTGTAAATATTCTTAAAATCCTATGCTGAAAAAATAATATTTTACCACGAACTTCAGAATTTATATGTTAGCATAAAGCATCAAATATTCAAGACTGAAATAATCCCATAATTCCTTACATTCAAGAGCTAGCTAAAACTTAGGAGATATTTACAAGTGAACTTAAGACCAATGGATAGCAAATTAGTCAAACAGGCTAAGTATTGGCCCTTGCTATTATCTGCCCTGTTGTTAAGTTCCTGTGGAGGTGGCGCACCACCAGCAGCACCCCCACCTACAGCAGTGGGAATAGCAAGAGTTGATGAGACTACAGTAGCAGATTCTACAGAATATATTGCAAATTTAGAAGGAAAAGAAAAAGCAATTATTAGACCGAGAGTCGATGGACAAGTCAGCCAAGTATTTGCATCATTGGGGAACCGTGTGAAAAAAGGAGACCCGATCCTGCAAATAGACCCTTCTCGACAACAGGCAGTTCTGGATAGTAACATTGCTCAAATAGGTTCAGCTAAGGCACAATTAGATAGTGCAGAAGCTCAACTAAGATCCTTGAGAGATGACAAAAGAGAACTAATAGCAGAAAGAAACTTAATTTCTGAACGGTCTAACTTAGAAAGTGCTGAAGCTAACCTCCGCCAAGAACGTCAGGAATTAAACAGGTTACTAGCTGAATTGAGGTCTCTATCTGAAGAAGCTAATTTACGAAATGCTGAAGCAAATCTCAGGTCAGAACGTCAAGAACTAAATAGATTAATTGCTGAATTGAACTCTTTATCTGAAGAAGCACAATTAGAAGATGCTCAAGCAAATTTACGAGCGCAGAGGGCGGAAAAAGATAGAAGAACAGCGGTACTAGAGTACCAAAAAATTGAACAAGAAAGATTTTCTACATTATATGAACAAGGAGTAGTTCCCAAAGAAAAGTTCGACCAAACTACTCGTGACATACAACAAGCTGAAGCTGAAATAGATAATATAGATCAAGAAATTGAAGCAGCAGCAGCACGGGTAGAAAGTGCCCAAAAAGACTTACAACGTCGCACCACTACTCTAACTGCTCAAATAGCATCTCAAAGAGAAGTCATAGATGCAGCTCAAGCACAAGTAGAAAGTTCCAAAAAAGATTTAGAACGTCGCACCACTACCCTAACTGCTCAAATAGCAGCTCAAAAGGAAGTTATAGATTCATCCAAAGCACAAGTAGAAACCGCGAGAACAGACTTGGAGCGTCGAATTGAGACTCTAGATGCTCAAATTGCTAGTCAAGACGAACTTATTGCAGCTCAGGAAGCTCAGGTTAATACAACTCGTGGTGAACTACAACAAGCTCAGGCAAATGCAGTAGCAGAACAGGTACAGTTACAATACTACGATATTGTTGCTCCTATTAGTGGGGTACTTGGAGACGTAGAAGTAAAAGTCGGTGATTATGTAGATCCTCAAAGACAGCTAACCAGTATTCAGGATGATAACAGTTTAGAAGTTAGGATTCAGATTCCTATAGATCTAGTACCTCGAATCAGACTAGGCACACGAGTTGATTTACTAGCCCAAGAGACAAGTGAATTGATTGGTACCAGTCGGGTATCATTCATCTCTCCAGATGCAGATGTAGCAACTCAGACTGTTTTAGTCAAAGCAATATACAACAATGCTCAAAAGAAACTCCAAACTAACCAACAGCCAAGAGCAAGAGTTATTTGGGAAGAAGGTCAAGGATTAACAATTCCAACTACAGCAGTTACCAAGATTGGAGACCAAGCTTTTGTTTTTCTCGCCGAAGAGAAAATAATGGATGGTGAAAAGAAGTTGGTGGCAACCCAAAAACCTGTAAGGTTAGGAAGTATTCAAGGCCAAAATTATCAGGTAGTTGATGGATTGAAAGGTACTGATAATATCGTAGTTTCAGGGGTGGTAAAATTAAGAAATGGGGTGCCAATTAGGGATGAGTCTCAGTTAGGAAATCCAGGTAAATCTGAATCCCAAGAGTCAAAGGATCAATAAATGTTGATATTTTTCAACTAAATAATCCGGATACATAGTAATCTATGTAGAGATTTTAATAAATTTTCTCTACTGGCGTGACACACCTAAAATATTGCAATAGTAGGGGCGGGTTTCCCCGTTAAATTAATGAGTTTTCAAATTTAATTAGATAAACCCGCCCCCAATAATGTGATGTAACGCACCATTTTAGCTGTGTCGGTCCACTACAAATATTAACACTCAAAATAGAATTGCTATAGTATCATTTCAACTAGCATTTGTTGTACTTTATGTCAATCAAAACTTCTATACCTATAATATAAGCCAATATAAGCCCAATTACTAAATTTATGACCAAGAAATAACGTCCATAACCTTCCCTTGGCTACGCCACGTGCTGTCGCCCTACAAGGGGATAAAAAAGAAAATTCCGGTTTTCAAGCCTCCTAATACAGCCGGAGGACTTTTAAGGAAGTTCCGACCTAGGAGGCTAACTAATAACTGATAATTGAAATAACAAGCTCATGCTTTTAAGTATTGCAGATAACTTTATTAAGCGGCCTGTATTAACGACAGTCTGCTCTATACTGATTGTGCTAGTAGGTGTAATCAGTATTCCTTTATTGCCCGTTGCCCAGTTGCCTCAGCTTGCCAATACAGAGGTTCAAGTCACAGCAACTTATATTGGAGCTGATGCTCAAACGGCAGAAAACACAGTAACAACTATTCTGGAAAGGGAAATTAACGGTGTTGAGGAAATGAAATATATGTACTCCAACACTGGTAATAATGGTGTAACAAGTATTAATGTTGCCTTCCCAGTAGAAGTAGATCGAAATACAGCTCAAGTTAACGTTCAAAACCGAGTGGCCCAAGCTGAACCAGAATTACCTAATGAAGTTAAACAAACAGGTGTTAAAACGGAAAAAGCATCTCCTAGTATTCTCCTGGTAATCGCTTTTAATCCTGAAAAAGATGAGAATGGCAATTACATATATGATGAAGTTTTTATTAGCAACTACGTTGACCTAAGTATTAACGATGAGATTAAACGGACTCCTGGTGTAGGTCAGGTTGAATATTTAGGTCAACGTAAATATGCGATGCGGCTCTGGTTAGACTCCCAAAAGATGTCAGCTCGCGGAATTACTGCTCAAGATGTAGCCAACGCTTTACAAGAACAAAATATTCAAGTAGGTGCGGGCAAAATTGGTCAAGCTCCGGCAGCACCAGAGCAACAGTTTGAAATTCCTCTGCGAGCAGTTGGTAGATTTACAGAAGCCTCAGAATTTGAGGAAATGGTGCTGAAAGTAGGTGAAAATGGGACTCTAGTCAAAGTCAAAGATGTGGGTAGAGCTGAACTAGGGGCAGAAAATTATGAAATGATTGCAACTTATAATAACGGCCCAACAGTCGGGATGGCGGTTTATCAACTTCCAGGTAGTAATGCTCTACAAACAGCCAATGCCGTTAAACAAAACCTGGCAGAGATGAGTAAGAACTTTCCTCCTGGATTAGAATATAAAGTTGCTTATGACACAACATTATTTGTAACTGCATCTTTGAAAGAAGTTGTTATCACCCTTGTCCAAGCCATCAGTTTAGTGGTTTTGATTATCTTTGTCTTCCTACAAGATTGGCGGGCAACCCTAGTTCCAGCTATTGCTATTCCCGTGGCTTTGATTGGAGCAGCGGCGGGTCTGAAGATAGCTGGGTTTGAGATTAACACATTAACACTGTTTGCTTTTACCTTAGCATCAGGTCTAGTGGTGGATGATGCGATCGTGATTGTGGAAGCAGTCTCGACTAAAATTGCCCAAGGGATGAAAGCAAGGCAAGCAGCATTAGATTCGATGGAAGAATTAACTGGTGCGACTATTGCTACATCATTGGTGTTGATGGCAGTTTTCATCCCTGTTTCTTTCTTTCCTGGCACTGTTGGGATTATTTACAAACAGTTTGCACTAACTATTGCTTTTGCCGTTGCCTGTTCTACCTTTAACGCCCTTACCTTTTCTCCCACTATGTCTGCCCTATTGCTGCGTCCTCAGGAAGAAACAAAAGGACCACTAGGCTGGTTTTTTGATAAGTTCAACCAGGGCTTTAATTGGATACAAGACCAGTATGGTAAATTGATCAGATTCCTCATCCGCATTAATGTCTTGGTTCTGGGGATTTTTATTGCGGGTATAGTCGCAACTGTTTTGATGTATGGTATAGTCCCTAGTGGATTTGTGCCAGAAGAAGATCAGGGATATTTTCTGGTTCTCTATAATGCTCCTGATGGTGCTTCAGTAAACTATACAGCCAAAGCTACAGAAAAAATTACAGATAAACTTTTGGAGATTGATGATATCGAATCGGCTTTTGGTGCTGCGGGATTTGGCTTTGATGGTAACAACCCCAGTCAAGGCATCATGTTCGTATTGCTGAAACCTTGGGATGAACGACCTAAGTCAGAACAATCAGTTTATGGAGTTCTGAGAAAGGTAAATGCTTCATTACAGGATATTACAGAGGTTGTAGCTTTTGCAGTTAATGCACCGCCTGTACAAGGGTTAAGTAATACTGGTGGTTTTGAATTTCAATTACAAGACCGCAGTGGTAACTTACCCATTGAAGAGTTAGTAAGGAATGGTAATCAATTAATCAATGCCGTTAATTCTGAGAAGTACCCTGCAACCCAAGGTGTTTTCAGTCAATTCACAGCTAATAAACCTCAGAAGCGGATAGAAGTATTGCGAGACCGAGCTAAAGCTCTAAATGTCAGAGTTGACGATATATTTTCGACTTTGCAAATTTACTTGGGTTCTTCCTATGTAAATGATTTTGTTTTAGGTCAACGGCAATATCGGGTTTATGCTCAAGCAGAATCAAAATTCCGCTCTAACCCTGAAGATATTAACCAATTTTATGTTCGTTCTCAAAATAACGAAATGATTCCTTTGGGTAGTTTGGTAAAAATTAGTGATTTTACCGGCCCAGAGACGATTACTCATTACAATATTTTCCGGTCTATGAAAATCCAGGGCAACCCTGCTCCTGGTTATAGTTCTGGACAAGCGATCGCTACGATGGAGGCTGCTTCAGCAGAAGTATTAGACCCTGGTTTTAGTTATGCTTGGCAGGGTAGTGCTTTAGAAGAAAAGTCTTCTGGTGGTTCAGCACCAATCATTTTTGGTTTAGGGGTTGTGATGGTATTCTTGGTACTCGCAGCTCAGTATGAAAGCTACATCGACCCAACGATTATTTTGCTCTCAGTGCCACTGTCGGTATTAGGAGCACTTTCTGCAATTTGGTTCCGGGCAAATGTGCTGATGGCAGGTGGAGTTTGGCCTGTAGTGACGAATGATGTTTATTGTCAGGTTGCTTTGGTGATGTTGATTGGTTTGGCTTCTAAGAACTCTATTCTGATTGTGGAGTTTGCTAACCAGTTAAGGGATAAAGGTTTAGACATTAAAAAAGCAGCAATGACAGCAGCAGAACAACGTTTCCGGCCAATTCAGATGACTGCAATTTCTAGTTTGATCGGTTTCTGGCCTTTAGTTATAGCGACGGGTGCAGGTGTAGGTAGTCGTTGGTCTCTGGGTACTGCAATATTTGGGGGAATGTTAGTTGGTACGCTTTTGAGTTTGTTGATTACCCCTAATTTGTATATTGCGATCAAGAGTTTTGAATCGCGATTTTTGAAGGGTGAAAAACCTGAGCCGTCAGATGAGGATAGTCTATCAGATTATGATGACCATCATTCTAATGGATATGAATCTGTTGAGAATGGTGTGAAAGATCATCATAATGGGCATACTTTAACTAACGGTGCATCAGAAAATCAAGCTAATTCTACAGAAACTTCTGATTCTGATATTGATGAGGCAGTTAGGGAAGAACCACAAATGCCTAAAAGTTAGATTAATTAAAGCTTGTAGTATTGCTCTGGCCCATCTATAAATTAGGCAGGACTTACGCACCTCCAAGGTATTTTCCTCATTGCGACCGACAGGGAAGCAATCTCAAATCCTAGTTTTTCGTGCCTCATGCGTAATATAAAATCCGGATAATTAGTATGTCCAAGTCATTGCGACTGGAACGGAGTGGAAGGAAGCAATCTCAGGAGTGCGCGGAGATTGCTTCCTATCGTCGCAATGACCACTATTCAACCGGATTCTATATAAGTCCTGTTAGGGCTAGAGCAATACTACAAACAAGAACTTTATTCAAACTAATTATATCAAATTCGCTGACTTTCTCGAATAATGTTCTACCAAAAGATTACATAAGCTTTTTCCGAAACTTTTGTACGAACTTTTTATAGAAGGTCTTTAATTTATTTTGGCTATTGCATAGCTTGCGATCGCTCTCCTTAAGCTCTGGGTTTTTGTTATTCTTGAGATAGTTATTCATCCATTCGCAGGCACGTTCCCTTAAATCTGGTAACTCTTGCTTAATATTCACATCCCAAAGGAGAACTGTTTTGTCATCGCTAGCTGAAGCAATTCTATTACCATCAGGGCTAAAAGCTAATCCGATAACGCGATCGTTATGACCATAAAAAGTTTTCTTGTATTGACCATTTCTGTCCCAGATTTTCACAGTTTGATCGTAACTTGCTGTAGCAATTAGCTTACCATCAGGACTGAAAGCTACGGCACGAATATACCTCTTATGGCCTTTTAGAACTGCCTGTTCTTCACCATCTCTATCTAATAATTTGACTTGATTTTTGTTAATTCTAACAGCAATTATTTGCTTGTCTGGGTCTTTATCGGGACTGAAAGCTACTCCAAACACCCGTAATTTACTATCATTATCATTATCTAGAAGAGTTCGCTCTAGAGACCCGTTTATGTTCCAAAGTTTTACTGTTCCATCAAGACTCCCTGAAGCAAAAACCTCACCATCTGGACTAAAACTTAGTCCCCGAACCGATTTATGATGTTTTTCGCTAGTTTCTAGCGAGCTACCGTCTTGCTTCCAAATTTTGATTTTTCCTTTATTATCCCCAGTAACGAAAATTTTCCTGTCAGGGCTAAAGCTTACTGCCAGAACATGATTCTGTTTAAGTTCACCTGGAGGCATTTTTAGGGATTCGATCTTATTACTGTCTACTCTAAAAATTTTCACACTTCCATCCCTAGAAGCTGATACAATCAGCTTACTATCAGGAATAAACTTGAAGGTATTAATTTGTCGAGAGTGCCATCTGTCAGTTTTTATGTATGTGCCATCCTTATTCCAAAATGTTACATTACCATATCCTCTTGCTGTGAGAATTTTGTTATCTTTAGGATTAAAAATTACTCCGTGTAGTTTATCAAAAGTATGTTTTAAGATTTTCAAAGACTCTTGCTCTTGAGCTCCATTTTGACACCACGGTTGCTCACTCTTTATACACCAGAGTTTCACAGTGCCGTCATCACTAGCTGAGGCTAGGATATTGCCATTGTAACTAAATGCTACCGCACGAACTACATCATTATGTCCTTTAAAAGTTCTTAGTAATTTACCGTCTCGGTTCCAGAGCTTAACTGTTTCGTCATTACTTGCTGAAGCAATCATCTCGTTGTCAGGACTGATACTCACATCCCAGACTACACTCTGATGTCCTTCAAGAGTCTTCTCTAATTTACCGTCTCGGTTCCAGAGTTTAACTGTTTTGTCATGACTTGCTGAAGCAATTATATCTCCATTATTGCTGAAATCTAAGGCATTAACTGATTCGTCATGTGCTTGTTTGTTATGCGTTTTTAAGGTTTTGTACAAAGTACCATCTAGTTTCCAGAGTTTAAGGTTACCTCTCCTACTTCCTGTGGCGATTATCTGGCTATTAGAACTGAATCTCACTGTCGTTATTTCTCTATCATCTGTTTGAATAGTTTCGTGCGACCTGTCATCGCTATTATTGTAAATAAAGACGTTTCCTTGATTATCTCTATCTACAGTTACTCGCATTTTGCCGTCAGGACTAAAAGCTTGTCTGTTAACCCCATAGCTAAAAGCTTGTCTATTGTCCTCAAGCTTAAAAGTTAATACAGGTAACAAAGACTTTTGCTTTAATGTTTGGTATAGATTGCTATTTGACTTCTCCAATATAGCTTTAATTTCATCATAACTATACTTTTTCACTGGTATTCCATCTAAATGCCAAACCTTTATTTCCTGACTACCTCGATCGTTCGTGACAATCATCTTGTCATTGGGAGTAAAATTTACGTTGATAACTTTACCCTCATGTTGTAGTTGATTGAGTTCTTTGACTCCATAAACTACTTTGAGGAACTCATCCTGTATTTCTTTTTTAAATTTTTCATCTGGTTTAAATAACTGCAAAAGCCAGTGATCGAGTAATTTCCCTACTCTTAATAAATCTAGCAATGCTTCTAAATGTCGATCTGATTCCCACTTAATTTCTGCAGAATCAATGAAATTACGAACTTGTTGGACTTTTGTATCTCTTAGATTGCTCAAAGTCGAAATCGTCAAAACACTTAATCCAACCATAACTGCAATGGCAATACTCCAATTGCGGCAAGTATTAAAGGTTTTGCGCCAGATACTACGCTGTACAAACTCAGTTTCTACTTTGTTAAACCAGTTATCTTGAGAATTGAGTACCTGTTTGAGCAAATCTAGCCGTGGATCATTATTCCAGAGGAAACCAACTGCCTTTGTGTGCTGACTCCAATTATTGGCAGAAGTATTCACCTCTCGCTGCAACGGCAAATTTACTTTTAATATTTTTTCAGCTTCAGGATGCTCTTTTCTACCATTGAAAAATTTTTTGAAGGGATTCCATAAACTTACTGTTTCAACTGTTTCCTGTGTCTCATCTAACCAGTCTTTAATTTGTTTCCATCCCCTTACCAAAGCATCATGGACTGGTTCCACATATTCTTGACCTTCTGTATCCCTACCTTTGACAAGCAAACGTGCTTTTACAAAGCGAGCAATTACCTGCTTCACTTGCTGATTTTTTGGTTCTGGGTAGACCAATTCAGAAGTTGGCACTCTTCGACGAGCTAGTTCACCACTACGAATAGCCACCATTCGCAGCATCACATCACGAATTGTTGACTCATCAACTTTTTCTTCTGCTTTTAACTTGTTATAGGTATTGTCAGCACGATTAGTTAGAGACCGTGTTACCCCGCCTATTTGTTGATAATCTGCCTCAGTAATAGTACGATCGCTCCTTTCTTTATTTTCTTCTGCCTTCAGATATCTTAAATAAAGCTCACTTAAGGTGAAAGACAGTAGAGGTAAAGCACCAGGCATTTGAATCACTTCATCAATCAAAGCATTGACTAACTTTGAGGACTCAAAAAATAATGTTCTTTGTGCAGCAGGTTCTTCTATTATTTGTTTTAACTCTTCCCTATTCATCGGAGTTACGATAAACCTGCCATTTTGCCACACCTCTTGCCAAACCTGTTGCCAATTTGTATCTTTATACTTGTGTTCATTCAAATCTCTAAGTTGAGGTTCAAAGTCAGAACGCAATGTCATTACAATTCGGAAATTTTCAGTTATTTGTGGTGCAGCTAAAGCTTCTGCTAACAAACGTAAAAAATTTTCTCTGTCTTCGTCATTCTTGGATAAGGTAATTATTTCTTCACTCTGATCGATAGTCAATAATAACTTAGTATTCGGATTCTTTTGACTCCATTTATGAATAATTTCAGTTAAAAATTGAACATCTTGATATAACTGCTGAATTAATGAATCAAGCTTTAAATCTGTTGTAATTGGCAAGAGCGCCGTTGCCAGTGCAGTAAAAGGTAGTTCTCCTGGTCTCATCGTTTCCAGGATGTACCACTGCTGTCCATCTGTTTCTGCTTCTTGTTTAATCGCAGGTATTAAACCAGCTTTTACTAAGCTAGATTTACCCGAGCCAGAAAGACCCAAAACTACTGTAAGTGGATTGTTTTTCACCTTTGCTAGAAGACCTTCTTGAGGATCTTCGATCAGCTTTTTTCTACCATAAAATAACTGACTATCTTCTTTTTCAAACGAAGCTAAACCTTTGTAGGGATTGGTACTTTCATCTAGTTTAAATTCTTCTAGTTTTTCCGGTTTAAAATTAGATAGGGGAAAAATATATTCGCCCTTTAAAAAAACATATTCATTGATTTTTGGATCGTATTTTTGAGGTTGAAACAGCACAGGAGTTTGTCCTTCTGCAACTTTCCGTAATTCGTTTTGCAAATAAGTAAACATTTCATGGGTTGTAATTACTTTATCATCAATAATTGCTTCCAGAAATTTGTCCCTATCTCCATCTCCATTGCAGTTGCCTGTGAGTATTTTTAACAGAAAATAGGCAAAGGGTGAATGTCCATTCTTATTGCCCCTTTTGCCAAAACGAAATGAATCTAATGCTTTCTCATCATGGCCTGCTGAAGTAATAATTTGCTGAGTGCTATGTTTTATGAAGCGGTCATAATTTTGTTTATAAAGTCTCCGTGGTCTGCCTACATTTCTACCCTTGCTTACCCAAGAAATTCTACCTGCAAAACAGCAGTCTAGAATTATTAACAGATGATGACAGTGCAATTCGGTCAAGGTTTCGTATACTTTCTTCATCGACAACCAAGTTTTATTGTCATCAGCATCTGCATCTTGAGGCATAAAATAACCCGCAGGTTTACCCTCTTCGCTATCTTCTGCTTCTTCATCGAATCCATGACCAGCAAAATAGAATAAGAGGCGATCGCTTTTTTCAATTTGAGTTAATTTTCCCTCTAATTCAATTTTCTTGTTTTGCAGATTTTCTAGAAGTTGACTAAATTTTTCCTTAGTTGCTCCTTCATCAAATAATTTTAAAACTTGATAATTGTGTTTTTCCTGAAGAACATTAGCTAATTCTTGAGCATCAAAGACAGCATTCTTAAGTTTAGGAATATGACTATAGCGATCGATACCAATGATAATCGCTAAATTTCGCTTAATTCTTACCATAAGTGAATAGGGATTAGGGGAGTAAGGGAGTTTAGTAATGGATCGACACAGCTAAAACGATGCAATAGTAGGGGCGGATTTTAACTCGAATTTTAATGCTTATTCTAAGATTTACATAAACCTGCCCTAATGCACAAAATTAGTTGTATCAGTCTAGTAGGATGCGTTATATAGAATCCGGATAATTACTATAGCTTGCGTCATTGCGACTGGAACGGAGTGGAAGGAAGCAATCTCTGGGTTTGAGGAGATTGCTTCCTATTGTCGCAATGACGACTGTTCAACCGGATTTTATATTAGAGAAGCGTAACGCACCGACAGAGGGAAAACTAAAGCGGTGCGTTACGACGGACTGTTAAATCCTTTCACACTCTAAGTTGTAGCTGTCTAACGCACCCTACTAGACTTAAGCGTCAATCCTCTTCTTTTCTAGGAGAGGTAATTATTAATTATTAATTATTAATTATTAATTACTCAAAGCGTCTACCAATGCTTCCAATCCTTCTTTTGAAGTAAAGTACGTCAAATGATCGCAAGCAACATCTGGTAATATCCTTGGTTGAGGCGAGCGATCGCTACTTACTTTTTTAATATTTGCCAGGTGAACCGCAATATCATTAGGTTCTGTCCCAAAAACCAAACCATCAATAAATGCGTTGGTAGCTAGATTATTAAAAAGTTTTGCCTTAAACTTTTCTAGGAAACTAGATTGTTTTTTCGATGTTGGCATCGATCGATCTCCAGAAATAATAGTATAACGAACGTGAGGATCTGGATTCTTAGCAAGTTTTGTGATAAACTCTGAATCAGGCTGCATCTGATCTAGAGAATTATCATTTGCTTCTATAAACTGTAAAGATTTAGCGCCCATATCCGCGACAACTTTTGCAGGCCATGCCATTGTCGGAATTTTATTCAGACCAAAATTTAACATCACAAATGCTAGTTCCTGAACTTGTGGCCAAGGAGAACCTCCATTAGGAGTACCCAACATCACTAAATGTTGAACAACTTCATTTCCTCCTTCTTGTTCGATAAACCAACGAGAAACTAATCCTCCCATGGAGTGAGCAACAATATGTAATTCTTTGCCATGATTTGCTCCTAAACCTACAGTTTCCAAACGTTTTTTGAGCAACAAGGCATTTTCTTCAATAGTTGTCTGGAGATTTTCGTAGTCGAAAGTTAAAACCAGGTCATAAAGTTCCCGTAGAGGACGTTGTTCCCCATTTATCTCTACTTTTGCCCTTTGAACGCTACCAACCATAGTTTCGGTATCCCCAATAATACCATGAATGTAGAGGACTATTTTCTGAGCAGAATCAACTTGTTTTTTGACTTCTTCGATATTTTTCTGATAAATTGGTTTCCGATCGTTTTCTTGCTTCACCTCTGCTGATGCTAAAATCGGATATTCATAGGAAGTTCCTAATTTTTGACTCCGGATTTTTTTGAAGAAAATTTTAATCGAACCATCTAAACTAGGACTACTTGTAGTTGGTTTAGGTAAACGTTCCAAGGTGATTTCTGTTTGTTCTCCCTTCTTCGCACCCTGACCGAGAGGCAAGAAAAATTCACCATCGTGACTAATAGGTAAAATATATTCATCCTCTTCTAAAGTTTTGTCAACTATTAGCTTTAAAGGTGCATCTTTAGTAACTAAGTTAACATCATTAACATTAAATAATTCCACAGCAGCTAATCCTGGATCGCTATTACGACTGGTGGTAAATTGAAAAGATTCAATTGCTCCAGGTTCTTCTCTGAGTAGGGGTGGTGTAACCACATTACCCACAGATCGTGTGGTTTGGGAAACAGTAGTAAGAGTTACTTTTGCTTGCAAACTGGGATGGGATTGTACTTCAACTAAACCATTCATTAATTTAGCGTTGCGATCCGATTGCAGTTGTTCCGCATCTCTGGGTTTAACAACGGTAACTGCTACTTCTTTAGTAATCCAATCATCAATTTTTTTCCGAGATTTAGCAGCACCACGGGTAGAAACTTGCTGCATTAGACTCTCAAGAGTTCCTCCTGGCACTGCTCTTGTCTGCCGAGGAGGTTCTAACCCCTCTTGCTGTAGTAGATCGGCATTAAAGTCTGTCTTACTCACAATCAACTTTAAGACATCTTTAATCTCAGTTATACCATTTTCGAGAAAATCTTCTTGAATCTCCACAAACACAAAACTTTCAAAACTATTGCTCTCATCTGAATTCGCTCCTGAAAGTGCTATTGTACTTGATTCATACTCCTCAACGTTTTCAGGATCGGGATAGAAATGTATACGCGGTTCTATGGAATAATCACTTGAAAGTAAGATAACAGCGCAAAATAATTTTTGGTTGCTATGATTAGTGAGCTTAAGTTTGAGAACTGGACGTTTCCATTCTCCATTTTCATATTTATACTCTAGATAATATTCAGAATTTGTTGACAAAGAATTGCCTGAATCTTCAGCGGGTGTAATCTCTCCTTGCTCATCCTCATATCCATAGGTTGTAATTTCCATCTCCACATCAGTTGGTTTAATACTACTCTTAGAACTTTTTAAGTTGAGAATATTAGTCCAACGAGCGATCGCTTCTAAAGCTTGAATTGCTTCTCCAGCAGCATTTTTACTGTAACCTGGTTTTTTGGGAATAGGAGCAACCACAGGATTGTCGCCTTGAGTAATCAAGTATTGTCCTTTATCCACTAGCAGGGTATAATCAGCTTCTGTAGAATCTTCAACCTGTTCAACATATAGAGATTTTTGACCGGAATTGATTTCTTCTAGAGCTTGCTTTGCTAAATTTATACCTTCTTCTTCTGTCGAATTCCCCTTAATATAAACCTTTAATTTTTCGATCGGCAAACTGGTAATAATCGCCCAATAACTTTGATTTTCATCTAAATCTCCTTGAGTTGGAGTAATTTCTACCTTGCTTTTTGCCGTCAATACTTTAGTAACTTTAGCCTCTCCAAGAGCTTTTGATATTTCCTTTAAATCATCAGGAGTGCTTCCTACAGGAAATATAGCTAATAAAGTAGTTTCATTCGCAGATTTAGATGTTTTAGGAATGCCCTGTAATGCTCCACCATCAATCTCCCAACCCTTCTCTTTAGGCTTTGTGTTGTAGGTTAAATTGACGTACTCCCCGCTCTAAAGAGACGGGGATTCTAAATATCACTATTTAGACTTTCTCTTTCGTCGAGTAGGCTTACTCGTTTGGGTTTCCCCATTCAAGCAGAGACCA
>JAAUYK010130559.1_pt1 | contig 14610 bp, 10 predicted proteins | sample 7278021 | NCBI WGS metagenome assembly JAAUYK01 (sample SAMN14350223, study PRJNA611818) | marine sediment metagenome | isolation source: surface marine sediment (1.8m) | place: French Polynesia: Moorea | collected 2018-08
CTATTTTTGTGTGGGGGGGGGAGAGAGAGAGAGTGTTGAGAGAGAGAGAGAGATTGTGAGAGAGAGAGAGAGAGAGAGAGAGAGAGAGAGAGAGAGAGAGAGAGAGAGAGAGAGAGAGAGGGTGGCTTGCAGTACGGAGACTAAACAAGATTAGCATAATTCAAAACTACCCTCTCTCCCTCCGACTGCGAGAACGAGAAATCGGCCGGCGTATAACACGCGGACTCCCCATGCGTGCGCTCTGACGCACCTGCGCCCTGACGTCTGGCTAGCCCTCGGAATCAATTTCTCAAACTCGCTGTCCGTCCGTCTTCCTTTGCAGGGAGATTTGGGCAAAAGGCGCGATGAGTTACGGCCGGCCAAAGGGTTATTAGTTATTACGAATCTAGTACACACGTTCGGAGTCTGCATACTCGAAGGAATCTCCGAGCCAGCCGAGAACCAACCCCTCTCCTGAATTATTCCCCGTCCGAATATGGCTCGTGCGCCGAACGGACGTAGGAAATTCATGCGGCCACGCCTGCCTAGCTGGCGCTTGAAAAGAGCTGCACACACAATGCCCCGGCCAGCTGTCTGTCCAAGAAAGCGAGTGGACCTTCCAGGAACGGAGAAAATGGTCGATTAGCATAATTGCCGCTTTTTCTTTGCATCCTTTCAGGCTTCCCCTGCCGAAGTTCAGAAGCTACGTGACAATATTTCAATTTCTTCAACCCGTTTGGAGAGTTTGCACGTCGCGCCTCCAATGATCTCTCTCTGGTTGCAGATCCGCCGACGTCCGCCATGCAGCACCACCATTTTTGCCCGCGGGGCACCCAATTATTATTCCAAATTCGGACCTGGCTAGCCGTCCGTTCGCCCGGCTTATACCGAGCCCCATTCAACCTCCAGGAATGGGTCACAGCCATATGTCGCCGACCGTCCACATCACTGACTGACAGCTGTGAAAACACACGTTATAGTAGTGCGCGTGCGGTCGCAAGGAATTCGAGCAAGAAACATTTCAGGATTTGGGCATACTAAAGACTACGTGACTACAGATATGATGAAGCAGGAGCTACGTATAAGTTTGTTGCAGTTCGATGTTCCTTGATCCGAGCCCAGGCCGCACCCGCGCCATTCACAACGCATTCGCAACGGCTCACGGAGCGCCGATTCGCCGTTCGCTCGACGGAACCGGCCGGCCGGCGGGGAAAACGCTTCGCAGACGGTTTATCAGCCAGCAGCAGTCAGTCGCTCTCGAGCCATTTCGGCTTAAAAGGAGAGGCCGGTGGCCGGCGCAGTTTGCCTTTCCAATTAGTCCGACTCGAGTTGCTTATACGCCGTGATCGTTATCTCCGCCGCCGGGTGGATGGCATGCATCGCCCGGGTCGGGGCAAACATTGCCAATAACAGCAAGCACAGGCTCAACCGAAGTCAATCAAAAGTTCATCTGGCCGTCGGCTGCCAACTGTAACCGAGCTGCTCAGACCAAGAGCGAAGTGATAAACCCAGAGTGGGAAGCTTAATGCCTCCAAATACGTCGGCCGTATAGTCGGACAGCCAGGCAGCCAGAGGTCACTCCTCCTCCTCCGGCGAAAGATAGCGACGTGACAAAGTGAGAACAGCTAGGCAATCGTAAACTGAATCTAGCAGAGTGGAAAATAAGGAAGCAAACACTACCAGAATGAAAGAATAAAGTTTAAGGTATAATACAAAATGCGTCTGCACGTGCTGCTGGTCGTCCTGGCCGCCGTAGCCGTGGTGGTGGCGGAGGCGGCGACATCATCGGCGCCGCGGAGAGCGGCGTCTACGCACAAGAGACACTTCGTGAGGACGGCGAGATGCCGGCGCCACAGAGAGATCGCCATCCCCAATGGCAAGCTCCGGCGGGCGGCGAAGGCGACCAACTTGTACGTGGTCAAGTGTGATAGGGGCTTTCGAGTCGGGCGCTACAGGAGAGACACCTTGCTGAGGTGCGACGCCGCCGGCGGGATACAGAACGCCGCCTCGGCGCCCAAGTGCTTGAAGCGGCTCAGGAAGAAATCCGGCAGAGGTGAGCCGGACGGCGACCGGGCCAGAAGGAGGAAGAAGGCCGACCGGATACGGAGGCTGAGGAAGCAGAGCAACAAGCACTTCCAGGTAGATTATACACAAAACGCCCTCCCTCTATGCAATCCACCCCCTTATAAACGTTCTCAGTCGGACGACTCCAGCGCCAATCTTGTCGAGCCGAATCGCAGCATGGAGTCTGGCGATTGGCGGCCTTATCACAACGACGTCGTTGGCGGCAGCGGCGGCGTTGACATTGGCGATAGCGAGAGAGGCCCAGACGACATTGACGAGGAAGTCGTACTTCTGGGCGGCGGGGGCGAGACGACCGCTCACGGCGGGACGGCCAAGGCCGACGGAGCCGAGAATAAGGAGGCCGGCACGTACGAAACTGTCTACCAGGAGGAATTCGAGAGTCCAGGTAGTACATGGGATTTCGCACTTACTATAATATACGAACTGAGTATTCAAAACGCAGTTAAAGAATACGACGAATACGACGAGACTGGCCCGTCCGCCGGTTCTGGTTCCGGAGAGGATGGAGGCGGTGATTATGGCCAGTACTACGATTACGACTACGATCCAGAAGCTGTTGCAGCAGAGAGAGAAGAAGACGATTATGAACCGGAGGAACACGATGGCGAGAGTGAGGATGAAGGTGATGGTGAAGAGTATGACGAAGTTCACTACGGATACGGAAATCAGGAAAGAGAGTGTTATGTACATACTAATTGTGACCGACGGAGAAAATGATTTAATTATTTTCCAGACGGAGGCCGATGAATACGAAGTCCACGATGATATGCAAAGCGGAGCAAAATCCGGATACGAGTACGAAATTGCAGCTTCGACGACAACTTCAGCCCCGACAACGCCGACTACGACTACGACAGAGGCAGAGGTGGAGGAGGCGACCTACCCAGGAGAGGAGTACGAATACGAAGAGGAGGATTACGATAGGGAACCATCGTCCGTTGAAACAAACGAGACCTACGACAGTCCCGAGGAAGAGGAAGAGTCCGACGGAGAGGACTCCTACGACGATTACGACGACGAAGAGGAGGAATCGGACGCTGATCAAGAGGAAGAGTTGCTCTATAGGAACTACGAGATCCTCTCCGACTTCTACAAGAAGCACTTTGTCGATCTCAGGGTTTTGGACACCACCTGCGATCCGGCAAGTGTACACTTTTGGCCTTCTTAAAGTATTAGTTAACACCTCGCCTTTTAGAAGGAGACGCCACCACCGACAGTTTTCAAGGGCTTTGTCAAGGAGTACACGACCGTGGAGAACGTGCTCCTCCCCGGCAAGCAGTACCACTCCGTGCAGTACGAGTGCGAGCCCGGCTACCGACTGAGCGAGGGCAGCCTCGGCTTCATGTTCTGCCAGCAGCAGGGTTGGATGGGAGTGCAGCCATACTGCGAGGAGGATCCCGGTAATAAGGAGGCTTTCTTATTACGCTTTAAAGTCACAGTTACACGGACATACTTAAAGATTACACGTCGTCGGGTGAGGCTGGCGCGCCCGAGATCTGCGCCGAGGACAACGGCTGCCAGCACGAGTGTCGGCTGGCCGACGGCGGCGTGCCGACCTGCTTCTGCAACGAGGGCTACCGGCTGGTCGACGTGACCGAGTGTGAGGACGTGGACGAGTGCGCGGAGGACAACGGCGGCTGCTCGCACGAGTGCAGCAACAAGCCCGGCACGTACACCTGCGAGTGCCCCGACGGCTACAGCTCGAACGGCGCGGACTGCCACGACATTGACGAGTGCGTGGCCAACAACGGGCACGGCCCGTGCCAGGACACCTGCGTCAATACCGAGGGCAGCTTCACGTGCACGTGCGACGTAAGTAATGTATCCTTTCATGCATTTAGGCAGCCTAACAATTCAAAATCATGCTTAGAATTTGGAAGGCACGTCGCTCTCTGAAGACGGCTTAAACTGCGTCGGCGTCGACCTCTGCGCCGATGACAACGGGGGCTGCAGTCACGAGTGTTACACGACGTACGGACAATCGTTTTGCATGTGTCCCGCCGGCTATAAGCTGGGCGACGACTGGAAGACCTGCGTCGACGTTGACGAGTGTGCCACTATGAGCTCCATCAGGGAATCATGTCCGAATGGCTGCCTGAATACTCCGGGATCATTCAAGTACGTTCCGTATACTAAGCAAAATATTCTGTACTTAATTCACGTAATCTTGTCTCTTTTAAATTAGATGCCTTGACGAAGAAAGCGGAGCAACTGACGAGTCCCACGATTGCGAAGAAGGCTACCAGTACGACACTGAACAGGGCAAGTGCCTTGACGTCGACGAGTGCGCGGCGGCTGGATCCGAGAATCCGTGCGGCGACCACGGTCACTGCCTCAATGAGGAGGGAGGCTACACTTGCGAGTGCGATGCCGGCTTCGAATTCGACGGCCTCACCTGCATCGACTTGGACGAGTGCAACGAGCAGGACGGCATCTGCCTCGACGGTGAGTGTATCAACACGGAGGGCGGCTACGAGTGCGAGTGTTACGACGGACACGAGCTGAGGGACGGCGCCTGCAGAGACGTAGACGAGTGCGAGGACAGGTGCCTGGAGAACGGACAGTGCACAAACTACCACGGATCATTCAGGTGGGAGGAAAATGCTTTTAAGCATCTACGTCATTTCGAGTCTTCGATTTCAGGTGCGACTGCGAAGAGGGCTACGAACTGGACGGCGACGGCAACTGCGTCGACGTGGACGAGTGCCAGCGGGAGAGGAGCCCGTGCGGCCGGAGAGCCGTCTGCGTCAACACACCCGGCTCCTTCACGTGCCAGTGTCGCGGCGGCGGCAACAGGATCTGGAGCGCCGAGGCGAGGCGGTGCAAGAAGGTGAATCCGTGCCGGACGAACTCGACGCTGTGCGGCGAGGGCGGAAAGTGCCACATGATTCGCGGAGGGTACACCTGTCAGTGCTCGGACGGCTACGCCAAGGCTGAGGACGGAAAGAGCTGCGTCGCCAAGAGCGGATGTGAAATGGTACGCGAGTGAGCTTAATTTAGGTGTGTCCGCGTATACGTAATTTAATTATTTTTCTAGAACAATGGTGACTGCAGCCAATTGTGCATACAGACCGAAGGTACGCATTCCTGCAGCTGCCAAGTGGGATACGAGCTACAAGCCGACGGCAAGACCTGTTCGGATGTCGATGAATGCGAGGTGGGCGGGTACTGCGAGCACGACTGCACGAACTCAGAGGGCTCCTATTCGTGCTCCTGCCACGACGGCTACGAAGCAGACCCGGAGGATTCGAGGAGGTGCATCCCAGTGGAGGATCCATGCGACTACTGCAGCCACGCTTGCAACGAGTACGGAGAATGCGCCTGTCCTGACGGATTCAGACTCACTTCCGACAGCGTGACTTGCGTAGAGGAACACACGACTACGACAACTACAACAACTACTACTACTTCAACTACGAGTAGACCTCGCTATTCTCCCGTCGACGGGTGCCCTCCACTAGTCACCGATCCGTCGCTCATGGTCAGCTGCTCCAACGACCCGACTGAGGACGGGACCTTCCCGAAGGGGACCATTTGCCGCGGCAGGTGCTCCATTGGTCACGTGGCCGACGGAAGGCTGAAGCAGAAGTGTCGCAGGGACGGGACGTGGAGCGGGACGCATGCCACCTGCGTGAGGGCGACTTGCCCGAGGTTGGACCTGGCCCCTGGCGTCCTCGTTCACCCGGAGAGCTGCGCTCAGGAAGCGGAACTGCCGGTGCGACAGAGGTGCAAGTTCTCCTGCCCCGCGGGCCACAAGCTGCTCGGGTCGAGGGCGACGCGGTGCCGTAGGGACAGCAATTGGAAGCACAACGGGGGGCCGCCCAAGTGCGTCGCTATCGAAGTCGCCGCTAGCACCACGGCCAGCCCGGTCACGACAACTACCCCATATTGGATGTCCTGGACGACGACTACAACGAGCAGTACAACCTCGGCGCCAACAACTTCTTGGACGACTGCTTCACCGTACAGGACTTCCACAGTATCCTGGGGTATTTTGTTTTATAATACGAATTAGTAGTCATTTAAGCCAAAAGCGCATTTTAGCTTCCAACGACACGGTGCATTCTGAAGGTAACGAGGTGGAGCCCTACATCTACTGTCCCCCCGACGTGGTGCGAGACCTGCCCGCCGGCGACGCGTCCACCACCTTCGTCCGGATCCCGCAGCCCAAGACGAACGTGAACTGGTACACGAACGTGAAGGCGACGCCCTCCTGGGCGAAGGAGCTGGAGGCCGAGCTGGGCCTCGGAAAGACGCTGGTCACCTTCCAGGCCCTGAGCCCCGCGTCGTCCGACTCGTGCAGCTTCACGGTGCACGTGAGGGACACCGTGCCACCCAGGGTCTACAACTGTCCCAGCGACTTCAACGTCTACCTGGACGACGGGCAGGTCAAGAGACAGGTGAATTAATTGGTAAAATTCGACAAGCAGGTTAGGCTAATTATATACGATATTAAGGTCTTCTGGGAAGAGCCTATTTTCGCCGACAACGTGAAGATCAGCCACGTGATGGCGTCCCGCATGCCTGGCCAGATGCTCACAGAGGGCAAGCACGACGTCCTCTACCAGGCGGCCGATGAGGACGGAAACCAGGCCAGATGCGGGTTCACAGTTACCGTCTACAACTCACGGCAGATTGACATTAGGCGGAGAAGGTACTTGCTGCATAAATTATTATCCGAGCAGCACAAATTCTTACTATTTTAATCTTGCAGTTGGGTCGTGTGTCGCATCGGAAGCACTGGAAGGCTCATCAAGTTGTTCGTCGCGCACGTTCCGCGAGGGTGCTGGAAGATAAAGGATTACAGATAGACCCGGCAGTGCCGCCGCTGCTGGGAACATCACAATGCCAAAAAGTTGCCGTTTATACTACATGTATACTATTCTACGTACATTCTTAAGTAAAATCGTTTATTCACATGCTTGTACTATAAAATCTAATAACCTATGCTACTTGTCAGCAAGCTGATTCGCACTTGATGGATCACAGTCAATTTCCATGAGACACTTGCAATTACGCCGCCGCCGACAAATCGTCTTGAAACGACACGTGGCGGTTCGACGGCGAACACCATGCTCCACGCCGCAGTTCTCGTCGGCTAAGCTCTGGGAGCAACTGGTGGATGGCGCGTCGCACTTGTCCCCGGCGTACTCGACCCATATCCGACGCACATTGGTCGTCTCGCGAGAGGGGAAGACGCCATACTGCGCTCTGTTGCTCCTTCTCGCTTTCTTACTCTTCTTCGTCTGCCATTACAGAATTTACTTGCATCACGTAAGTAATCAAGAAAGGCGTAATCGACCCACCGTCTTCCACTTGCACACGATGGTGACCTTGCAACCGTCGGCGGCGTTGGTGAACTTTGCGTTGCCCCCGTTCGAGCAGTAGCTCTCCACGTAGATGGAGCTCCCGTCTTCGCCGCTGCTCGTCGCGCACTTCTCTTCTCCGATCAGAGACAACTCCACGCCGAACACCTCTCGCTCAGGTTTGACCGGGGTACCGAGGACGTAGTCAGCAGCGATGGATTCTCGCGAGACCGAAGCGGCGTTCTCCAAGCTGTTTTCGACGACGGCGTCCGCACCAGCCTCGTCTGCAGCTTTACAGATTTTCCGCAATACTGCATGCTTTTCCACTTTTCCCTTACCCTCCTCATCGCCGTAGTCATATGCGAATATGCGGTGTCCCTTTGACTTTTCATTTGGCTTTGGATGGTCGTTTGGTACGACCTCCGAATCCATCTTCACAGTTGAAACTGTAGTTGTCTCATTAAGGCCACCCTTTGGACTCATGGTTATGAAGACGCCGGGGTCGTCGCCAATGCCGAAAGTCTCCTCCGCCGAGTCGATGACGAACTCTCTGTCGATGACCGGCACCTCCAGACTCTCTCCCTGCTTGAAGAAAGGGGCGAGGGGTCCACTCGGTGACGGAGACGACCCTCCATCGTCCTTCCAAACCTTGTCCGCGTTTAGACACCAGACGAACAGGCGGCAATCGCACTGAAAGGACGGGGACAGCTACAGGATGTCAAGGCAGAATGAAAATTCATTACCTTATATTGTCCTGGTCGTCGGTTGTGGCAGGATGGAAGGCTGAGCGAACGGCACTTGCTGCAACACATAGGTATTTTATATATCAGTTTTATCCTTCGAATTTGCGTTTGAGTTTACGTACCTCCTGCGATCATCCGGAATAACGTCCGCCTCCCTGAGTCTGAGCAGCTTGCACCGCTCGGCGTCCCTGACGTGGACGATGGCGGTGCCGCCGGACCGCACGAAGGGGATGATCTTGCCATCGATCAGGGGGTCAGGTACAATGTTGCCGCTAGAGCACAACTATGATCGATGGAAGACTTTTCCATTCGTTTATAACACCGTCAACCGTAGATACCTTGTCAGTGCCAGCACTCCGAGGCGCATGATGAACCCGGCGGCGGGCGATCTCATCCTGCTGCCCTCTAGTCATCCCGGCACGTTGTATGTAATATGACGAACCGACGACAGGCAGGCGACTCGAACGCTTCACGCAGTAATTGAATTAGAAACACGCACTTCTCTGAGTATGGGCGATTTTATTCCATTCACTCCAGCTTAACATAAATCGCCACGCAACCCATATGCTTGCCGTTCCGATCGGTGAGGTCGGCCTTGAACCAATACTTGCCGGAAATCATGTACTCGGGCAGAGTCACGGCGGGCAGGAGAATATGCAGCCCAGAGTCCTCGTAGCGGCCCTAATGATACCATTCCAGTTCTTTTTCGCTTAGGAAACTCAATGAAGCTAGGATTATTAGCACCTTTTTGAATGGGCAGACCAAAGGCGGGTTGAGGGGAAGGCTGGGCAGCAGCTGGCAAAAGTCGTTGAAGACCACCGACCCGACCTTCACCCAAAGCAAGCCGAACTTGCGGTCTATGGTCAAATCCACCTAAATATGACAAATTAAGAGGCCATTAGGCCATTTTTACTTGAAACGAGTTACACTTACCCTAACAGGGGCTACTTCATCTTCTTGCAAGTCGACCAGATACGAAACGGAGACGTTCTCGGGGAACTTGAGTACGTTAGCACTAAAACGAATTGAATCGAGATAAGAATTAATCTCTTACACACTGCTCTGCTTAATGCGTACCTAAAATCAAGCTTCTTTATTTGTAGCACATCCTCGCTGGGTCCGCAATTATTCCAGCTAATCGCGCCTATCTGCAATTTAAAGACGTCAGACAAAGCGTGATCCGACGCGTACAAATAAAACGTTGATTTATGCGTATTGAGTTTGCTGTTGCGGTAGCTTTGAAAAGCGCTCTGAATCTTGGGGCGGCCGCGGACCCGCCGTGACTCTTCCTACAGATTCTCACCTATGTCATTTTGAGACCGCACTAAGGGGACGTGCATGACCCAAGGTCTTAATCCATAGAATATCTTACGGGAGTCAAATCGATCCCAGAGTCCACAGGACAATGAACATTTTGGAAAATAAAAGCGACCGGACGTAAGAGAGTTCTACGCCATCTCTTGACAGAGCTTTAAGTTTAAGTCTACGACATACAGTAGGTAGGCCTTGGCGGCCTGGAAGCGGCGCGCAGAAGCTCAAAATTCTCGCTAGCCGAGCGGTCGTCGGCGCTCCGGTGGCGGCATCGGACGCGACAATTCTTCTAGCGTTCCCAACTTTACCATAGGAAGAAATGTTTACCCGAAGGTTTTACTCCTGTACGCGTACATCAGTTCTTTATCCTCATCTCAGTTTGTTTATTCGGGTACGGAGAGGCCCCTCGAGTAGAGCCCTCGGAGCGAAGTCAAGGCAACCGTCTTTCGGCGGCCAGGCGCCCGTTCGGCGATTCTCGCCCAAACGGAGGCTCCGCCCCTTTTCTCGCGCAGCAGTCGCGGAAAAGCAGCCGAAAGTGAAACTTGTGCCCAAAGGGATCTTTTTTCGCACATTTGCCGTATTAATATTGTCGGCATCAGTGGAAGTGTGCTAACTACGGTAATTGCATTGAAATGCCCTGAATTCCAACCGCAAATATAGAGAAGTTGTATCTCCTACACGGTGTTTCCTGTTTGATCTATTCGATACCGGCCCATTCAATCACAGCTATAGGGACCGCTGCTTCCTTACCTTAATCGGTCTTCGCTCCCAAATTTCATTGCGATTCAGTCGTAATTCCGGCGGCTGGCGCAGCAGAAGCTCTCGTAGCCGTTCAAAGAACCTGCAATTGAAATAGGGACTTAGGGAGTTAATGTTCTTATTTTTACCGCCTTCCGTGCCTACTTTGTGGGGACGCTAGTAGCTTCGTCGTCGTTTTCACTATATGTGGCGTCGACAGCGTCGTCGACGACGAAGGCGGACGAGATCGCGAGAAAAATCAGCAGACGCTGCTTGCTGCTGCTGCAACTTCTTGTTGTCATTATGCGACGTCGCCGGTGGCCTAGTTTTCCGAGGGTCTTGCGGCTAATAAAATAAAGAATTAATAGTAGTTGCGGATTGAGTGTACCATCGGGTGTGTGTATAAATAGGTGTACATGTGGCCTGTTTTAGCCGACCCTTCCCTAACGAGGCCTCCCTAATTCACGCGGTCGACGTCGGGGTATAGTGGGACTTCCGGTCGGTCGGTCGGTCGGGGCTCTTGATTAATTCCCGCGATTCGCCACTTTTTCTCGCAGCTGGCAAGACTGATTCGGGCTGGATATTCACAGACACGTACACTGCGTTCCTCAGGCTACGAACGAGCGTCTCTCTGCTGTCAGTTCGCTAGGTACACTAAATTCGAGTCTGTACGTCGGTTCCAAAATTCCTGTCAACGTAATGTGCGCATAGTGGATTACCTAACTTGGAGATATTTGCCCGCTCGGCCATGTCTTTTTCACATTGAGCTGTTGAAAAATAGCATAGACGACACGCGATGGCAACGTCCAAGTAAAAACCGGACCGGGGCCAAACTGGATATCATATCGTACGTCGTCGATTGCTCCACATTCGCCATATATTTAACCTTGGCTTCGCAAGCGAATGTAAATTCTCGTATGGCTACTGAATGTTGGGTTGCTGGTATATAGCGTCTTGAATGCCTTTTCCAATGTCGTGAAATGCGGCATGCGCGCAATGGCAATGGCTCTCCATGTGCGTACGTTGACCGCCGAGACAGACCCGTACAATACTTGAAATGCTCCTCCGACTGTCAGCTAGCGGAGAAGACGTCGCCGCCGCAAACCCTTTGAGATTGGGATCTGAGGGCAGTAAACGGACTTTTAAAGGAAAGATCGCGGTTGACCGCTGCGCTGGGCGAGTTTCCATATGTTATGTTGGGCTACCGTGGAGAGACCTTTTCCCTTCCTATAAAGCTGCTGCTATACTATAGGAGCCGCTTGCGAACGTCTGTCTCACAGGGAGGCAAATCGACTATTTGTACAGCTGGCAGTGTGTTCAATTTTCTCGAGGTGGGCGTTAACCTCATCAAGGTGAAATTGGGCTATCACTCTCGGTCCCTAAACGCATTTATACGCGCATATCAGATGAGTAGCTTTACTACCTTAGACATATGCATGTTCGCTAGTATAAAAGGTTCAAAGGAAACACAAAGTTCATGACTAGCTGTCCTGATCTATATGAATGGTCATCCATCGCCGCCGACGCCGCCATTGGGTGAACAACCCACCGCCGCTCACTTATCTGATTGAAATCCACTCACTGTGTTCGAAGTACAACCAAAGTTCAGGTACGTGTGCCTAATGTGTCGAATCCAAAAGACGGTCGGAGCATTGTTGGAATACTTTCGTGAATTACGCTACGGTAGCTTCTTCCCTCGATGCGTGGATAGATCGAGGTAGGTCCGATATGACATCGGCGTGGGCAGTAGCTTAAACAGGTCGGGAGAGATCTAGAGACAAAGACGCGGACGCACGGATGGACGGGGTCCACATTTCATATGCGCGTCGGTTCTTCAGATGTTTAGCAACAGAGTGAAAGCAAGGAAGGGTGTTCAATTAGGCTAAAAGGAGCTCGGTTGGCCTGCAGAGCAGACCCGATCGCGACCTCTCAGCATGATGCCCTCTTCTAGCTGCAAAGTCTCGACCTGTGTGCGTGTGTGTGACAACGAGAAATGCCCCGACCGGCCGCCGCCGCGCCGCACGGAGAGAGAAGGAGAGAGAAAAGATCGGTATCAACACGATCAATATTCGAGTCCGACCGACCGGCCGACCGACCCGCCTCGGTCGAAGCCGGACCGCGCCGAAGCCGTTACCGGCCGGGCTCATATTTCATGAGACGGATGACACCGTCGGCCGGCCCTTCGATGATCATCCGGACCAGGATTATTCTGTAGTAAGAAGCCGGAGTGACTCGGGCATCGCGCTGAATTTGTCAAACGTCGCTTGACCGCCGAGCGAGCGAGCGAGCGAATGCGTGCGTGGTGCAGTCGTAGGCCTCTGTCGCCGACGCCGACGCCGACGCCGCTGATGCCGATGCCGACCACGCTCACGGAGCGCCAGGAATGCTGTTTCTCGAAGACCATGGTTCGGTTTCTTAATTGCTAGAGAGAATTCTTGTGCCACTCAGCAATGTTTTAGTTTCATACGACAACTCCTCCCAACTATTCCAAATATGGAGTATCCACTGCCTAGCTATTGTTGCAAGACGGCCGGTAGGGGCAAAAAAGGACTCTTCAAAGTCGTGACAGGAGGGTGCAAAAAGTTTTTTACGCCAATGTATCAGACCCATGTTTGCGAAATACTAACGTTGAGGGAAGTTTTTCCCATCTCAGTACAATAAGCTTTCCTCTAAAGCCAAGTCTGGGCACTCCGAATGCCCGCGCTGAGACAATGGAGAGAGCGAGGTAGGTAGAGGTATGGAATGGCTTCTCTATTTCGGTCGTAGCCAAAGTAGTAGCTGCAGCATCCTTTCTCCCCTTTTTTCTTCGCTCGACCGACCGACCGTCTTTCCCATATCGCTCGCCCTCATCAGAATTCAACGACTCCGCTACCGAATGGTGGTGAACTTTTGCTCTCCCAAGCTCGGCTTCAGATTTACGCTCCGAATCCGCAATAAATTGCGGGCCAATTACACATCTGCTTCCATAGCTAGCTGCGAGAAATTCTCGTAATGAGCTGTACAGGATTGCTTCCACATACAGATTAAGGGAGTTCACAAATGAGGTAAAGTGGGCAAAATAGAGTTAAAGAACAGAACCATATTTTGGCCTTATCTTGGCCTCCAACCTGATCTCTTTCTTTCTTTTTTCTTCCCTTGCACTCTCTGTCCGTGGCTACCACCCACGACGCAGGTGTCAGATTATTCGATGATATGCTCGCCTCGCCTCGCTCGATCCAACATGCTCCGCGAGGGAGGGAGGGATGATCGCGGGTCGTGGAAACCCCACGAAGAGGACGACGAAATCGGCTACGTCCAGACCTCAGTCGGGCCTGTCAATATCGTCTGATCGGACACATTGCGTACTGAACGAATACGGATATACGTAACTTCAACAGACAAAATGTTTCGTACTGAATAAGTTAAGTATGTTTTACAGTATTGTAATTGAGTTTCTTCAGGCAACTCTGAAGTTATCTCGCTCAGTCCACGTTTTTCCTCCGATTGATGGCGGCGATGACGGCGAGGCAATCAGGTATATGCGCGGCATACGCAAAGCGTGCGAGGTGAGAACGGCCGGCCGGATCAGAGGTCAATTTCTTGCGCGTATAGCCGAGAATCGTGCCCAATCAGAGGAGAAAAGCCCTTCACAGCCGGCCGGATTGTTTCAATGGTTTCCAGCTCGTGTAATGAGCCATGCATGCAGTTCGCCTCATATGTGTGACCCTTTGTCCGGGGCAATTTATTTGCGTACGCGGAGAGGAATTTTGCCGAGAAGTCGGAGGAGCACAAATGGGTCTGACCCCCGCCCGAAGCAGTAAAGCCTGTCCGCTTCCTCCCTCTTCCTCCCCTTACGTCTTAATTGCGAGCTATGCGCGTCCGGCAGAGGTGCGTTTTTCAAGCCCTATGAGTTCTCTTCAGCGTCGAATGTAGCATTTTCCCCTCAAGTAAACGCGCCTCGCTCGCATCGTTTGTCGCCCATTGTGGAAATTATGCACGAAAAGTCTGTCGACTCACTCACTCGCCGGTCGCCGCTCGTTCACCTCGGCTCCACGTACAACTTCATTAAAGGGTTCGACGCGACGGTCGCGGTCGGCCGGTCGGTCGGCCGGAATTAGCCGGGTCACGACGAGTACCGGGCCGGTGAATATGGCGGTATTCCTGAGTGCCTGGTCTAACTACGTAGTCCTATGGCTGGGTGTGCGGATGGGTTCGTCGTTGTCGCAAAATATGAAGACAAGAAATTTCATCCTGGGAAACTTATTCTGCGCGAAAACAGTACGTGTATTTCTTGTTGCGTTGCCCATACGTATACTTTGGGAAACTGCCATAATCGGCGATTATCAATCGCTGCTAAATAAAAGTCCGACATTTGCTCGCGTAAAAATAACTGTTAATTTCTTATAAAAAGTTATAATACATATAAAGAACGAATTGTATTCCTTTTTAGAATGTTGGCGGAGTGGGGA
>JAAUYK010008316.1_pt1 | contig 14569 bp, 13 predicted proteins | sample 7278021 | NCBI WGS metagenome assembly JAAUYK01 (sample SAMN14350223, study PRJNA611818) | marine sediment metagenome | isolation source: surface marine sediment (1.8m) | place: French Polynesia: Moorea | collected 2018-08
AGGCGATCCATCAAACCCGGTGAATCTGCTCTAAACTTATGCTGTAGAGCGGATTCACATATTTAGGTGGCAACCACCAAGTGGTTCCACCTAAACATGATCCGCTCTAGAGCATTATCCGAACAAGTCGATAACGCTCCCCCTCCCGGCCGGCCGGGCTGTCACTCGCCGAGGAAGACGCGCCGCACGGTCTTGTGGTCGGCCAGGCTCGCGGCCTGGCCGGAGACTGCCAGGCGGCCGGTCTCCAGCACATAGCCGCGGTCGGCCATGGACAGCGCCAGGCGGACGTTCTGCTCGATGAACAGGATGGCGATGCCGGTCTCGCGGATCGCCTGGAACGCTTGCTTCATGCGCTCGACCACCTGAGGCGCCAGACCCAGGAACGGCTCGTCGACCATCAACAGGCGTGGCAGGGCCATGAGCCCGCGGGCCAGCGCGAGCATCTGCTGCTCGCCGCCCGACAAGGAATGGGCCAGCTGCTCGGCGCGTTCGCCGAGGATCGGGAACATTTCGACGACCCGCGCCAGCGTCGAGTCCCGCCGGCCCTTGGCTTCGGGATGCCATGCGCCAAGCAGCAGGTTCTGCCGTACGGTGAGGTATGGAAAGACCCGGCGGCGTTCGAGCACATGGGCGATGCCAAGCCGCGTGCGATCGTGGGTCGGGCGGCCGACGATGCTCGCGCCGTCCACCAGGATGTCGCCGCGCAGCACCGGCACCAGCCCGCTGACCGTGTTGAGGACCGTGCTCTTGCCCGAGCCGTTGGGCCCAAGCAGGGCAACAACCTCGCCCTCGTCGACCTGCAGTGAGACCCCCCAGACCACCTGGAAGTCGCGGTAGGCGACCTCGAGCTCGTGCACCTCAAGCAGCATCGGTGGTGCCCAGATAGGCGTCGACGACGTGGGGGTCCGCGCGCACCGCCGCCGGCGGGCCGAAGGCGATGCGCTTGCCGAACTGCAGCGCCAGGATGCGGTCCGAAACCTCCATCATCACCCGCATGTTGTGCTCGATGGTGAGGATCGTGATGTTCCGTTCGCGCAGCGCCAGGACGAGGTCGATCAGGCCCGGTATGGTCTTCTGGTCGACGCCGCCGGTGACCTCGTCCATGAGCACAAGGCGGGGCTGGGTCGCGAGCGCCCGGGCCAGCTCCAGGCGCTTGCGCTGGCCGGTGCTGAGCTCGCGGGCGAAGCTGTGGCGTTTCTCCAGCAGATCCACGAAAGCGATCGCCTCGAGCGCCCGGTCGCGGGCCTCGTGGATCCGCGCGGTTCGGGCCAAGGCGCCGACCATGACGTTTTCCAGCAGCGTCAGGTCCGGGAAGGGCTTCAGCTTCTGGAATGTGCGCCCCACGCCCTTGCGGCTGATCCGGTCCGGGCGCATGCCCGTGACGTCGCGGCCATCGAGCTGGACCGTGCCGGCGTCGGGCCTTTGGAAGCCGGTCAGGAGATCGAAGAGCGTTGATTTGCCGGCGCCGTTGGGGCCGATCACGCCGAGGATCTCGCCGGCGCGCAGTTCGAAGGAGATGCCGTCGTTGGCGGTCACGCCGCCGAACCGCTTGGTCAAGCCTTCGACCTTCAGGAGCTCGCTCATGGCCCCTCTGCCCGGCGCCGCAGGCGCTCTGTGACCAGGCTCAGCAACCCGCGCGGCTGATAGACGCAGATCAGCAGAATCAGCACGCCGTAGATGATCAGGTCGACCGTGCCGCCGGTGCCGCCGAACCAGGAGCGGGTGAACTCGGAGAGCGGCACCAGGATCGCCGCGCCGAGCGCCGGGCCCCACAGGGTGCCGGTGCCGCCGAGCACGACCATGAGCAGCGCGAGCACCGAGATCTCGAAATTGAACACCCGGTCCGGATCGATCACCAAGACGTACTGGGCGAACAAGGTCCCGGCCGCGGCCATCATGGCGCCCGAGATCATGAAGGCGACCACCTTGTGCCAGGCGACGTCGATGCCCAGGCTCGCGGCGGCGTCCGGCTCGTCGCGCACCGCCAGCAGCCGCAGGCCGAGGCGGAGCCGCTGAAGGAACCAGACGACGGCGAAGGCGGCGGCGCAGAACAGCAGGCTCAGGTAATAGTATGGCAGCTTGGTGCCGTGGAACTGGAACGACAGCCACGGCGTCTCCCGGTCGATCGGCATCCAGATGCCCGAGGCGGCGCCGACCCATTCCCAACGCTGGAAGATGATCTGCCCGCTGATGCCGATGAGCAGCGTGGCGATCGCAAAGTAGTGGCCGCGCAAGCGCAGGGTGGGGATGCCGATGGCCGCCGCGATCAAGGCGGATACCGCCATGCCGGCGAGCAGGCCGAGCCAGGGCGTGATCCCCAGCTTGACGTAGAGCACGGCGCTCGCATAGGCGCCGAGGCCAAAGAATAGGGCCTGGCCCAGGCTGATCTGCCCGGACATGCCGGCGACCACGTTCCAGGATTGGGCCATGATGGCGTGGAGGAACACCATGATCATCAGGTGGTGAGCGAAGGAACCGGTGAAGACGAAGGGATAGGCGAAGAGCACGACCAGGAGGAGCAGCCCGGCCGACCTGAAGACCAGCGGGGAGGCCGGCCAGACCGGCTCCCGCAAGGCCGCCTCGAGCTCCGGCTGCTCCGCCTGCGCCACGGCGTCAGTACCTCCCCAGCAGACCGGTCGGTCGGAACAGCACCACGGCAAAGTAGAGCCCGAAGACGATCAGCAGCTTGTAGGAAGGGTCGACCAGGATGCCACCCAGGGACTCGACCAGACCAATCGACACGCCCGCAGCCAGGCTGCCCAGGATGCTGCCGAAGCCGCCGAGCGCCACGGCGACGAAGGCGAGCAGCGCGAAGCTGATCCCGACATCGGGAAACACGAAGAAGAACGAGGAGAGCATGGTGCCGGCGACGGCGACGCAGCCCAGACCGATCGCCCAGCCGAGCGCGAACATGCGGTCGGTCGGGATACCCATGACCGCGGCGGCCTCGCGATCCTGCGCCGTGGCCTGCAGGGCCAAGCCGGTCTCGGTGCGGCTGACGAAGAGCCAGAGGCCGAGGAAGGCGGCGAGGCAGACCAGGCCGGCAACCAGCTGCGGCAGGCCGATGAAGATCCCCGCGAGCTCGATGCGTCCGGCCACCAAGGGCTCCTGAACCGAGCGGAAATCCGGGGTCCAGAGGAACTGCGCGGCCGAGCGGATGGCGATCGCGAGCCCGAAGGTCGCGCAGATCTGCGCCAGCATGGGGGCCTTGAGGATGTGGCGGATGATGCCGTAGTGGGTGGCCAGCCCGAACGCGGCGAGAGCGGCCACCACGAGCGGCAGCGACACCAGCGGGTCGAGCCCGACCAGCGCCCACAGCCAAAACGAAAAGTACATGGACAGCATGAGGAATTCGCCGTGGGCGAAGTTGACGATCTCCATGAGGCCGAAGATTAGGCTGAGGCCGACCGCGACCAGGGCGTAAATCAGGCCCATGAGGAGGCCGCTGACGATGGCCTGGATGATGACGTCTGGGGACACTCAGACCCGCGTAACTCTAATCGATTGACTCACCTTAATAACTGGCAGTTTCATGTGCTACACAATACTGAACAAAGACAGGGAGGAAGCAGAATGCGCCAGAAACTTCTCGGGCTGGCCGCCGCCGCCTTGCTGGCGAATGCCGCCCCAGCCGCCGCACAGACTCAGGACGTGGTGGTCGGCGTCATTTATCCGCTCAGCGGGCCGGTCGCCCAGGTCGGCAACGACGCGGTCGCCGCGGTCAAGACCGCCATCCAGATCATCAACGAAAAGCACGACCTCGACATGCCGCTCGCCCGGGGCGAGGGCCTGACAGGGCTGGGCGGCGCGAAGATCCGCGTCATCGTCGGCGACCACCAGGGCAAGCCCGACGTCGGGCAGGGTGAAGCCGAGCGGATGGTCAACCAGGAGAATGTGCACGCCATGTACGGTGCGTACTATTCCTCGGTCACCGCCGCCGCGAGCCAGGTGAGCGAGCGCGCCGGTATTCCCTGGGTCAACGGCGAATCCACCTCGCCCAAGCTTACAACGCGCGGCTTCAAGTACTTCTTCCGCGTGACGCCCCACGACGGCGAGTTCACCCAGCTCATGTTCGAGTTCGCGGAGGATTTCCAGAAGAAGCATGACAAGAAGCTGGGCAGCGTGGCGATCGTCCACGAGGACACCCTGTGGGGCGCCGACAGCGGCCGAGTCCAGAATGAGATGGCCACGGCAAAGGGCTACAAGGTACTCGAGAAGATCTCCTACCGTGCCAAGACCACATCGCTGTCGTCCGAGGTCCAGCGCCTGAAGTCGGCGAACGCCGACATGCTGCTGCCGTCGTCCTATACCTCGGACGCGGTGCTGTTCCTTCGCACTGCCAAGGAGCTCGACTACAATCCGAAGCTGCTCGTGGCCCAGAATGCCGGCTACACCGACCCGAGCTTCCTGGATACCATGGGCATGGATGCGGAGGGCGTGATTACGCGCTCGCCCTTCAACACCGACCTGGCCAAGGAAATTCCGCTGATCGGCAGCGTCAACGCCCTGTTCAAGACCCACTCCGGGGGCCGCGACCTGTCCGACGTGCCGGCGCGGGCCTTTACCGGCTTCATCGCGCTGGCCGACGCCATCAACCGGGCCGGTTCGACCGATCCGGAGAAGATCCGACAGGCGCTTACCGAGACGAACATACCGGGCAGCCAGCTGATCGTGCCCTACCGAGGCGTCAAGTTCGGGGCCGACGGCCAGAACGAGCTCACCCGCGGCATCCTGATGCAGGTCCAAGGCGGTAAGTACTGCACTGTCTATCCCTTCGAGTTCGCCGCCTGCGAGCTGAAGTACCCCATGCCGACCTGGGCCGAAAAGGCCAAGATGTAGAACCTGATTTGCACGGGTGACGAGGACGCTGGTCCGCGAGCGAGCGGACCGGCGCTTCTCGTTCCAGCCGGTTTACCACGGGATCGGGGCCAGGCCGTGAATTGCGCACGATCTGCCCTGCCCTCGGCGGTGATGCACCGCCGATTCGAGGTCTAGCGCCAGCCCCACCTGCTACGGATCACGAGCGGCCGTCAGCACACGACCCGCAGGAAGTCCGCTGTGAGGGGTGAAGCGGAAGCAACGGGCAAGGGAAACGGCGGTGTAGCTCACAGGTCCGCTTATCGCAGGAAAGCAGCCCTATTCCGGCGCGGCTCGTAACAGCCGGGTATAGATATGCAATTGCCTTGATGGGACTTGCAGAACAGTCGCTCATCCGGTGACGATGAACTGGAAGGGGCCAAAGTCCTCAAGATTTAGATGATTGTGTCGATTCGAGCAGATGGCCGAGAGAACTGGTAAACCGCTGCGAATCACGCTTGGAGACTTGCTGCACGAGCGCGCTGCCGAGTTCGGCGATCGGCCTTTTTTGATCGTAGCCGAGACGGGTGAAAGCCTCACCTACGGCGATTTCGAGACGCTAACCAACCAGCTCGCACACGGGTTTGCGGCGATCTATCCGGATGCCCTCGCCCATGTTGCGATCATGCTGGAAAACGGTGCCGAGTATCTCGCGACGTCCTATGCGCTGAAAAAGCTGAACGCAATCGAGGTGTCGATCAACCGCGCAATGCGTGGGCTGGCGCTAGCCCGGATGATTGATCTAACCGCGGCGAAGATCCTTGTTACTTCCGATGCTCACCTGGAAGCTCTGCTTCAGGTTCGAGAGCAGATTCCGCACGTACGCACGCTTGTCCTTGTCGGAGGATCGGAAAGGGCGCGGCATTTATTCCCTGACCGGGATGTTGTCGACTTCGATTCTTTGTTGTCGGACCAGTCCGGCCACATCGTCTCTCCAGCCAAGGATACCGATACGGCTACCATTCTTTTCACCTCCGGCACCACGGGCGTGTCGAAAGGATGCATGCTGTCGCATCGCTACGCGGTGCGCACGGCCGAGAACATGATTGATCCCTACCGGATCACCTCCGACGATTGCGTCTATTCCCCTTATCCCCTGTCCCATATCGGGGCAGCCTATTACGACGTCCTGCCCACTCTCATGACCGGTGGCCGTGTCGTCCTGCGGGAGCGGTTCAGCGCGTCCGCCTTCTGGCCCGAAGTGAAGAGGTTCGAGGTCACCTGGTTCATGATGCTGGGCTCGGTCCAGCAGTTGCTGTGGGCCACACCGCCGTGTCCTGAGGAAACGCAGCACCGCGTCACGCGCTGTTGGGCCACCCCCGCCCCGGTGCCGAAAGCGGACTTCGAGGACCGCTTCAAGCTGCACCTGATACCCGGTGGGGGCTACGGTTCCACGGACGCGGGCTGGGTCGTCGTGCCGCAATGGGACCATCCCGGCGGGATCGTGTTGCCGCATTTTGATGTAGCGATCGTCGACGATAGCGGTGATCCGGTACCGCCGGACACGCCCGGCCAGCTCGTCGTGCGCCCGAAGGAACCCGGCGTCATGTCGGACGGCTACTTCGGCATGCCCGAGGAGACGTTGGAGAGCAGACGCAACCTCTGGTTCCATACCGGAGACGTGGCACGTCTGGATGCCGAGGGTCGCTTCTACTTCATGCACCGCATGAGCGAGAGGATCCGGGTGAAGGGAGAGATGGTGTCCGGTTACGAGGTTGAGGAAGGAGCCTTGTCCCATCCGGAGATTGAAGATTGTGCCGCGATCGGCGTACCCGGCGAGATGGTCGAAGAGGACATTAAGCTGTTCATCGTTCCGAAGCCCGGGGCAGATCTAACTACTGAGGGGGTCCGCGCCTATTGTGCCGAACGGATGGCAAGTTTCATGGTTCCGCGACACATTGTTTTTCTTGATGAAATGCCTCGTACCCCGACCGGTAAGCCGGAAAAGGGCAAATTGGCCCTGATGTAGGCATCAGCTATCTACACCGGCACGCAAGCAATGGTCTCTGTGTTCAGGCCTTTGGCGTGCGCTTCGACGCACCTCACGTTATTCAGGGAGTCCGGCGTCGCGGAGGAACGTCATGCGCCGTTCTCTTACCGCCGGATCCTTGGTGGCCAACTCGGCATACTCCGAAAAGTGTTTCGAGACTGAGAATTCAGGATCTATCCGGAGCACCTCTTGCGTCCGCGTTCGTGCCTCGTTTTCGCGGCCGGTCACTGTGTAAGCCAGGATCAGCCTGAGATTGCACATCATGTGGTCCGGCAAGCGCGTGACACATTCCCGCGACGCGGCGATGCTGTCGTGATGGCGCCCCGCGCCGAGGTAGGCCGCGCCCAGCGCGCTGTAGTACCAAGCCGGCGGATTCGGGTTGAGCCGCATCGCCTTCTCGATCGCCGCCACAGCCTCCTTTCCCCTGTCCACATAGGGCAGGAAAAAGGCCGCTATCGCATGGCTGTCGGCCCCGTTCGGGCTCAAGGCCATCCCCTTCTCGAGTTCGGCGATCCCTTTCTCATGGTCCCCTTCATAGTTGATGATGAGAGACCCCAAGAGCGTGTGCGCGTCCCCCGAGTTTTCGTCCAGCACCACCGCCCGATTGGCGGCGGCAAAAGCCAGCTCGATCGTTTTCGAAGGGGATTGGGCCCAGCCGGACCAAATCAGCATGTCGTAAGACCAGCCAAGATGCACCCAGGCTTTCGCGAAGGCCGGATCGAGTTCGATGACCTGTTGCAGGAGTTCGATCGCCCGATGGGTCGTTGCTTCCGTGAACCTGAGCTTCACTTCATGTGATCGCAGGAACAACTCATAGGCTTCCAGATTGGTAGTGCCCTTGCGCCAGTGGCGGGCTTGCTCGCCCTCGACCAGCGCCACATCCAGCGACGCCACAATTTCGTTACGGATCTCGTCCTGCACCGCGAAGACATCGGTGAGCGGCCGGTCGTAGCGCTGCGCCCATAGGTGATTGCCGCTGGAGGCGTCCACGAGCTGGGCGGTGATTCGCACCTGACCGTCAACTTTTCGGACGCTTCCTTCGAGGATGTGGCCAACCCCCAACTCCCTGCCGATCTGGCGCACATCCACCGCCTTGTCCTTGTAGGCGAAGCTCGATTCACGGGCGATCACGAACAGCGCGCGTAGCTTGGACAAGTCCGTGATCAGATCTTCGGAGAGACCGTCCGCGAAGTATTCCTGGTCCGGATCGGCGGAGAGGTTCCTGAAGGCCAAGACGGCGATGCTGGGGCCTTCAGGCAGAGGCGGGTAGAGCCCTGTCGAGATCATCGTTTCTTTTTCGGATTCACTCGAAGTACCGCTCATCCAAAACACTGTCGCACCAAAGATCAGCAGGGCGGCGGCCGCCGCACTGATCAGAGGGAGTCGGGTCTTGCGGAAACCGATCCGTCCCGGAGCGGCTGTACCCAATGGCAAGGGTACGGCGGTGCCGGGGGCCTGGGTCGAGTTCTCTCTCGCCGGCGTCGCGTCGCGCGGGGCTTCCTCCGACAGTCCTTCGCGAATTCTGCGATAAAGGCGTTCGGTTTCCGGATCCGGATCGGTGCCAAGTTCGCGCCTGAGCAGATCACAGCAGTCCTGGTACTGCTGAAGCGCCAATGCGCGCTGGCCTTGGTGCAGGCGAAGACGTATCAGCGCCCGATGCGCGTCTTCGCGCAGGGGATCGATGGCGAGGAGCCGAATTGCCGCCTGGACGGCGTCGTCGGATCTGCCAACCGCGACATAGTGCGTGAGAAGGCTGCCCAGAACTTCGACGGCGACCTCATGGAGCCTTTGCCGCTCGGCTCTTTGCCAGGCCTCGAATGCTTCCCCGCGCAGGTCGAAGCCCTCCAGGAACTCCCCCTGGTAGAGTTCACCGGCGCGTTCCAGAGCAGCAGGGGTGGCCTCCTGTGCCAGCCTCTCAAAGTCCACGACGTCGATCTCGAGCGCCGCGGGATCGAGAGCGACGGCGTCGCCGTCGGTCGCGACCGCCTCGTGCTCCAGGCCCGACAAAGCCTTGCGGAGGTAGGTCAGGGTCTGGCGCAGGTTGGCTCGCGCCTGCTCCTCTCCGCTGTCTTCCCACAGCAATGCGGAGAGCTTACCCCGTGAGTGGCTCTTGCCCGGGGGGACGGCCAGGTAGCTCATGAGGGCCTTGGTCTTCTTGGTCGGAAACGCGATCGATGCCCCGGATTCGAGCCGAGCGGAAACGCCGCCCAAGAGTTGGAGGCTAAACCCGGCCATGGATCTCGATCCCTCCGATCGGCTGCCTCAATCACCGTTGCGTCACACCATCATAATACCGACTGACCCTTCATTTCTTGCGGATTTCTGACGGTCCCGACAACGCGTTTCTGACGTTGGTTGCCTAGGCTGGAATTCGACTTGGATCATCCACTCGGCGGCGAGCAGCGCCCCGAGCATGAGAAAAGGAGAGTTCGATGACGTTCAGCAACGCAATGTCTTGCTCACTGTCCGGGGTCTTGATCCTGGCCGTTTCGGCGCTGATCGCGGTCGAAGCCGCCGCGGAGATCAGCGTGGTCTCGCCGATGGCGGCTGGCGACCGGGATGGTTGCCGTTCCGTCCATGCCGTACTCAAAAAGCGCGAGATCGTGGAGTGCCCGGCCGACCAGGCTTTCGAGTTCTGCTTCACTCGGGAAGTTGTCGATCAAGCCGGCTTGCTCACGGGTCGAATAGAGTTCTTCTCCGATCCGTCCAAGGAAGCGAAACTCCAACACGCCCCGGGTAGAATCCTCTATCACGGCGTTACCAAGACCGTGACGGCGTCGGGCACCCTGCGTGCGGAGGAGTTCGGAGTTTTCGACACCAAGACCAAGGACTGGTCGGGTCTTTCCGAGATCTCAGGCGGCACCGGCGATTTCGAAGGTGCGACGGGTAATCTCGCCAGCTTCGGAAACGCCAAGGGGACGGGCCTGGAGATCGGCACAGTCTGTCAGAAGTAGAGTTGAGGTGCGATACAGGCGGCACGGACTTCGCGTGCCGCCTGGGCATCGCTTCTGTCTCAGGCTGCAACCTGCCGTGCCCGCGCTACCGCCTCTGCACTCCTTGTCGGATGTCTTCACCTTTGTTTCCCAAAGCGGCCGTCGTACGGCCTCCGACGTAAAGGAGATAATGACCCTAATCAGTCATCGGTGTTGGCGAAGCGCTCAACCGGGAACACATTCGCTCTGAATTGCAGATCGACCCCGCCGGTCAGGTTGGCCTCGACATTGCCCGCGAGCGCCCGCACGGCGTCGAAGGATGCGATAAGGGGCCACTCGGAAGACCGTGTGAACGGCCCGTAGCGGCACCCGCCGCCCGCTCGTTTCGATCTTACTAACACAATTCCAGCATACTCCCCTCGGAACGCACCCGGCAGTGGTGGTGATCCGGCGCAGGCGCAAAGTGACAAGGCCTTGGCCTAGAGCCGCTTTTCGGGAGGACGCTCATGTCATACAGCTTCCAGCTTGGCCGAACTTTCAGAACCATCGGCTCGCTCTACGTTACAACTTTTTCACGTTTCGCCCTGCTCGCCGTCATCGCCTTCGCGGTGGCCGCGGTGGTGGCCTGCACTCTCGCCGGGCTCCTCTTCCTGGATGGCTCGATCCGCCAGATGTTCGACATCAGCATGAGCAGCACGATCCTGCTCCTGGTCGCCGCGATGCTGCCGCTGGCATTTCTCCACGCCGCCATCACCTACGGCACCATGGAGCAGCTCAGGGGACATGAGCCGGATCTGCGCGAGCTGATCGAGAACGGCCTCGCGAACCTGTTTTCGGCGCTCCGCGTGCTGATCCTGTTCGGCCTTTGCGTCGGACTCGGCCTGCTGCTGCTCTTCGTGCCCGGCCTGTTCGCCGCCACGGTTTTCTGGGTCGCCCTGCCCGCCGAGGCGGAGGAGAGGGGCGGCGCGCTGGCCAGTATGGGCCGCAGCTTCGAACTCACCTCTGGCTACAGCTGGCCGGTCTTCGCCGTCGTTTTCGCCGTCATCGCCGCTTTTCTCCTCGCCTATCAGTTCATCGCCATCCTCGCGTTGCTGATCGGCGCCGGCGGCGGGACCTGGTTCGGGTTCGCCGCGACGATTGTGATCCTGCTGATCTCCTGGGTCGCCTTCGTCCTGCCCTTGCCAATCGCCGCGGCGGTCAGCTACCAGGCCCTGAGGTTCGCCAAGGAGGGCGGCAGCGACGAGGAATTCGCCGTCGCCTAGAGCAGATCCGGGTTTGACTGGATCGGCAGAGGCGATCCATTAGGCCCGGTGAATCTGCCCTGAACCTATGCTGTAGAGCGGGTACACATGTTTGGTTGGCAAATCGCGCGATAGTGCAATTGCCGTCCTAGACTCAGCAATGAGCGTAGGGCGGTGGTCCCCACAGCTGGCCGGTTGCCGGATTGACCGCCGTGGTAGAGCGCAGTTTGAGTTGGTTGCGGTAAAAGGTGAGCCGTTGATTGGTATCGACGAAGTTGGGGTCGGTGGGCATCCAGTTGCGCCAGTAAACGGTCCAGGCGGTGTGCGTCAGCGCCGCGTTGGGATCGCCCTGCGCCGACTTCCAGGTGGCGACCGTCACGGGGCCAGTGAAAAGAGACGGGTCAATCACGTAGGTGGTCTTTGAGCAGAGATAAGTGCGCAGGCAAAGCGTCGGCGCCACGTGCCAACCCCAGTTCACCGCACAGTTGGGATGGTTCTTTGTCGCCGCGGTCAGCCCGCCGTCGATCCACACCTTGGCCGGTTTGACGCCCGCCTCAACCATGAGCCGGCACATTTCGTGCGCTCGGGCCCAGCAGCCGTCATCAGGATAGAGAAACGGGATGCATGGCGGCTGTGGATTGACGGGGTCGCACGATTTCGATGCGCAGAGATTGAACATCTCCCACGCCTTGGCCATGGAATAGCAGCAGAGGAATCGCCGGGGACAGCACAGCCATGCGCAGATCCGATGGGTTCCAAAGCGGTAGAGACGGTATAACCAGGTATCGACGAGAAGCGATTTCAGGCGTGCAATGAGCCCGGGCTTGCTCGGCAGGCCCGCTGCCTTATCCGGCACAAAAGGGCGGACGTCGAGAATTTCATGATCGTCCGATTCGGAAACCAGCTGCCAAGCGTCGCTCTCGTGGCCCTCGCTCAGTGCGGCGAGCAGTCGATCGAAAGCCTCCGACTTGCGGACCAGGCGGTGGCGCGCATGGGATGGGAACAGCACGACGTCGACATCGCCGTCCGGTCCCTCGCGAAACTCCACGACTTTGACGATCGCGGGGATCAAGAGTTGCGTGATCGTCTCACCCTTGCCCGCCGTCTCTACATAGACCGGTGCCGCCTGGTCGCGCAGGTCGTCGAGGATGTCAAGCAGCGCCGGCGCCCGTTCATCGGGCTTGAGCAGGGCGGTTTCGCCGCTGCGGAATTCGATGGTGAAGCCCTCGGGATGGACCTCAAACGCCTTGGTGGTCGGCCTTTCGACCGCTGGCGTAATATTCGCCACGACGTCAACAATGACGCATCTATCTGCCATCGCCGTTTCCCCGTCCCATTAATGTGGGCAGCTAACTCTACAAGCTGTGCGCGAATTCGCCTAGCAAAGCCTCCCGCTCTCCTTCGCCAGTTCGTTCAGCTTGCGGGACCAACGGTGGCGGCGACAAGAGCCTTGAAGCAAGTCTGCCCGTACCGACTGCGGCGGTGACACGTCCCCTTGGTCTCGGCGCCCAGGTTAGAGCAGATCCGGGTTTGACTGAATCGCCGCGGGCGATCCACCAAACCCGGATCTGCTCTAAACTTATGACTTAGAGCGGATTCACATGTTTAGTTGGCAACCACGAAGTGGTTCCACCTAAACATGATCCGCTCTAGGCGAACTCACCATGGTTGCGGCCGCGGCCTTCTTCAACCCTCGCTCGGTCGTGCCGGACGACGCGGTTTCGAGGCACCGGACGCGGCTCTTGCGTTGCGGTTCCGAAGCGATCAGGCGCCCTGTTGACATGGTGCCGGATTGGGTCTCTAATCATTTTAATAACAGCGGTAACCCTTGGAAACTTAGGGTTATTTGCTCCGGTTTACGAGGCGCCGCGACGGCGGTTTCGGAGGCCGAAATCAACAAGAAGCGACCGCTTTGCGGGAGGGACAAGTCACTTGGCGGACACCGCCGTGAAGACCGCAATTTCCGAAGAAGATCAATTGCGTGCCGACTGGTACGCCTTGCTCGCGCGCCTGCTGTCACGGCCGGCGGACGCGGGCCTCGTGGCGACACTGCGGGGCTTGAAGACCGACCAGCCCGCGGAGACCGAGACCGAGTTGAGCGCCGCCTTGCGATCCTTGAAAGCGGCCGCGCAGAGCGGCCGGACCGAAGCGATCACCCAGGAGTACTTCGACCTCTTCATCGGCGTCGGCGAGAGCGAGCTGATCCCCTACGGCTCCTATTACCTGACGGGATTCCTCCACGAGAAGCCGCTCGCCCGGCTGCGCGGCGACATGGCCGAGCTCGGCATCGCCCGGAACGAGGGCGTCGCCGAGTCCGAGGACCACATCGCGGCGCTGTGCGACATGATGGCCGGCCTTATCACCGGCGCCTTCGGCGGGCCGGCTGATCTCGCGACGCAGCGCCGTTTCTTCGACGATCACATCGGCTGCTGGGCGCCCCGGTTCTTCGAGAACCTGGAGGCCGCGCCCTCTGCCGCCTTCTACATGCCGGTCGGCACGCTCGGCCGGTTGTTCATGTCGATCGAGAGTCAGGCCTTCGCCATGGCGGCCTAGGTTTGAGCGCGGCCGCGCGGTTCGGGGCGTCCCCGCGGTCTTGATCCTCACGCCCCACGACGAGCGTTCACCAGGAAAGGATAGGTGAGCAGATGAGCGAGAAGAAGAAGGCGCCGGTCGGGCGCCGGGACTTCTTCAAAAAGGCCGGCCTCGGCGCCGGCGCCGCTGGCATGGCCGCGGTCGGGCTCTCCGCCAAGCAAGGCAAGGCGGAAGAGCCGGCTTCGATCCGGCCGGGCAGCGCGGGCTATCGCGAGACAGCCCACGTGAAGAAGTACTACCAGCTCGCCAGGTTCTGATCGGGTCTCCGGTCGAGTCTGGCTTTTCGGGAAACGGAACAAGCGTAGGAGAGGTCAATGCTTACGAAAAAGACGAATGGGGTGGCGAACGGCCCCCGTTTGTCCAAGGCGTTGGCAGGCGTCGTCGGCAGTGCCATCGACCGCCGGACCTTCCTGAGGCGCTCGGGGCTCGCGGCAGGTGCCGTGGCGGCCGCGAATCTGTCGTCAGGAATGGTCAAGAAAGCCGAAGCCCAAAGCTCCGGTGGCGGCGAAATTCAGCAGATCAAGTCGGTCTGCACGCACTGCTCAGTCGGCTGCACGGTCATCGCCGAGGTGCAGAACGGGGTCTGGGTCGGGCAGGAGCCCGGCTGGGACAGCCCCTTCAACCTGGGCGCCCACTGCGCCAAGGGCGCGGCGGTGCGCGAGCACGCCCACGGCGAGCGTCGCCTCAAGACTCCGGTCAAGATGGTCGGTGGCAAGTGGCAGAAGATCAGCTGGGACGACGCGATCAACGAGATCGGCGACAAGATGCTCGAGATCCGCGAGCAGTCCGGCCCGGACTCGGTCTACTGGCTCGGCTCGGCCAAGCACAACAACGAGCAGTCCTACCTGTTCCGTAAGTTCTACGCCTTCTGGGGCTCCAACAACGGAGACCACCAGGCGCGGATCTGCCACTCGACCACGGTCGCGGGTGTCGCCAACACCTGGGGCTACGGCGCG
>JAAUYK010231179.1_pt1 | contig 14528 bp, 7 predicted proteins | sample 7278021 | NCBI WGS metagenome assembly JAAUYK01 (sample SAMN14350223, study PRJNA611818) | marine sediment metagenome | isolation source: surface marine sediment (1.8m) | place: French Polynesia: Moorea | collected 2018-08
CCCGGCGCTGGCGCCCATCGCCCGCGGCTACCGCCTGTGGCTCGCCAACCGGCTGGCCGGGAGCGGCTTCTCGGTGCACTGGATCGAGTCCGGCGGCCCAGCCGATCTGGAGACGCTGCTCGCTGCGGCGACGGCCCTCCCCGCCGATCACGCCGTGCTGCCGCGCCTTCGCGAGAGCGACGGCGGGTTCCAGGTCCAGCTCCGGCTCTACGCTCCTTCCTCGAAGAAGCTGATCGCCGCGCCCCAGGCCGCGGCCCCGCTGGCCTCGCTGGGATCCGCCTGCGAAGACTCCGCGGCTCGACTGCTCGCCCGGCTCGGAGCGGCGGACTCCTCCAGCACGCCCCCCCCGATCCTGGACGAGCTGGCCTCCAGCTCGCGCGCCCTCGAGGCCCGCGCGGAGGGTCGGCTCTACGCGGCCTGGCGTGCCGTGAAGGGCAAGCTCTCCCCGACAGCGATGCGGCTACGAGAGGAGATCGTCGCGGAGGCTCGGAGGGAGGGTCCCCCGGCGGAGCGCGCGCGGGTGCTGGCCGCCTCGGGTGACGCGATGGCGGCCTGGGGTCTGATCTCGAGCGATGCGGCCGCGGCCCTCGGCCAGGAGAGCCCCGACCCGGATCTGATGATCGCCGCCGGCGAGGTGCAGCTCGCCCGCGGCGATCCCCGCACCGCCCGTCGCTACCTGGAGCTGGCGACGCGCCACGCCCCCGGCAGCGCCGACGCCCAGATCGCGCTCGCCAAGGCGCTGGAGCTCCAGAACGACCGCGAAGGCGCCCGCGCGGCCCTGGTCCGCGCCGCCGAGCTCGACGGCTCCGACCCGCGGCCGCTCGAGACGCTGGCGAGACTCTACGAGGGCGATCCGGAGCGCGCGGCCGTTGCCCTGATGGCGGCGGCCGGGCGCTCCGTGGAGGGATGGGACCCCGACCGGGCTTCCCACTCCTACGCCCGCGCCGCGCAGCTCGATCCGCGTCGGGCCGGCCAGGCGGGTCTCGCGTCGGCGCGCTTCGAGGAGCGGATCGGACGCCCGGAGAGAGCCGTCGCGCTGTACCGCCAGAGCCTCGATGCCGGCGTGGCCACCGCCGAAGTCCATACCGGAATCGGACGTGCCGAGCGGCGTCTCGGCAACGTGGCGGGGGCCGAGGCCGCCCTCGAGCAGGCGATCGCTCTCGACCCGAAGCATCCCGAGGCCCTGAGCGAGCTGGGCGCCCTCTACACGGGGACGGGTCGGGCCCAGCAGGCCATTCCACTGCTCCGCGCGTCCGACGCCGTGACGGCCGACAACGCGACGACGAGGCGCCGCCTGGCGCTGGCCCTTCAGATCGTGGGCGAGACGGACGAGGCCGTGGCGCTGCTGACCGACGCGGCGATGTCGCCTTCCCCGCAGAGCCTGCGCCAGGCCGCGACCCTCCACAGGGAGCGGGGCGACCTCGCCTCGGCCAGATCGGCCCTGGGCCGCGCCGTCGAGCTCGAGCCCTACGATCCGGGACTGCGCAGGGAGCTGGCCGACGTGCTCGAGGTGCATGGCGAGGTCGACTCGGCGGAGGAGGAGCGGCGGCGGGCGGCCACGCTCGAGGGCGCGGGGGGCCCCGGTGAGACGGGGACCGACGCGGGGGACGAACTGGCCCACGTCTTCGACCAGCTCGTGATCAGCTTCGCGGCGCGCGTGCCCCGGGCGGCGCGGCATCAGGTGGCCCATCTCGGCATCCGGGAGGGCCGCGACTGGCTCACGCGGATCGAGGCGCTGCTGCGGCCCCGGTCACCCGACATGGAGCGGATCCAGGGCGCGTTCGACGAGGCCATCCAGACGCGCTTCGCTCCCATGGGCGTCCCGCCAAGCGTAGCGCAGACGCTGACGGCCCAGATCGACCAGCTGTACGCCTTCGAGGACCCGAGCTCGCTCTCCGCCCAGACGATCGCCACCATCAACGATGTCCTCGGCAGCGACTCCGTCTTCGTGACGCAGCTCTCCGCGAGGCCCGCGCCGCCGGAGGGGGAGGAGGCGGCGCACTGCGGCGGTTACGCGGTCGAGACGCGCATGCTCATCGGACGCGAACCGGAGCTCGCCTCGATCCTGGTCAACGCGGAGTGCCTGGAGGGCGGGAGCCAGGCCCACGGCGCCTGGAACCGCGTCGCCTTCGGCATCTACGCGTTCGTGTTCTTCGTGCTGGTGCTGCCGCTGCTGCGCGGCTGGGGCACGATCCACGTGGTGATCCAGCTCCCGGATCGCACCAAGGGCTTCTTCAGCATCCACGTCACCACCAAGCCCGACCGAGTCCGCCGCGAGCGCGTCGACAAGCAGACCGGCCGGGAGAAGATCCGCGCCAAGAGCCGCTTCGACTTCCTGAGGCGCTACGAGCAGCACATGGTGGGGCGCGAGAGCCGGTTCCGCTGGATCCCGGTCCGGAAGGCGCCCTACACGGTGACGGTGGGCGGCCCGCTCCTCGACGCGCGCGGCGAGGAGATCATCGGTCACTTCCTCGAGGAGCGGAAGGTTCGCGTGCGGCGCAGAGGGGTGTCCGAGCTCGACTTCGACTTCCGCCCCAAGGAGTGCGCGATCGAGGTGACGGTCACCCTCGACCGGGAGCCGGCCCCGGTGACGCGCGTGGCCGTACGGGGCGATCCCTCCTCCCTGCGCTACGCCCGCGACGGCGTGGCTTTTCTCTACCTGGGCCTCGGCAGCTACACGATCCTGGTGGGCGGACCGGACCTGGTCGCGGAGTTCCCCGTGGAGGTGCAGTCGCTCGAGAGCGCGATTCCGCTGCTGGTCGACCTGGCGGACGAGCAGGGAGTGGTGTTCCGCAACTGCCCGGAGGCGGTGGATCCCTATCTGCACAGCGACTTCGAGACCGCCGCGAGCCGGCTCCTGGCGGGCGGCGAAGAACAGGCGGGACATCGGGTCCGGGCCATGCACTACCGCCTGCGGGGCCGTTCCCTGGAGGCCGCGCAGGAGTTCGAGGCCGCTGGCGAGTTCGAGCAGGCGGCGGAGCTGCGCGTCGACGGGGGCGGCGACCTCTCCGGGTCCGCGGCGCTGTTCGAGCAGGCGGGCGACTTCGCGCGCGCCGCGGAGACCTACCGGGCCGCGGGGAATCACGCCGAGGCCGGGCGCTGCTACGAGCTGGTCTACGACTACGAGAACGCGCTCGAGTGCTGGCGCGAGGTCGGAGACGCGCCGCGCCAGCTCGAGCTGCTCGAGAAGACCGGCGAGTACATGGAGGCCTCGCAGCTGGCGCGCGAGCTCGGCGAGCTCGACCGCGCGATCGGGAACCTCCAGCAGATCGACCAGCGTCACAGCGGGTACGGCGACGCCTGCCGGCTGATCGCGGAGATCGTCTGCGAGCAGGGCGACTACGAGCTGGCCGTGGCCAAGCTCGAGGAGGCGCTGTCGAGCGCCGGGACGGAGAACGCCTCGCTCGAGCTGATCGAGTCCTACGCGGGCGCGCTCGAAAAGGCGGGTCGTCACGAGCAGGCGGTGAGCGCCTACGAGACGATCCGCCGCCGGGACGCCCGGCGCGGCGACGTGGCCACCCGAATCGCCACACTGAAGCGGGAGATCGACCAGTCGACGGCGATGTCGGCCACGCCCGCCACGGCATCGACCGAGAGCCGCTACGAGCTGCTCGAGGAGCTGGGCCGCGGAGGCATGGGCGTCGTCCACAAGGCGCGCGACCGACGGCTCGGTCGCATCGTGGCGCTCAAGGTCCTCCCGGACAGCATGCGCGACCACCCGAGTGCCGTCGCGCTGTTCGAGCGGGAGGCCCGGGCCGCGGCGGCGCTCAACCACCCCAATATCGTCACGCTCTACGACGCGGGCGAGGAGAACGGCGCTTTCTTCATCACCATGGAGTTGCTGGAGGGGCGTCCGCTGAACGCGATCCTGGACAAGCACGGTCGCCTGTCCGCGCGGGACGTAGCGCGCCTCGGCACCCAGATCTGCACGGGCCTCGACTACGCGCACCGGCAGCGCATCGTGCACCGAGACATCAAGACCGCCAACCTGTTCTTCACCCGGGACCACGTGGTGAAGATCATGGACTTCGGAATCGCGAAGTCGCTCGAGGAGGTGCGGCGCTCCACCACCGTGATCGGAGGAACCCCCTACTACATGTCTCCGGAGCAGGCCGGCGGCGAGGGGGTGGACCACCGCACGGACCTCTACGCCCTGGGGGTGACGCTGTTCCAGCTCGTCACGGGCAACCTGCCCTTCTCGGACGGCGAGGTCACCTACCACCACCGTCACACGCCGCCTCCGGATCCGCGCGAGCTGGAGCTGTCGGTTCCGGACCCGCTCGCCCAGATCATCCTCGAGCTGATGGCCAAGGATCGCGAGCAGCGGCCCGCCAGCGCCGGCGACGTCGGCCGCCGACTCCAGGGCCTGCTGGGAGAGACGGCGCGCGCCTGACTCGCCGCGCGCGACCCCGCTGCGCGCGTGTCCCGCCGAGATCGCCCGCTAGCATTCGCGTGTGCGCCGGGTGCTCGTGCTTCTCGTCCTCGTCTCGCTCGTCGGCTGCGGGTCCAAGCAGCCGGTCCTGTATCCGAACGAACGACTCGAGATGGCAGGGCCGGGGGTCGCCGAGCAGAACGTCGCGGAGTGCCAGAAGCTGGCCGAGGACTACGTGCCCCCGGAAGGCGAGGCGGAGCTGGCCAAGGGCACGGCCAAGGGCGGCGCCATCGGCGCCGCGGGCGGCGCGGCGGGCGGGGCGATTCGGGGCTCTCCGGGCATCGGCGCCGCGATCGGGGCGGCGGTGGGGGGGACCGTCGCCCTGATGCGCGGGCTCTTCCGCAAGAGCGAGCCCGACCCGATCGAGCAGCGCTTCGTGGAGCGTTGCCTGGCGAAGCGGGGCTACGAGGTGGTGGGCTGGCGGTAGCGCGACGACCACGCGAGAGCGGCGAGGCCGAGCGCGAGCAGCTCACCCGTTCCGGGCTCGGGCACCACCGGCGGAGGTAGGTCGTCCCCGGACGACGGGAAGACGTCACCGCCGCCGCCGGTCAGATCGTCGTAGGTGCGGAAGGGATCTTCCGGCGGAATGGGCGAGCGGAGCGCCAGGAAACCCGGGAGCGGCGGCAGGCCCGAGCTGTCGGCGACGAAGCTCGGATTCAGCGCGTCCTTGAACAGCGACGTGGTGAACTGCGGGTCGACGTCGTCGAACAGGATGACGTCGCCGTCGCTGCGCGGAGGCCCGCCGATCCTGGCGACCCGGCGATCCGGGTCCCCGGCGGCTGGCGATCGGCGGAACAGCCGGTCCGGAGACAGCAGCTCCGGAATGAATCCCGTCGAGTAGTCGCGCGGAACCAGCAGCGGCACGCGGGACAGCCTCACCGGACGGAACGGAACGCGCGCCCGCGTCGGCTCGGACGACGCCGCCTGCCGTTCCTGGGCCGCGACCTCGACGACTCCCGGCGCGAAGACGCCGGCCAACACGAGGGCGGGCAGTACGGACAGCACGGCCGCGAGCGCGCGCCGACCGAAGCGGGGTCGGCCGTTCCCCTGGCGCCCCTTCGGCATCGACGCTGCTCCCTCCCGCGGACGCTGCGCGGGATTCGCAGTCGCCCTGGTCCGCGGGTTCACCGGCCGGCCCGGTCGACGCACGGGCGCAATCCGACGAAACCCCTCCGCGGTCCCGTATCGGGCCGATTCGGGCGGGGCTTGATGCGTCCGAGGAACTGCCTGCGGGTTCTCGGCTTCCCCGGAGACGCGTGGGCGCGCAGGAACCTGCGGACTCGCGGCGGCGGGTCGGTCCGATCGCGGCAGCATCGGCTGCCGGGCGACGATGGTTCGCGGGAACCCGCCGCTGGGTGCGTGGTGCGGGAGGATCAGCTCGGCGGAGAGCGGAGCACGATCTCGGTGATCTCGGCAGGGGCCAGAAGGCGCATGGGCGGTCCCCAGAAGCCCGTACCGCGACTCACGTAGAGCTGCGCCGCTCCGTCGCGGTAGCGTCCGGCCACGTAGGGAACGACGAGCCGGACGACCCAGCCAAAGGGCCAGATCTGGCCGCCGTGGGTGTGTCCCGAGAGCTGGAGGTCCACGTTCCGACTCCGGGCGCGCTTGAACGTGGAGGGGTCGTGGGCGAGCAGGACGGCCGGGCGATCCGGCTCGCGCCCGTGGAGCGCCGCGTCCAGGTCCTCGCCCCCGTCGCCCAGCCACGAACCGTGGTGGTCGTCGACGCCGACCAGATCGAAGCTGGCCCCGTTCCGTTCCACCCTGACCCGCTCGTTGCGAAGCACGCGCATGCCGAGCTCGCCCGCGCGGCGCGCCCAGGACCGGGCGCCCGAGTAGTGGTCGTGATTGCCGGTGACGAAGAAGACGCCGCACGGAGCGCGTAGCTTCGAGAGCGGCGCCACCTCGTCGGCGAGCATGGCCACGCCTCCGTCCACCAGATCCCCGGTCACGGCGACCAGGTCCGGCTCCAGGTCGTTCACGCGCAGCGCCAGCTCCTCCGCGAAGCGACGACCCAGGATCGGTCCGATGTGGATGTCGCTGATCTGCGCGATCCGGAAGCCGTCGAGCGCGCGGGGCCAGCGCGCCAGCTCGAACTCGACGCGACGGTGGCGCGGCGGACGCAGGGCGCCGCGCAGGCCCAGGGCCGCGCCCGTGAGCGCCAGCAGCAGCACGCCGCCCGCCCGGATCCGCGCGGCGGAGGGCTGCGCCCGCGCTTCCGCGACCGCCGCAATGGCGGGATCTCCGGCGATCCACAGCAGCCCGTCGCTGGCGAGCAGACCGATCAGCAGCAGGAAGCCGAGCCCCATCCACAGGGACGCGGGCCACGAGACGATCCGCGAACGCGGAGGACGCAGCAGGCGCTCGCCGAAGGGCTGGGCGACCAGCAGGACCGCGCCCGACACGATGGCGGCGAGGGCGACGTGGCGAAGCGGCGGCGGGAGATCCGGCTCGAGGACCAGACGCGTGGCCAGGTAGGCGTGGGTCGCGGCCAGAAAGCCCGCGCCCAGGGCTGCGAGGGTGGCCATCGCGGCCCAGCGGCCCGTGGACGACATCGACGAAGGTCTCCGTGCTCGCGTCACGCTTTCGAGGATAACGACCCGTCGTCCGACGGGCCCGTCGGCTCAGGAGTCCTGCTTCTCCTCGGCAGACAGCAGCGGCTCGAAGCGCGCCTTGTTGACGGCCTTCATGTAGGCGTCCATGGGCCGGATGCGACCCTCCTTCGCGTAGGCGAAGAGCACGTCGTCCATCGCCTGCATGCCCTGGCTCTTCCCCGACTGGATGATCGAGTGGAGCATCGACGTGTTCCCCTCGCGGATCACGTTGGGCAGGCCCGTGGTCCGCAGCAGGATCTCGTGCGCGGCGCAGCGACCGCGGCCGTCCGCCGTCGGCAGCAGGAGCTGGGAGACCACGCCGGCGAGCGATTCGGACAGACTCAGTCGCACCTGCCCCTGCTCGTTGGCGGGAAAGGCGTCCACGATGCGGTCGATGGTCTTGGACGCGTTCTGGGTGTGGAGGGTCCCGAACACCAGCAGGCCCATCTCCGCCGCCGTCGTCGCGAGCCCGATCGTCTCGGGATCGCGCATCTCGCCCACCAGCACCACGTCCGCGTCCTGCCGGATCGCCGCGCGCAGCGCCGGGCCGAACCCCCGCGTGTGGGTTCCCACCTCGCGGTGGCTGACCACGGACTTCTTGTTGACGTGCACGAACTCCACCGGGTCCTCGATGGTGACGATGTGGCGGCACGCGTTCTCGTTGATGTGGTTGATGATGGCGGCCAGCGTCGTGGACTTGCCCGAGCCGGTCGGACCGGTGATCAGCACGAGTCCCTTCTCGAGCTGGGCCAGGGCCACGATGGACTCGGGCAGGTTGAGCTGCTCGATCGAGAGGATCTCCTCCGGGATGACGCGAAAGACCGCGGCCAGACCGTTTTCCTGGACCAGGTAGTTGGCGCGGAAGCGCGCCACGCCGGGAAGCCCGTAGGCGAAGTCCAGGTCGCCGCCCTGCTCGTACTCCGTCCACTGGGAAGGCGTGGCCAGCTCGGACAGCATGCGCCGCATGGCCTGGTCGGTCAGCACGGGCCGGCCCTCGATCTCGGCGAGCTCGCCCTTGACGCGCATGCGCGGCACGGATCCCACCGCCAGGTGCAGGTCCGAGCCCGACTGGTTCTTGAGCTCGGTCAGCAGGTCGTCGACTTCGGCCATCTTCCTCGCCTGCGGCGGCCCGGGGGCCGCCTGCGCCTGCGGCGGCCCGGGGGCCGCCAGCGCCTGGGGCGGCTCAGGGGCCGCCATTGCCTGGAGCGGCCTACGCCGCCAGCACCTTGGGATCCTCGACGTGTCGCAGGGCCTCCTCGCGGGAGACGACGCCGTCCCTGACGTGGTCCCGGAGCGAATGGTCGAGCAGGCCCATGCCCTGGGACGCTCCGGTCTGGAGGATCGAGTGGATCTGGTACGTCTTGTTCTCGCGGATCAGGTTTCCCACGGCCTTGGTGACGACCAGCGTCTCGAGCGCGGGGACCCGGCCCGCCCCGTCGGCCCTGGGCACGAGCCGCTGCGAGAGCACCGCTCGGAGCGACTCGGAGAGCATGGTGCGGATCTGGTTCTGCTGCTCCGCCGGGTACGCGCCCACCATGCGGTTCAGCGTCCGGATGGTGCTGTTCGTGTGTAACGTGGCGAGAACGAAGTGCCCGGTCTCGGCGGCCGTCAGCGCCAGCGAGATGGTCTCGAGATCGCGAAGCTCGCCGATGACGATGACGTCCGGGTCCTCGCGCAGCGCGGCCCGTAGCGCGCGGGCAAACGATTTCGTGTGTCGATTGACACTGCGCTGGTTCACGAGACAGCGCTTGGAGGGATGGATGTACTCGATCGGATCCTCGATGGTGAGGATGTGCTCCCGCCGCTCCTCGTTGATGAGGTTGACGAGCGCGGCGAGGGTCGCCGACTTCCCGCAGCCCGTCGGGCCCGTGACCAGCACCATGCCCTGGTGGTAGTTGGTGAAGCGCGCCATGGAGGCGGGGAGCCCGAGCTGCTCGAACGTCGGCGGCTCGGGCGAGATGTGGCGGAAGACGCCGTCGAAGCCCCGCTGCTGGCGGTACACGTTGGTTCGGAAGCGGCCGAGTCCGGGCATCGAGGTGCAGAGATCGAGCTCTCCGTGGGCGGCCAGGAGCTGGCGATCCTCCGGCGACAGCGCGCACAGCACCAGACGTTCCGCGAGCTCCGCGCCCAGCGGCTCACCGATCTCCTGCATGCCGCCCGCGGAGCGCAGCCGGACTCGCGCGCCCGCGTGGATGTGGAGATCGCTGGCGCCGCGCTCCACCGCCTGCTGCAGGAGCGCCTCGAACGCGGCGCGGTCCTCTTGGCTCGGGGTGGCGAGGGGCGGCGCGTCGGCGAGGACGCGCAGCGAAGGATCGGCGGGATCGGACGGCGCAGGCGCGTCATCCGTCTGCGCAGCAGGCCGAGCGGCGGAGGCGGCCCTCGCCGCGGGCGGCCCGCTGGTCGTCCCGGTGCTGGGGGGTGTCACCGCGCCGGGGGGCGTGACGACGCTGGCGGGCTCGGGTGCGCGAGGGGCCGTGGGGACGCCGGCCGCCGGCGACGCGGTGCCGGCCGAGGGCGACGGAGCGGCGCCCGCGCTGGCGGCCGGGGCCCGCTTGGAGCGCTGCCGCGCGAGCACCTGTTGCTGCGCGGTGACCAGCTGCGCGTGCTGACGGGCGTTGATGAAGCCCATCTCGAGCAGGATCTCGCCCAGCTGGCGGGACTCCCCGGGACGGCCCTGCTGGCTCGTCGCCTGGGCGAGCTGGTCCATGTCGATCATCTTGAGATGGACGGCGAGCCGTCCAAACAGCGGGGTGGATTTCGCGTCGGACATGCTGGCTGTGCGTATCGGCATTTCTGGGGTAGGAATGAGAGCGTCGGAGGGGCCTCGAGCGGGGTGCGCGCAGCAGGTCCGTGCCGCAGGCTGGACAAGCGCCCGAGCCAGCGACCATTTCGTTCCCGACGGCGTTCCCAGCGGGGAAGACAGTACGCGCCCCACGGGGAAGACGGCAGCATCTCGCCTCAGGAAAGGGCTTCAGGAAAGGGCTCCAAGAGAAGAGTCTTAGGAAAAAGCTAACTGAAAGTCTTTGATTTCCTATTTGTCGAACAGTAGTGGGTGCGTAGGCTCAGCACTATGGGTGTCGTGGGCGATCTCGCGGGACTGATCCGCCGGCTCGAATCGGTCCTCGTGCCGGGTACGGATCGCCTCGAGCCGGCGATCCCGGCGTGCGACGAAGAGCCGGTTCCGGCCGACGTCAGCTGGCAGGAACAGCTCGAGCGCCGGTGCCAGGGGCGCTCGATCCGCGTGCGGCCTGCGCTGCTCTCGGCGCGCGAGGCCATCGCCACCGCTGCACCGCACGTCCCCCTGGTCTCGTGCCGTCCGGACGCCGACTCGGGCTGGGGTCTCCTGCTGGAGCAGCGCCGGGGCAAGGGGCGGGTGGCGTTCGGACACGGCGAGGAGCGCTGGCTCGACCCCGAAGAGCTCGCCGAGCACCTGGGCGCGCGCGACCCGGACATCGCCTTTCCCTGGATTCTGGCCCAGCCGCGCTTCCCCGCCTACGGGCCGCCCGGTGACGCGCACGCGGACCACGGTCCCAATCCCTTCCGGCGCCTGGTCGGACTCCTGCGCCCGGATCGCGGCGACCTGCTCGCCGTCGTCCTGTTCGGCGTCGTCATCGGCGGTCTCACGCTCGCCACACCCGTCGCCGTCCAGCAGCTCGTCAACACGGTGGCGTTCGGCGGGCTCGTCCAGCCCGTGGTCATTCTGGCGCTGCTGCTCTTCGCAGTGCTCGCCTTCTCCGCCGTGCTGTCCGGCGTGCAGGCCTACGTCGCGGAGCACATCCAGCGCCGCGTCTTCGTCCGGGTCGTGCTGGACCTGGCCGAGCGGCTGCCGAGGGTGCGAGGCGACGCGTTCGACCAGCAGCACGGGCCGGAGCTGGTCAACCGCCTCTTCGACATCGTGACGGTGCAGAAGATCGGGGCGATGCTGCTGCTCGAGGGCACGGCGGTGATCCTCCAGACCCTGGTCGGGCTGCTGGTCCTCTCCTTCTACCACCCCTACATGCTGGGCTTCAGCGTGCTTCTGGTGGGTGCCATCGCGTTCGTCACGCTGGTGATGGGCCGCGGCGCGGTGACGACGGCCGTGGGCGAGTCGAGGGCCAAGTACGCCGTGGTGGGATGGATGGAGGAGCTCGCGCGGCATCCGGAGGCCTTCCGGAGCGCCCGGGCGCGCCGCTACGCCGCGATGCGCGCCGACCAGCTCGCCGGCGGCTACGTTCACGCGCGCCGCCGCCACTACCGGATCGTGCTCCGCCAGCTCACCGGGGCGCTCGGCCTGCAGGTGGTGGCGAGCAGCGGTCTGCTGGCGCTCGGCGGCGGTCTCGTGGTGGCGGGACAGCTCACCCTCGGCCAGCTGGTCGCCTCGGAGCTGATCCTCACCGCCATCGTGGCCGCCTTCGCGAAGCTGGGAAAGCAGCTGGAGAGCTTCTACGACGTGCTCGCCGCGACCGAGAAGCTCGGCATGCTCTTCGACATCCCGCTCGAGCGCGACGGAGGCTGCGCGCTGGTGGAGGGCGAGGGTCCGGCGAGCCTGGAGCTGCGCGACGTCGGCTTCGGCCACGGCCGCAGGTCGCTGCTCTCCGGGCTGTCGCTGCGCATCGAGGCGGGTGAGTGCCTGGGCCTGCTGGGTCCGACGGGATCGGGTAAGAGCACGCTGATCGACCTGATGTCGGGAGTTCGCATTCCGGACTCGGGCTTCGTGCTGCTCGACGGGCAGGACCTCCGCGACGTGCGACCCGAGGAGGTGCGCAGCCAGGTGTTCGTGCTGCGCGAGCCGGAGGTCTTCTGCGGTACGGTGCTCGACAACGTCCGCGTGGGGCGAACGGACCTCGGCGTGGACGAGGTGGTCGAGGCTCTCGCGCAGGTCGGGCTGCTGGACGAGATCCGCGCCCTGCCCGAAGGACTCAACGCACAGCTCGCGACCAACGGAGACCCGCTCTCCCAGGGCCAGGTCGCGCGGCTGATGCTGGCCCGCGCGCTGGTGAGCCGCCCGCGGCTGCTGCTGCTCGACCGGGCCCTGTCCGCCATCGACGAGCGCGATCGCAAGCGTGCGCTGGATGCGATCTTCCGACCCGAGGCCCCCTGGACGGTGGTCGCCGTCTCGCCGTGGCCCGACGTGCTCAGACGCTGCACGCGTTTCGTCGACCTGACGGGAACGGCCGGGAAGGTGGAGGAGGCCACCCGGGAGACGGAGGCGGGAGAGCGATGAGCGCATCGGGCAACGCCCCCGAGGTCGGCCGCTCCCTGGCCCTCCAGCTCGTGGAGGGTCCGCGCGCCGTACGGATCCTCGCCGCGATTCTCGCGGTCGCGGCCGTCGCCACCCTGCTCGCGCTGGCGTTCGTCCCCTGGCAGCAGACCGTGGCCGGCGCAGGGCGCGTCGTGGCCTTCGACCCCTTCGACCGCATGCAGACGCTCGCCGCGCCGCTGTCGGGACGGGTGCGCACGGCCTGGGTGGTGGAGGGCTCGCGGGTCGAGCAAGGCGATCAGATCCTCGAGATCGTCGACAACGATCCCTCCATCCTGCGACGCCTCCAGGACCAGCGGGCCGCGCTCGTGAGCCAGATCGAGGCCGCCGAGGAGAAGGTCGAGGCCTACCAGTCCCAGATCGAGGCCCTCAAGGACGCGCAGACCCTGGCCGTCGAGGCGGCGAGCAGCCAGGTCGAGGTGACGGTCGCCGCCGTGCAGTCGGCGCGACACGGACTCGAGGCCGCGATCGCCAACCGGGAGCAGGCGCAGCTCAACGCCGCAAGGCAGCGTGAGCTGGCCGCCGAGGGGCTGGCGTCGGAGCTCGAAGCGGAGATCGCGGAGCGCGTCTACAAGGAGTCGCGGGCGCGGGTCGAGCAGGCGCGCCAGGCCCTCGAGGCCGCCCTGAACGACGAGCGGGCGAGCCGAGCCGGCCTCGGACGCATCCGCACCGAGGCGACCGCCGGGATCGAGTCGGCGCGCGCCGCTCGGGAATCGGCCGAGGGAGAGTTCTCGGCCAAGCGCGAACGGCTCACCGAGCTCGAGGTGCGCATCGCCCAGCAGAACACCCAGCTGATCCGGGCGCCCCGGGACGGGACGATCTTCCGGCTCTTCGCGAGCCCGGGAGCCGAGCTGGTCCGCGCCGGGGATCCGCTGGTGCAGCTCATCCCGGACACGAGCAGCCGCGCGGTGGAGCTTTGGGTGGACGGAAACGACGTACCCTTGATCCACCAGGGCCGGGTCGTGCGGCTCCAGTTCGAGGGCTGGCCCGCGGTGCAGTTCTCCGGCTGGCCCTCGGTGGCGGTGGGGACCTTCGGGGGCCGGGTTTCTCTCGTCGACCCGACCGACGACGGCGCTGGGCGCTTCCGCATCCTGGTCGTTCCCGACGCGGAGATCGAGCCCTGGCCGGACCCCATGATCCTGAGGCAGGGTACGCGGGTCAACGGATTCGTGCTGCTCGACCAGGTGAGCATCGGATACGAGCTATGGCGTCAGCTCAATGGCTTTCCTCCGACGGTGGCCATGCAGCCCCGGCGCACGGGGGCGCTCCCCGCGTCGGAGCGGCGCGGGTGAAGCGTCTCGCTTGCACCCTCGCCGCCTCGCTCCTGTCCGTATCCGCCATCGCCGCCCCGCCGGACGACGGCGCCGACACCGCGGAGCGGCCTCCCGGGCCCGTGGGCTGGCCCCTGGAGCTCTCCCAGGTCCTCGACTCCGTGGAGGCGCATTTCCCGCTGTTGCGCGCGGCCGAGGCGGAGCTGCGCATCGCAGCCGGCGCGCGCCGGGAAGCGGCCGGGAGCTTCGACCTCCGCGTGCGCGCCGAGGGGGACCTGCGACCGGCCGGCTTCTACAACAGCTACTCCGGGGGAGCGACGCTCGAGCAGCCCACGCGGCTATGGGGCGCCCGCCTGTTCGGGGGCTACCGCATCGGCCGGGGCGACTTCGCTGCCTACGACGGGGCCCTCCAGACCGACCGCCGCGGGGAGATCAGCGCGGGCGTGGAGGTGCCGCTGCTGCGCGGCGGCTCCACCGACGAGACCCGCGTGAAGCTCCGGCAGGCGGAGATCGTCGAGGCGAACGCGGTTCCCCTGGTCGCCCTGCGACGCATCGAGATCGTGCGCGAGGCCACTCTCGCCTACTGGACCTGGGTCGCCGCGGGACTCACCGTCGACGTGACCGAGCGCCTGCTCGCGGTCGCGGAGTCCCGTCAGTCGCAGATCGAAGGTCGCGTGCGCCGCGGCGCGCTGCCCCGGATCGACCTGCTCGACAACGAGCGGCTCGTGGTGGACCGACGCATTCGACTGCGGGGAGCGCAGCGCGACGTCGAGCAGCAGGCGATCGCCCTGTCGCTGTTCCTCCGCGACCGGAACGGCGATCCGCTGGTCCCGGGCCTGGAACGCCTCCCCGCCGACTTCCCGCCGGAGCGCATGCCGAGCCGCGCGCAGTTCGAGACGGACCTGGCTCGCGCGCGCGAGGAGTTCCCGTTCGTCCAGACCCTGCGCCTCGAGCGCGAGCGCCTCGAGCAGGAGCAGGCGCTCGCCCGCAACGAG
>JAAUYK010037451.1_pt1 | contig 14521 bp, 14 predicted proteins | sample 7278021 | NCBI WGS metagenome assembly JAAUYK01 (sample SAMN14350223, study PRJNA611818) | marine sediment metagenome | isolation source: surface marine sediment (1.8m) | place: French Polynesia: Moorea | collected 2018-08
CCTGTCTCGATTTTCATCGAAACCAGCGTGTTGTAAAAACAGCAAGCAATGTCCAGGTACGACAACCCATCTACCAGCATTCTGTCGCAAGGTGGAAGCAGTACCGGGAAGGGCTGCAGCCGATGCTGGATATATTTCATCAACACGGTATTGCCGTCGAAGATGGACCATAAATGGCACTTGTTGCAGCGCAAAATGACGAAAATTGTCACATCATGACAGAATTGTTAAGGCGTATAGAGTCCAGGCTGTCCGTAGCACCAACAAGAAGTCGCGCAGAGCTGTTGAAATCAGCCAGTTAGCGATAAAAAATGGAACTGGTTAACATTTTTTGCTATATCCGGCATTTCAATATTACAGGCGTTGCTGTGGCATAGTTCATGCTTTACTAACAGTCCGTGCCGTTGCTCGGTCAATTATTTTCGAAAATTGTTGAATAAGATTAGAAGTACCACTTAAGGAGAAACAAAGTGAAAAAGCAGATACAACAGGGTTTTACCCTTATCGAATTGATGATTGTTGTAGCTATTATCGGTATTCTCGCCGCTGTAGCTATCCCTTCTTATCAGGATTACACCGCTCGTGCACAGGTAACGGAAGCTGTAAACCTGGCTGCTGGTTTTAAAACCGGTATGTCTGAGTACTATCAGGATAAAGGCATCTGGCCTTCTAACCTGACCGCAGTAGGTAGTACCACCGCTGGTAAATACGTAGACAGTGTTATATTGACTACTGGTGCTGGTACCAACGGTAACACTCAGATCACGGCTACCATGCGTAATACCCAGGTTAACCCTTCTATCGCAGGCGGTACATACACCCTGTCTTCTCAGGACGGTGGTCGTACCTGGGCTTGTGGTGCGCTGGCCCTGACCTCTGGCGATATTGAAGCCAAGTACCTGCCAGGTGCATGTAAGTAATAAGTTTTACGCTTATTATAAAAGGCCGCCATCGGGCGGCCTTTTTTTTTGCCGGGAGAAGCGGATTGAATCAATCTGAGAGCTTTACAATAAAGTCTGTGGCCATGCTGGCTATGCTTTGTTTTATAGCTGTACTGATGTATTTCCTGCCATTACACAGCCCGTTTATCTTTGACGATTTCTATAACCTGTCAGGACTGTCCGACGTAGAGGAAAAGGGCTATCTTTATTTTCTGTTGAACAGCGGTTTTTCCGGTCCAACTGGCAGACCTGTTTCATTAATCTCTTTTGCCCTACAGCACGACGCCTGGCCGCAAAACCCGTTTCAGTTCAAGTTGGTTAACCTGCTGATTCACCTTGCCAACGCTGTACTCGTATGGACTCTGTTCAACTTACTACTTAAGAGCTTTGGTCATGCCAGCTCGCAAAGATTATTGATAGTGACGGTAACGACAGCGATCTGGCTGTTACATCCAATACAGTTAACCAGCGTGCTGTATACGGTACAACGTATGACGCTGCTATCCTGTTTCTTCAGCCTCATCACTGTGTTGGCCTACTTGTATACAAGGCAGCGTGTTATTACCCGGGAATCTGTTACCAATTATCTGTTGCTGACCTTCGCGGTAATGATCCCGGCAACACTTGGCATACTTGCCAAGGAAAATGCGATACTGGTTCTATTGTTAATCGCTGTTATAGAGTTCAGTTTGTTAGCTAATGATGTCAGACCTCGATACTGGAAGCGCTGGGCATCGCTGGTGCTGGGTTTGCCTTTGTTGCTACTGGTTGTATACATGGCAAGTCAGTTTTCCAACACGGTAAGCAGTTATCACTTTCGTGATTTTTCCATGACGGAAAGACTATTGACACAGCCAGTCGTTTTATTGGCTTATCTCAAAGATATCGTTATACCGACCTATGGTGCTTTCACGCTGTATCATGACGGGTTCCCGGTATCCAGGAGTCTGTTACAGCCGTGGTACACATTACCCTGTAGTCTTGTTTTGCTGTTATTCATATCAACTGCGGTTTATTACAGAAAACGATATAGCATCTTCAGCTTTGTCATATTGTGGTTCATTGCAGCGCAGTTACTGGAGTCCACATACCTTAACCTGGAACTCTATTTTGAACATAGAAACTATCTACCCTCTATATCAATCTGTTTCGGTATAGCGTTCTTGCTGGTATCTGTCTCTAACCGTATCAAGCATGTCCGACTGCGTGCACTCGTTCCGTTTGTCTATCTCGCTATTGTCACGATCGTGTTATTCCTTGAATCCAGCCTTTGGCATAAACCATTACTGCAGGCTAACGAATGGGTCAGCCATCATCCCCGTTCCATCCGAAGTCATAATTACCTGGGCAACCTCTATCTGGGTATGGGTGATTTTGATAAGGCCAGGCAGGTATTTGCTGACATGGATAGCATCAAGCCGGACCTGTTGATGCCTGTCTTGCAAGTACAGCGTATTAACAGTTGTCGACCACATGAAGGACAGTCAGATATTGATTGGCAGGCCACGATGCAGCGCGCCGAATTGGCGAAGCCCATCAGTCTTGAAATTACGGCCTTGCTGGATGTGTTATTACTCGAGTCGTTAAAAAATCAATGTGTACCAGGCACGCTGCAGAAACTGGATCAATTACTGCAGATTCTTGTTAAGAACAGAAATTTTGTTTTTATACGTTCTTATCTCTATGAATTCCTTGCTATCATATCCATGTCACAACAGCGTTTTGTTAACGCATACAAGCATATTGAAAACAGTATTCTTGCCGAGTCCAGGGTAGAAACACAGGTGTTGCGATTACGTATACTTGAGCGCCTGGGGCAGGATGATCTAATTAGGAAAACGCTGGATACTTTGGAGCGCAACGCGGGACAAAATCCCAGGAAACGCCTGGCACTGGAACAAATCAGGGATAATTACCTAAAACAATGACTGTTAGCATAATCTTACCTGCACGTAACGAATCCGCTTCACTGTCATCACTGTTGCCTGAAATCAGTAAACACTGCCCGGATGCGGAGATCATCGTGGTCAACGACGGCTCGACCGATGATACAGCATCTGTATGTAGTCAAATGGATGTCAGGTGTATCACCCACAGAAGATCGATGGGTAACGGTGCTGCGATAAAAACAGGCGCTCGTAACGCGACAGGTGATGTTTTTGTGTTCATGGATGCCGATGGTCAGCATCTGCCTGAATTAATACCGCAACTATTGGAAAAGTTAAATGAAGGTTATGACATGGTCATTGGTGCGCGCAACCGTGATTCACATGCCGGTATGCCGCGTTACATGGCGAACCTTGTTTATAATAAGATAGCCAGCTATATGTCTGGACACGAGGTGCTGGACCTGACGTCAGGATTCAGGGCAGTTAAGGCAGATATATTTAAACAATTTCTTTATCTGCTGCCTAACGGCTTTTCCTATCCGACGACGATTACCATGGCGTTATTTCGTTCGGGCTACCAGATCGCATACGAGCCAATAACCTGTGAGCAGCGTCAGGGCAAGAGCCATATCAGACTGTTGCAGGATGGCATCAAGTTTTTATTGATCATTTTTCGAGTCACATCGCTTTACTCACCGCTGAAAATATTCGCGCCGGTAAGCCTGTTCCTGTTTCTGTTGGGGCTAACCTATTACGGTTATACGTTTATTGCCTACTCAAGATTCACTAACATGAGCATGTTGTTAATGGTGAGTTCAGTCATTACTTTTTTAATTGGTCTGATTTCCGAGCAAATTACTTTTCTAATCTATAGTCAGAGTCAGAAAGACAAATGACTTTGTCGTTCTTGCGCTTTTAAGCTTGGCGAATGGCACAACCTGGCGGACATAGAAGAATACTGGTTCTGACTTCTACCTTTCCACGTAGTGAAAGCGATACTGCGCCAGCCTTTGTTTATGATTTATGTAAATGGCTAACTCGACAGGGGTTTGCTGTCGACGTTCTTGCGCCTCATAGCAGCGGTGCAAGTACGCATGAAGTCATTGGCGGTATTAAGGTTTATCGTTATCGTTACTTTATCGATAGCCTGCAGACCCTTGCCTATGATGGCGGCATTGTCGCCAATCTAAAGCAACAAAAGTGGCGTTACTTACTGATACCGTTCTTCTTGATGTCACAACTCTATCACACTGCCAGGTTGCTACGTCATGGTAGTTATGACCTGGTACATGTGCATTGGCTAATTCCCCAGGGTTTTATTGCAGTATTGGCAGCAAGATTGTTCGCTAATAAGGAAACGACAATACTCGTTACCTCTCATGGTAGCGATCTTTTTGCTTTTTATTCGACGCCATTTCGACAAATTAAACAATGGACGCTAAACAATATCGATAAACTGGTGGTAGTCAGTGATTTTATGAAAACACGTTACCAGCAGTCTTTTCCAACTATCAAGGATATTGAAGTTTGTTCCATGGGAGTAGACCTCACTCAGCAGTTTATTCCCGCAGAAAATGCCCGTGATTCTGATAACCGCCTTATCTATGTTGGTCGACTTATCGAAAGTAAAGGTGTTGCCTACCTGCTCGAGGCCGTCAACGCATTGTGCCAACAGGGCGAAGATATTTATCTTGATATCGTTGGTGATGGTCCTGATATGTCACGGTTATTAGATCTGCGTGAACGCTTGCAACTACAGCAGCAAGTGGTCTTTCACGGGGCCAGGCCGAATGTGCAACTGCCAGGTTTTTATCAACGTGCCAGTATTGCGGTTGTGCCGTCTATTATCACTGCAAACAATGCGCAGGAAGGACTGGGTCTGACGACCATCGAGGCGATGGGGTGCGAATGCGCCGTGGTGGCATCGTCACTGGCAGCATTCAAGGAAGTGATTCTGGACGAACAGACCGGATTGTTATGCCAGCCGGCAGACGCCACGGCACTGGCAAGCAAGATTAAAACGTTGCTGGATAACGAGGCGTTACGGCAGTCCCTGGCGACAGCAGGAAGACAACGGGTTTTACAGTTGTTCGACTGGCAGCATATCGCCGATAAATATACACAACTCATTGAAAACACTATTAATTCTGAAAAATAGTGCGGGTAGATAGGTGTCATCGGCTCTATCAATCTGCAGCTAACACGTTGTTAATAAACACGTTTTATTTGTTTAAATAGGTCACATTGGCCAATAAAAACTGTATTTATAGCGAAAAAATAGTCTATTATCGTTCTATAAAATAGAACTTAATATGAGCTGGTAATGAACACGCTATTTAATGCATTGATTACGTCAAAGATGCGCATTCGTATCCTGATGCGCCTTTTTCTCAATCCCAATCAGCATGCCTATCTGCGTGGACTTGCGGACGAGTTTAATGCGTCTACCAGCCAGGTCCGCGAGGAGTTACAGCACCTGAGTGACGCTGGCTTGTTAACCAGCAAAAAAGACGGTCGCCAAATGAATTACCAGGCTAATAGCGAACACCCGTTATTCCCGGAATTGCAGTCAATGGTCAGAAAATCCCTGGGTATGGATCAGATACTGGAAAGCATCATTGAACGGTTGGGCAATCTCAAACTTGCCTATCTTGTTGATGATTATGCGCAGGGTAAAGACACCGGTCTGGTTGACCTTGTACTCATTGGTGATATCGATCGCGAAAACCTGGATGACCTCATCGCCAAAACAGAAAAGTACATCGGCAGAAAAATCAGGGCGCTTGTTCTGACTGAAGCAGAATTCCAACAGCTGGATGACCTGTTCAAGGACAAGCCCCGCGTGTTGTTGTGGAAAGCATCCACGCAGTAAAGCAGGACTAACAACCGGAACAATAATAAGCGGTACCGGTTAGGCTATCGCGTGGCGGTAGCGTGCCTGAAACAGGCTAAAAATAAATGACAGATAAAAGCACAATGTGGGATATCGAGATCAAACCGCAGCGTAAGTTATTTGATTTACGTTTGCGCGAGCTGTTTGAGTACCGGGATCTGCTCGAGATGTTTATTAGACGGGATATTGTTACGGTATATAAACAGACTGTGCTGGGTCCTATCTGGTATTTTATACAACCGTTATTGATGATGATGATTTTCATCATCGTGTTTAGCAATATTGCCAATATTCCAACTGATGATTTACCTCCCGCGATTTTCTATCTGGCAGGCATTATCTTATGGAATTATTTTGCAGAATGCCTGACCCAGACAGCTGATGTTTTTTACTTGAATGCAGGCATCTTCGAGAAAGTCTATTTTCCAAGACTGATAGTGCCAGTATCAAAAATTATTTCGGCGCTGATTAAGTTTGTTATACAGTCGGCCCTGTTCATCATTATTTATATCTATCTATATACTAACGGCGCGACAATTAAACCGAACCAGGCTTTATTGCTTTTGCCTGTATTTCTGTTGTTAATGGCGGGGCTTGGGCTTGGCGCAGGCATTATCGTCAGCTCTATCACGGCAAAATACAGGGATCTGAAATTCCTTGTCGGATTTGGAGTGCAGTTATTAATGTACCTGAGTCCTGTTATTTACCCGGTCAGTACATTGCCTGATACCTACAGGGGCATCATGTTCTGGAACCCGTTTTCCCACATCCTTGAAGGTTTTCGCTATTGCCTGTTAAGTGCCGGTGACCTCAACATGATCGGACTTGTATATACAGCAGTACTCGCATTCATCCTGCTTGTCATCGGTGTGGTGTTATTTAATCGAACTGAACAACGCTTTGTCGATACCGTTTAACCATGTCAGACACCGTCGTATCAATCAGTAACCTGTCAAAGCGCTACCGACTTGGCGAAATTAGCACCGGTACATTAAGCCATGATCTAAATGAATGGCTAAACGCTAGCAAGGCTGAAAGACAAGGCAAACAAGAACTGTGGGCTCTAAACGATATCAACCTGGAAATACATAAAGGTGAAATACTTGGTGTCATTGGCAAGAACGGCGCTGGTAAATCAACGCTGTTAAAAATTCTGTCGCGTATTACCGCCCCTAGCAAAGGTAGTGTAAAAATGAAAGGTAAGGTCTCTTCTTTACTGGAGGTGGGTACAGGAATGCATCCTGAAATGACGGCGCGAGAGAATATCTATCTTAATGGTGCCATCCTCGGCATGAAAAAAGCAGATATTGCAAAAAGATTCGATGACATAGTCAGTTTTTCAGGTTGCCAACAATTTGTGGATACACCGATTAAACGTTTTTCATCCGGGATGAAAGTGCGATTAGGGTTCGCCGTCGCTGCTTACCTTGATGCAGATATACTTATCATTGATGAGATTCTTGCCGTTGGTGATGCCAGTTTTCAAAAAAAATGCATAGGTAAGATCACCGAGATTGCAAACACAGGTAAAACAATTCTTTTTGTCAGTCATAACATGGCCAGTATCCAGTCTTTTTGCAGCAGGGTGCTGGTTATGAATAACGGAGCAGGCATATTCCTCGGCGATACAGATAAGGCCATTGAGCTTTATTTCCAACTTTGCACAGAGCAGATAGACAGGTTTCCACTGCATGAACGTAGCGATAGAGATGGTAACGGTGAGGTACGCTGTCAAAAAATTGATTTTGTAAATCAGTCAGGTATGGCAACGGTAAGTAGTGGTATATCTGGCCAGCCGCTGGAAATAATCGTGCATTACAACGCAACGAATGATTTGGAAAATGTCGTGTTTGCAATTGGTTTTTTTAATGCAACAGGCGTGTTCCTCACGGCGTTACGTACCGATGCCACTGGTGAATTGATTCAAATTCAAAAAGGCCAGGGCAGCATCAGCTTCAGGATTGACAAGCTACCTTTCAGCGGTGGCCGTTATTTTATCAACGTTAATTGCCAACGACTGGGTGAAATAATTGATAGTGTCAAGGATGCCGCCTATCTGGATGTAGAAACGGGTGACTATTACGGTACTGGAAGAGTGCCGGCCAGTGCCTACCAGGGCGTCTTTGTTGATTATCAATGGAACCATAAAGATTTATGTTAACCACTATTAGGCGAGCAGTAGGTTTTATTGTTGGCAAGCTTGCCGGCGTCCTACATGAGGAACTGGAAAAACATCATCATAAGCTCCAGTTGAGGCAACAATCAGATCTGATCGTTCAGTTTCAATCCTGCGGCCGTCAACTAAGACTTAACGGACAAATTATGGTCACACATCCGGATATGACCTGTCTCGGTGACAATGTGCATATCGGTGACAACGCCTACTTCTATACGGCTGGCGGGCTCTATATCGGTGACAATACGCATATAAGTAGAAATGTATCTATCTACACCGCAAACCATATCTATGAAGGCACGGCATTACCCTACGATGAACAACTAAAGCATAAACCCGTGTTAATAGGAAAAAATGTCTGGATTGGCATGAACGTCAATATAGCGCCAGGCACTATTGTTGAAGACGGCGCCGTTATCGGGATTGGTAACACGTTAAGTGGCCGCGTACCTGCAGGCAGTGTCATAGGACATGCACGACCTGAGATCATCAAGCAGCGAGATAAAGCGCATTATGATCAATTAGAACAGGCCTCAAGCTACGGTGGCATCAATGGAAAACCGGTTACATTCACGGATAGCAGACTGTCTGCGGACGAGACGGTATTTACATTTGTGGTCAGCACCGGGCGATCCGGCACCACGTCGATTGCGCGCTATCTTAACCAGTCCGATCAAATCGATTTTTTCCATGAACGCAGAAAGCAACTATTGCGATTGTCCTACGAGTACGCATGTGGCAATAGTTCTGAGGAGAGGATACTGGAAGAACTGGACGCTATTTATGTTCGGACAACACAATATACAAAAGGGAAATATGGTGAGTCAGATCATCATTTATTTAATATGATTTCCTGTATCAGGAAAGTACTACCTCAGGCACGGTTTATCTGGCTGGTGAGAAGCGCCAAAGACGTTGTGCAATCCGGCGTGCATCGTGGATGGTACTCAGACGAAGAAACTCACGCAAAGTATGACGTCATCAAGCATGACTGGAACCGCTATCGTATCAGAGGGGATCATATCGGCGTCATTGAGACTGAAGAGTGGCAACGTATGTCAGTATTCGAAAGGAACTGCTGGTACTGGTCATATGTAAATGAACAGATTGAAAAGCAGTTGCAGCTTATTGATAGTACAAACTGGATAAGGATGACACTGGAAAATCTCGTTCAGCAAAGGGAAGAGCTTGCCAGCTTTACAGGTATCTCTGATCTAAATCATAGCTTTCCACATGAGAATCAGAACAAGGTCCAGATGAACACTAAAGCTGCCCTTAACGAGAAACAACAGCAAGCTTACGATCGCTGGTGTAAACCATTGATGGAACGCTTTTACGGCCAATAGCACAATGATAAAACTGGGTAGTTTTTTTCAGCGTGATAACAAATCGTCCACTGCCGGTTCGGGTGGGTATATTAGTGCTGAAGCGACAGTGAGAGAAGCAAAAAAATTAAATCTATCCGTGTGTGACTATGTTGAACAGCTGTGGGACCAGCAGGGTGCAACGGCTAATGTAATCGAAAAAATACTGGACTATGTACAATCACGCGATCTGAATCATATAGTTGAAATAGGTCCCGGTACCGGGCGTTATACAGAAAAACTGTTGCAGCAGGTTGAGGCAAAACAGTATGAAATATACGAAGTAGCAAAAGACTGGAATGACTACCTGCAGTCCACCTATGGAGACAGGATTATAGCGCAGCAGGCAGACGGTATCTCATTGAACCACACGCAAGCAAACAGCTGCGAACTGGTGCATGCCCATGGCGTGTTTGTTTACCTTGGCTACATTCATGCGTTCCGATATTTCTCGGAAATGTGCAGGGTATGCGCGCATGGTGGCTATGTTGTGTTCGATTATTACAGCCAGCACGAAATGGACTTGCAAATAATTGAACGGTGTATAGCAACAAACAATGATTATGCGATGGTCTTGCATGAAGGCACTGTTAATGCTTATTTCAACAGCAAGGGTTTTACATTACTTGGCGATTTTTTGAACAGGCACGGACAAGGATACTCGCGCTACGTTATATATCAGAAAAATGGTCAACATGGATAATCAGCTGGTATCGGTCATCGTTCCTGCCTATAACCGTGAGAAGAAGATCCATCGCTGTTTGTCCAGTGTACTTGAACAGTCTTATTCCAGCCTTGAGGTCATTGTAGTTGACGACGGTTCTTCAGATAACACCTGCAAGGTGGTGTCAGCACTTGGAGAACAGGACAGCAGGATCAAACTTGTGAAGCTGGAAAGCAACAAGGGAGCGCAACATGCCCGTAATGTGGGAATTAAAGAGTCAGCTGGCAGTTGGATCAGCTTCCTTGATTCTGACGATTATCTTTTGAAGGACAGTATTGAAAAAAGGCTCACATGCGCCTTGAGCAATAATGTAGACGTTGTACATTCGGATTGTTTTGTGCTCGGTAATGACGGTGAAAAAAAACTGTATGGAGTTAAACCACTCAAGGGGAGAGTATACAAGGACTTGTTAACAGCGCCAGCACCTGTATTTCCATCATTGCTGGTTGCAAGACAAGCGCTTGAACAAATCGGTTTGCTAGACGAGGCAATTATCTCTTACCAGGAATGGGATACCTGTATACGTTTGGCTAGTCAGTATGAGTTTGGTTTTGTGGATGCACCGGGTTTTGTCTATGACTGCATGGATACAGATACAATATCCAGTGACCTGTTGCGCGATGCAAGTGGTTATCTACAGATTTTCAATAAGCATCGTAGTGCAATAAGCAAGCATAACGGCAACCGCTCTATTGCCAATCATTACGCGTTTATTTATTCGAGGTTTAAACGTGCTGGTCATTACTTTAAGGCGATACGGTACAAACTGTTATCAGGTGTATACATCATCCTGGCGCAAGCTGTTTAACTACGATAAAACCGGAAGCGATTAACAATGATTAAACATGTAACACACGAAGATGTACTGCTGGCAATTATAGTGGGCAGAAAATTTGATGAAGAAGGGATTCATTTTTTTACGCCAAGCGAGTATTCACAACAACTTGCCTATATGCGCCATCCAAAAGGAAAACAGATTGCGCCGCATTTACATAATCCGGTTCGTCGAAATATCACATACACGCAAGAGGTATTATTCATAAAGAAAGGCAAGTTGCGTGTTGATTTCTATAACGCTAACCAGGACTACCTGGAAAGTTATGTGCTTGAGTCAGGAGATGTCATTTTATTGATATCCGGCGGTCACGGGTTTGAGGTACTGGAAGAAATAGAAATGATCGAGGTTAAACAGGGGCCATTCGTAGGAGAGCAGGATAAAACCCGTTTCAACGGAATTGATAACAAGTCTGCCAGGATAAAAGAATAGTCATGATACCTGTCAATGAACCACTGCTTGATGGTAATGAAAAAAAGTATCTTGAAGAATGCATTGATACTGGCTGGATATCTTCGGAGGGCCCGTTCGTAGAACGTTTTGAGCAGGACTTTGCCCGCTGCTGTCACAGGAAACACGGTATCGCCGTTGCAAATGGCACCGCCGCTTTACAGCTTGCTGTTGAGGCATTGGGTATTGGTGCAGGAGACGAAGTTATATTACCCAGCTTCACAATCATTTCCTGCGCTGCGGCAATTGTGCGCAGTGGCGCCATGCCGGTACCGGTAGATTGTGACGCAGATACATGGAACATGACTGCCGAGAGCATTGAGGCGTGTATTACTGAAAATACGCGCGCCATCATGATTGTGCATATGTATGGTTTACCCGTTGATATGGATCCGGTGCTTATGCTGGCCGAGAAATATGGACTCGCTATTATTGAAGATGCCGCCCATGTTCATGGCCATTATTACAAGGACAGGGTGTGTGGCAGTTTCGGCGACATCAGTACATTCAGCTTTTACCCAAACAAGATTATTACGTCGGGTGAGGGTGGCATGGTTGTTACGGATAATGACGCACTGGCCAGGCGAATACGCGAATTAATGAATCTATGCTTTGGCTCAGAGCAGCGTTTCCGACACATGGAACTGGGCTGGAACTACCGTATTACAAATATGCAGGCAGCTGTAGGCCTTGCTCAGCTGGAACAACTGCATCGATTTATTGAGATAAAAAAGCGGATTGGCCGTGTATATCAGGAAGGGTTGGCAGATATTAAAGAATTACAGTTGCCAGTAGCCAACACAGCTTATGCGGCGAATGTTTATTGGGTGTTCGGTATCGTGGTTTCTGAACAGGCAGCTAGCGACGCGCGTTCAGTTATGCAGCGATTATCTACGTTGGGGATCGGTACGCGGCCTTTCTTTTATCCAATACATCAGCAACCTGTCTTCCAGCAACGAAACATGTTTTCTGATGTGCAGTGTCCCAATGCGGAAAGACTCTCACGTCAGGGATTATATTTGCCGAGCGGCCTGGCACTGACTGAACAACAGCAGGACATTGTTATTGAAAAAGTCCAAGAGGTGCTGGCGTGACAGTATTTCTGGACTACGCCCGTTACTATGATTTGTTATACCAGGATAAGGATTACGCTAGCGAACAACGTTATATACAGGGTTTAATCAATAACGAGCTTGGTGATATTGCAACAGTGCTGGATTTGGGCTGCGGCACTGGCTCTCATGCTGAATGTTTTGCCAAACAAGGTGTGCATGTCGATGGTGTGGATATCAGTGAAAATATGCTGAATCTAGCCAGGGAAAAACAGGCGCTACTACCGGCTGCTACAGCAAAGAACCTGAACTACATTCAAGCCGATGTGCGTAGCCTGGAATTGAATAACCGCTACGATGTAGTGATGTCACTGTTTCACGTCGCCAGTTACCAGACTGAAGATGACGATATAAAATCATACCTGGCTAGCGCCAGTAAACACTGTAGCGAGAAAGGGCTTTTCCTTTTTGATTTCTGGTATGGCCCGGCGGTTGTTAAAGATCCTCCCACTAACAGGAATAAAACAATACCAGTTGAAAAGGGCTATTTGCTCAGGGAGACGCGTGCACAAATGGATGAGACCAATAACACGATCATGGTTGATTTTACCCTGCAGCACTTCATCGATAACAAGCCTCAGGGTGATGCCATTTCTGAACAACACCATATGCGTTATTTTTTTACTGAAGAACTGTCGTCTTTTCTTAACCAGGCTGGTATGCAGCTAAATGCCTGTTATCGCTGGTTAACAACAGAACCGGCCAGTGATGATGCGTGGTATGCGATTGCCATTGCCAGTATGGCCTAGTTTCAATACCTATGAACAAATCCAGCAATAGTTACCGCATCGCTTTTATACATCATCCTTTCTCGGCCGAATTCGCCCTGCTTGAATCCATGCCGATTGGGCTTAATGTTGTTCAGGCACTTGATAACGCCGGGCATGAGGTTGATTTATTTATCTGGGAAAAGAATCCATCCGTCTATGAGAAGAGATTTTCCAGTAACGTCAGAGTTCGGCAATTTGGCTCCGGACAACCAAAGCGAGTGATTAAGCGAAAGCTAGACTGGCTAAATTATCTAAACCAACCCTTTGCACATGTTGATGGTCTGCGACATAAAAATTACGACTGTGTGTTCGGGCTCGGGCAGATAGGGTTGTGGTTGGCTAGTCTGCTGGCACGGCACAGTAATGCTGCTTATTTCTATATCAATGATGAGTTTCCAAGTTCTTATGGATTGCCACACAACAGCTACTGGAATCGCATGGAAAGAAAAGCAGCGGCCGGTGCCAGCGTAATCATTGTTCCAGATGAGCAGCGAGCAAAGCCGTTGTACAAAGAACTGGAGCTTGAGATTTCAACAGTCCCGTATGCCGTGATTCCTAACGTCATTGCAGCACAGGAAATCGATGAGGACATAGACTGGAAGAGCCGCCTGGGCATAAATACAGATTCAATACCGTTATTGCATGCCGGTTCGGTAGCGGATTGGGCACAGGTGCCGGAGATACTCGCAAGCGTTCCATACTGGCCAGAGCAAACCGTGATGATTATCAACGGCCGTACTCCAGTAGGTCATTCATACAAGCAGGAACTGGGGCACTTACTGGTAAAAGACAGGGTGTTCTGGACTGAACAACCGCTGCGTGAATCAGAGCTGAACTCGCTAGTCAGATCCAGCGCTGCCAGCTTCGCATTATACCGGGACCTTGGTGAGAACATACGTACAATTGGCTGGTCCGCGGGCAAACTATTGCGCAGCATAGCGTGTGGCCGTCCAGTTATTGCTTCGCGTTATCCTTCACTTGCATTTATAGAGGAGTTCGAGCTTGGACGGTTGGTAACACATCCTGCGGAAATCCCCGCTGCTATAACATCACTTCTAAATGATCAGCAACGCTATGAATCGAATTGTACTGCCTATACTGACACCCATCTCGCAGCAGACAAATGGTGGCCACATGTCGTTGAGCGGATAAAAAAAGCAACGGGTATTGCACTGGCATGACTGAGTGATGCAAGCCACTGTCTGTCCTGTATGCAAGTCTGAACATGTAGTAGCGAAATATCGCCTTTATGACGACCGCTACGGCTATCAACATGATTTTGAAATGATGCGCTGCAAGGAGTGTGGCCATCATTTTTTGCTACATGATCTGGCTGCTAATGATATTGAAAAGCTGTATACAGACTA
>JAAUYK010055021.1_pt1 | contig 14514 bp, 14 predicted proteins | sample 7278021 | NCBI WGS metagenome assembly JAAUYK01 (sample SAMN14350223, study PRJNA611818) | marine sediment metagenome | isolation source: surface marine sediment (1.8m) | place: French Polynesia: Moorea | collected 2018-08
CCTGCCCGGCAACCGTCTGGCCAGCCGCAAGCACTGGCTCGCCTTCACCACCCGCACGCGCGGGGAGCTGGTGCTCGATGCCGGCGCCGTGCGGGCCCTGGTCGAGGGCGGCAAGAGCCTGCTCGCCGCGGGCATCAGCGAGGTGCGCGGTCGCTTCGGCACGGGCGATGCCGTCGCCTGCGTCGACGGCTCTGGCCGCGAGCTGGCCCGCGGACTCGTCTCCTACTCCTCCGAGGAGATCCGACGCATTGCGAAGCTTCCGGCCCGCGAGATCACCCGGGTGCTAGGCTACTCCAACGGCGACGAGGTGATTCACCGCGACCATCTCGTACTTCTCCAGGACCCGGCTCCGTGAGCGACCTCGCGGGGGGTCGCCCGTGAGCTCGCGCCAGGTGATCGGCGGCGGCGCCAGGCCCCGCGCCGAGGCGGCATCCGTGCCGCGCACCGGTGTCTACGGCGGCACCTTCAACCCGATCCACCTGGGTCACCTGCGCGCGGCGGAAGAGGTGGCCGAGGCGCTCGGCCTGACCCGGGTGCTCTTCGTGCCGAGCGCCGAGCCCCCGCACAAGGCTCCCGGTGCCCACGACCCGCTGGCCCCCGCGGAGCTCCGGCTCGCGTGGGTGCGCCGGGCGGTGGCGGACAACCCCCGCTTCGAGGCGGACGACCTCGAGATCGCGCGGGGCGGCGCCTCGTACTCGGTCGACACCCTGCGCAATCTGGGGGAGCAGCTGGCCCCGGAGCGGCCGGTGTTCCTGATCGGTCACGACGCCTTCGTGGAGATCGGGAGCTGGCGGGAGCCCGAGGCGCTCTTCGAGCTGGCCCACTTCGCCGTGACCACCCGGCCCCCGGTGCGCGGGGGAAGGCTTCCCGAATGGCTCCCGCCGGGGATGAGAGCCGCCTTCGAGCTGGGCGCCGACGGACAGACGGCCCGACATCGCGACGCGGGAACCTGGGTCCGGCTGGTCGAGATCTCGGCGCTGGACGTCTCGGCCTCGGACATCCGGGCGAGGGTCCGGGAGCGGCGTTCGGTACGCTACCTCGTGCCGGAGCCGATCCGGAGAGAAGTGCTCGAGAGCGGCGTGTACGCAGGCGGATGAGGCCTGCCTCCAGCGGGAGCGGAGACCGAGCGGCAACATGAGCGACCTGTCGGGCGTGGAGAAGGCGCGAATCGCGGCGGAGGCGGCCCTCTCGAAGGCGGGCCAGGACCTGGTGGCCCTGGACGTGAGCGAGGTGGTCTCCTTCGCCGACGTGTTCCTCATCGTGTCGGGACGCTCCGACCGTCAGGTGCGCTCCATCGCCGACGCGATCGCGGAGGCCGGCGCCAGCCGCGGCGAGAAGCCGCTGGGCCTCGAGGGCTACGACGAGGGGCGCTGGGTGCTCATCGACTGGGCCGACGTGATCGTCCACGTCTTCCAGGAGGAGGTGCGGGAGCACTACGATCTGGAGCGCCTGTGGAGCGACGCCCCGCGCATCGAGCTGGGCGTCGACGATGGCGGCGAGCGCCGCGTGGTCTGAGTCACCCCGAACACGGTCCCGGAAAGAGCGGGAGGCCGGTGCGCGAGCGGCTCCGGAGGGTCTCGACGAGCCTCCTCGACCTGCTGCTGCCGCCGCACTGCGCCGCCTGTGGGCGCGCGGGGCCTCGGACACCCCTGTGCGTCTCGTGCGAGCGGGCGCTCCCCCGTCGGGCCGGAGACGTCCGCCCGCCGCCTGGCCTCGAGGGTCTCGCGGCATCCTTCGAGTACCGCGCCGAGGTCGAGGCCTGGATCCAGCGCTTCAAGTACCCCGCCAGCGGGCTGGGCGGGCTCGACCCGGCGCCGCGCGCCGTGGTCGAGGCCCTCGCCCGCGAGTCGGCCTCGGCAGCCTCGGACCGCCTCCCCGAGCTGGTGCTGCCCGTTCCGCTCCACCCGCGCCGCCTGCGCGCCCGCGGCTTCAATCCCGCCGGGCTCCTGGCGCAGGCCGTGGCCCGGAGCCACGAGCTTCCCTGCGACCCGGTGGCGCTGCAGCGCGTGCGGGACACCCCCAGCCAGACCGGCCTCGACCGCCGCGCCCGCAGGCGCAACGTCCGCGAGGCCTTCACCGCCCGGCGCCCCGGTCCCGCACGGGTCTGGCTGGTGGACGACGTGGCCACCACGGGCAGCACCCTGACGGCCTGCGCCCGCGCACTCCGCGCCGCGGGCGCCCGCGAGATCATCGGCATCTGCGCCGCCACCGCCCCGCTACGCAGCGAGCCGTAGGCCGCAAGCCGAAGGCGCGAAGTCCGACAGCAAGCCCGAAGGGCGCGCAGCGAGCCAGCGCGGCCGGCGAGCGAAGTCGAACAACTCGAACCGCAAGCCCGAAGGGCGCGCAGCGAGCCAGCGGAGGGCGCCAGCCCGAGCGGCCGGCGAGCGTAGTCGACTCAACGGCGGCGGGTGACCGTCTCGGCGAGGACCTCGCGGAGGCGGGCCGGGTCCACGGGCTTCTTGAAGATGACGCCCTCGAGGCCGTCCAGCTTGCTCCGCTTGATCACGTGGTCCCGGTCGTAGTGGAAGGCGGTCATCATGAGCACCGGGATGTGCGGATACCTCTCCTGCACCGCCGTGTAGAGCTCGTAGCCGTCCATGTTGGGCATCACCACGTCGGTGAGGAGCACGTCGAAGGGCGCGTCCGCCAGGCGGCGCAGGGCCTCGGCGCCGTCGGAGGCCGTCTCGACGGCGCAGCCCTCGGCCTCGAGGATCTCCCTCAGGGTGCGGCAGATCCCGAGGTCGTCGTCCGCCACCAGGACGCGCAGGCCCTTGAGCCGCGAGTCGCCCGAGGGCCGGTAGCTCTTGCGCAGATCGATCATGCGCGCCGGTCCGATGTACTCGATGGTCTCGTAGGCCTCGGTCTCCACCATCTCCCCGAGGTGCTCCAGGATCTCCGAGATGCGGCCCACCTCACGGCGCATGGCGTCCAGGCGCTCGCACTCCACGGAAGTGTCGGCCTCGCCGGCGAGCCGCTCCACGTCGCGCTCCACCAGGTCGAGCTGGTTCAGGATCACGGCGAGCGGGTTGTTGATCTCGTGCGAGAGGCCCACCGCCACCTCGCCCAGCGTCGCCAGCTGATCCTTGCGCAGGATCTCGCGCAGATCCTTCGCGAAGCCGATCGTGCCGTCTTCCTCTCCGTTCTCGTCGCGAAGCAGGGTGGCGGAGATGGCGACGGGGATGCGCTCGCCGGTTTTCGACAGGAAGGTGGTCTGGAAGGTCTCCACGATGTCGAGACCCCCGTGCCCGGGCGAGCGCATGGCGGCCATCACGCGCTTCGCCTCCTCGATGTCGGGGTAGAGCTGCCCGACGAAGCATCCCAGGATCTCCTTCGACTTGTAGCCCAGGATCCGCGAGGCACCGTCGTTGTAGGAGTCCACCAGGCCCTTCCGGTTGGTGGCCACGACGATGTCGGTCGAGCGGGCGATCAGCTGCTCGAGGCGTTCTTTGCTGAGCCCCATCGCACTGAAAAGCGTAGAGCCGGCCACCGACGGGGGCAACGGCAACCAGGGTGCAACCCGCTGGCCGGAACGGACCGGGGGTCACAACCGCCACTCATTTGGGTGGCCTCGGGTGGGACGACCGGGCTCCGGGTCACGGCGGGCGACTCCGGGTCACGCGCCAGGTGACGTTCTCGTGACGGCACCCCCCGGGAGGGGGCCTCAGGCGATGCCCTGCTCGGCCAGCCAGCGCTCGCAGTCGATCGCGGCCATGCAGCCGGTGCCGGCGGCGGTCACCGCCTGCCGGTACACGGGGTCCATGGCGTCGCCGCAGGCGAAGACCCCCTCGACGGTCGTCCGCGAGGTGCCGGGCTCCACCTTGATGTAGCCGGTGTCGTCGAGCTCGATCTGGCCATGCAGCAGGTCGGTGTTCGGCTTGTGCCCGATGGCGATGAAGGCCGCCTCCACCGGGATCTCGCGGGACTCGTCGGTCTTGACGTCGCGCAGGCGCACGCCGGTCACGAAGTCGTCGCCCAGGATCTCGTCCACCACGGAGTTCCAGGCGAACTCGATCTTCTCGTTCGAGAGGGCGCGCTCCTGCATGATCTTCGAAGCCCGCAGCTGGTCGCGCCGGTGGATCACGGTGACCTTCGTGGCGAAACGCGTGAGGAAGAGCGCTTCCTCGAGGGCGGTGTCGCCCCCGCCCACCACGGCCATCGGCTTGCCGCGGAACAGCGCGCCGTCGCAGGTGGCGCAGGCGGAGACACCCTTGTTCTGGAGGCGCTCCTCGGACTCGATGCCGAGCCACTTCGCCGAGGCGCCCGTAGCGAGGACCAGCGCGTCGGCCGTCCAGGCGCGCTCGGCCGTGCGCACCGTGAAGGGCTTCTCGAGCACGGAGATCTCGATCGCGTCCTCGGGAATCACCTCGGCGCCGAAGCGCTCGGCCTGCTTCTGGAAGAGCTCCATCATGGCGGGCCCGGTCACGCCCTCGGGAAAGCCGGGGTAGTTCTCCACGTCGGTGGTGAGCATCAGCTGGCCACCGAACTGGAGCCCGGCGAGCACGAGCGGCTCGAGCTCCGCGCGCGCCGCGTACAGCGCGGCGGTGTAGCCTGCGGGGCCACTGCCCACGATGACGAGCCTTCGGTGCTCCATGGGATCCTCCTCAGCCCTCCAGGAGGGAGTCGAGCCGGCCCGCGTCGTCGAGGGCCTTCAGGTCGTCGAAGCCCCCGACGTGCTGCTCACCGACGAAGATCTGGGGCACCGTGCGACGTCCACTGCGCTCGATCATCTCTCCCCGGCGCTCGGGCTGCGCCTCGATGTCGATCTCGTTCCAGTTGCGGCCCTTCTCCGAGAGGAGCTGCTTGGCCATCGCGCAGTACGGGCACCACTGCTTCACGTAGATCTCGATCGCGGACACGCCGCAAACCTCCAGGAGCGCTGAAACTTAGCCCTTCGATGCCAGAGGACCAGCAGCGATACGAGGCGCCGTCCTCCGCTCCGACCCCCTGGGAATCGGCAAGCAAGGCAGCCGGCTCGAGCCGGCTCACAGCGGCTCGGTGATGGGGATGTCCTCCCACAGCAGCTGGAGGAAGGTGCCGATGAAGAAGGCCAGGAAGGCCATCACGAAGACGGCACCCGGGAACGTGTAGAGGGGGTCCACGCCGACGATCTGGGGCAGTTGGCCCAGGAAGGGCGGCAGCTCCTCCCGCAGCTGCTCGACGGGCACGGACACGCCGTTGCCGGACCAGTTGCGCGAGGCCATGAAGCCCCCGATGAGCCCGGTGATCACCAGCCCCGTGCTCACCGCCTGCACGAGGCCCAGCAGGAAGATCTGGCGGGCGCGGGTGAAGGCGAGGTCCACGTCGCCCAGCCTGCGCTGCACCTCCACGTACAGGTAGAGCAGCGTCGTGAAGCCCAGCAGCACCGAGATCAGCGCCAGCACCACCCAGGAGCGGGTGATCAGGCCCCAGACCTCGTCGATGAAGAAGATCGGCAGGTAGCCCACGATGATGCCCGCCGCGATGCGGGGCACCGAGGCGTGGAAGATGGTGAGCTCGCGCCTCCAGCAGAAGCGGTAGAGCATGAACCAGGCGAGGCCGAGGCCGACGATTCCGAACTCGGCCGCGCAGACCACGTCGAAGAAGAGTGGCGCGCGCTGGTAGGCGACCGCCGCCCCGAGGAAGGGCAGGAGCAGCAGCAGGAGGAAGGCCACGTAGTTGCGCGTGCGATGACGGGAGAGCACCCGACCCGGCTTGGAGCGACCCCGATCCACCGCCTCCGCGTGGTGCATCATGGCGGCCGCGTGGTAGACGTCGTACTGGCGCAGGAACCACGACGAGAGCTTGCGCAGGACGCGCAGGCAGTCGCGGTTGCGCGGCCGGCGCAGGAAGATGCAGAGGTCGTCGGCGCGACGCAGGCTCGTGCCTTCCGAGCGCGCGATGGCGCGCTGCACCTCCGTCTCGCGGTCGTCGAAGGGGGAGTCCTCCACCTCGAAGGCGCGGTTCTGCTCGTCGAGGCAGACGTCCTCGAGCCAGCGGTAGAAGGCGCGCTCGGCGAGCCGCACGAGGGTACGGTTCACGGCATCCTGCTCGCCCGACTCGAGCGTGTAGAAGAAGCCCGTCTCGGAGAGATCGTCGGCGGGATCCACCGGGTCGACGGTGCCCGCCACGTAGCCCGCGCGGTACTCCTCGTCGACGCGCCGCTGCACGAGCTCGAGCAGGCAGCGGTAGAGGATCTTGCGCAGGTGGAAGCCCGCCGAGACCATGCCGTCGCCCTCGTCGACGCCGCGGTCGGAGAGGAAGCGCAGGAAGGTCTGGGCCAGGATGCCCACGTCTTCGTACACGCGGGTCAGCGCCTGGCCGTCGAGGCGGCCCTCGCGCTCGAGGCGGTCGAGCACCCGCTCCAGGTAGCGGGGCGCGCCGAGCGAGAGCCGCGCCGTCAGGAGCTCGGCGTCGCGCCGGTTGGCGGCCGGGGCCAGGCGATCGGGCCTGCGCGAGAGCTCGTCGAGCTGGAGGTAGAGCTCGGCGGGGTCGTGCCGGTCGACGCGGAACGAGAAGGTCTCGGGAAAGATCTTCGCGTAGCCCTCTCCGGCGTCGCACTCGAAGCGCACCTCGCGGGCGTGGAAGGCGTAGGTGAAGCGGAAGGTGCGCTGCAGGCGCTCGAGCCTCAGCTCGAGCCGATCCAGGCCGGGCGCCCGCTCGCCGGCCGCCTCGGAAGACGCCCCGCCCCGGGTTCTGGCCCGAGTCGCCGCCGCGCCACCCACTTCAGAGGACGGGCTCCTGCGGGTTCTCGCCGGAGTCGTAGTAGTCCGCCACGCGCTGCGCGAGCGCCTGCACGCGCCGCGGGACCTCGTGAAGCGGCCAGCGGTCGGCGGCCAGGCGCATGCCGTCGAGCAGGAGCTGGGCGTCGGGGAACTTCTCCTGCACCAGCCGGTCGTCGACCAGCAGCCAGTTGTCGACGGCCGTGAGCGTCCTCGAGAGACGTTCGGACAGCTCCCCGACGCCCGAGGAGGTCACGTGCAGGCCCCGGAGCTCTTCGGCCAGCGCCCCGAGCTCGTCGCGCGCCCGCTCGAGGAGCTCCCGCACGGCGCCCTCGGCCGCGGCCACCGGCGCCACGAGCTCCTCGAAGCGCCGGCGCAGCGGCTCGTGGGAGATCTCGCGCAGCAGCACCACGCGCCCGAAGGTGTCGCCCGAGGGATCCGCCAGGTTGTGGACGGCCACGCGCATCCGGTACGAGCGGTCGGCGAGGCTCACGTCGACCTCCTCGTAGGTGCGCGACTCGTCTTCGGCGAGCTCGTACAGGGCGGCACCCAGCTTGTCGAGGCCGTGGCTCCCGAGCACCGTCTCGAGCGGGCGCCCGCGCAGATCGCCCTCGAGCGCCAGGTAGTCGCGCACGGGGCGGTTGGCCGCCTGGACCACCCCCGCCGCGTCCACGGCCAGGGCACCCGTGTCGAGCTGGTCCATCACCGCCTCCAGATACACGTTGGCGTGCTTCAGATCGTTCAGCAGCCGCTCGTTCTCCACCGCGAGCTGGTAGTGGTCGACGGCCTGCTTCATCACCTGTTTCAGGTGGTCGGGCTCCCAGGGCTTGGTGATGTAGGCGTAGACATGGCCGTCGTTGATGGCGCCGATGATGGCGTCCATGTCGGCGAAGCCGGTGAGGATCATGCGCACCGTGGCGGGGTGCTTCTTCGAGGCCTCGCGCAGGAAATCCACACCGCTCATGTTCGGCATGCGCTGGTCGCTCAGCACGACGGCGACCGGCGCCTTCTCCTCGAGCAGCTCGAGGGCCCGTCGGGCATCGGTCGAGGTGTAGACCTCGTAGTCGTTCTCGAAGGTGAAGGTCATCGTCTCGAGGATGGCCTCCTCGTCGTCGACGACCAGAACGCGGGGGCGGTTCGTCTCCGCCATCACCACCCGAAGTTCTTGCTGATCTTCTTCTTCGCCTCGTCCCTCGCTTCGCGGGCCTCGATGGCGGCCCGGATGCGACGGCGGTCGTTGTCGAGGCGCTTCTTCAGACGCTCGCTTCCCGGCGCGGCCCAGGGGCGCTGCTCCGAGGAGTCGCGCGCGGCGCGGAACTTGCGGTAGCCCCAGAGCTCGTTCTTGAACTCCTCCTCGATGAACTTCACCATGATCGCGTCGTCGAGGAAGCCGAGCCCGGGGATGTGGTCGGGGATCAGGTCCTCCGGGTTCGAGAAGTAGGCCAACGCCGCCAGCACTTCGTCGCGTACCCGCTTCGGTGCGGCGTACTCGTCGTCCTGGATCAGGTCGGTCAGGTCCGCGAGCACGCCGATCGCCTCGATCACGAATGCGGGCGTCTTCTTGTTGGCCCGCACCTCCTTCACGATGCCGCGAGCCTCTCGGATGATCGCGTTCGCGTCGAGATCCTTCGCGTGCCGCTTGGCCTTCCGGTAGAGCGATCGGAAGTAGTTGGCATCCGACTCGTCGAGCGTGAAGGTGACCTTGAACTTGGACATCGGGGCTCCTGGGGGTGTCCGGAATCTATCAGTACCGCGCGTACTCGATCAAGCGATCGAGGGAGCGCGACCACTCCCCGTCCCAGCGCTCCAGCACCACGCTCCCGGGGCTCTTCCCGCCCTCCAGCTGCTCGAAGATCGGATCGAGGTAGGAGGTCTCGTCGCGGTCGCGCGCGCCGGCGTGAGCGATGCGCGTGAGACCGCCGCGCGCCAGCTCGCCGAGCTCCTTCGCCAGCTCGAGAACGGGTCGCCCCGCGTACTCGGCGGAGAGCCCGCGGCGGGCCACGTCGGAGCGCGCGGCGAGCCGCTGCTCGTGGCTCGAGCGGCCCACCAGCTCCCAGGCCGCCCCCCGGGCCTCCGGGTCGTAGAGCACCCCCTTCCAGAGCGCCGGCAGGGAGCAGGTCAGGCCGGGGGGAACCGCGTCGGCGCCGCGCACCTCGATGAAGCGCTTGAGCCGCACGTCGGGGAAGAGTGTGGTGAGGTGGAGGTCGAAGTCGGCCAGGGTGGGGCGCACTCCGCCGCTGCCCCGCTCGAGGAAGCCGCGAAAGGTGAGCCCATCGGCCGGCTCGTAGCGCTCTCCTCGCACGATGAAGAACATCGGCACGTCGATCGCCCACTCGACGTAGCGGCGATAGCCGAAGTCGGGGGCGAAGACCATCGGCAGCAGGCCCGTGCGATCGGGATCGGTGTCCTCCCAGGCGTGCAGCCGCCGCGACACGAAGCCGCTGGCCTTTCCCTCGGACAGGCTCGAGTTGGCGAAGATCGCGGACACGATGGGCGAGATGCCGAGCGAGACCCGCATCTTCTCCACCATGTCGGCCTCGCTGGCGTAGTCGAAGTTCGCCTGCACGGTGGCGGTGGCGAACATCATCTCGAGCGCGAGAGAGCCGCGGGTGGGCAGGTAGCGACGCATGATGCGGTAGCGCTCCTTCGGCATCACGGGCAGCTCCGACACGGGGTGGATCGGGTGCATGCCGAGGCCGAGCCAGACGATCCCGAGCGGCTCGCAGACGCGCTTCATGAGCGCGAGGTGCGTCTGGAACTCGTCGCAGGTCTCGTGGATGGTGCGGAGCGGGGCGCCCGAGAGCTCGAGCTGTCCGCCCGGCTCCAGCGTGATGCTCGCACCGTTCTTCTTGAGGGCGATCACCCGGCCCGCCTCGCGGACCCGCTCCCAGTCGTCCTCCACCGCGATGGACTCGAGCAGCGCACCGATGCCGCGTGGGCCGTCGTAGGGAACCGGCGTCCGCTCCGCCTCGTGGAGGCCGACCTTCTCGTGCTCGGTGCCGACGCGCCAGCGCTCCGGAGGCTTCTCGGCGCCCCGCAGGTAGTCGACGAGCTGATCGATCGAGTCGACCGGGAGGTCGAGATCGGCGGGGGGCGACGCGTGGCCGTTCACGAAGGCAGCCCCGCCGCCGGGTAGAGGTCGGGATGGAGCAGCCCGAGCAGGGCGCAGACCACCGCGTGGCGTGCGTACTCGCTCCGCGGCAGCACGCCGAGGCTCAGACGACCGATGTTGCCCACCCCTCGGCCCGAGGGCTCCGCCGGGGCCTCGCCGCGCAGCTTCGACCAGACGCGATCGAAGACGCCTCCGATGGGCGCGCGCTCGTCCACCGCCGGACGCGTACACGCCGGCGGATAGGCGAAGCCGGAGGAGAAGCCCACCCAGAGCCCTTCGCCCCGCGCGACCGCGGCGCAGCCCACGTTCACGTGCTGCACCTCGCCCCGGCCGTCGGGCAGCGGCACGAGGCCGTCCTCGATGCCCACACCGAGATCGCAGGCCGCCGCGCTCGCCGCGCGGCGAGCGCGGTTGCGGGCGCCCTCCACGAGCTCGTCCCAGCCCACGGGCTGCTCGGGCACGCCGCTCGGCACCGGCACGCCCTCCACCCGCGCCTCGGGAGCGAAGGGGGCCAGGGCACTCCGCACCGCGGCGAGCTTGGGCTCGTTCGTGGAGCCGACGCGCACCTGACGCACCGCGGCGAGGGGCGCCGGCGTCACGGCGTGGCTGCCTCCTCGAGAAAGCGCGCGAGGAAGTCCTCGAGCGCGTCGCCGAGCTCGGCCCGAGCGTCGAAGGGGAAGGAGAGGCAGGGCCCTTCCACCTTGCCGAGGCGGAAGGGACCGACCAGCGTCACCTCGCCGCGCGACTTCGCGGTGATGATCGCCTTGTAGCGACCGCGCTGGAGGTCGAATTCGACCGCGCGCAGGTGCTTGTCGTCGGCGCGCACCTCGCTGATCTCGATGCGGAGGTGCGGTGCGCCGGCCTCGGCCGCGGCGGCGTGGAAGCGCTCCAGCGCGGCCGCGACGCGCTCACGGAGCTCCAGCGCGCAGCCCCGGGCGGCCTGGAGCGCCGCCTGGTGCGCCGACTCCCGCTCACCGAGCGAGCGCCCGAGCTGCTCGAGCCGCGAGTCGAGGTTGGACGAGGTTTCGGAGGGTCGGGGGGCATCGGCCATGCGCCGAATCCTCGCACACGCCACCCAGCGTCGCGAGAAGCACCCCGCAAGGAGGCCGGCCCACAGGCCGGCCTCCGCGCAGCGAGCCAGCGAAGGGCGAAAGCCCGCAGGGCGCGCAGCGAGCCGGAGGCGAGTGAAGTCGCGGGCTCCTGCGAAGGCGTGCCGAGCGGCCGGCGAGCGCAGCGCCGGAACCCGAGCGCGAGCGAAGAGCGAGCGCGAAGGCCCGGCTATAACGCGGGCGGCCCTGCCTGCAAACTTGCGTGCGCCTTTGCGGGGGTGCCGTCGAGCTCGGCGAGCAGCAGGTCGCGGGCGGCGTGGAAGAGAGGCTCGGCCTCGGGGGCGATGGGCGGGCCCGGCGGCGTCTGCACGCGAGCCGGGTCCACGTAGCGACCGTCCTTGGCCACGCGGAAGCAGACGTGGGGGCGCGTGGCCAGGCCCGTCGAGCCCACGTAGCCGATCACCTGCTTCTGACGCACGGGCTGCCCGACGGCGAGCCCCCGGGCGAAGCGCGAGAGGTGCGCATAGTAGGAGACGTAGCCGTTGGCGTGCCGGATCTTCACCAGGTTTCCGAAGCCCCCGGCCCAGCCCCGGTAGATCACCCGGCCGTCGGCCACCGACCAGAGCGGCGTGCCCGAGGCCGCGGCGTAGTCGATGCCGTGGTGCGGGCGCGTGACCTTGAGGATGGGATGCCGGCGCGCGGCGCTGTAGCGCGACGAGATCCGGCTGTAGCGCAGCGGTGCGAGCAGGAACTGGCGCTCGACGCTGCTGCCATCGGGCCGGTAGTAGCCACCGCGCCCTTCTTCCGGCTCGAAGTAGACGGCCTGGAAGTCGCCGACGCCGCCCCAGTAGCGGGCAGCCAGGATCCGGCCCGGCCGCACGTAGACCTCTCCCTGGGCCGGGTCGTCGAGGTAGAGGCGCTCGTAGAGGATGCGGAACTCGTCGCCCGGGCGGACCGACCGCGAGAAGTCGATGTCCCAGGCGAAGATCTCCGAGAAGTCGTTGGCCAGCTGGCCCTTCTCGCCCAGGGCGACCACCGCCTCGTGCAGGGTGGAGGTCACGATTCCCGCGATCCGGGTGATGCGGGGCCGGAGGTCGACGGCGTCGCGGGCAGCTACCAGCTCGTCGCCCACGCGCCGCAGCTGGAAGCCGTCGGTCTCCGTGGTGAAGTAGCGGAACTCGATGATGTCGCCGGCCTCGTCCTGGACGAGGCGATAGCGATGGCCGGGCTGCGCGAAGCGGAAGTCGAAGAGCGGTCGCAGACCGCGATCGATCCGGTGCACGACCTCGTGTGAAACGCCCTGGGCGCCCATCGCCCGCGCCAGGCTCTGACCCTGCGCGAGATGGCCGCTGGTCACCTTCACGGGCCGGGCGGGCTCGCTCATCTGCGCCGGCGCCTCGGCGACGAAGTAGGGCACCTCCTCGGCCGCCAGCTCTTCCTCGATCCAGGGCGGAGGCTCGGGCACGGCACCCCCGAGCGCTGCGAGCACGGCCGGGTCGTGACGGGCCGCGGCGATCACCCCCGCCGAGACCGCCAGGAAGGAGAGCACCAGCACGGCAAGCGTGAGGTCGTGGCGCAAGACGCTCACTGCGCGCTGGGTCCAGCGCCTCGACATCGGCGGCACCTCTCCTCACCCCCAGGACTGGGCGCGATAGTCTTAGCCAGCGCCGGCCGGGTGTGCACGGGTCCGATGCCCCTACGGGGGACAACCTGTGTTCTTTTGGCCTCGGAGGGGCGCGGAGGTCCGCCCTGGACGCCCCACCGCCGCCCCCAGGAGGGCCCCTGGCGGCATACAGGGGCCCGGGAGGGCCCCGGTCTCGATCTGGCGCCCTAGATCAGCTCCTGGATCGCCTTGTGCAGGGCCTCGAAGACCGGCTCGATCTGGTCGAGCTCCAGGCACGAGAAGGCGACCCGGAGGTCCTTGCCCGAGGTCGCGATGAGCCCGATCCCATACTCGGAAAGCAGATGCGTTCGCACCCGCTCGGCCTCCACGCCCGCGACCTCGACGCACATGAAGTAGCCGCTGTTGAAGGGATGGACCTTCCAGCTCTCGCGGAAGCGGGGGGCGGTCGCCACCTCGTAGACCCGCTCGGCCCTCCTGCGCAGGGTCTCGCGCTTCTGCGTCCGCTCGGCGTCGATGGCCCCCGAGGCCAGCGCCTTCTCCACCAGGGTCTGCGAGAGCATGGGCACGTTGGAGATCCCGCTGCGGATTGCCCCGCGCACCTTGGCGTCGAGCACCTCGCACACCTCCTCCGCGGTCTCCGCGCGCCCCGGCCCGAAGGTGATGAAGCCGCAGCGCAGGCCCCAGACGAAGAGCTCCTTGGTGGCGCCGTCCAGCTTCACGGCCAGCAGGTTGGGGTGGCGGTTGGCCAGCGCCCCGAACAGGCTCTCGGTCATGGACTCGCCGCCCAGGTGGTAGAAGAGCCCGAAGTAGGCGTCGTCGAGCAGCACCACCAGGCGGGTTCCGCCTGCTGCCACACGCTCCAGGGCGGCCACGATGGCTTCGCCTTCTGCCGGGGTGGGCACGTAGCCCGTGGGGTTGTTCGGGAAGTTGAGCAGCACCACGAGCTTCTCGCGCTGCCCGGCCTCGCGCTGCAGCGCCTCCGCGAAGCCCTCGGTGTCGAAGCCGTCCCCCGCGTAGAAGGGGAAGGTCACGATCTCCGCACCCAGCCGCACCTCGAAGGTGAGCCGGTAGTTCCCCCAGAGCTTGTCGGGACAGAGGATGCGGTCGCCCTCTCCCACGAAGAGGTCGCCGGCCAGCATGAGACCGTGGGTGATCGCACTCGTCACGATGGGAAGCGAGAAGGCGCGGCCCGCCAGCGACGGGTTCTCGGCCAGGAGCTTCTCGCGCCAGCGCTCGCGCAGGCCCGGTCGACCGGCGGGCGGGGCGTAGTTGAAGGCGTCGGCCGGGTCGACGTCGACCAGGTGGCCCGCCATGGCGGGCAGGTACATCGGCCCGCCCTGCTCGGTGGCGATGCCGATGGTGGCGTTCGCCACATGACCCTTCTGCTTGGCCTCCGCCGACTGGGCGAGGATGCCCCCCGTCGGGAAGTAGAGCCGGCGGCCCAGCGGCGAGAGCATGTCGCGCACCTCGGGGGCTGCCTTCGTGAGGCGCTCGTCGAGCTCGCGCGCGAGCGGGGTGAGTTTCGGCGAGGAGGCGGGGCTCATGGCTTCGGACTCCGACGGGCGCGTGGCGCCCGTCGACCGGGCGCGCCGCGCGAAGTTACAGGCGGCGCTCGAGAACGTCCACGAAGTCGGCCCAGCCCAGGGCCCGCCAGAAGGCCTGCCCCGGGGCGTTGCGGGCGTGCACGCGGATCTCGACACGCTCGGCGCCCCGCTCGCGAATCCAGTCGCAGGCCGCCACGGCGAGGTTGCGCCCGACGCCACGCCGCCGGACGTCGGGGTGCACGACGAGCTCGAGGATCTCGCCGCGGCGGCGCTCGACGAGCTCCGGCGGGGCCCTCACCAGGCGCACGCTGCAGAAGCCGACGACCCGCGAGCCGTCGTCCCACACCAGCACGGTCGCATCGGCGGAGGCGATCATCTCGCGGGCGGCAGCGGCGAACTCGCGGTCGGCCCCGGGAATCGTCCGGTAGGCGGGGTCGAGGCGCTCGTGGTGGCCGAGGAGGCTTCGCCACAGCGTGGTCACCGCCTC
>JAAUYK010124956.1_pt1 | contig 14507 bp, 2 predicted proteins | sample 7278021 | NCBI WGS metagenome assembly JAAUYK01 (sample SAMN14350223, study PRJNA611818) | marine sediment metagenome | isolation source: surface marine sediment (1.8m) | place: French Polynesia: Moorea | collected 2018-08
CACGACCGTCACGCGCACCTTCGTGCTACCCGTCTGGCTCGGGTTGCCGTTGTCCGTGGCCACGATCACGATGTCGTAGGACTCCTCCGTCTCGTAGTCGAGCTGGCCCTGCGCCGTCAGCCAGCCGCTGTTCGGGTCCACGCTGAACATGGAGGCCAGGTGGAGGGAGTCCTCGCCGAAGCCGTAGCGGACCTCGCCGTTGTTGCCGAGGTCGGGGTCGTTGGCGGAGACCTGGACCAGGCGGGTGTGCGGGGCGACCGCCTCGGTCACCGTCACCGAGTACGGGTTGGAGGCGAACCGGGGCTGGTTGTCGTTGTGGTCAAGGACCTGCACGGTGATCTCGTAGTAGGCATTCAACGGCGGGCTGGTGTCCGTGCCGGCCCAGATGGTCAGCCGGTGAGAGGACTGGTTCTCTCTGTCCAGGTGGCCGTTCACCATGATCCGACCTTTCTGATCCAGCTGGAAGAGGCCCTCATCGCCATCGTCGCTGAACTCATCATCGTCGTCGTTGTTCTCGGCGGCGCCCTGCTTGTTCTTGGAGACGATCTTGTAGCTTATTTGGGCGGGCTCGTCCAGCTCGTCGTCAAAGTCGACCCCGTCCCTGCTCTCCTCCGCCTTGACCTGCGTGATCATCCTTCCGACGGGGCTGTTCTCGTTGATGTAGTAGACGGTGTCGCGCTTCTGGAACCGCGGCGGCCGGTCAACAGGACTCATGATGTAGACTTCGACGGGGACGTCGGCGTGCAGCTGGCCAGCCCCGCCGTCCTGGGCGCGGACGAAGAACTGGTAGATCTGGTTTTCCAGTCCACTCGCGACCTTCTTCAGCGTTATCTGGCCCGTCCGCCGGTCAATGTCCAATAGCTGGCCAACCTGCGCGGTCTCGTTCTCGTAGATGGAGTATCTCACTGCGGCATTTTTGCCCATGTCGGCATCCGTGGCGGTCACAAGCAGCACGGGCGAGCCGGCCGTTAGGTTAGCCCTCACGTTGGCCCGATACTCGCTCAGCGCAAAGTGCGGAGGGTTGTCATTCATGTCGGAAACTTTGACCTTGAGCGTGGCGAAGCCATTCCTGCCGCCCACGTCGGTCGCCATCAACGGTACCTCGTAGCTGCTCTTCTCTTCCCTGTCGAACGACTTGAGCGTCCACACCTCGCCAGAGTCGGGGTCGATCCTGAACAGCTGCGCAATCTCTTCCGACGGGATCGAGTACGTGATCTTGTCGTCTCTATCGCCGTCTGTAGCCATCACTTTTCCCACCAGGGAACCCTCGGGCTTGTTTTCGCGAAACAAGGTCTCGAATACGGCCTGCGCAAACTCCGGGGCGTGGCTGTTAGCCGAAAGGAGGCTGATACGGACCTTGGAACGGGCCGAGTAGACCCCGTCCGAAGCGCTGATGTTGAGCATGTACACCGACTGCTCGTCGAAGTTGTGCAGGTTCACCAGCGAGATGACGCCCGTCTCCTCGGCCATGGAGAACACCTGGTGCTGATTGCCGCCCACGATGGCGTACTTCAGCCGCTCGTTGTCGGAGGAGTCGGGATCGATGGCTCGCACCTTTCCCACGAACTGTCCGCGCTCAGACTTGTCCGACAACCGGAACTGGTACTCTGCCTCCTCGAAATCCGGAGCATTGTCGTTGGCGTCGATAACCTTGATATGAACGGCGGCAGTCGCCGACAGCTGTCTCGACCCCTTGTCCGTAGCCACGATGCTGAATCTGTGCTCGGTCGCACGCTCGTGATCCAGCCGGCGCTTAAGGCTCAGCTCACCGGTCGCCGAGTTGACCGCGAATAGCTCGGACGTGTTGGAACGGCCGTCGCGGAGCAGGGAGAACTCGACCTCTCCGTTTAAGCCGCTGTCGGCATCCGTGGCGGCCACTGTGAGGATTGGAGTTCCAGTGGGAGAGGATTCCTCAACTGCGGCCTCGTAGGTGTCGTTCTTGAAGCTCGGTCTGCAGTCGTTGACATCCAGGACTCCGATGAGGAGGATGGACTCGGCGTATCCGCCGCTCACGCTCTCGGTCGCGCGGACGATCAGCTGGTAGTGCGGCTTCGTCTCGAAGTCGAGGGCTCCGTTGACGCTTACGGCGCCTGTGTTGTAGTCGATGGCGAACTGTTCCTCTTCATTGCCGGCCTCGATGGTGTAGATGAGCTTGTTTCTGGCCGGGTCTTCACCGAATGTGGGACTCTCCGCCTCGACGCTCACCACCGGCGTGTACTGCTCAACGTCCTCCTTCACGCTCGCCTTGTACAGCTGCTGCGTGAACACCGGGACCGACTTGTCGATCACCTTGATGTGCACGGAGACTTCGGCGCTGAAGGGCGGCGTGCCACCGTCGTAGGCCGCCACCGTCAGCCTGTACTCCTTGCGATAGCTCTCCAGCGCCTGTCGCAGAGTGACGTGGCCCGACTGGCGACCCACCCGAAACAGCTCACCGTTGCCCTTCACCAGCTGGTAGTAGATCTCCCCGTTGTTTCCCTCGTCGGCGTCCACCGCGGTCACTTGGATCACTGAGGAGTCCCTCTCGGCGTCCTTGGACATGACGGCGTGGTAGGGCTTGTTGATGAACATGGGGGCGTTGTCGTTTATGTCCAGCACATCGACTTCTACAATGGCATGAGCCACTCTGGGGCGGGAGCGGTGGTGGCCGTCCGCGCTCTTCACCTCCACGACGAGCTCGTGGCGGTTCTGCAGCTCGCGATCGAAGCGGCGGCCCGTCGTCTTGATGGCGCCAGACGTTGAGCCGATCTCGAACATGTCGGTCGGATTTAGCAAGGAGAATCTCAGGTTCTCATTCAGAGAGGCTCCCAGGACAGTGACGACTACAACCACGTCAGTCTTGGTTGTGTTTTCCAACACCCTGGCCTCGTAACGCGTTTTGCCAAAAGCCAGGCCGGAGTTGTCCGACTTTTCCACCTGGATGTTAACTACCGCTCTGTCGCTGAACTTGCCGTCCGTCACGGAAACGTCGAGAGCGTAGACTTTGGCGGCGCCAACCTCTTTCTCCCTATTCACGCTGATGCCGCCAGTCTTCGGGTCAATCTTGAACCTCTTCTCTCCGTCGCCGCCGACGAGACTGAATCGCAGGCCTTCCTCGTCCATCACCGTGTCCGGATCTGAGGCACCTACTCGCACCACCTCCACTTCCCTGTAGGTGGGCAGGAGAAGGACTGCGTGGTACTCCGGAAGGTCGAACTTTGGCGGAGAGTCGTTTTCGTCAATGACGTCGATTCTAACGCTGCCCATGGCCTCCGAGGAGAGTCTGGGCTGCCCCCGGTCCGACACGCGGACGTTGAACTCGAAGAAGGGCCTCTGCTCGTAGTCGAGCGACATGGTCGTCCGGATGGCGCCTGTGCTCTCGTCGATGGCGAAGAACTTTTTCGCCTGCTCTTCCATGATCTCGTAGAAAAGAAGCGAGTTGATGCCGGTGTCGGCGTCCGTCGCCTTAATCACCAGAGGACTGTGATTCTCCACGAGGACGAGGGACCCGATGCCGGCGGATTCGCTGATGCGCCCGCTGAAGCTCCTCTTCTCGAACCTGGGCGAATTGTCGTTCACGTCGAGCACATGGATGTTGACCGTGCAGGTGGCGCGCTTGCCGCCCATGTTGGACACTTGCACCGTGAGGTTGTAGAAGCGCCTGACCTCGAAGTCCAGGTACTGCTGGGTCATGATGATGCCCGTGCTCGGGTTCACCGTGAACATGGCGTCCTCGTTGCCGGCCACGATGTCGTACCGGACGGCCGAGCGGCTGCGCGCCTCCACGCGCAGGATGAACTGCCCGCGGGCCTGGTTCTCGTAGACCTCGGTGGCGAAGTGCGGCTTCGTGAAGGTCGGAGCGGCGTCGTCGCTCATCGTCAGCAGGATGTGCAGCGGGACGGTGGCGGAATGCGGGACCAGGCCGTGGTCCGTCGCTCGCACCACGAGCATGTACTCTCCTTGCACAACCATGTTCAGTCTTCTGGCCACGCGGACGATACCGAGGTCGGGGTCGATGCTGAAGCTGTTTCCGACGTTGCCCGACGCAAACGCGTAGGTCACGCGGCCGTTCTCGCCCTGGTCGTTGTCCACCGCGAGCACCTCCACCACTTCGGATCCTACGTCGGCGGTTTCGTGCAGCTTGGTCTGGATGAGGGAGGAGAGGAACTCCGGGGCATGGTCGTTGTCGTCGTGTACATTGATCGTCAGGCGGACGTAGTTGGCCTTGGCCGGCGAGCCCTGATCTTTGGCCGAGACGACCATGACGTGTTGCACGGCGCGCTCGCGGTCCAGCCTGTCCTTGACAATGATGGACCCGTCGACGGGGTTGATTTTGAACAGGTCCAGGGAGACGGGGTTCTGGACGGCGTGGAAGCCGTAAAAGATGCGCCCGCCGCGCTTGCTGCTCTTCTTGCTCGCGCTCAGCTGCATGACGGTGGATCCCACGGCGGCGCCCTCACTCACATCAGCCTCGTACGACTGTTCGGCGAACTCCGGCCTCTCCTTGTTCACGTCGATCACAGCCACGATCACGTGGGTTCGGGCGCTGTACTGGCCGTCCGTCACTTCCACGGTGAGATTGTAGGAGCTCTTTCTGTCCCAGTCGAGTTGACTTGCCAGCAGGATGCTGCCCTTGTCGGGGCTGATGTAGAACTCGTCTCTGTCGTCCCCTTCGACGATGGAGAAGAAGAGCTTGTCTCCGTCGGCGTCTTCCGCCACGACCACGGCCACCAGGTGGCCCACGTCGTCAGTCTCGAACACGGTGGAGGAGGGTGTCTCCGATATCACAGGTTTGTGGGTGTTCTCTTTGCCAATGGCGGGCGCCACCACGGTCACCGATACTCGGGAGAGCGCCCTCTGGTCTCCCCCGTCACTAGCCTTCACGAGCATCTCGTACTGCTCTCCGGCGAGCAGGTTGTCCACGGCGTACACGAGGCCCGTGGTGGGGTCGATCTGGAACTTGCCCAGCCCGCCGCCGGCCTTTATCTTGTAGGTCACGGCGCCGTTCCGCCCGCTGTCGAGATCTCGGGCGATGGTCCTGAACACAGCCTTCCGATTTGCCTTGCGCAGCTCGAAGCGGAGGTTCTTGGCGTCGAACGACTGCCATGTGCTATTCTCGAACAGCTCCTCCCACTGACGGTCGACGTTGGCCCTCTCCGCCTGCGCCGCGGCTGCAGCTGCCGCCGCCGCCGCGGAGATGTTCCCCGGCAGGTCGTCGGCGTTTTGCTGGTCGTTCTGCAAGAACGCCTTCTCTGTGTCCACGATGGTCTCGAGGATCTCCAGCTTGTAGTAGCGCTCCAGGAACTCGGGACTGTTGTCGTTCTCGTCCTTGACGGAGACCACGAGGCTCGTGGATGAGTTGAGGCTGGGGTCGCCGTTGTCGCTGACGAGGATGTCCAACACGTGCTCCGCCTGCGCCTCCCGATCGAGCGTCCGCTTCGTCGTGCTAACGATTCCCGTGTTGGGGTCGACGTGAAAGAGGGACTGAGGATCGCCAGACACGATGGAGAAGGTCAGTCTCGTCTTTGGGTCGCGGTCGGCGTCCTCCGCTTTCAGTGTGACCACGCTAGTGAACGGCCTCGCGTTTTCTGCTACTGTGGAAGTGTAGATAGGACTCAAGGTGAGAGGGGCCATGTCATTGACGTTCAACACCTCCACGTAGACGAAGAGCTTGGAAGAGAGCGGGACGGCGCCGTGGTCGTGCGCGTACACCGTCAGCCAATAGTGGGCCTTGCTCTCCGCGTCCAGCACGGCCAGAGTCTTAATGTTGCCCTCCTCGTCAATGAGAAAGCTGCCGAGACCGTCTCCGCCGCGGATCGAGTAGGAGACTCGGCCGTCGTCCGACTCGGGGTCGTCGAGGTCCCTTGCCGTGACAGTGGCCACATGGGACCCGATCGGCAAGTTCTCCTCGACGGCCGTTCGGAGGAAGTAGCTGGCGAACCTAGGCGGGTGCAGGTTTTCGTTCACGTCAAGCACTTCTACGATGAAGGTGGCGTAGGATGAGAGCGACGGTGAGCCCTCGTCGGAGGCACGAACGGTCAGGTTGAACAGCTGCTTGGTTTCGTAGTCCAGGCGGCTCCGAATGCGGATCGTCCCGGATATCTCGTCGATGCCGAAAACGTCCTCCGGCATCTGGGCGTCGAACGAGGTGGCGGCGTCGCTCTCGACGAGCGAGAACCTCACCTGGCCTCCCTGATAGAGGTCGGGGTCGTAGGCATGGACCATGCCGACGACGGTGCCCACCGGCAAGTCCTCCCGCGCCTTCACCAGATACTGCTTCGAGGTGAACACCGGCTCCACGTCGTTCACGTCCAACACGCGCACTCTGACGACGGCCGTGGACGACAGCGGCCGCAGCTTGTCCCCGTCAGTGGCCCTGATGGTGAGGTCGTAGAACTCCTTCTGTTCTCTGTCCAGCTCCTGGGCCACGACGAGCAGTCCGGTCTCGGGGTTCAGCTTGAACACGTCCGTCTCGGTCTCCAAACTGTAGGTGACCTGGCCGTAGTCGCCCGAGTCGGCATCAGTGGCGTTCAGAGTGACGACGGGGGTTCCCCGCCGCGTGTTCTCAGGGAAGAAAAAGGAGAAGGTGGACTTGAAGAAGACGGGGGCGTTGTCGTTGGCGTCTTCGACAATCACGCGGACCAATTTGGAGGCGGACTTCTGCGGAAGGCCCTGGTCGTAGACGGTGACATTGAGAATGTAGTCGGGCGTGCGCTCGCGGTCGAGGCGGCCGTCGATGCGGAGCTCGCCCGTCGTCACGTCCAGGTCAAAGACGGAGTCGACGTCGCCCTCGGAGATGACGTAGAGCAGGTCGCCGTTGAAGCCCAAATCGCGGTCTCTGGCAACAACCTAGATGTAAGAGAGTGGAAACTTCCGTCATCATTCTTCATCAGTGCGATACGCATTATGTACTACCGCGTACGCATTAGAGCAATATCCTGCAATGTACGTACGCGTAGCCGTGATTCATATTGATCGACGCTTCGTAGGAGCATTCAGCAAGAGTACGTAACTGGGCCAAAGCGAAGCTCGCCAGCCGGGAAAGCGGCCTTCGGATTACGCAGTGTCGGCCCGGCGTCGCATCATCCAGAGTACGCACTCGAGCTATACTAGATGGTAATGCGTAAAATCATTATCCGACAGTCGAAGCCACAACGTATCCACTTCCTGCTCTAGGCGCGGATAAATGGGACTGTGATGTAATACAAAGATCAGAGGAGATGAAGGAAGGAGGCCAGACTGGATTGATGGCCGCCTCGTTCACTCTCTATACTACTAGAAGAAGAGCGTGCCTAGCTGTGATAGTTTTTCCTCTTTCTGGCGCGCCAACGGAGACGGCTGCCCATTTTCTAAGTAAAGACGGAGCACGGAGAAAAAGGAATTTACGCAACGGCCAATTTGTACCCTCGGCGCCAGCCATGTATAGGACGCCCAAAGTAAGCCCGCGGTTATGCGGAGACTGATGAGGACAAAAAGGCGGACTAATTACAGGCATGGCGCCCATTAGGTGGTTAAAAAGAGATCAGCTTGCGACCGACGTAGATGGCGGGAAAAAGCATTGGAATGTGAGATGAGTCGAAAAAGACGTGCATTGGTAATGAATCTCGCACGACTACTCTACGTACGTACTTGTTCTCTTGGCGGCTGACCGATTGTTCGTTGGCTAGCTCTCGGCGAACGAAAATCGAGGTAGGTATTTCCGGCAGGAAGGCAGAGCTAGATCTAGCTCACTCGCGCCCACTCAGCCGTCACCACCGCCCACTACTACTACAGTACATACTATGTGCATGGCTCTAGCTCTCTTTTCTTCCGCATCTGACCCTCACGCTCCAGCGGAGACATTCGGATTGGCAGAGTACTTAAAGTGGGGCTCGCTCGCTCGGTCGGAATGTCATTGAAGGAGGGAATGACACGGCGGATTGAAACATGACTCGAGCTCATTTACAAGAACGCAGCGGCAATCCCATCTGAAGGGAAATATTCCATTAACAATGACCTCAAGCCCAGCTGGCACTGTCGGCCGGGCAATTTGGCAACCGGCGGCCTCGACGGAGAACAACAGAAGCACGACCTTGGCGTGGATGACGCAGCCGACACGCCGCAGCTAGAAGAAAGACCCATTTGCTACTTCCCCTCGCTCGCTCGCTCGCTCCCTCCCTTTCCTTAACCAGAAAAGGAGAAAGGGAGCCTCCCTGTTCGTGGCCATGGAGAGAGCTAGCGGGGCGATGATAATATGCGGAATGTGTTCCTCTGCCTGTCCGTAGGCGTCATTTCAAGGCAGACCACGAGTGAAGATTGGGAGCTCGCATTAGGTAACTGGGGCGGAATTCTTTCAATTTCCCCAAGCGCAAAGCGCTCGCTCCCTTCCTTCCTCGCGAATTTCCGCCTCAGGGTATGACGGGTTGGTTCTTTTCCTTCCTTCCTTCCGGTAGAGATGGAAAGAGTGGAGGAGGGGGGAGGCAAAAGACGAAAGGGGAACGAAAACGTCGTCGCACAAATCGGACATTCAACTCGCCCGGCCGTCTCGTCTTTTTTCCGTCATGCGAATTTCAATGGGGACAAGCTTGAATATGAATTTCCAAGAGGGTCGCGCTCTCGACAATAATTTTCTTCAGACAATTAAAGCACAGACGGACGCGGCGGACGGCAACAGCGTCTCGGGATGATTTGTCTGTCAAGCGAGTGGACAGCTAGCCATGCAGTCAACCCTCTCGGCCCCTCCCTGCTATCGGCGTCCGTCCACCCCTCAATTCTTCTTCTATTTCTGCCTCCCCTCTCAAAGGGGGAGTAAGGCAAGGAGAAGAAAGAGGGAAAGGGCGGAAGAAGTAATGAGAATGGCGAATGAGACGTTGCGCCTTTCTCTTTCTCCTCGTCTCCGGCCATGCAGCCATCGCGAACACGAACGAATGATGAAACGGGTGAGGGGACAAAGAAGGGTGGACAAAACCAATGATTGATATTCCGTCCTGTCCAAGACTCTGTCCAGTCGGGAATACACTACCCTGCCATAATCCCGTATCGGATCCGACGGTGCACACATGTACGCATATACATACGTATATATCTATCCGCGGGGTCTACGCTTGCCGCTGTCACCTGCACACAAATTGGAAACGAACGTCGCTGCTGCAGATCCAATCTGCAAATCAGTCCGCCCCCTTTCTCTCCTCCTCTGAACACATTCATTCACCTGCGCGACTCATTCACGCGAACCGAAAGCTAGCCGGCTAGTTTTTGCTTTTTTTTGCCCGAAAATCGGTGACCGAGCTAGCTAAGGACTTTCCACCGGCCGTCTGCTCAGTTGTCGCTCGTTAGCTCGCTCTTGCGAAGGAGCGGGGCGAGTTTCTCGAATTGCAGCAAAAAATTTGACGGCCGGCGGCCTGGCAGAAATAGGTGAGCGACATACGAGCTGCCATGACGAAACCTGGCAGCGCGGCGAAAGAGGTCGGGCGAGAGAGCTCTACGTAGAGTGCAGATACTGCAGCAGTAGTAGCAGCAGCTTTTATCTCGGCAGTCCGTCCGTAATTCACCCCGCCCATCCGAACCCCCTCTCTCCGTTCCACCTACCATCTGTTCTCATCCTCCTCCTCCTCCTCTTCGCTTCTGCCGCATCCTTTCATTTGCGCTCGCTCTCGCTGTCTCGCTGCACCAGCATCAATCTCCTCCTTGGATAGAGACAGACTGAGGATGGAGAGGGAGGGGTGGTAAGAAGAAGGGAGGGAGAGAGGTAGACGACCAGAAAGCACCATGTTTGAGTTCGATCTCCTCTGTTCTGTGGGTAACCGAAAAAAAGTCCGACCTAATTGCGCTCGAGTCGACCGGCAGCATGCGATCAAGTACGTACATACATTCAAACAAATCGGAGCCATAAACGACGGACGACAAAAAGTCGATTGTTTGAGCAAACGCTCGCCCGACACGCTTGACCCGATAAGAAAGAACGATCTGACGGAGCTGGGAGCGAGCTAGCTAATATATATTCCACTGCTGGTCTGACTATCAGGCTGCCATGCGCAGGCGGTGTCGCCAGCCAGCCGCCGGCCACCGGTCTGAATATCAAAATTGGGGCCGGGGCAAAAAGGAAGGAAGGAGGGAGGGGGAGTTGAACTCTGGCTGAATCATGGATCAAGCCTGCTCGGGACCGACCGGCCTTATCGTAGCTTCGACGCACGGGGCCACCGCAGCGACATCGCGGCGCTACTTCGAGGGGGTAGTAGCGGCGATCCGATATACGTAGTATGCGTTGCCGATTTCAACAGGCATGCACGGCCCCCGTCGATCGCGTCGTCCGTCCACGTCCGCGCCCCGGCCGAATAAACAAACGGTGGAGGAAACAAGGCGCCGTCTGTGTCTGTTGCAATCTCGACAGCGCGCGTGTCTCTCCCGCTGCGCGAAAAGCAAAGCACCTGTGCAACAGACATAGCACAGGTTGGCAACAGCCAGACGGCGAAGCTATGCAATTACGTCTCCCTAATGACAAGCCTAACAGCCATCGATGGAATCCTAAACATGTATCCATATCGAATACATGTGCACGCTCGATCGGCAGGCAGGTGGCCGAGTCTGACTTTTACAACGACAACAACAGCGGCGTCGATCTGCCCAAATGCGACGAACGACTTTTTTTGCTCCCGGCACCGAACCGAAGCCGGGTATCTCCCTCTCCCTAAATCTAGGCCGAATTCGCCTCATCTTCTTGTCGTAAAGCCAATTTCTCCGCTGAGTGGAGGGTTCGAACATGTTTTGTATTCCCCATCCGCTTCCAGACAGCAAGTGACTCTCTGTCTACGTAATTTAACGACGGAAATTTACTGGAAGAGCAACAAACGCAACGAACGACGAACGCCGTTTTACGGCTCTATCCGGCTGGCTATATACTATAGGATGACCAATTCAAGGATACGGGAAGAATGAATCAAACGGGGCGTGGAGAATGGCGGGGCGGACGGGGGCAGGGGCTTTGTCCCAGCATCATGCGGGCACTTGAAGGCCTCGTGGTCTCTCTCACTTGGAGAGCACCAGCAGCAGTCGCTCGTGGGACACAATTTGGGGTTCTAATAAAGCTGCCAGACGACGGTGGGGGCGGACGCGGACGGCTCTGTAAGATCCGGCGGGACTTTAGCAACATGGAGAAGCTTTACAGTGACAACAATTGCCTATATTTTCCATTTCACGCAAGGACAACTGCCAATCCAAAGGAAAGAGCATGCTTTGAAGACAGAAAGAAATCTGGCATGACCCCTAGCTGCCCGCCTTCGTGGTGAAGCAAAGGCCCCTCTCCAGAGATTATTTATAGTGCCGCCAGTCCGCGTCCGTGCGCGTGCGTGCCACCAAAAATGCCACCATGCGAGGGGCCGACGAGCCAAGGGGAGAAAGCGGACGGGCTATGACTCTTTTTTTCGTCCTTATTTCTTTTGTCCACAGAATCGACTTCGGGTTCAGTGCCCTGGCCGAGTTCGAAGCAATATACTCGGACATGTGAGTCTCGTTCATCCGCTTTTATGTTTGCCGACCGACCGGCCAGACGACAAGTGCCGGCCCATGCTCATATAAACGCCGCGAGTACGGAGCTGGACAGAGTGCATTTCCATCTTTTTTCATAGAACAGCCGAAGGTGAAATTAGTAGTACGTGATCCTTCAAGGCCACTTCCAACGTCTTTAGAAGTCCCCTCGAATCGAGCGAGGGTCTTTGTTAAAGCGCTCGAGAGCGGAATTATTTTCCTCCCGAAAGTTGGATGAGAAGGACGGACGTCGAGTCGGGCACTTATTCTCCTCCTTCTCTTGCTATAGCCGACGAAATTAGCATGGGCTAATCTGGATAATTGTGTGACCTGAATAATGGAACAGAGAGGGAGGGAGAGCGGGAGGAATAGTGTGAAGGAAGGCCTTTGGGAATGGCCCGTGCGCCGTCCGTCCGCTTGCCATCAAGAAAGAAGAGGAGGAGGAGGGGGAAGCCTATCCCTCTCCCGGAATGATGATATTAGCCGCAAGAGTGGACCAGCAATAAACGGAAGGGTTGCCAAGAAATGAAGGTTAAAGTCAAAACTCGTCATCGCAACATCCGCCTCAAGAAGGTTGGAAAGGGCCTTTGAAGCACTCGACACGTAACTCAATTCCGCGGAACTCACTCACTCGTCGCCGCCGGCCCGGTCGACAGAATATGCAGATTCGGTGGCGGGATCGAGCTACTGGAGCGAAGGAGAAAAGGCCTGAATTCATTGCGTTCGCTCACTCTCTCGACTTCGCCGCTGCTGAAGTGTAAATTATCTGCTGCAGTGCAGTACTTCGCGGAACAAAGAAATAGGGAGTGGGAGGGGAGAGAGGATAAATCATTCAGGATTTAGTGGGGCCGTTGTAGCTGGCGTTTGCATTTGATAAGATGGAGCGAACAAGTGAGCGAGTGCGAACTGCAAGCCAATGGAAACGCGAGGCGCCCGATTTGTCATGAGAACACAACACGTACAGCAGCGTTTTACAATGCAGTGTTTGTTGAATTTCCTCGAATGTCGTATGTGTGGCCTGCTGCGATTACTGCCGAACGCGATATCTATGCGGAAAGATTTACAACGCCGAGAGTCGTATGGACGGACCTCAAAGTTCTAAGAAACCTAGCTGCCTCATCTATCCTTTTTACGTCTCTCTCCAGCGGGGCTGTCATGCAGCGGCACGTGTGTCATAGTTTAGATGCGCCCACGGAGCGCAAGTCTGACAGCCGGACGGACAAGAACACAGTAAAAAATCACGGCGCCATTCGCCCGCTCCCTTCCTTCCCACTACCCGGCGAAGGCGGCAGCGGCGGCAGCAGCTCCTTTATGCCCTAACTTTATGTTTGCCCTACTCCCGACGCTTCGGATACAGACGTATTACGAACTTGACTGCACAAGAAGTCGAACGTTGAGAGGCAGAGTGAAGATATGTAACAGAAAAATGCGCTGCTGAGTGGCGACCCCTTGATTACGTTTGACAGGAGACCGACTGGAACTGGTCGACCGGTCTGCGTCCGCGTGTCCGGGAGCGAGAGCGGGCAAAAGTTGGGCGTTTTTGTGACCGGGAAAAACAGCGGCGGCAGCTACAACAGTCGTCGACGTCCTTCCCGCTGCTGCCTCATCGGTTAGCGAGAGTTTCCCGCTGCAGGGCAGGTCTTATTCTAACGTCAAGCAAATACAGTAGCTTTTTATATTTCACTTGGCAACGCCTGGAGACAGGCATAGCCACAGACAATGCAAGGAAGGAGGGAAGGAGGGCACTCACTCGGGTTCTCTCTCGCTCTCAGCACGCCGGCGTCGCTTCCTTTATTGGCCCCTCAGACACTCACAGCTAGCCGCTTTAGTGGCTCAGACTTTTTGCTCCCCGAGGAGAAGCTAGGAGCTAGCTAGTCGCCTGGAGAGAGGAATGGGGAGAAATAAGGAAGGCAATAATTGTCATTAACACATGCTGCCGCCACAGCCGGAGGCAGGGAATAAGGAGAGGCGGAGAGAGAAACAAAGCTGACGAGGGCAAGCATCCGGAAGCCTGAAAATGACGTACATGCTGCTTCGAGCATACAAAAGAATAACGCCGTGTAGGTACGGTAATTGGGCGCTGATGTACTGCGCTTTTTACCCCGTCGCAGCGATCCCGTACAGAAAGAGTTCAAAGGCCATCCCGATGAATGGGAATGGGAGCCGGTGACGGCGGCGGGCGGCTCGCTCGAGCGGCTGCGGAATAGTTTCAAGAAGTGATACGGACAAGAACTGGCGTACCTACTGCTCCCTCTCGGCATTCCTTTTGCCTGACAAATGAAATAAAAAAAGTTTTGGCCCCAGTAGTAGTAGTCCGTACTCTTTCGAAACGAAAGAGAGGGAAGGAGCGGCGACGCCAACTCTCGTCTGTGCCCCAAGGGAAGAATTTGGCCGGCTGCAGGGAGCTAGGTGACGTTCTCATTTACGCAAAATTTCCAAAAAATATATTCGAATGCACAGGATTAGGATTAGCCTTGAGGATTCTCTTATGTGCGAATGTGGCCCATGCAGGAGGTCAGCTGGGAATCGTTAATCTTGCAAAAAGCGAGAACATTCGGACAGTCGTAGGAACGGCGGCAGGAATGCGTAATGATCGGCGGGCGGAGGCAATAAGAAAACATTCCCGTCAAAAGCAGCAGCAAGAGAATCTGTCTTCGCTCTCCGGCCGGGCATATTTCGCTATGCGAAGATGAGCAAATGCTCCCGGAGGTATGCCTGAGACGACGGCCGGGTAGCGGGCGTGTCTCCGGAGGGCACAGCCAGAGGATGAAAAACGACAATGGAATGGCTTTTGGTCTTATAAGGGAAGAGCGAGTAAAAAGGGGCGGGGCGACGGAGGGCAAGAGGAGTATAGACTTTGTCAAACGCAAGCCGACACATTCCCAAGGGTTGATTTTTCTCGTAATACGGTTTCAAAGAGGAACGTTTATCAAGGTTAAAATACGTACATGAATAGGTATTATAACCGCAGACGTGAATCTCTATCAGCTTGAGTACTGTTTTTTGTGCGATTGGCCCTTAGTTAG
>JAAUYK010036079.1_pt1 | contig 14504 bp, 12 predicted proteins | sample 7278021 | NCBI WGS metagenome assembly JAAUYK01 (sample SAMN14350223, study PRJNA611818) | marine sediment metagenome | isolation source: surface marine sediment (1.8m) | place: French Polynesia: Moorea | collected 2018-08
CTGATGAAAGCGCCAGAGGAAGGGCACCACGTGGTTCGCTCGGTGCCACCAGTAGATCAGGAAATCGAGCAGCAGCAGATCGAGCAGGAGGCCGCCGGCGCCGCTCCACCAGTCGGGGCGCCAGCCGAGCGCGTGGGTGCTGGCCCAATAGGAGACCGGCAGCACAACCAGGGGCGAGAGCCCGACGTTGAGCAGCCAGAGCCCGAGGTTGCGGCCGACCCGCCGCCACGCCGGCCTCGTTTCGTCACCGGAACGAAGGGCCGGAGGGAGCGGGGCGGCCGGCGCCAGGCGTTCGCCGGCGAACAGCAGGGCCAGCCAGGCGAGGATCACGACACCCTTCCAGGTGAGCATCTCTTCCATAAGCGGCCATATGGCCGCCGGCGCCCGGTGAGACAAGCTGCGCCGGCTTGCCAGGGCGCGATTCCGCCCTAACTTATCCCTATGAGCGACAACCCGACCCTGCCCCTGATCGGCGTGCCCGCCGATATCCGCGAGATCACGGCCATGCCGTTCCACGCGGTCGGCGACAAATACCTGCGCGCCATCACCCAGGCGACCGGCGGCCTGCCGGTGGTGATCCCGGCTTTCGGCGATTTCTACGACCTGCAGGACCTGCTGGCGCGGCTCGACGGCGTGCTGCTGACCGGCAGCCCGTCCAACGTGCACCCGACCTATTACGGCCAGCCGCCGAGCGCGGAGGCCGAGCCCTATGACGAGGAGCGGGATGCGACGACCCTGCCGCTGATTCGCGCGGTTCTCGACCACGCCCTGCCGATGTTCGCCATCTGCCGCGGCATGCAGGAACTGAATGTCGCCCTCGGTGGCACGCTGCATCCGCGGGTCCACGAGGTCGAGGGGCGGATGGATCATCGCCGGCCCAAGCACGACGACCTGGACGTGCAATACGGGCCCAAGCACGAGATCACGCTGAGCCGCGGCGGCCCGTTCCACGAGCTCGCCGGGACCGAGGCCCTGATGGTTAACTCGCTGCACAATCAGGCGGTGGACCGATTGGCCGAGGGGCTGGAGGTCGGGGCGGTCGCGCCCGACGGAACCATCGAGGCGGTCAGCGTGCAGAACGCCAGGGATTTCGCCCTCGCGGTGCAGTGGCACCCTGAATACAAGGTGCTGGAGAATCCCTTCTCCAAAAGCCTCTTCGAGGCCTTCGGCGAGGCCTGCCGCCAGCGGGCGCAGAGGCGTGCGGCACGGCCGTCCAGCAAAGTCCGCCTGGAGACGGCCTAGAGCGGCTCGCGAGGCCTCCGCGAAGATTGCAAATCTTTAATGGAATCGCCTGTTGCAACCCCCAGGGGGGAATCCCACCTATAAGGTTAAGAGCCGGGCTGTTAGAGGTCCGGCCGAAGTGGAGAATACGGTCCCCTGCCGTAGCTCCACCTCTCCGCGGAGAAAGAAGGAACGCCCGGATCTCCCCCCGACCGGGCGTTCCGCCTTTCCGGGGTAAGGGTTCCCCAAGCCCGAGCTGTTATTCGTGGAAGAACCCGCCGCGATTCCATTAGGCCCGGATCTGCTTTAGGGTCGCGTCGAACGCGTGACCGGCCTGAGGAGGAGCGATGACGCTGCGGCTCGCAACCTGGAACGTCAACTCGATCCGACAGCGGCTCGACCACCTGGCGCGATTGGCCGCCGACTACGCACCCGACATCCTGTGCCTTCAGGAAACCAAGATCACCGATGCCGATTTTCCGGCCGGTCCGCTCGCCGAGATGGGCTATTCCCATCAGGTGATACACGGTCAGAAGGCCTACAACGGTGTCGCAATTCTCGCCCGCGTTCCCTTCGAGAGCAGCGAAAAGATCGTCTGGTGCGGCAAGGACGACCGGCGCCACGTCACCGCGCGATTCGAGGGCGGCCTGGAGGTGCATAACTTCTATGTGCCCTCCGGCGGCCCCGATCCGGATCCGGTCAAGAACGAGAAGTTCGCCCACAAGCTGCGCTTCCTCGAGGAGATGGCCGCCTGGGGCGAGGCCGTAGGGGCCGGGGACCGCAAGCTGGTCCTGATGGGCGACCTCAACGTGGCCCCCCTGGAAACCGACGTCTGGAACCACAAGCGGCTGCTGCGCAGCGTCGGCCATACGCCGGGCGAGTCGGAGCGCATGGCCCACGTGCTCGCTGCGTCGGGTCTGGTCGACGCCGCCCGGCACTTCGTCCCGCCCTCGGAGCCGCTCTACACCTGGTGGGGCTACCGCTTTCCCCAGTCCTACGCGAAGAACTACGGCTGGCGGCTAGACCATGTCTGGGTCGGTCGGCCGCTGATGGCGTCGCTCGCCGGCTTCCGCGTGGTCAAGGAAACCCGCACCTGGGAGAAGCCCTCGGACCACGTGCCGGTGATGATCGAAATCGAGTGACCTTGTGGAAGGTCCATAGGGCAGCTGCGCTCCCTCTTCCTTCCAGGGAGAGGGAGCGCGAACAGGCGGCGCGGCCTTACTCGTCCTTGCGATAGAGGTGATAGCGGCCCGGCTGAACGCCGTCGGGCGGATCCAGCGCCGTCCCACCGGCAAAAGCGACGTCCTGGTCCGAGACCACCAGGCCGCCGGGACGGAGCAGGTCTGGCAGGTAGGACGCGATGACGGCGGCGATCGCGCGGCTGGCCGCCTCGTCGCCGGAACCGATGTCGATGTGGATCAGCGAAGCCGCGCGCTGAAAGCGGGACCGAGAGGCCGGCAGCGTGTCGCGCAGATCGCCAAGGATCAAATGGTCCCGGTCGGGAATGCAGTCGGGATGGGCGCGCACCTCGCGCTCGAAGACGAAGATCTCCCGGTCCGGGCAGATCTCGCGCAGATGGTCGTAGGTGCGGCCATTGCCCAGGCCGATCTCCAGGATCGGCCCGTCCATCGCCGCGGTCGCCGCCGCCGTCATGTCGAGACAGGCGCGCTGCGCCTGGAGCCGGCGGATGAAGCTGTCGAGCCGGCTCAAGGGGTGGCGCCGGCGCGGGTCACTTCGCCGCCGCCCGCGCTTCGGTCAGCTGGGCGGTCGTGGCCTCAAGGCGCTGGGCCAGGACACGCATGATCTCGACGGCCATCTCGGGGAAGTCCAGAATCATGCGGAAGAAGAGCTCCTTGGTCACCTTCAGCGCGGTGAGCTCGGTGGCCGCCTTGATGGTCGCGGTCCGGGGCACATCGCAAAGGATCGCGATCTCGCCGATGATGTCGTTGCGCTTCAAGGTCGCAACGGTCAAGGGGCCGCTCGGGGTTTCGCTGATCACGTCGGCCTCGCCGGCGATCAGGATATAGGCCGAATCCCCCGCCTCGCCCTGCCGGAACAGCACTTCCCCGGACTTGAAGACCAGGCGCTCGCTGGCGAAGCACATGAGCTTGAGCTTCGCGGTGTCGATGTTCGAGAATAGGGGAATCTGGCGAAGTACGTTGACCTCGTCGTCCAAACCCATGGCGTGACTCCTCTCTTGACGGCGTTTCAGCCCGCCGCAACGAGCTCTTTCAGTTCCGAGCCCGATTCGTTCAGTTCCTTGAAGGTGCCTTCGGCGACCAGCTTGCCGGCGCGCATGACAAGAACGCGGTCGAAGCTGTCAGCGGCCGCCGCCCTCTGCAGGGTGCAGATCGTCCCCTTGCCGGCTCGGGTCGCGAGGACCCGGTCGAGCACGCTTTTCTGGGTTGCGGCGTCCATCACCGCGCCCGCCTCGTTCATGATCAGGAGATCCGGCTGCTTGAGCAGCGCGCGGCAGACCGCCAGCTTCTGGCGCTGGACGTTGGTCAGGCGCTTGCCGCCGAGGCCGACCTGGTAATCCAGGCCGACGATCAGCACGGTCCGTCGCAGATCCAGGCTGTCGAGCACCTCTCGGACCGCGCGGCCGATGACCTCGCCGGCCTGTGGCCGCCCGTAGACCACCCGGCCGAAGAGGATGTTGTCCTGGATCGACGCCGCCGTGATGTAGGCGTCGGGCCGATAGACCTGGACCGCTTCGGGGTCGCGCTGCTGCAGCAGTTCGGCGATGCGCTTGCGCGCCTCGATGAACATGCCTTCGCGTTCCTTGGTGATCAGCTCGAGCCGGTGACGCGCTTCGATGTAGCGCATCGGCAGGCTGCGCAGCCGCAGCTGGTCGCTCTTGGCGACCGAGTCCCGCCCGGACTTCTCGATCCGCGCCACCAAAGTGCGGAACTCTGGCAGCTCATCCTCGTCAATGAAGCCGAACTGCTCGAAGAAGGGGTGTCCCGCCGGCAGGTCGGCGAAGAGCTCGACCATGGTCCGGGCGATGGTCTCGCCCATGGCGGCGAGATCGTCGAGCAGGCCCTTCTCCTCGAGCACCGCCAAGACCACGGGGTTCTCGGCGAGCGCGTCCTCCCGGAAGCTGTCCTTGGTCGGCGTACCGAACAGCAGGTTCTCGGCCAGGGTGGCATTGAGGTTGTAGGCCTCCGGGTCGAAGCGGATCACGAGGTCGCTCGCGTCCTCGGCGGCGAGTCGTTCCAGCAGAGCCTCGCGGGCGCGCAGTATGCCGGCCGCCACCGCCGGCCGCGCCTCGGGATCGACAGTGCCGGTCAGGCCGAAGCGGTAAACGTCCTCTTCGAGCTCGACCACGGAGAGCGCCTCGACGACGCGCTCCTGCAGGCTGTCTAAGTCCTTGGCGCCGGCCGCGTCGTAGTCGATCCAATCGGCCTGAGGGTCTAGCGCCACGTTGCCGGCCCGAAGACTCTCGAGGTCGTCGCGCGACGGTGACTTCGCCGCCTCTTCCAGTCCGGCGGGCCGGTGCTTGAGCCCGTAGAGCAGGTTGTCGAGCACCGATTGCGGAAAGAGATAGGCGTCCTGCCCGACATAAGAGAGCCGCTGCCCGGTCACGGCCTGGGGCAGGCTATCCAGGGCGCTGCCGTTGATCGAGATCGAGCCGGCGCTCGGCTTGACCAGGTTGGCGAGCAGAAGGCCGAGGTGATCCTTGCCGCTGCTGCTGCTGCCAACCACGGCGAGATGCTCGGTCAGGTCCATCTTGAAGCTGACCCCGTCGACCAGGCGCGTGTTGGCGTCGTCGACCAGGGAAACGCTGAAGCATGCCAGCTCGCCCTCCAGGGCCGCACCGCGGTCGGCTTCGAGGCTCTGAGCAGCCGGGTCGATCAGGTCCGGCGGCTGGAACTGCTCGATGACCTGCTCGTATTTGATCTGCACGTCGAGGCGCTGCTGGTCCCAGTCGATCAGCTCCTTGATCGGTCCGGGCAGGTCCTTGTAGGCGGCGATCACGGCGACCAGGGCGCCGATGTCGAGCCGGCCACCGAGCGCCAGCAGGCCGCCCGCGGAATAGAAGACGAAGGGCGTGAGCTGGGCCAGGAAGTTGTTCAGGAACTTGACGAAGAACTTGCGCTGGAAGATCTCGACCCGGATCTTGAAGATCCTGCCGAGCCGCGACGAGAGGTCCGAACGCTCGTAGTTGGAGGTGTCGTGGGCGTGGATCTCGGTCGAGCCGTCGACCAACTCGCCGATCCGCCCGGCCAATTGCCGCGCGGTCAGCTGCCGTTCGCGGCCGAGCACGAGAATGCGGCGCCGCAGCCTGGGGATCAGGAAGGCCTGGATGCCGACGATCGCGGCGGCGACCATGCCGAGCCAGACGCTCTGCAGCATGATGAAGGTCATGGCGGTGATCGCCTGCCCGCCGAGGAACGCCGGGGTGACGAAGGCGTCGCCGATGAATCCGCCGAGCGGCTCGACCTCGTCCTTGATCATGGTCGCGACTTCGGCTTGCTTGACGCGGCGGGAATGGATCACCGGAAAGCGCAGGACCCGGTCGCCGAGCTCGAACCGGAGGCGGCGCAGCATGCGCTCGCCCATGCGGCCCTTCAGCGTGTTGATCACGAACTTGAAGGCGCCGTTGATGAACACGAAGAAGAGGAAGGCGAAACTGAGCGCCAGCAGGAAGTCCGCCTGCTCCAGGGTGAAGCCGTCGAACAGGCGCACCGCCGGGTCGGTAAAGGGGACCTCGATCCCCAGGAACGGCCGGGTCGAGCCGGGGCCTTCGAAGCCCTCGCCCTGGATGCCCTGGTTGACGATGGATTTCGGCAGGTCGAGCGAGACGAAGTAGAACGGCATCGACACGGCGACCAGGAGCAGAATGAACAGCTGCTCCTTGCTGCTGTGCCGCCAGATGTACTTGAAGAGTTTCGGCTCCATCGGACCCCAAGGGCTTGTTGGCGCGGTGGCGGCGCCGGACGATAGATTAACCAAACCGCCGCGAAGGTACAGAGCCCTTCCGAAGCCCCCGGGCGGAGGGCCGAAACCCCTGCGTTCCGGACACCTTTCGCAATTGTGCCGGGTGTGGCATGGTCTCGCCGTCGCCCGTCGGGGGAGCCGAAAAAGGGGAGGGGGCATGGCCGGACGCGGGAAGAGCAAACGCGTTCTCATCTACAGTCACGACAGCTTCGGCCTCGGCCATTTGCGGCGCTGCCGCGAGATCGCTCATGCCCTGGTCGAGGCCGAGAAGAACCTCTCCGTCCTGATCCTCTCGGGATCACCGATCATCGGCAGCTTTGATTTCCGCGCCCGGGTCGATTTCGTGCGGATCCCCGGGGTCATCAAGCTGCGCAACGGCGACTACACCTCGCTCAAGCTGCTGATCGACATCGAGCAGACCATGGCGCTGCGCGCCTCGATCATCGAGCACACGGCCAAGATCTACGACCCGGACCTCTTCATCGTCGACAAGGAGCCGCTCGGCCTGCGCGGCGAGGTGGAGGGCGCGCTCGCCCTGCTCAGGGGCCGCGGCACGCCCTGTATCCTCGGGCTGCGCGACGTGATGGACGAGCCCGCGCTGCTGATCCCGGAATGGGAGCGCAAGGAGACCGTTCCCGCCCTGGTCAAGTACTATGACGACATCTGGGTCTACGGGCTGCCCCAGATCTACAATCCGCTGGAGGGCATCGACCTGCCGCCGTCGGTCACCAACAAGGTGACCTACACCGGCTACCTGCCGAGGAACGTGCCCGAGGCGACGCCCCAGGTGGTCCTCGAGAAGGTGTCGGAGCCCTACCTCCTGATCACGGTCGGCGGCGGCGGCGACGGCGAAGAGATCGTCGACTGGGTGCTGCGCGCCTACGAGGAGGACCCGGACATACCCTATCCCGCTCTCCTGGTTCTCGGCCCCTTCATGTCGTCGGATCTGCAGAGCGACTTCCTGGCGCGCGTCCACCGGCTGGACAAGGTCGAGGCCATCACTTTCGAGGCGCGCCTCGAGAGCCTGATGGAGCGGGCGGTCGGCGTGGTCTGCATGGGCGGCTACAACACCTTCTGCGAGGTCCTGTCGTTCAACAAGCGGGCGTTGGTCGTGCCCCGGCGCGAGCCCAGGATGGAACAGTACATCCGCGCCACGCGCGCGGCGCAGCTGGGACTCGTACGGGTGCTCAGCGAGACCGACCAGCGCGATGCCCGGACGATGGCCACGGCGCTCCGGACCCTGCCCCAGCAGCCGCTGCCGGCCGACATCGTGGTTCCCGGCCTGCTCGACGGCCGCGAGAACCTGGTCAAGCTGGCCCGCCAATGGCTCGCGCGGCGCAGGCCGCGCCGGCCGGAGCTCGTCGGGTCGAGCAGCCCGGCACGGGCCGCGTCGCTGCTTCGCCTTTAGCCGGACCGCTTGACGCGACCGGATCCCGGTCCCTAACGTCGCGCCATGAGCGCAACCCGGATCAACCCGGTCGACCCGACGGCGCCGATCGCCTTAGTGCTGAAGGGCTATCCGCGCCTCAGCGAGACCTTCATCGCGCGCGAGATCCTGGCCCTGGAGCAGCGCGGTCTGCCCCTCGTGATCTACTCCCTGCGCCATCCGACCGACCGCGCCCGGCACTCGGTCCACGACCGGATCCGGGCGCCGGTCCACTACCTGCCGGAGTACCTGCACCAGGAACCGCGCCGGGTTCTCGCCGCCTGGGTGCGGGCCCGGCGTCTGCCGGGCTACGGCGCCGCGCGCGCCCTCTGGCTGCGCGACCTCGCCCGCGACCCGACCCGCAACCGGGTGCGCCGCTTCGGCCAGGCCTGCGTGCTGGCCACCGAGCTGACGCCGGCACCGCGCCGCCTGCACGCCCACTTCCTGCACACGCCCGCCTCGGTGGCGCGCTACGCCGCCGTCATGACCGGTCTGCCCTGGTCCTGCTCGGCCCACGCCAAGGACATCTGGACCACGCCCGAATGGGAGAAGCGCGAGAAGCTGGCCGATCTCGACTGGCTGGTGACCTGCACCGCCGCGGGCCGCGATCACCTGGCCGCGCTGGCCGCCGATCCGGCTAAGGTCGCGCTGGCCTACCACGGCCTGGACACCGCCGGCCTGCCGCCACGGCCCCCGAGGCGGCCGGCGCGCGACGGGCGCGACCCTGGCGATCCGGTCCGCCTCCTCTCGGTCGGGCGGGCGGTCGCCAAGAAGGGCTACGGCGACCTGCTGACCGCGCTCGCCGCCCTGCCCGAGCAGCTCAATTGGCGTCTCAGCCACATCGGCGGCGGCCCCCTGGCCGCCAGCCTCAAAAGCCAGGCCGAAGATCTCGGACTGGCCGGGCGTATCGAGTGGCTCGGCAGCCGCGCCCAGGACGCGGTCTTCGACGCCTATCGCAGCGCCGACCTCTTCGTGCTGGCCAGCCGGATCGCGGCCGACGGGGACCGGGACGGCCTGCCCAATGTGCTGATGGAGGCGCAGAGCCAGGGGCTGGCCTGCCTCTCGACCCGCGTATCGGCGATCCCGGAGCTGATTCTAGACGGCGAGACCGGCCTGCTGGTCGAGCCGCAGGACCCGGCGGCCCTGGCGCGGGCGCTCGAGCAGCTGATCGCCGATCCGGCGGCCCGGGAGAGACTGGGCAACGCCGGCGCCGAGCGGCTGCGCCAGTCCTTCGGCATGGAGCGGGGCCTCGACCTGATCGTGGCGCGCCTCGATCCCGCATCGGCCGCGCTGCGCCGCGCCGGCTAACCATGCGCGTCGCCTTCTATGCGCCCCTGAAGCCGCCGGACCATCCGGTGCCCTCGGGCGACCGCCGCATGGCGGCGCTGCTGACCGAGGCGCTCGGCCGCGCCGGCCACGAGGTCGAGCTGGCCTGCCGCCTACGGAGCCGCGACCCCCGGGGAGATCCCGCGCGCCAGGCGCGTTTCGAGACGCTGGGCGCCGCGCTCGGCCGGCGCCTGGTGGCGCGCTACCGGCGCCGGCCGCCGCCGGAGCGGCCCGCTCTCTGGTTCACCTACCACCTCTACTACAAAGCGCCCGACTGGCTCGGCCCGGGCGTCAGCCGGGCGCTCGGCATCCCCTATGTCGTGGCCGAGGCCTCGGTCGCCAACAAGCGGGCAGGCGGCCCCTGGGACGCCGGGCACCGTGCGACCCTGGCCGCGCTCGATCAGGCGCAGCGGGTCATCGCGCTGAACTCCCAGGACGCCCTCGCCCTGCCGGACCGGACCCGGGTCGTGCCGCTGAAGCCCTTCCTCGATCAGGCCCCCTACGGCCGGGCGGCCGAGCAGCGGCCGGCGCATCGCACCGCCCTGGCGCAGCGGCTGGGTCTCGACCCGGCCAAGACCTGGCTGGTCGCCCTGGCCATGATGCGCCCGGGCGACAAGCTCGCGTCCTACCGGATGCTGGCCGAGGCGCTGCGCGGCATCGACCGCCAGGACTGGCTCCTGATCGCCGCCGGCGACGGGCCCGCGCGACCGGCCGCCGAGGCCGCTTTCGCCGATTTCCCGCCCGGGCAGATTCATTTCGTTGGCGAAACAACCGAGGCGGAGATCCCAGGCTTGCTCGCCGCCGGCGACCTCTTCGTCTGGCCGGCGGTGAACGAGGCCTACGGCATGGCGCTCCTGGAGGCCCAGGCGAGCGGCCTGCCGGTGATCGCGGGGCGCACCGGCGGCGTCCCGGACATCGTCGAGGACGGGGTCACGGGCCTCCTGAGCGCACCCGGCGACACCGCCGCCTTCGCCGCCGCCCTGACCGCGTTGCTCGGCGACGGCGCCGCGCGCGCCGCGATGGCCCGGGCAGCGCTGCGGCGGGTTGCGGCGCAGCACGGCCTCGATGCCGCGGCACAGCGGCTCGGCGCCATCCTGTCCGCCGCGGCGAACCCGCGATGACCGCGCTCGTGCTGCTGCGCCACGGTCCGACCGATTGGAACGAGGCCGGCCGGATCCAGGGCCGCAGCGACCGGCCGCTGAGCCCGGCGGGCTCTGCGGCGGTCCGGCAGTGGCGCCTGCCGGCGGGGCTCGGCCGGCACCGCTGGGTGACCAGCCCCCTGGTGCGGGCCCGCCAGACGGCGGCCCTGCTGGGCCATCCGGAGGCGGCGCAGGAAGAGCCCCTGATCGAGGCGGACTGGGGCGCCTGGGAAGGGGAGAGGCTGGATGTACTACGGGCCCGTTACGGCTCCGAAATGAAATCGCTCGAGGCCCGCGGCCTGGATTTCCGCCCGCCGGGCGGGGAGAGCCCGCGCGACCTGCAGGCGCGTCTTCAGCCCTGGCTGCACCGGCTGGGCGCGGGCGCCGACCCCACCGTCGCGGTCTGCCACAAGGGCGTGATCCGCGCGATCTACGCCCTCGCGGCCGGCTGGGACATGACCGGCGCGCCCCCGGACAAGCTGCGCTGGCCCGCGGCCCATGTCTTTCGGGTGACGGCCCGAGGCGAGCCCAGGGCCGAGCGCCTCAACCTTCCGCTGGCGCCATGACCGCGCCAGTCGATGTCCTGTTCCATGTCCAGCACCTGCTGGGCATCGGCCACCTGAAGCGGGCGGCGCTGCTCGCCAAGGCGATCGACCGCGCGGGGCTCTCAACCGTTCTGGCCTCCGGCGGCATGCCGGTCCCCGATATCGATCTGGGCGGCGCGCGTCTGGCCCAGCTCCCGGCCCTGCGAACAGCGGACAAGGATTTCTCTGGCCTGGTCGACGAGACGGGGCGACCGGTCGACGAGGCCTGGAAGGCGGCGCGCCGGGACCATCTGCTAGCCCTTTTCGCCCGGACCCGGCCGCGCGCTCTGCTGATCGAGCTCTTTCCCTTCGGCCGGCGCCAGCTCCGCTTCGAGCTGCTACCCTTGCTCGACGCTGCGCTCGCGAGCCGGCCGCGACCGCTCATCCTCTGCTCGCTGCGCGACGTGCTGAACCCCTCGCAGGACCCGAAGAAGCGGACCTGGATCCTCGACAAGGTCCGGGTCTACCTGGACCGTGTCCTGGTTCACGGCGACCCGCGCTTCCTGCCCCTGGAGGCGAGCTTTCCCGCCGCGCTCGAGATCGCCGACCTGCTCCGCTACACCGGCTACGTCGCCCCGGAGATCCCCGCGCCGGCGGCCGCGGCCGAAGGCGGCGAGGTGCTGGTGTCGACCGGCGGCGGCGCGGTCGCCCAGCCGCTGATCGAGAGCGCGCTGGCGGCGCGCCCCAAGACCCGCTATCGCGACCGGCCCTGGCGCGTCCTGGCCGGGCACGGCCTGCCCGAACCGGCCTTTCGGGCCTTCGTCCGCCAGGCCCCGCCCGGCGTCACGGTCGAGCGCAACCGGCCCGATTTTCCCGACCTGCTCAGCCGCTGCGCCCTCTCGGTCAGCCAGGGTGGCTACAACACCGTGATGGACGTCCTGGCGGCGCGGCGGCCGGCGGTGATAGTCCCCTTCGCGTCCGAGGGCGAGCGCGAGCAGACCCTCAGGGCCGAGCGCCTGGCGGCCGAGGGCCTGATCACCCTGGTGCCCGAGGGCGAGGACGCGGCCGGCGACGCCCTGGCGGCGGCGGTCGACCGGGCCGCGGAACGCCGTGCGGCGGCTGGGGGAATCGACCTGCGCGGCGCCGAGCAGAGCGCCGCGATCATTGCCGACCTGCTGGCGGAAGCGCCGTGACCGAGGCCTGGACCGCGCTGCACGCCGAGCTGGACGCCTGGGCCGAGGCCGGCCGCGCGGCGACCTTCTGGTGGCGGGACGACGACGCCGTCGAGCCGAGCCGGGCGCTCGACCGACTGCTCGCTCTGGCCGAAGACCAGGGGGTGCCGCTCTGCCTCGCGGTCATTCCGGCGCGCTGCGGTCGGAGCCTGCCGCGGCGCCTGGAGCGCGCGCCGGCGACGCTCGGCGTCCTGCAGCACGGCTTCGCCCACCTGAACCACGCCGCCGCCGGCGAGAAGAAGGTCGAGCTCGGCCCGAGCCGCGCCCTGCCCGCCCTGCTCGAGGAGCTCGCGCGGGGCCGGGCCCTGCTGCTGCGGCACTTCCCGGCGCGCGGCCTGCCGGTTCTGGTGCCGCCGTGGAACCGCCTGACCCCCGCGCTGGTACCGGCGCTGCCCTCGGTCGGTCTGAGCGGGCTCTCGGTGCACGGCCCGCGCGCCGCAGCGCGGCCGGCCAAGGGCTTGTGGCAGACCAACACCCATGTCGATATCATGCGCTGGGCGGAACCAAGGGGCTTTCTGGGGGAAGAGGCGGTGTTGAACCAGATCCGCGACAATCTGCGGATGCGCCGAACCGGCGGGGCCACGGTTGATCCAGACGAGCCGACCGGCCTGCTGACCCATCACCTGGCGCACGACGAGGCGGCCTGGCGCTTCCTGGCGCGGCTGGTCCCCTGGCTCGCGGCCCATCCGGCCTGCCGTCTGTTGGACGCCGCCGCTGTCTTTTCGGGCATGGAAGCTGCGCCGGACGGAGGCCATGGTTGAAGGAGTACCGTTATCCCTTCCGCGCCCTGGTGGGCGATTACCTGCGGTCTCTGACCGGAGTGCTGGTCGGCTTCGGGGTGCTGTTGTCTGTGCCGCCCAGTCCTGCCATCATCCTGATCTTCGGGAGTGTGGCAGGTCTCTGTTCCTTCTTCGGCTACCGGACCGTCCAGCGTCACGTGACGCGCGTGGCGGTCAGCGACGACGGCCTCTGCGATGCCGGGTTCGCGACGCGGGTGCTGCCGTGGCACGACCTGCGGGCCATGAAGTTGCGGTACTACGGGACCAGGCGGCAGGACAGGGGACTCGGAGGGTTCATGCAGCTGACGCTCAGGGGCGACGCCTTGTCCGTTACCTACGAGTCCTCGATGGAGGGCTTCAACTACATCGTCTGGCGGGCCGCGAAGGCGCTGCGCGCCAACGGCGCGCCGGTCGATCCCACCTCGGCGGGGAACCTGCTGGCGCTCGGCGTGGACGCCGATTCCGATACACCGCCACCCGAGACGGCCTAGAGTTCTAGCAGGGGGAGGCGGCGCGATGCAGGATCTACTGCGGGTCAAGGACCTGAAGATCAGCTTCAAGCTGCCGGGCGGCCGGCTCGAGGCGGTCCGCGATGTTTCGTTCCGGGTCGCGCCGGGATCGACCGTCGCCCTGGTCGGTGAATCGGGGTCGGGCAAGTCCGTGGTCAGCCAGAGCATCATGGGCATCCTGCCAAAGACCGCCAGGATCGATGCCGGGTCGATCCTGTTCGCCGACCCCGACCGGGGGAACAGCCCGATCGACATCGCCCGTCTGAAGCCGGACAGCCGGGAGATGCGGTCGATCCGGGGCGGGCGAATCTCGATCATCTTCCAGGAGCCGATGACCTCGCTCTCGCCGGTCCATACGATCGGCAACCAGATCGCCGAGGCCCTGCACCTGCATCGCACGGTCGGCGAGAAGGAAGGCCAGGAGCTGACCCGCGACATGCTGAGCCTGGTCGGCTTCCCCGACCCCGAGCGGGCGCTCAGGACCTTTCCCTTCGAGCTCTCCGGCGGCCTGCGACAGCGCGCGATGATCGCCATGGCGCTGATCTGCCGGCCCGCGCTGCTGATCGCCGACGAGCCGACCACGGCGCTCGACGTGACGATCCAGGCCCTGATCCTGAAGCTGGTAAAGGACCTGCAGGCCGAGCTCGGCATGGCCATCCTGATCATCACCCACGACCTCGGCGTGGTCGCCAACATCGCCGAGGAGGTGGTCGTGATGTACCACGGCGAGGTCATGGAGCGGGGCACCCTGGAGGACATCTTCCGCAACCCGCGCCACCCCTACCTCAAGGCGCTGCTGCGCGCGGTGCCGCGCTTCGACATGAAGCCCGGCGAGCGGCTGCAGCCGATCCGCGAGATCACCCACGAGCCGGGCGGGCCGCTGCTGGCCAGCAAAAAGGCCTGGACGCCGGAGGCCGAGGCGGCCGGCCCGCTGCTCGCGGTACGCGGCCTCACCAAGGGCTTCACGATCAAGAAGTCCGGCCTTTTCGCCAGCAAGGACGCCCAGCGCGTGCTAGCGGTCGACGACGTCAGCTTCACGGTCGAGCACGGCGAGTGCCTGGGGCTGGTCGGCGAGAGCGGCTGCGGCAAGACCACGGTTTCAAAGATGATCATGCGCGCCCTGACCCCGGACGCTGGCGAGATCACCTTCAACGATCACGGGACGGTGCGCGACATCCTCGCGCTCGGCGGCCAGGAGCTCACCGAGTTCCGCAAACGGATCCAGTTCATCTTCCAGGACCCCTTCAGCTCGCTGAACCCGCGCATGACCGTGTTCGACATCATCAGCGAGCCGCTGAACATCCACGACATCGGCAACGCCGAGAGCCGGGCGGAGCTGGTCAAGGAGCTGATGCGCGTGGTCGGCCTCGATATCCGGCACCTCCGGCGCTACCCGCACAGCTTCTC
>JAAUYK010069311.1_pt1 | contig 14497 bp, 15 predicted proteins | sample 7278021 | NCBI WGS metagenome assembly JAAUYK01 (sample SAMN14350223, study PRJNA611818) | marine sediment metagenome | isolation source: surface marine sediment (1.8m) | place: French Polynesia: Moorea | collected 2018-08
ATCTGGCCGAAGTGCACCAGCTCACGGAGTTTCTTCGCGGTCGGTTTGAGCTGTTGCGCGCCCTCGATTCGGTCGATTGCCTTGCCAGCCGCGAGGTGGTGGCTGACCGGGCAGATGCCGCACAGCCTCTGCACCACAACCGGAACATCCCAGTACGGTCGTCCCTGGATAAATTTCTCGAAGCCACGGAATTCGACGATATGCAAACGGGCTTCGCGGATAACGTTATCGTCGTCCGCCAGCAAGGTAACTTTGCCGTGGCCTTCGACTCGCGACACCGGCTCGATGACGATACGCTGCAGGTTCTCGCGGTTTATGGATTCGGTAGTCATAGTTCAATGCTCAATCAAATCGCAGCAGGTCATACGGAAGATCTGGCTGCCGCCCGTCCAGTATATCGGTAAGGATCAGCCAGAAAGCTTCGGCTGGGGGTGGACATCCCGGCAGGAAGAAGTCCACCTTCACCACTTCATGGATAGGACTGACTTCTTCGAGAATGTACGGCAGCTCCCTATCCACGGGAATCTGCGGATTGTCGACACCGAAGCCGTTTAGGTAGGACTCTTCCAACAGATCGCGCACATCCAGATTGTTCCGCAGCGCGGGTACACCGCCGTCCATTGCGCAAGCGCCAACAGCAATCAGCACATGACAGTTGTCGCGGAACTCGCGCAGCGTCTCGATGTTCTCGGTATTGCAGACGCCGCCCTCGACCAGGCCAATGTCCACAGGTCCGGAGATGTGCTTGATATCATTGAGCGGCGAACGGTCGAAACTGATGCGCTCCGAGAGTTCAATGATGCGCTCGTCGATGTCGAGAAACGACATATGACAACCGAAACAGCCGGCCAGTGAACAGGTTGCAACGGAGACCTTTTCACCGGGCGCCTTCTCGAGTTTAGGAAGGTTCGGCAGACGTACCTTGTTGTGGTGCACCCGTTTCTCGTCGTAGTCGCGCTGGCCGATTGGCTTGCGAAAGCCCTGGCGTTTCTTGATGATAGCGCCCACCGGGCAAACGTCCGCTGCAGCGTCGTCAACCTGCAGGCCGGAATCGGCGAGCGTCCCACTGTCAGAGTTGATTGCCAGCGATTTATTCTCAGAGCGACCGGAGATGCAGAAGACATCCCTGCCGTCGGCCTCCCTGGAGGCGCGCACGCACAACTCGCAGTAGATGCAACGATCGCGATTGAGCAGAATGTCCGGATGTGTCGCGTCAGTCGCACGCCCGGCGGTAAAGTCTGGAAAGATCAGCGCCGTCATGCCGAGGCGGTAAGCCTGATCCTGCAATTTGCAATTGCCGCTGGCCTCACAAGATGGGCAGTGGTGATTGCCCTCGACGAAGAGCATCTGTGTTAGCGCGCGGCGTTCCGAGTTCAGTTCCTCGGTGTTACTGTCAACCTCCATGCCGTCGACTGCTTTTGTCGTACAACTCGAGGCCTGTCTACCACCGATCTCGACGGTGCAAAGTTTGCAGCTGCCGTTGGCCGCGTAGTCAGGGTGATAACACAGGTGGGGAATATGGATGCCGGCGTCTGCGGCGGCCTGCATTACTGTCTGGCCGTCAGCGAACGGGATAGATATACCGTCGATATGAATGCGCCCACTCATGGCTGCGTCTCCTCGGAAACGATCTGTTTCGAGCGCTCGATCGCGGCTTCGACGTCAAACGCTGGTTTGTAATCGACATCGCCGACACGACGATTGATCGAGTCCGGGAATTTTTCATAGGTCGTCAATATTGGCACAGCCGCACGTTGGCCAAGTCCGCAATGACTGGCACGGGTCATCAAATGGTGCAGGCGCTGCATTTGCTCAATATCTACCCGTGCGCCATGACCATTGGCAATCTTGTCGACCATGGCCTGCATGAGCTTGGTGCCGACCCGGCAGGGCGTACAGAATCCGCAACTCTCGTGCTTGAAGAAGTGCGTGAAATTGACCGCAACTTCCAGCATGTCTCGTGATGAATCAAAAATGATGAAAGAACCCGCCGTATTCAGGTCATCGAAAGACACCCTGCGGTCGAGTTCCTCAGCCGCGATCAGAATGCCACCGGGTCCACCCACCTGGATGGCCTGAACGTCGTCGGCACCACACATCTCGCAGATATCACGGATTGAGGTGCCGAGGGGAATTTCGTAAATACCGGGAAAACGGCAATCGCCCGCAATACTTAACAGCTTCCAGCATGGTTCTTCACCGTCGTGGCTAACAAACCCGGGGCCACGCGCGATAATGCCGGTGGCATAAGCGAAGGTCTCGACGTTGTTTACAACCGTCGGCCAACCGTGGTAACCGTGTGTGACAGGAAACGGCGGTCGAATACGCGGTATGCCGCGTTTACCCTCCATCGACTCGATGAGAGCCGATTCCTCACCGCATACATAGGCGCCCGCGCCCATGATGATCTCGATATCGAAGTTGATACCATGGTGGCCGAGAATACTGCGCCCCAGAAGATTAATATCTCGACGCCTCTGCAGGCGCCGCTCGAGTTTTTCGCGCAGAAACTCGTACTCGTGGCGAAGATAAACAAAGCCTTTACTCGCACCTATGGTGAGCCCGCAAACGGTCATACCGTCAAACACGTGACGCGCGTAGGTATTCAGCAGTGCGCGGTCCTTGAATGTGCCCGGCTCTCCCTCGTCCGCGTTACACACTACGTAGCGCTGTTCGGTACTGGTACTGCGGCAGATATCCCACTTGCGCCAGGTCGGAAAACCAGCGCCACCGCAGCCGCGCAAACCCGAAGCTTGCAGCTCGGCAATAACCTGCTGCGGGCCAATCTCGATCGCTCGTTCAATGGCTTCACCTTTACGCAGGTCGTTATTGAGTAGCGGCCCCTTGCGCCGCAAAGCATCGTTAATGACAAACCACTCCAGCGGCCAATCAAGCAACGGCACCCGCGTCTTGATCAGGTTTGCCATCTCGGCAACCCGCTTGGTGTCGACGCGATCGATGGCAATGCCATTCACGAGGATTGCTGGACCACGTTCGCACAGGCCAGTACAGGAGGTTAATGCAACCGTGACAAGGCCTGCCTCGTCCGGCTTGCCAAGCTGGACGCCGAGCAAGCGGCACAACTGCTCTGCACGTTCGCGACTGCCGAGCATATGATCGGTAATACTGTCCGAAAAGTAGATCGCGTAGCGGCCGCGCGGCTGATCATGCAGAAAACTGTAGAAGTCGATCAGCGCCCTGATCTTGGTAGCCGGTAAATTGAGCGACTGCGCGAGGGTCGCTATGTCCGCGGGTTCAATGACATTTTGCTCAAGCTGGATACCGCGCAGTATCTGCAGAACCATGCCGGGTTCATACTTGTACTTGGCCAGTTGCGCTTCCGCGACCGAGGAATCGCCGGTACTCAAGGGCTTTCCCCCGGGCAGATCGTCGCCAGTGTATAACTAAGGTTTTCTCCGTTCGCCGTTACAGCCACCTGGTGGTCTCCCCCAACCGACGCATCCAGTCCGCAATCAGCAGACTGGGGTCATATGCAGGATTTCATCATAAACCGATGGCAATTATCCTGCCAAGCGGATCAACCCAGATGGAACTGTCCTTCCCACTTTGCTTGACGAAAGTCAATTTCCAGACGTGTTGGCACCAGTCGACCAGCGTAGGAAGCGGACAAATCCTCTCCCTCGGGGTAATCGCTGGCGAAGGTTTCAGGATCACAGGCCTTCGATGCAACGGCGTGCAAACCTATGTGCAGGTTGGGGGAAACCTGCACCATGTCAGCTCCACGATCAGCGTTGAACAAAACGCGCTTTTTCACCACGCAGGAGAACAGCAACTGCATTTCGGCGCGCAGCGCAACCGGGCTTTGTAACATCTGGCGCTCGGCGCGCTCGGTCCACATCACTTTGATGGTTCGACCGTTTAGCAGCACGGATTGCTCATGCGAGAAGCAATTGAAACGGCGCTCCAGCCAACGCAGCGGATGGCCGGGATCGAAGAAGGTTCGCTCAAAAGCCTGCGACAGCAAACTACTTACCACTCACCGACAGTTGGCATGGAAACCCAGGGCTCTGCAGGATCCTTGTGGCCACCCTTTTGCAGGGCTTCGATCGATATATTGTCGGGCGAACGGAAAAACGCCATCCGACCATCGCGTGGCGGCACATTTAATTCAATGCCATTATCGAGCACCCGCTGACACAATTCGTAGACATCATCGACTTCAAACGCCAGGTGACCAAAATTGCGTCCACCCTGGTAAACTTCACCGTCCCAGTTGTAAGTCAGTTCCAGCGCTGGTGAAGCGCCGGCTTTTACAGCCTCAACATCCTCGGGCGCAGCCAGAAAAACCAGGGTGAATTCGCCGTCGGGGTAGTCGTTGCGACTGACTTCCTGCAAACCCAGTACGTCACAGTAAAATTTCAGCGAGGCATCCAGGTCATGCACCCGGACCATGGTATGTAGGTATCTCATCTTTGCATCTCTGTAACAGGAAGTCGTCATTATGGCATTTTCGCCGTCCAGTTTTCGACTGCAATTCTGTGCTATGGTTCGGCCTCCATCAATGCCACCACACATCGCATAGCAAGACATAAACGATGAAACTGAGTAACACTGTTCTGCACTGTGATGCAGCGCCCATTGCCGAAGCCTGGTCATGGGTTGATGATCGAAACGCCGATGGCCTGATTGACATGTGCCAGGCCGTACCCGCGCACTTGCCACCACAATCACTGCGTGACTACCTGGCCGATGCTATCAGGCGGGGCGAGGGATCAACCTATACCGATATCCGCGGTATCGAACCACTGCGTGAAGCCTTGGCCAGCAATATCAACGATCGCTATCAGGGCAGTGTCACTGCGGAAGACCTGCTCATCACCGCGGGATGCAACCAGGCGTTTTGTTCGGTAATCGATGCCATTTGCGAGCCGGGTGATGAAGTCATTATTCCGCTACCAACCTATTTCAATCACAACATGTGGTTATCGATTCGCGATGTACAGGCGGTTAACCTGTCCTTCAATCCCGAGACCGCGGAACCGGATCCACAGGAAGCCGCCGGGCTAATCAGCGAGCGCACCCGCGCCATCGTTCTGGTCACCCCCAACAATCCCAGCGGTGCAATTTACAGCCCGCAAACGATTCGGCGTTTTTTCGATCTGGCTCGAGAACGCGACATCATGTTGATCATCGACGAAACCTATCGCGATTTCATCGATATCAAGTTACAACCGCATGCGCTGTTTGAGGATGCGGGCTGGCGCGATCACTTCGTGCATCTCTACAGCTTCTCCAAGGTATTCAGTTTGACCGGTTACCGCACTGGCGCCATTGCTGCCGGATCTGCAATGCTGGACCAGTTGAAGAAAATCCAGGACTGTACGGCTATTTGTGCACCGCACGCTGGACAACTGGCCGCACTATTTGGACTGCAGCATTTACATGACTGGAAGCTGGAAAAATCAGCGGAGCTGGCGGGGCGAGCCATCGCTATTCGGGAAGCCTTTGCCCACCCGGAGCTGAAATATCGTTTGATCAGTGCCGGTGCCTATTTCGCCTATATCGAGCATCCCTTCGCAATGACCTCCAGAGAGGTCGTCAAAAAACTGATCCAGGAACAACAAATCGTCAGCCTGCCCGGCAGTTATTTTGGTGCGGCACAGGATCAGTTCATTCGTTTTGCCTTTGCCAATGTCGAGGAATCACACTTTGGCGACTTGATCGATCGCCTGCTGGCGAGTCAGCAATCAGGAGTCTTGCGATGAGTGAATCCATACACGGCTCCTGCCTCTGTGGGCAAGTGAGTTATCGGGTCAGCGGACCATTGCAGAGTTTTCACCTCTGCCACTGCAGCCAGTGCCGCAAGTCGACCGGTAGCGCACACGCCGCCAATATCTTTGCCGAAGCGGAGCAAATCGAATGGTTGTCAGGGGAAGACTTGATCAAGCGCTACAATCCTGACAAGGAAGATGTTATCTCAAAATGTTTTTGCAGCCACTGCGGTTCGCTGGTGCCCTATGTCAGTTTAAAAAGCGGCAAGCTGATTATCCCGGCTGGCAGCCTGGACAGCGAGTCGGCTATCGATCCGGTAGACAATATTTTCTGGTCGGATCGCGCGGACTGGTACGACGCCGGCTTACAGTCTAAAAAATGTCCGCAGTGGCCGGAGTAGATTTAACGGCTTCACTCGCAGTATTCCAGCAGTACTCGCCAGCTGTCAGTTTTACCTGCCAGGTTCATACCGGCATTGGCGGGACTGGTTGACGGCAACTTCAATAAATGCGGTAACTCAGCCGCATTCAGTTGCGGCAGCACCAGGCGCCGAAAGTATTTTTCAGAAGTCGCCCCGTTAAACAAGATGGCCTGGATTTTCGGATAGTCTGTTAGCAATCCCGCAATGTCGTTTGCTACCACCGAATCACCGCTGATATCACTGTCCAGGCTGCCCGGCCGATAACAATGCGCCAATGTATCCCAGAGGATAATAGGCAGCCTGCGTATCTGCTTTATTCGGGCGTCATAATCAATCTGATGATCAAACCCAAACAATTCGCCGAGGATCGGCCAAAAAGCATTGCGCGGGTGCGCGTAGTATTGCACTGCCTCGAGTGAGGCAACGCCGGGCATACTGCCCAGAATGATGACGCGTGGATTTTTACCGACGACAGGAGGAAACGAGCTGACTTTGGCCATTTTTCAGCGAACCGAAAAATGACCCGGCTTATTTCTTCATCTGATCGAAGAACTCGAGATTGGTTTTGCTGTTTTGCATGCGCGCGAGGACAAATTCCATCGCCTCCAGCTCATCCATTGAATGCAGGAATTTGCGCAGAATCCAGACTTTTTGCAATTCATCCTGATCCATCAACAATTCCTCGCGACGTGTACCGGAACGATTAATGTTGATTGCCGGGAACACCCGCTTTTCGGCAATACGACGGTCGAGGTGAATTTCCATGTTGCCGGTACCCTTGAATTCTTCGTAGATGACTTCATCCATTTTCGAACCGGTTTCAATCAATGAGGTCGCCAGTATTGTCAGGCTACCACCCTCCTCGATGTTTCTCGCCGCGCCGAAGAAACGCTTCGGACGATGCAGCGCATGCGCATCGACACCACCGGTTAATACCTTGCCGGAAGAAGGAATCGTCGTGTTGTAGGCGCGCGCCAGACGGGTAATTGAATCCAGTAATATGACCACGTCACGCTTGTGCTCGACCAGGCGCTTGGCCTTTTCGATAACCATCTCGGCTACCTGCACATGGCGACTCGCTGGTTCATCAAAGGTTGAGGCAACCACCTCACCCTTAACCATGCGCTCCATCTCGGTGACCTCTTCAGGGCGTTCGTCAATCAACAGCACAATCAGGTAACATTCCGGATGATTGCTGGCGATACTCTGGGCGATGTTTTGCAGCATCAGCGTTTTACCAGCCTTCGGTGGCGATACCACCAGACCGCGCTGGCCCTTGCCGATCGGAGACACCATATCAATGATTCGCGCGGTGATATCCTCGGTACTGCCATTGCCACGCTCGAGTTTGAGGCGACTGTTCGCGTGCAGGGGGGTCAGATTTTCAAACAGCACCTTGTGCTTGACGTTTTCCGGGGTATCAAAGTTGATTTCATCAACCTTGAGTAAAGCAAAGTAACGTTCATTGTCTTTGGGTGGTCGAATCTTGCCGCTAATCGTGTCACCGGTGCGCAGGTTAAAGCGACGGATTTGACTCGGAGAGACGTAAATATCGTCAGGCCCGGCGAGATAAGAACCGTCGGCAGAGCGCAAGAAACCAAATCCATCCTGCAGGATTTCCAGCACACCCTCACTGAAAATATCTTCACCTTTTTTGGCCTGGGCCTTGAGGATACTGAAGATAATGTCCTGTCGACGCATGCGGGAGGAATGATCCCCGCCCATGCCTTTGAGAATATCAATCAGTTCGGGGACGGATTTCTTCTTAAGTTCGTTGAGATTCATAATGGAATAGCAGCAGCTCGGAAACTGGAGTCAGTAGACGTAATAACAGCCTGTAAAAACGAGGTCTGGGAAAAGTTACTTTTGCTTGTTATTTGGAATACTGGCGCGAAGAACTCGCGTCAGAAGTGCTTGGAGATTAGCACAGGATATTGGGGGCGTCCACAAAAAAGGACGCCCCGATGATTCGATTAGATGTTGCTGTCGAGGAATGCGGTTAATTGTGACTTGGACAGCGCTCCCACCTTGGTCGCTTCAACCGATCCACCCTTGAAGAGCATCAGTGTCGGGATACCACGAATACCGTACTTGGGAGGAGTTGCTGAATTCTCATCAATATTAAGCTTGGCGACCTTGACCTTGCCGTCATACTCATCGGCAATCTCTTCCAGGATCGGCGCGATCATCTTGCAAGGACCACACCACTCGGCCCAATAGTCTACCAACACCGGGGTTTCGGACTGCAACACGTCGCCTTCAAAACTGTCGTCTGAAAGGTACACAATTTTTTCGCTCATGATGTCTCCTGCCCAGTGGGCATTCAGGGGGTCGACAATGTAGACGCTTCGGATTTTACTGTCAACCAGCGCAAAATCCCGGTTTTTGCCCATTATTAGACCGTACGATAGGCGGTATATATGTCATTTGTTCGCTTTTTCAATTCAACAGCGCAGTCACTCATTGAATTTGCTACCATTGCGGCCTTCCTGGTTCATTTCGCAGTACCGCCCGCATGGCTCAACATCATCTCACAGAACTCGAGTTCTCCGCATTGCCGCTGGACCCACAGCTGCTGGAAGCCCTTGGCAAACTCGAATTTCATCACTGCACACCGATCCAGGAAAAAGCCCTGCCGATGTTGCTCAATCACCAGGACGTGTATGGACAGGCGCAAACCGGAACGGGCAAGACGCTGGCTTTTTTGCTGGCTTGCGCGCACCAGTTGTTGAAGGCCGATCCTGACAGCCGCGAAAAAAATAAACCACGCTGCCTGATTCTGGCCCCGACTCGCGAACTGGCGTTACAAATTCATAAAGATGCAACAGCCTTGCTGCAGGATACACCGCTCAACTTGGCAATTTGTTACGGCGGTAAAGCCTATGAACAACAAAAGAAACAGTTCGAGCAACCGGTTGACATCCTCATCGGCACGCCGGGCCGACTGATCGATTTTTTCAAACAGCGTTTGTTCAACTTTCGTGCTATCGAAGCCATGGTGCTTGACGAGGCAGATCGTATGTTCGACATGGGTTTCATCAGCGACGTTCGGTTTCTGCTGCGCAGACTTACCAAACCTGAAGAGCGCCTCAACATGTTGTTCTCGGCAACCATGGGACAAAAAGTCATGGAACTCGCCTACGAACATATGAACCAGGCTCAATTCGTCAAGATAGAGGCTGAGTCACCTGCGGCGGATCGCATCGAAGAGGTTATGTATCATCCGGCGAATCACGAAAAAATTCCGCTGTTGATTGGTTTGCTGCGGGAAATGAAACCTCCACGCAGCATCATCTTCACCAACACCAAACACGCCGCGATCCGGGTCTGGGGTTACCTGGAGGGTAATGGTTTCCCGGCAGCGATCATTTCCGGCGATATTCACCAGAACAAACGCGAAAAGTTGTTGAAACGATTTCATGAAGGTGAGTTCGCCATCCTGGTAGCCACCGATGTTGCCTCACGTGGCTTGCATATTCCCGATGTTACCCATGTGTTCAATTATGACTTGCCGGAACTTGGCGAAGACTACGTGCACCGCATTGGCAGAACCGCGCGCGCTGGTGCATCGGGTCATGCCATCAGTTTTGCCTGTGAGGATTACGCGATGAATCTCATCGATATCGAGTCCTACACACAGCGCAGTATTCCAACTTTCTCGATCAATGAGAACTGGCTCGCCGAGCTGCAACCACCGAAGAGAATGGAGAAATCCAAACCTCGACATGGTGGCAAGCCCGGGACTAACAAGCCGGGTGCCAACCGACGACGCCCACCGCGACGTGGCAAACCTTCGGGCAATCGACCCCGCCCCGGGAAGGCCAAAGCCAGCGGCAATGCCTGACTGAATCAGCGTGGACTCTTGAGATGAGAACTCCGCATCATGTATTGATCACCGGCGGTAGCGGATTCATCGGCCAACATCTGGCTGTCGCGCTGGCAAATCAGGGTTACCAGGTCACCATCCCCAGCCGGCGGCCGCAGCGCCTGGCTGCCTTGCGTGTGCTCTCTAACATCAATGTGGTCGATGCCAATCCCATGCAGGCCAATCGACTCGAGCAGCTCTGCGAGGGACAGCAGGTTGTTATTAACCTCATTGGTATTCTGCACGAGAGGAAATCTGGCGACTTCAGAAGGGTTCACGTCGACTACATCAAGCAGCTCTTGGGAGCCAGCGAAAAGCAGGGCATTGAACGTGTGTTGCACGTTAGTGCCCTCGGCGCTGACCAGGCCAGCGGCAGTAGCCTCTACCTGCGTAGCAAGGGCGAAGGTGAAAATCTTTTCCATACGTACTCGCAGCGGCGTTTTCAGGCCACCAGTTTTCAACCCTCGGTGGTCTTTGGTAAAGGAGATCAATTCATCAATCGTTTCGCCGGACTCATCGGTATGACGCCGGGTATCCTGCCGCTGGCCTGCCCAGGCAGCCTGTTATCGCCGGTTTTTGTCGGTGACCTGGTCAAGTTGATAACCAATAGCATTGAGGATCCGCAGAGTTACGGCAAACGTTATCCCGTGTGCGGGCCTCGCGACTACAGCTTGCGCGAGATCATCGAAACCATCGCCGCGGCGCAGGGTAAAACCTGTCGGGTGATTCCGCTCGGCCCGGGCCTGTCCAAACTGCAGGCAGTGATCTTGCAAAACCTGCCGGGCAAACTGTTCACCATGGATAATTATCGCTCGCTGCAGACTGACAACATCTGTCCCGATGGCGGCGTCGGCACGACCAGCCTGGAATTTTATCTGCAGCGGCAGTTTGGCGTGTCTCCGCAGCAAAACCGCCTCGACAATTTTCGTCGTGAGTTTCCCAGGGCCGACGAGGGAGACTCCCGGTAATGCAAAGCTACCGGGTGGGCGGCTGCGTCCGCGACCACCTGCTCGGCTATCCTGATTCTGACATCGACTGGGTGGTAACCGGTGCCACTGAAACAGATATGTTATCGGCCGGCTTCAAACCGATTGGCAGAGACTTCCCGGTATACCTGCACCCGCAGACCAACCAGGAATATGCGCTGGCACGCAGCGAACGCAAAACCGCGCCTGGTTACCGGGGATTCAGCGTCAGCTTTTCTCCCGATACGCCTCTTGAAGAAGATCTCAAACGTCGCGATCTCACCATCAACGCAATGGCCAAAGACGACAATGGCAACATCATCGATCCTTTCGGCGGCCAGGACGACATCAACAACAGGATACTGCGGCATGTCTCGGAGGCTTTTGTCGAGGATCCAGTGCGAGTGTTGCGGCTGGCACGATTTGCCGCACGTTATTATCACCTCGGATTCAGCGTGGCGCCGGAAACCCGTCGCCTGGTGGCCGAGATGGGGGAATCCGGTGAATTGGCTTCACTGGTTGCGGAACGCGTCTGGCAGGAAATGGCCCGCGCACTGGCTGAACCCAATCCCCCAGTTTTTTTTGAAACACTGCGGCAGTGTGAGGTGTTAGATGAATTGTTTCCGGAAGTTGACGCCCTCTTCGGCGTGCCGCAAAACCCGATTCATCATCCAGAGGTTGATACCGGCATTCACGTCATGATGGCGTTGCAAAAAAGTGCTGATATGAATCACGATGTGGAGACCCGCTTTGCGGTGCTTACGCACGATTTCGGCAAGGCGACCACCGCCGACGGCATCCTGCCGGCGCATCATGGACACGAAAAGCGCGGCAAAAAAATCGTCAAACAGTTCTGCAAGAAATGGAAAGTTCCCCGCGAGCACACCGAATTGGCGCTACTCAATACCGAGTTTCATACGCATGTTCACCGCGCCTTCGAGCTGAAGCCAACAACCATTCTGAAACTGTTCAAGCAGGCTGATGCACTGCGCAAGCCGGTTCGTTTCAAACGTTTGTTAGATGCCTGCCTCGCTGATGCGCGCGGTCGCAGCGGTTTCGAATCGGCGGATTACCCACAGTCCGACTATCTCTGGCAACAATTACAGGCAGTCCTCGCGGTCGATTCATCACAACTGAGGGAGCAGGGGTTTGAGGGAAAAAAGCTGGGTGAAGCGATTGATCGTTTGCGTCTGACCGAGATCGGCAACAACATAGCTGGTCTGCAAGCTTGAAACAGGTTAAGCGGATAATCACGGGACACACACTGCGCGCTTTGCTGCTGCTCATAGGCCTGACCTGGATTTCATTGCAACCGGCCAGAGCTTATGAACTGGCGGACATCCAGCGCGATCGCGGCAGCTTTGCCTGGGGATTTTTCAGCGGTATTGTTGCACACGAACTGGGGCACCTGCTGATTGCCGACGCACTGGGATACGAAAGCGAGTTCGACGGCGTGACCATTGTCTACCCGGACGCCAATCTCGAAGGTGCGGAACTGGTGCAGATCTCATCCGCCGGTTACCAGGCGCAGTGGCTGGCTTCAGAACTGGCTTTCTGGTACCGACAGCGACCCAACCTTAGCGTCGCGGCCGACAATTACAGTGTGGGTGTGATAGCTGCTCACATAGCCATTTCAGCCGCCTACATGACTTTTTTAAGGAATCACGAAGATGGCGACATCAAAGGCTTGTCCAAGGCCACCGGCGTTCCCGAGGCACAGGTGGCGCTGACCATGGCGATTCCCGCAATGCTTGATACCTGGCGATTATTTGGCGACAACCCGCCAGCCTGGCTACCAACAGTGTCCGCCGGCAGTAAGGCCCTCGGGTTTACCTGGATCTGGACCTTCGACTAAGCCGTCAGTAAGCGACGCCCGCGAGCATGCAGTGGTAGCAGGTAAAGCGGCAGGCCCAATAAAATACCCGTAGCGTTGGCGGCAATATCTCCCAATTCCGCGCTGCGATAACTGGTAAGGGATTGCAAAGCTTCGATGACGATACCAAAAATGAGCAAACCCAGCGCCAGCCAGGCAAGCTGCTTTTGCTGCAGCAACAGACTGAACCAGACGGTCAGAAACAGGTAGGTTAACAGGTGCGACCATTTGTCATTGACCCCGGTTCCTGAGATTGGAATCAGTGACAGCACGGTTATCAACAGCAACCAAAGCAAACCAACGAATAACCAGAGGCGGGCTGCGGTTTGTTTCGGTAGCTCAGGCAAAACCAAAAACCAGCAGAATCACGATTCCAAGCAAGATTCGGTAGACAACAAAAATCACCATGCCAATTCGATCAACTAGCTTCAGGAACCAATGAATACAGAGACCGGCACTGATTGCCGACAACGCTGCTCCAATGGCCAGATCGGCCCAGCTGATCGCGGTTACCGTGGTTATCATGTGATACGACTCAAGAGTGCCGCTGGCAACGATAATCGGTATGGATAGCAAAAAAGAAAACCTTGCTGCGGCTTGCCGGGTCATGCCGAGGAGTAAACCGGCGGTGATCGTAATGCCTGAGCGTGAGGTTCCGGGAATCAGTGCCAGCATTTGCCAGCAACCGATAATCAACGCATGTTTCCAGCTGATGTCGTATTCACCGCGTTGCCGACTGCCAATGTGATCCGAAAACCACAACAGCAAACCGAACACGATAGAAGCCACCGCAATCACCCAGGGTGCACGCAAGCTATTCTGGATTTCGTCTTCAAACAAAAAACCAGCCGCTACCGCGGGCAAAGTGGCGAGTATTACCCACCAGGCCAACTTGCTATCCGGGGTTTGCCCACCGCCGCCCAGTGAAGCCAGCCAGGCGACTAACATGGCGATGACCTCTTTGCGAAAGTAGATCAGTACTGCCAGCAGCGAACCGGCGTGCACGGCAACATCAAACACCAGTCCCTGATCAGTCCAGCCAAATAACTGTGGCACCAATATCAGATGCGCAGAGCTGGAGATCGGCAGGAATTCGGTTATCCCCTGCACCAGCGCCAATACCGCAAGCTGTATGTTATCCATGCGGAATCCTCCCGGCAGAGTCAATCAACGCAGTCAAAGACAATCCTCGGGATAATAATAAGACCTTGAAACGCTGCCCCATTTCTCCCGGCAATGTCAGGGACTTGACCTGCTGCGCGATTGCCAGTCGCTCGATCGTATCGGCACGCTCGCCAAGATTCTGCGCCACCGAAAGCAAGCCGTGATTCATCAGAAAATTCGCCTGCGTGGTAAGGCCAAGCAGCGCATAACCAGCGTCTTCGGCGGCATCGGCAACCGCATCGAAATCGACATCGGCAGTGATGTCTTGCAGGCCGGGGTAGAAAAACGGATCGTGATGCAGGCGATGCTGAAAATAGCAGCGCAGACTGCCATCGGCCCTGCTGTGACGATAATAATCCTGGCGTTCATCGCCATAATCGATAAGCAAACAGGCCTGCTCACCGGCTATGCCCGCGAGCGCGGCAAACCAGGGTTGATAGTTCAGGTTGACTTCGGTGCGATAACCTTCTGGCAAC
>JAAUYK010226594.1_pt1 | contig 14488 bp, 9 predicted proteins | sample 7278021 | NCBI WGS metagenome assembly JAAUYK01 (sample SAMN14350223, study PRJNA611818) | marine sediment metagenome | isolation source: surface marine sediment (1.8m) | place: French Polynesia: Moorea | collected 2018-08
CGTCTCGAGGGGCTCGACATGACCTGGGAAGTATCCCAATATTGGGAGGTATGTCAATTCTTGACCGGAGCGGCGCCGGGACGGGAAGCTTCGCGGCCCGGGCCCGGGGGGCCGCCAAGCGCGACCGCACCCGCGCGAGACTGATGGACGCGGCGGTGGAGGCCTTCGCCCGGGAGGGCATCGAGGCCGCGTCGGTGAACGCCATCGCCCACGCGGCGGACGTCTCCAACGGGACGTTCTACAACCACTTCCGCGACAAGGACGAGATCGTGACGGCGGTGGCCTTCGGCATCGCGCGGGAGCTGGCCGCGCGCATCGATGCGGCCATGGCGGACGTCGACGATGCGGCCCTGCGCGTCAGCTTCGGGACCCGTCACTACGTGGAGCTGGCCAGCCGTCGACCGAGCTGGGGGAAGGCCTGGGCGCGGAGCGTCGGCTCGCTCCCGAAGCTGCGTCGCGAGGTGTCGGCCTTCGCTCGCGCCGACCTGGAGCGCGGCGTTCGCGACGGCGTCTTCCGCGTCGAGGTCGACGACTTCTTCGTGGACCTCTTCACCGCCATGGTGGTGACGGCGGTGCTGCTGCGGATCGAAGGCGAGGCCGGCCCCGAGGCCGGCTCCCGCGTGGCGGAGCAGCAGCTGCGGATGCTCGGCGTCCCCCCGGCCCGCGCCCGGCGCCTGGCCTGGCGACCCCTCGAGCCCCTGGAGCCCGACCCGCTCTAGGGCGCCGCCGTGGACTTCGGAGCCGGAGTCGTCCAAGCTGTCCCAAAATGCCCCCCGAGGTGCCTCCCCCCCCGAGGCGCCCCCCCGCCGAGGAGGACCGGTCTTGGCCGAGCGAACGCGTCCGAACGTCATCCCCACCCTGCGCTATCGCGATGCCGCTGCCGCCATCGAATGGCTGTGTGGTGCCTTCGGCTTCGAGCGGCACCTGGTCGTGCCCGGCGAACGCGACACCATCGTCCACGCGCAGCTGAGCTGCGGCAACGGCATGATCATGCTGGGCTCGGCGGCCGACGACGAGTTCGGTCGGATCCAGAAGACGCCTGCGGAGGTGGGGGGCGTGGGGACCCAGAGCCCCTACGTCATCGTGCCCGATGCCGACGCCCACTACGAGCGCGCCAAGGCCGCCGGTGCGGTGATCGTGTACGACATCCGCAGCGAGGACTACGGCGGGCGCGGCTACTCCTGCCGCGACCCGGAGGGCCACCTCTGGAACTTCGGAACCTACGACCCCTGGGCGGAATCCTGAGGCCGGCGCGGCGCTCCGGGCTCTACAGCTTCGGAACGCTGCCGACCCCTTCGCGTATGCCAGGCGCCGAGGTGGAGACGTGCTGATCAAGCTCGCGCTGCGCGACGCGGCGATCCTCGCCCTCGGTGTCGGGCTCTGGCGCGTCGGTGCGCACTGGAGCGCCGGCGAGAGCATGCTGGCGGACTTCAGCGGCGTGCTGCTCGGCGTGCTGGTGGGCGTGGGCGGCTATCTGCTCCACGAGTGGGGTCACCTGGCCGGCGCGCTGGCTACGCGAGGCCACGTCGAGCTCCCGCAGCGACTCGAGAGCGTGTTCCTGTTCAGCTTCGACTCGAAGCAGAACTCGCTGCGCCAGTTCCTCGTCATGTCCTTCTCGGGCTTCGCCGCCACCGCGCTCGTCGTGTGGGCCTTCTACACCTTCCTGCCCGACGGCCTGCTGGCCACGCGCGTCGCCCGGGGCGTGGCGCTGTTCAACGCCTTCCTCACCGTCGTCCTGGAGCTGCCGCTCGTCGGGTACGCGCTGCTCGGCCGGGGACTGCCCCCGGTCGAGAACGGGATCCACGCCGCGCGAGACGCCGCCGCCTGAGCGCTGCCGCGGTGGCGGGGTTCTCAGAGCTTGTAGCCGTGGACGACCTTGGAGAGCCAGGCCCGCTCCGTCGCCGCGGGCGCGAGGCCCGTCTCCTGGAAGACGTCCTCGAGGGGATCGCGCACGTACTCCCGGTAGAAGGGCTCGTGCATGTCGCTCCCGAAGCCCTCCAAGAAGATCCCCAGATCGCTCGCCTCCACGAGCTGGGCCGAGTCCTCCACGACGAGCAGGCCTCCCGGCCTCAGCACGCGCACCATCTCCGCCATGGCCCGGCGGCGCGTCTTCCGCGGCAGCTCGTGGAAGAGGTAGACGCTCGTGACGATGTCGAAGTGGTCGTCGCGGAACGGCAGCTTCTCGGCATTCTCGGCCAGGAGCGTCGTCTCCGGGACGTGGCGCAGCTCCTCGCGCGCCTTCTCGAGGTAGAAGGCGCTCAGGTCCACGCCCACGTACTGGTTCCCCGGCAGCGCCGTGGCGAGCTGCGAGAGCGTCCGCCCGGTGCCGCAGCCCACGTCGAGGATGCGCAGTCGCCGCCCGGTCCGCCTGCGCGCGAGGCGCGCCGCCGGCGGAATCACCTGGCGCCGCATCACGTCCGCACAGCCGAGGAACAGGAACTCCACGGAGAGGTCGTAGAGCTCCGCGGATCGCCGGCTCAGGTAGCCGTCGGTCTGCCAGTGGAAGTTGCGGCGGAAGTAGGCGGGATAGCGGGAGAGATCGACGTCCGACGGGAGGTCGCGGTAGTCGCGTCGGCGGTAGCGCAGGTAGGTACGGGGCAGGTCCTGCAGGAAGCGCGGGACCTGCAGTGCGTAGCGACCGAGCGGCGCCTGGAACAGGAGCCTTGCGGGGTAGAGGCCCTGCTCGACGTTTTCCAGGTCCCGCTCGAGGAGCGCCTCGTACTCGCGCCGCAGCACCTGGACGGCCTCGGGCTCCGGAGTGCGACCGCGCTGGGCCAGGGCTCCCAGCGCTGCGTGGGCGGCGAGCAGCGGGAGCCGGATCGAGGCCTGCTGGAGCCGGTAGACGGGCCGCGAGAGGGCCGTGGGAATCGGGATCTGCATGCCCACAAGCTAACGCTTGGGGCCGCGAAGGCGAGACCCGGGCGCGAAGGCTCCGCGTCTGCCGGAGCGCGGCGCCCCGCGGGCTCAGCGCGGGCTTCGAGCAGAGCCACGAGGTAACCTCGCCTGCTCTCAGCGGTAGTAGACCCGCAGCTTGGGCTTCCAGTTGTAGCTGTCGCCGGGATAGAGACCGAGCACGTCCCGGTTCCCGTCGATGTCGGGCGTTTCGAAGCGCAGCCGGAACTGGGTCTTGCCCGTCTTGTTGATGTGCGGCGCGGCGGCGTTCAGATCGACCTGGAACACCTCGTCGAGTCCCATCTCGGCGACGTCCACCTGCGGGACCCTGCCGATGGCCACACCATCGGCGGCGGCCTCGAAGTCGCCGGGCTCGAGCGCCTCGGCCCCGAAGCTGCCGTTCTTCACATCGACGACCAGGTCGCTGTGGGCGAACGAGCCAGCGACACCGCCACGGGTCAGCACCAGGAGCGCGTGCACCACCTCGGCGCCGTCCGGGATCGCCGCGGTATCGAACGAGACGACCGAGCGCCGCTCCGTGGAGTCCGGCGTATCGCCCACTCGCAGTCCCAGCGGCTGATTGGTGTGATCCGGCACGGCAGAGCCGCCCGTTCCCGAACCCGGGCTCGACTCGGTCACGTAGCCGTCGTCGTCCGGGTCCGACGTGACTTGAAGCCTGGTGACCGCACCCTCGTACGCGCCGATGTCCGGCGCGCTGCCCTCCCAGGGGAGCGACACGCCGGCACCATTTGCACACGAGACCGTCGCGTCCAGCGTCAGCTGGTCGCTGGCATGGTCGATGGCCGTGATCTCGAAGGTGCCCGGAACGCCTTCGATCTGGATCTCGTCGCCGGCGACGATCTCTCCGTGGGCATCCTCGATGCCTGCGCTGAAGAAGCCGGCGCCACCCGCCTCGAGCTGGATGGTCTGGCCGGAACAGGCGGGGCCGGTGGCCGCGGTGGCCGTGAGGAAGGCGCCGGCGTTTCTCAGCGGACTCGTATCGGTCAGGAAGAACTGCGCGTGCGCGCGGTCGGCGAAGTTGGGCGAGTCCTCCACGTTGCCGGCGAACTCGGAGTAGGCATTGTCGTACTCGGCCACCTTCGTCTCGGTGAGACCGGCCACCGAAATCACGTCGCTTCCCGCCGCACCGTTCAGGATGTCGTTGTTGACGAAGTGGTTGCCGTCCAGGCCGCTCTGGTCGAGGTCCACCGCCACCTCCACCTGGCCCGCGAGCACCGACGAGTTGTCCAGGAAGATGTTGTTGACGACCGCGTTGTCGCCTGCGTCGAGGCCGTCCGGATCCAGGATCAGCAAGCCTTCCTCGTCGTTGTCGACCACCACGTTGTGATAGATGCGGTTGTGATCTGCCCGCTCGCGCTCGACGGCGCGGACCACGAGGCGGATGGCCCTAAAGGCGTTGTCGTAGACGCGGTAGCGCCGCACGAACGTATCGTCGGAGCGGACGGTGAGTGCGTCCTGGGTCGCCTTGGTGCTCTGCTCGTCACGACCGCCGCCGCGGACGCGATTGCCCTCGATGACGTTGTACTCGGTGGTCTCGTTCAGGGAGGTCTGCTCGCTGACGGAGAGCACGCGATGCCAGGGATTGTCGAGGTCGTTGCCGCGCACGACGTTGTAGGACGCGTCGCGCATCTGGATGGCAGCGTGGCCCGCGTTCCGGACCGCGTTGCCTTCGATCAGGTTGTATTCTCCCTTGATCCAGATGCCCTCCATCACCTTCACGTTCTCGACGGTGTTGTCGAGAATCTGGTTGTATTGGCCATCGACGAGAATCCCGGCGTTGGAGACGTTCCGGAACGTGTTTCCCGAGAGGATCGCACGTTCCGCCGCAGGCCAGATACTGGCACCGAGGCTCACCGACGGATTCTCGATGTCACCACCGTCGCAGGTAATTCCACTCACCGTGACCCAGCTCGATTTGATCACGATGCACGTTCCGATGTCACTGATGGTCGGGGTCTCATCCGGAACGTTCATGTAGGTGATGCGGTCCGTCGGACTTCCCGCGTCGTGGGTGATGAGTCTTTCCGTGTAGTCCCGGGTCCCTTCCAGCAGGCAGGCCGTGTCGCCGGGATTGAGGTGATTGGTCACCCAGCTCAGAGACTTCGGGTCGGCGACGCTTCCAGCGCCGCCGGCCGTGCCGGTGGGCGAGACGTAGTAGCGCGTGCCGCTTCCCGGGTAGGAGCCCGCAGGATCGCAGGCGTTGGCGGCAGCGCGGCCGGGAGCGAATCCGAGAACGGTGCAGACGGCGAGGACGAAGGCGAGGCGTAGCATCGGCGAGTCCCCTTGGCGTTGGCCGCGGGAGCGCGGAGAGGCTTCTCAGCAGTTGTTCGTAGCACGCGCTCGCGAACACAGGCAATCGACACGTTGGACTTCGCCGGTACTTTTCCGCCCTCGAAGCGCAGCTACCGGGATTCCATCTAGGGCGTTCTTCTCGATGAGCCGGAAGTCCGGTTCCGCCACCATCGTTTCAGGTCCGCTGGCGGATTCTGGCTAGGGCTGGCGCTGGGACTGGGCCTGCGCCCGGGACCCGCCGCCGGACTGCTGCTGGGACTGCGCCTTGCGGGCGAGGCGCAGGCCGGCGCGGAGCCCCTCGAGAGGCGGCTCGAGATACTCGTAGTGGATCGCGTCGCACAGCAGCGAAGTGTCGTCGACGATCCAGGTGAGCGTCTCGTGGAGTCCGAGCTTGCGCACCTCCTCGATGTCGAGCTGGAGGATCGATCCCCGCAGCTTCTCGAGCGAGTCCCAGGATCGGCTGCGTCTGTCCCGGGGCTCGTTGTCGCGCAGGCGCACCAGCAGTCCTCTGGCCCGGTCGAGGTTGTGAAGCACGGATCGGGGGAAGGTGCGCTCGAAGAGCAGGAATCCGGCGACCGTCGTGCCGCTGAGCACGTTGCTCGCGCGCTTGAAGAACGGCTCGTAGGCGGAGCAGGAGCGCAGGATCGCCAGCCAACGGGCGGCGTCCACCGGCGATTCGCCGCCGCCCGGGAGGTCCTGGAGCGCGTGGTGGCGGACGTCCAGGATCCGCGCCGTCTGTCCGACCCGCTCGAGGGCGCGGCCGAGCTTCATGAACGTGAAGGGATCCTCGTGCAGCATGGTGCTGTAGCAGATCCCGTGGAACATCATGCACTGGGAGCAGAGCTTCTGGTAGAAGGCGTCGCGCTCGCGCTCGTAGAGGCGCTTGGCGGAGCGGCTGTTGAGCCACAGCCACGACTCGTTCACCGCCTCCCACATCTCCACGCTCATCACCTCGCGGATGGTGCGCGCGTTCTGCCGCACCGCGCGCGCCGAGCTGTAGATCGAGCAGGGGTGCCGGTCGTCCCAGACCAGGTAGTTCTGGACGAGCTCCGCGTTCTCCATCTCCCCGGCGCCGAAGCGCTCGACGAAGTCCTCCTCCTGGCCGACGACGATGACGAGGGGACGCCAGCGACCGCCGGCCTCGAGGTCGACGTCCAGGCTGAACCCCGACGTCACCTCGAGCAGGCGCGCCCACGTGTCCACCCGCTCCAGATAGCGCGTCAGCCAGAAGCAGGAGTCCGCCACGCGGGAGATCACGAGGCGTCCTCCACGACCCAGGTGTCCTTGGAGCCGCCGCCCTGGCTCGAGTTCACCACGTAGGATCCCTTGCGCAGCGCCACCCGAGTGAGACCGCCCGGAAGGACCCAGGTCCGGTTTCCCCGCAGCACGAAGGGGCGCAGGTCCACGCGGCGCGGCTCCACGCCCTTGGGCGTCCAGGTGGGACAGCTCGAGAGCTCGATTCGCGGCTGGGCGATGTAGTTGCGCGGATCCGCCTGGATGCGCTTGGCGAACTCGCGCCGGTCGCGCTGCGACGCCGTGGGACCCATGAGCATGCCGTAGCCGCCCGCCTCGTTGACGGCCTTCACGACCAGCTCGTCGAGGTGATCGATCACGTAGCGGCAGTCGTCGTCGCGGTCGCAGACGTAGGTCTCCACCTGGGGCAGGATCGGCTCCTCGCTCAGGTAGAAGCGGATCATGTCCGGCACGAAGGGGTAGACGCCCTTGTCGTCCGCGACGCCGTTTCCCACGGCATTGACGATCGCCACCCGCCCCTTCGCCCAGGCGCCGACCAGGCCCCTCACCCCGAGCATGCTGTCCCCGCGGAACACGTCCGGATCGAGGAAGTCGTCGTCGATGCGGCGGTAGATCACGTCGATGGGGGCCGGGCCGTGGGTGGTCTTGGCGTAGACCCGCTCGTTCTCGACGAAAAGGTCGCTGCCCTGCACCAGCTCGCAGCCGATCCGCCGCGCCAGGTAGCTGTGCTCGAAGTAGGCGGAGTTGTAGGGGCCCGGAGTGAGGACCACCATGCGCTTCGTCCCGCCCTCTCCGGGCGCGACGGCGTTCATCGTCTCGCGCAGCTTGTGGGGATAGCTCTCCACCGGCGCCACCGAGAGATTGCGGAAGATGCCGGGATAGGTCTTCTTCATCGTCTCGCGGTTTTCGAGCACGTAGGAGACGCCCGACGGAACCCGCAGGTTGTCCTCGAGGACCGTGAAGCGGCCCTTGCCGTCCCGGATGAGGTCCACGCCCGCGATGTGGACCCAGATGTCCTTCGGCGGCCGGACGCCCTTGATCTCGGGGCGGAATCCCTTCGAGCCCTCCACCAGGTGTCGGGGCACCACACCTTCGGCGAGGATGCGCTGATCCCCGTAGACGTCCGCGAGGAACAGGTTGAGGGCCCGGATGCGCTGCTCGAGTCCGTCCTGCACCGTCCGCCACTCGCGGGCCGCGATGACCCTCGGGATCAGGTCGAAGGGAAAGATCCGTTCGGTGCTGTCGTTGCCGTGGTAGAGGGTGAAGGTCACGCCACCCTTGAGAAAGGTCGCGTCGGCCAGGCGCTTGAGACGCCGGAAGTCGGTTCGCGTCAGCTCGTTGAGACGCTCGACGATCCCGGCGACGGCACCCTGGGCTCGCCCCCGGGTGCCGAAGAACTCGTCGAAGCAGCCTTCGAGACGCTGGTAGCCGTCGAAGAGGGGCTTGCTCGTGCCCGGACTGCTCGAGGGGCTGCTCACGGTTTCAGGGTAACGACTGCACGACCGAGGCGCCTTGGCCGAGACCCGGAGTGGGCGCCGAGGCGCGCAGGACCCGGCACGCTTGGGTCGTTCCCGGCCACGGCGCACGCGGCGCGCTGGCGCTTTGCGCGCATCCGGGATTCGATACGATTGGGGAGAGGTGGAGGCGTCTCCCGGGTCCCATAGCGAGCAGATCGCCCTTTCGTTCGACGGAGGGGCGTCGCCGACGTTCCAGATCCGAGGAGAGGTCGAGGGGCAGCCCAACCTGCTGCCCTCGTCGTGGGGGCTCGGCTGGTATCCGGACAACCAGCGCGCCGCCGCCACGCTGACGCACCGGGATCTGCCCCAGGGCACGTCGCTGTCGGGATTCCTCGAGCGACGGGCTCCGGTGCGTTCGAGCCTGTTTCTCGCCCACACGCGGGGGCTCGACCAGCCCGGAGACCCGCAGGACGCCCAGCCCTTCCTGAAGTCCTACGCCGGGCGGCACTGGCTGTTCACCAGCGTCGGCTCGCTCTCGCCCGAGATCAAGACGGCGCTCTCCCTCGACGACGCCTTCGACATGGCGCCGGTGGGTGCCACGCCGAGCGAACACGCGTGGAGCTGGATCGTTTCGCGCATCCGCGCGCGGGGAGCCCGGACCGTCGACGAGTTCGGCTGGATCGAGCTGCACCGCCTGCTGCAGACGCTCAACAAGTTCGGCGCAGTGAGCGTGGTCGTCTCGGATGGCATCGATCTGGTCGTCTACCGGGATGCCGAGGAGCGGATTCCGCTGCACTGGACGCGCCTGACGCCGCCCCACGAGACCGCACAGCTCGACGGCTGGACCTTCGGCGTGCGCTACGACGGTCCGATGGACCTCTCGCGCACGCTGCTGGCCGTCTCCACCCTGCCCATGCGCAGCGCCAGCTGGACGCCGCTGGAATCCGGAGAGCTGCGCGTGATCCGGCGGGGCGTCACCGTCTGGAGCAGCCATCCGAGCGGCATGGAGGAGCACATCTTCTCGTTCGTGGGCGGTCCGCATCCGGGCGCGGCCGAGGCGACGACGGCGTGGCCCACCACGGAGCAGCGGCAGCAGGCCGCCGCCCCGGTCGTTCACGCACCCTCCGCCTTCGACCGTGAGATCGCCACGCTGTCGGTTCGGCACGACACCGTGTACCGCTACGAGCTGCCCGTGGAGCGCAGCTCCCACCGCTTCTGCCTGCGGCCGGTGGGGGACGAGCGGCAGCAGGTGCTCGAACACGTCTTCGAGATCTCGGTGGACGGCATCAGCCGCGACTACGAGGACGTGTTCGGCAACCGCGCGACGGTGCTGGAAGTCAGCCATCCCTTCCAGGAGATGCGGATCACGAGCCACTCGAAGGTGCGCGTCGAAGGGGTGATGGCGTCGCACCTCAAGTCCCCGCTGCGCAGGGACGAGATCCCGCTGGTCTGGATGCCCTGGCAGCGACAGATGATGCAGGCCTACCTGATGCCCGCCGAGCTGCCCGAGGCCGAGCTGCGGGAGCTCACCGAGTTCGCGATGAGCTTCGTCGAGCGCAACGACTACGACCTGGTCGAGACGCTGCTCGACCTGAACCGCACCATCTACCGCGACTTCACCTACGTGCCCGGCTCGACCACCGTGGAGACGACGCCGTTCCAGGTCTACGCGCAGCGGCGCGGCGTCTGTCAGGACTTCGCCAACGTCCTGATCTGCATCGCGCGCCTGCTGGGTGTCCCGGCCCGGTACCGGGTCGGCTACATCTACACGGGCGGGAGCTACGAGAACAAGATCCAGTCCGAGGCGTCCCACGCCTGGGCGGAGATGTACCTGCCCTGGACCGGCTGGTTCGGGTTCGATCCCACCAACGGCTGCCTGGCCGGTGCGGACCACGTGCGCATCGCCTGCGGGCGCCAGTTTCGCGACGCCGCGCCCACCACCGGCACCATCTACCGCGGCGGTGGCTTCGAGACCCTCGAGGTGAGCGTCCGGGTCGAGCGGCTCGACGACCCGCTGACGTCCTCTTCCTGATTCCGGCTGCTATTCCTCGATCCGGCCGGCGCTGGCCCAGCGCAGGTCCAGGATGTGCGGGAAGTGCGGGTGGGGCTGCACGGGAACCGGTTCGTAGTGACCCTGCCGGTGACCGCGGCGCTCGAAGCGCGCCAGCCGACGGCTCTCCGCGGCGGCGGCATTCACCGGGCGTTCTTCCGAGGCGCGGCCACCCGGGTGGACCACGTGGTAGGTACAGCCGGCGACGCTGCGTCGGTTCCAGGTGTCGTAGAGGTCGACGTGGAGCGGGGAGTGGACGCCGATCCGCGGGTGCAGGCAGTGGGGAGGCTGCCAGGCCCGGTAGCGGATGCCCGCCACGAACTCCCCGTTGGTCGCCGTGGGCCGCATCGGGACCTCGAATCCGTTGCACAGTACCTTGTAGCGCTCCTCGACGAGGCCGAAGGCCTTGACCTCCAGCCGCTCCACCGAGGAATCGACGTAGCGGGCCTGTCCCCCTGCGCTCGCCTCCTCGCCGAGCACGTGCCAGGGCTCCAGAGCACCGCGCAGCTCGAGCCGCATGGTGTCCAGCGTCAGCTCTCCCAGGTAGGGGAAGCGGAACTCGAAGTGGGGCTCGAACCAGCTGCGCTCGAGGGGGTAGCCCGAATGCGCGAGCTCGTAGAGCACCTCGTTCAGATCGTGCTCGACCCAGTGGGGCATCATGAACTGGTCGTGGAGCGCCGTGCGCCACTTGATCAGCGGCCGCACTTCGGGCCGCTGCCAGAACTTCGCGAGCAGGGCGCGCACCAGGAGCTGCTGGACGGCGCTCATGCGCTCGTGAGGCGGCATCTCGAACGCCCGCAGCTCCACCAGACCGAGTCGGCCCGCGGGCCCGTCGGGCGAGTAGAGCTTGTCGATGCAGAACTCGGTGCGATGGGTGTTGCCGGTGACGTCGATCAGGATGTTGCGGAGGATGCGGTCGACCTGCCACGGCGGCGCGCTCTCGCCCGGTCGGGGGAGCTGCGCGAGGGCCAGCTCCAGCTCGTAGGCGGAATCGTCCCGGGCCTCGTCGACGCGAGGCGCCTGGGAGGTCGGGCCGATGAAGCGACCCGAGAACAGGAACGAGAGCGCGGGATGGTTGTGCCAATAGCGCAGCAGGCTGCCCAGCACGTCCGGGCGCCGCAGGAAGGGGCTGTCCGAGGGGCTGAGGCCGCCCAGAACCACGTGGTTGCCGCCGCCCGAGCCGATGTGGGCGCCGTCGATCTCGAACTTCTCGCAGATGAGCTTCTCGCGCCGCGCGGTCTCGTAGAGCTCCTCGGTCTGCTGCACGGCGTCGCGCCAGGAAGTGGTGGGCGGGACGTTCACCTCGATCACGCCCGGGTCCGGCGTGACCTTGAACTCCCGTAGCCGTGGGTCCCGGGGCGGCGGATAGCCCTCGAGCTGGACCGGGAGCGAGAGCTCCGCCGCGGTGCGCTCGATGGCCGCGACGAGCTCGACGAAGGGCCCGAGCCGCTCGAGGGGCGGGAGGAAGACCTTGAGCTGGCCGCCGCGCGGCTCGACGCACAGGGCAGTGCGGACGACGCCCTTCGCCGACTTCTGATGCCGCGGCGGCCGGAAGGAGCGGCCCGGCTCGCCTTCCGGCGCGTCGCGGCCGGAGCGCTGCAGGCGTGGCACGGCCTCGCCGACGGAGACCTGCGGCGGGAAGGCGAAGTCGGCGGGCAGCGGCGTGCGCTCCGCGTAGGGATCGATTTCGAAGCGGACCGGTTCGTCCTGCTCCGCGACCCAGGGCAGCGAGTCGAGCGGCAGGCGGTACCCCATGGCCGAGTCGCCCGGGATCAGGAAGCAGTGCCCGCTGCGCAGGAACCAGGCGCCGGTGCGCCAGCCTTCCTCCGGGTCGTCGTGCGCGAGCGGCAGCACGTGACCGACGACGCGATCGAGTCCCTGGTCGAAGATCCGCGCCAGGCGCGCCCGCTCGATCGGATCGTCGAGGCGAGAGCGGAGCGGGTCCACGTTGGCGGGCAGCCGCCGCTCCCGCCACAGGTGGTACCAGACGTCTTCGAAGGCCTCGATGAGCTCGAAGCGCTCGAGCCCGAGCCGCTCGGCGAGGCGCGTGGCGAAGCGGGCGCCGTCGCGGGCGTCGTGGCCGTAGTCTTTCTCCGAGTCCGCGAGGAGCTCCGGGTCGCGCCAGAGCGGAACGCCGTCTGCGCGGAAGTAGCAGGCGTGCGCCCAGCGCGGCAGCGGCTCGCCCGGATACCACTTCCCCTGCCCGTGGTGGAGCGCGCCCCCCGGTGCCCACAGCCGCTGCAGCCTGCGCGTCAGCCGGTCGGCGATCGCCTCCTTGTCTCCGCCCAGGGCTTCGGTGTTCCACTCCGGAGCGTCGGGCTCTTCGGCGCTCACGAAGGTGGGCTCGCCGCCGCTGCTGAGCTGGACGTCGCCGCGGCGCAGCTCCGCGTCGACGCGGTCGCCGAGCGACAGGATCGCGCCCCACTGGGCGTCGCTGTAGGGCTTCGTCACCCGGGCGCGATCGACGACGCGCGAGACGTGCATGTCGAAGTCGAAGGCCGTCTCGACGTGCTCCACGCCTCCCGAGATGGGCGCCGCCGAGGAGGGATTCGGCGTGGCGGCCAACGGGATGTGGCCCTCGGCGGAGAGCAGCCCCGAGGTGGGGTCGAGCCCGATCCAGCCCGCTCCGGGAATGAAGCACTCGCACCAGGCGTGCAGGTCGGTGAAGTCCTTCTCCGGACCCTTTGGACCCTCCAGAGGCTGCTGGTCGGGCGTGAGCTGGATCAGGTAGCCCGATACGAAGCGGGAGGCGATGCCCAGTCGGCGCAGGAGCTGGACCAGGAGCCAGGCCGAATCCCGACACGAGCCCCGGCGCAGCGTCAGGGTCTCCTCGGGGGTCTGCACGCCCGGCTCCATCCGGATCACGTAGTCGATGGCGTTCTCGACGGCCCGGTTCGTCTCGACCAGGAAGTCGTTGGTGTCCCGAGGCGTTTTGTCGAGGCTGTCGAGGAACTCCGCGAAGGCCGGCGTCGTGGGGAGCGTTGCGAGATAGGGGTCGAGGTCCGACACCCACTCCTGCTCGTAGACGAAGGGCCACTCGCTGACCGACTCCTCGAGGAAGTAGTCGAAGGGGCTGTAGGCCTCGAGGTCCGCGACGAGGTCCACGTTGACCTCGAAGCGGTCGGTCTTCTCCGGGATCACGACGCGGCCGAGGTAGTTGCCGTGGACGTCCTGCTGCCAGTTGAGGAAGTGCTGCTTCGGCTCGATGTCGAGCGAGTAGCGGTGGATCGGCGTCCGGTTGTGGGGAGCCGGGCGCAGACGGATCGTCTGCGGACCGACGACGACCGGACGCGCATAGCGATAGCTGGTGCGGTGGTGGAGGGCGACCCGGATGGCCAAGGGGGCTTCCTTCGGCGGCGCTGTGCAGGAATGGTGTAGCTCGTCGCCCTGCAAAACGCCGTTCCCGGAACGCCGCGCCCCGGTCGGCTCGCGCGGGTGTGCGGCCTTCGGCGCAGGCACGGCCTCGCGCGGCTGATCCCTCCGCCGCGCGCGTACCAGGTCCGATGTCACGGACTGGTGGCTCCGTGTGCGAGCGGAAGATGATGGGGTGGTCCCGAGGCCCCTGGTCTCCTCTGAGGCTGATGCGGCGGGGCCGGCTGCGCTCGGAGACGGCCCCGCCGGGTTGCTCGAGGGAGTGGATCGCAGGCTCTACCCGAACGATCCGTCGTCGAGCGGCGTCACAGCATCCCCCGGCTTGGTGGACGGCCGACGTGCGCCCAGCCGCGATCCCCTCGCGGATCGAGCGAGGGCGAGCACGGTCACTGCCGGCGCGGGCCCCGGCCGCGGCGAGGCACCGCCGAAGGCGTCGCCCCGGCGCTCCCTGTGGGCGGACCTCCTGCAGCGGGTCTTCGAGGTGGCGGGCCAGCTTCGCTGGCCGAGCCCCTGTGAATCGAAGATTCACCGAGATGCCCAGTGCTGTCCGCGCTGCGGCGGACGCATGCGCGTGCTCGCCGCGATCACGGAGGCCGCGGTCGCGCAGCGGATCCTCGCCTGCCTGAACCTACCGACGCGAGCGCCCCCGCTGGTGATGAGCCGGCCAGTCGGCCGGACTCGTGCCTGGCCGGAGCACGAAGCGCCGAGCTCCGCCGAGACCGACTCCCTCTGGTCCGCATGCGAGTTCGACCAGAGCACCCCGGCCGAGTGGGACGTCGGCGCCCGACGACGCCTGCCTGGACGACGACGCCGCACCCACCTCGCCCCATCCCGACCCCGTCGGGCACCCGTGTGCCTGGCGATCGGCCAGCGGGCTCACGACCAGCTGAGCAGGCGCTTCGCGCGAGCCGCAGGCGCGACGCTGGCCTTGAAATCTCTCCGGGATGGGGCCTGGTCCCCTCGTCCCCCTGCTTGACAGAGCGTCCAGTTCTCGGACCTCGACCTGGAAACGGGGCTGTCGAGTAGCCCGGGGCAGTTGCCCACCCCGGGCCCTCTCCAGATCCGGACAAGGAGATTTTCACCATCCGGCTCCTCCGTGAAGGAGGCTCGTGGCTACCCACCCCAGATCGGGACCGTGATCCGGGGCTGC
>JAAUYK010091924.1_pt1 | contig 14475 bp, 12 predicted proteins | sample 7278021 | NCBI WGS metagenome assembly JAAUYK01 (sample SAMN14350223, study PRJNA611818) | marine sediment metagenome | isolation source: surface marine sediment (1.8m) | place: French Polynesia: Moorea | collected 2018-08
CTGCCTGTATGAGTGCCACACTCTGGGCAGATTTGAGAAGTGTACTTATGGTCAACTTGAGCAAAGTATTTGTCTCGTTTCCAACATACCCAAGACAACAAATCGCGGAATTGGCCAAAACCACCATCGAGCATTTGTTTACCAAGAAAACCCCTGGCAGTCATTTTAAAGTTGATGTCCTCAACAAAAATCATCTCTGCCTGGTCGCAGAGAAGATGACTAGTTTGAAAGTGAAAATTCTTTCGAGTATTAGAGATTTGATGATCAAGTCGAGCAACTTTAAGCTGTGCTTTTTCCCAGTTTTTCGACCGCTTATTTTTACGATATGCTCGACCTTGCAGCACTTTAAGCCTACTTTGGAGTTCTCGAAAAAACTGAGGGGGTTCAACTCGGAAATTGTCACTCGTCACCAGAAAGGATTCCAGACCGATATCGATGCCGATTCCTCGTCCAAAAGGTATTGGGTCGGGAACATTAACATCACACTGGATGGTTACAACTGCATACCAAATAGTTCCCCTTGCTCTAGCTACAATCCTGACTCCCTTGACTTTAAATCCTTCGGGGATTGGTCGATGGCACTTAATCGTCACCTCCCCAATCTTGGGCAATTTTATGAGGGCGCGCGTGCGGAGGTTTCCTCCGCACCTTGTGTCGCCCGTCTGATTGCCAGAAATTGGATTTTCTTTGAATTGAGGAAACAAAAAGGATTGGTATCTACCATATTTCTTATATCGAGGAAAGCCAAAACCACGAGCTTTGAAAGCTTCCCAGGTGTTATGCAATCGTTTAACCACATCCTGAGTTACTTGAGAATGAACATCTTTATAGAATGGATTAACCTTTTTCCATTGTGTAAGTTGTCGCTTTTGTTCCAGGTAACTAGGGAAAGGAATATCGGGAGACATAATATATTCCCGATTCAAAGAGCAAGAGAACAAACTACATTTCCTCGAATTAATCCAATCTTTGAGGTCGCCCAAACATCTGTTATAAAGATGTCGGCACGTCTCCAGCCATTCCAGCATCATTACTTGCTGTTCGGCAGTTGGATAAATTCGATAGGTGTAGTTCATGGTAAGCATACTCCTATTTTAGCATGAAGCATGACTTACGATAAAACTTTTCCAATAATTAATCGCGTCGCTTTTCATCCCGACTCCTATCCTGCGGATAAGGAGCGGGGCTTCCCAGCGACCAAGCTAAATCGGGAGCAAAAAAGAGCGGGTCAATTAACGACCCGCAGAATTTTGGCTTGGAATTAGTTTTTGTTGGCATCACAGTCATAAGAACCTCTACTCAGGGGCTTGGTTAACCCCAAAGCTTAATACCTTGGACATTTATGATTGACTCTTCAACGATTTTCACTGCATTATACCGTTTCTAGCCAGTCATAGATACGGTCTAGCTCTTCAAGGGTCACTAAACCGTACTGCCAGAGAATCATTGGCAGGGGACCAAGATTTTGCTCCACAGAGCGTTGAGCGATCGCGATAGAATCGCTCGATAGCGCTAATTCTTCTTGCAAAAAGTGCAGAAATCGAGAACAGGTGACAGGTGAGATCGGTGTTTTCATATCTTTGAATTTCAACTCCATTTTGTAATTAGAGAATCCAGGTATTGAATTTGCTATAGCCAGTCCCCAGGCTGCTTGCTCGATTGAGCTTTACTTTTATTGATAGTGAAGGTTAGAGTGCTTATTGCCCGTGTCACAGATCACAAGCAAGCAAAGATTTCTATTACTTTTGCTCCAATGACCTTGTCGTGCAAGGCTCAGAGCATGATAACTGCTGGAGCTGAGAAACCACAACTGAATCCTGGATTAAGTCGTCGCTGCAACTCCTAGACCTAGCTAAATTTTTCTTTCAAAGTCCCTTACTTTAAGTCTTCTATAAAGACCGATATCTGAACCTTCCTGTGCGTTTTGATGACATCAATCTCACACCAGTAGCCACCAACTCGCTGCCAAGAAATGCTTGTGCAACGCACATCATGCTTGAGAAGGCGATCTGACTTAAAGTGAGCGAGGTTCTCAAGGAAACGACTATCTTAAACAGCCGGCTTGATACTCTAGCTCCAAGGATATTATTACAATTTTGCCACAGGCGGAAGCCAAAGAAGGTTTAAATTTGTAAATCATTGAATAAGCAAAACTTATTGTTCTGAGCCTAAAACTGATTAAAAAAAAGTCAGTGTAGCTTATTTTACAGTCTAAACGACAACTTTGAGCAATTGGTTGCCAAATTGGCAACGAGATAGGTTGGAATTTTATAGAAGGGGGCAGGGGGCAAACCCCCCCTTTATCCCCCCAAGGGGGGAATGGGCAGGAGGCAAAGCTTCTAACAGTTGAATTACGGAGCATCCAGAAACTCAACCGTCACGCGATCGCCCACTTTCAGACCGAGTTCAGATGCTCGTCCTCCCCGCAGTTCAATCACTTGGTCGATCGGGGTTTGCGGTCCGTAAATTGGGCAAGGAGTAGTGGTGCAGGGAGGAACATTAGCTGCGATCGCTTTAACCTCTCCATCTCGCAGAAAAATCATATCTAGGGAAATTTCCACATTCTTCATCCAAAAACGAGGATATCTCGGTTGGTCGAAAGAAAACAACATTCCCCGATTTGCTGGCAAAGATTTCCTGTACATCAAACCCAAGGCTTGCTGTTGAGGAGTTCGAGTCACTTCCAGTGCGATCGCCTCGCCTCCCAAGATCACTTCAGCGCCAATCGGCAGCATTTGAGCTTGATTTTTTGGGGACAGTTCTTCAGATGCCAGGTAAAGGTCAGCATTGGAGTCCACTGGCGCTGGATTGGAACAACTCAACAGCAAAACCCCCAGGGCGATCATTAAGCTAATTCGATGGCTCATATCTTTTGATGACTGTTGACTGGTGACTGATGACTGATGACTGTTGACTGATGACTGACCAAATCCCTAAGATTCTCGTAAAACGTAACCCACACCCCGTACAGTCTGAATCAGGCGCTTTTGACCCTCATTGTCAATCTTGAGGCGCAAATAGCGGATATAAACTTCAATCACGTTCGACTCGCCCCGAAAATCGTACCCCCAAACATTTTCTAAAATCTGTTCCCTAGTCAGAACTTCCTGGGGATGAGACATCAGATACTTGAGCAGTTCAAATTCCTTCATCGTCAGATCAATTCCTTTTCCGTTAAGGAATACGCGGCGTGTCGCCAGATCTAAAACCAGATTTCCAAAATGCAATTGTTCCCTGGGAGTTTCTGTCGGTTGCAGATAGAGGCGCACTAGCTCTAAAAACTTCTCTGATTGATAAGGCTTGAGTAAATAGTCATCGGCTCCCGTCTCCAGACAAGCCACCCGCTCGTCAACTGTTTCTCGAGCTACTACCATCAGGATCGGCACCCGGCTGCCTGCATTTCTCAACCGGCGGCAAAACTTTAATCCCGATTCTCCTGCTAAGGTACGGTCTAAAACCACCATTGCTGGTTGGAGTGCATCAAATTGGTGCCAAACTTGGCTAGGATCTGTTACTCTAACAGGGTCATAGCCTACTTCTTTCAAATCGCTACTCGCCCGTTGAGCAAAGGTGTCGTCAGTCTTCACTAACAAAACACAGGGATTAGGATCTGAGGTGACAGGTGACATAGAAAGAAACGAGTATTAGTACTTGCAATTTTGTTATTAGTTTTTTGTTATATAGCAAATAACACGAAATCCCATCCCCTTTAGGAGTAGGACGAGTAACTGTCACGGAAGTTCCACCGAGGTTGGTTTGGCAATGTGAGGAAGTCCCCAACCCAATTTTTCTCGCAAAATTCGGAAAAACTCCGGTGGCTGCAAGCGGATAAAACGAGCTGGATAGGGCGATCGCTCTATGTGAACCCGGTCTTCTGGCAAGACGTAACAGCCGCCATTGCCATCTACCACCATCACCAGTCGGTTAGGATTGGCAGGAAAAATATTCACTGGCTCTTTATCAGAAAATACCAAAGCCCTCGACGCTAGGGAATGAGGGCAGATTGGCGCTAATTGCAGCACTGGCACGTCTGGAGTCACCACCGGACCGCCGGCGCTGAGGGAGTAAGCTGTCGAACCTGTTGGCGTGGAGACAATCACCCCGTCAGCGGCAATATCCACTGCTGCGTGTCTGCCGATTTGGATTTCAAAATGGCACATACTGGTTAGCGGTTCCCGATGCAGTACCATCTCATTCAGGCAAAGTGCCTCCCACAGCAGCACGTCTTCCCGAAATACCTGTACGGTAAGCATAGACCGCTCTTCAATTTCATAGTCTGCTGTCTGTAGCTTTTCTATTGCTTGTGGTAGGTGATTGAGGTAAGTTTCGGTGAGAAATCCCATATGTCCGGTGTTGACTGTCAACACCGGGATGCCACAGGGGGCAAGCTGACGAAAAGCAGATAAAACCGTGCCATCTCCTCCCAAGACAATGGCAAAGGAAACATCTTTGTCAAAATTAGCAGGGATTAACTGTTCAATCGGAGTATGGCAGACTGGGCGTTCCGGGCTAGAATACCTCAGTATTCCCCCAAAACCAGTCGCCATACAAACTTCCCAACCACAAGCAGTTAGCTTGTCTCGCAAATTATTAGCGGTTCTACAAGCTACAGGTTTTATATCGTTGTAGATAATGCCTGCTTTTGGCACACTAATCATCCATCCTGCTTATTAACTTACAGATTTAAAGGGGGTCTTTTTCTTCTTTTTATTTTTATTTTTTTCGTAATCAATTTCCTTGAGCTTTTTCAAAATCCGATTAAAGTATTCTTGCATGTAGGTTTCTAAGGTCGTAGTCTCTTTAGGATCGAGTCCGAATACTTGATATACTTCCTCCATAGGAGCATCGAGGGGTTCGCCACTTGCGAGGACTTCAGCAAAGGCTAACCGCTCGGAGGCATTCTGACTCAACTGGAAAAAGCGAGTGACTCGACGCATCAGGCGCAAGATCGACAAGGGCAGTCGAGAAATCCTAGCATCCTTTCCCGACAATCGCTCGCACAGATTAATAATTTCATCGGCTTTCCAAGCGCGAGAACCGACTACAGGAAAAGTGCGCTTCTCAGTTTCAGGCGCTTCTAAGGCGCGGACTGCAAATTTAGCAATGTCCTGAGTGTTCATGTAAGCAATGGGAGTACTCTCTCCCGTTACCCAAACGGTCTGGTTATCCAAAATTGGAATCGCATATTGACCAATCAATCCTTGCATGAAGCCACAGAGTTGCAAGACCGTATAGTTTAATCCCACTTCTGCCAGGAAAAGTTCGGTGCAATACTTAATGTCCATCAAGGGAACATCAGTATGTTTCTCAGCATTGAGAATGGAGAAAAAGATATACCGTTCGATGCCGGCTGCTTTCACTGCTTGGATCAGTTGGACTTTACCTTCCCAATCCACCTGTTTAATACTGAGGGAGTCCGTTGCTCTTGCTGTCGCCGCATCAATGACAGCATCGATGCCTTCAAGGGCAGGGGGTAGGGTTTTGGCATTGCAAATGTCGCCCTTGACAAGTTCAGCCCCCCACTCTTTCAAAAATGCCGCTTTTCTCAGATTTCGGACTAAACAGCGTACCTGATAACCTCGATCGAGAGCCTGACGAGCCACTTGCCTTCCCAAGGTGCCCGTGGCACCGACTACCAATAAATCCATTTATAATTTGGTAACGATTTTTAAACTTTCTATAAGATTTTATCAGAAATTTAAGTTATGGTTCAAAATCTTTCCAGTCTTCTGGAGGCAAGGCAATGATCATGCCCCGATAAGTGCCTCCCTCGTTCGACAGGAATTTACAGTAAGGACGGGCAGTAGAAAGCCAACCAGCTTCAGCGGTTGGATGAATAGGACTCGGCACATTCATCTGCCGTCAGTCTTTGCCCTGCGCTTCGATATACTTCTGTATTGTGCTACTAGAAACATTGCCAGCAGTAGAGACAAAATAACTGCGAGTCCACATACTGGGCATCCGCTTTAAATGGGGAAACTCTTTCCTCAGTATATAAGATGAATAACCTTTAATACGGTGCATGATCTGCTTAGGGGCTAAATCTGGTAAACAATTGAGAAAAAGATGCACATGATCTGGTTCAATAGCCAAACTAACTATTTTGCCGTCTAATTCTCCAGATTTCTCATAGATTAATTCGGTTAATCGTTTTTTGACATCATTAACTAGCACTTTGCGTCTTCGTCTCGGAATCCAAACAAAGTGGTAGTTGATTAAGGATAGGGTTGTATTTGTCCGTCTATAGGCTTGACTCATAGACATGATTGTCCTACAATTCATCTCATGCAAGTAACTCGTACCCTTAAACTTAAATTTCACAACTTAAATGCCATCAAAGCAAAAATGTTTGCTGAGACGACAGTAGCTTGTACTGAGCTTGGTAATGAGTTGCTAAAGCTACCAACCAAGGAGCGAAAAAAACTAACCACAGCCAAAGTAGTAACCCCTTTGAAATCAGCTTTAGCTAACCAAGTAATTCGCTTCTGTAAAGGCAAAGCTGGCAGGAAAGCCAAGGAATTTAAGCTATTGCCTCCAGAGATTAACTATCAAAACTGGAGGCTGTTCAAAAAGGGGAATACTTATTCGGTTTCTTTTCCTACCTTACAAGGAGTTAAGCGAGTACCGATTGAGGTCCAGTCAAACCATTGGCGATCATTATTAGAGCGATTGCTTAATGAAGACAACGAGTTAACTAAGGGAACTCTCAAGCTCTACCAAAAGAAAAAAAAGTGGTACGCATTAGTGAGCTTAACTGAGGAAGTTCCAGAAGTTAAGTCAGCTAATAGAGTAGGAGTTGATAGAGGACAAAATCAAATAGCTACGGCTGTTGCCCAACAGGGATTCGGGTTAACATTTTCTGGCAAAGAAGTTAAAGATCGTCGTCGTCGATTTCAAAAGCGAAGACAACAACTCCAAAAAGCCAGAAAATACCGAGCTATCAAAAAACTAGAACAGAAAGAACAGCGTTGGATGAGAGCAGTTAACCATACCATCTCTCGTCGGATCGTCAATTTTGCTGTCGGTCGGTATGCTGACTTGGTACTAGAAGACTTGTCTGGGTGTCGCCAAACACTGAAGCAGAGAAAAAAGTCTCGTTCTGACAATGGTGAGTCCCGTCACGCTTGGGCGTACTACGATCTTCAAATGAAGTTGGAATACAAGCAAGCCATGAATGGTAGGCAAGTTCATGCTAGACCACCTCACTACACATCTAAAACTTCATCAGTTAATGGAGTAATAGGTAAAAGAGATGGTAACTGGTTCAAATGCACTTCTGGAGCAATCCTTCAAAGCGATTTTAATGCAGGGCGAAATCTCGCTATTTGGGATGATCGTTCATGTCCTGTAGATTTTTAAAAAGCTGTAGATGTAATGCCTACAGTCGATCTTCAGGATGGGGTCATTGGCAGTCCCCTAAACTTGATGAATGCGGTTCAAGGAAGAGTAGAATATGTACAACTATCTCTATTCGATTGTACCTAGAACTGAGCTAGAAGCAAGAATCCCATTGACTTTCTAGAGCGTCGTCCAGACGCTAGTCATGGGAGTGTCAATTGACGATCGACTTTTAGGATCAAGCCCTCTATTACTAGAGGGCTTACTTCATTACGAGAGAAATCGCTTCAGATAAGGGGTATTATCCCAACAACGCCTTCGCTTTTGCGACCACGTTATCCACTGTGTAGCCAAACTTCTCTAGAACAACGCCACCGGGCGCAGAGGCACCAAAGCGATCGATGCTAATAGTAGCTCCTTCATCGGTCACGTAGCGACACCAGCCAAAGCTAGAACCCGCTTCCACAGCCAGACGCTTCTTCACCGCTTTGGGCAGCACAGACTCCCGATATGCCTCATCCTGAGCCTCAAACAGCTCCCAGCTAGGCATAGAAACAACTCGGACTTTCTTGCCCTCACTCCGCAGGACTTCAGCAGCCTTGACACAGAGTTCAGCTTCGCCGCCTGTACCAATGAGAATGACCTCAGGGGTGCCATCGCTATCGGACAGGATGTAAGCGCCCTTAGTAGCCTTCTCAATCGAGCTGCCAGATAAGTTAGGCAAGCCTTGCCGCGACAGTGCCAGAAGTGTGGGACCGTGGCGGCGTTCAACTGCCACCTTGTAGGCACCAGAAGTCTCATTGCCATCCGCTGGGCGAATCACGACCAAATCAGGGATCGCTCGCAGAGAAGCAATCTGCTCAACGGGTTGGTGGGTAGGTCCATCTTCCCCTAGAGCCACAGAATCGTGGGTCATTACCCAAATAACCCCCGCCTCAGACAGGGCTGAAAGGCGAATCGCATTGCGCGCGTAGTCGGTAAATATTAAGAAGGTAGCACCGTAGGGAATTAACCCTGAGCCGTGCAGGGCAATCCCGTTACAAATTGCTCCCATGCCGTGCTCGCGCACCCCAAAGCGGACGTTGCGATTTGCGTATTGACCTTTTTGGAAATCGCCGGAAGATTTGAGCAGGGTTTTGTTAGAAGGAGCTAAGTCAGCAGAACCGCCAATTAGCTCTGGTAAGACCCCAGCCAGGGCGTTGAGAGTTGCACCGGATTGGTTGCGAGTGGCATCCTTCTTGCTCTCCGGCGTATAGGTAGGCAGCGCTTTCTCCCATCCTTCCGGCAGCTTGCCGCCGATCATCCGTTCTAATAGAGCAGCATCTTCTGGGTACTTAGTTTTATACTCGGCAAAGAGCTGATCCCACTCTTGTTCGTAGTTTGCACCCCGCTCCACTGCCTTGCGGAAATGATTGAGAGCATCTTCGGGAACGACAAATTCTGGATACTGCCAGCCGAGATGTTCGCGAGTCGCCTTGACTTCATCCTTACCAAGGGCAGCACCGTGTACGTCGTGGGTATTCGCTTTGTTGGGTGAACCGTAACCAATAGTAGTTGTCACCTTAATTAAGGACGGTTTATCGGTGACTGCTTTAGCTGCTTCAATCGCTTTAGCAATGTCATCCAGGTCTTGATTGCCATTCTCTACGTGCTGGACGTGCCAACCATAGGCTTCAAAGCGCTTGCCCACATCTTCAGTAAAGGCAAGTTTAGTGGAGCCATCAATGGAGATGTGGTTATCGTCATAGAGGGCAATCAGCTTGCCCAAGCCCCAATGTCCGGCGAGAGAACAGGCTTCACCGGAAATTCCTTCCATGTTGCAGCCATCGCCGAGGATGACGTAGGTGTAGTGGTCAATGAGCTTGCAATCGGGCTTATTAAAGCTAGCAGCTAGGTGAGCTTCTGCCAGGGCGAATCCCACCCCATTCGCTATTCCTTGTCCTAACGGCCCTGTGGTCACTTCCACGCCCTTAGTGATATGGTTCTCTGGATGACCGGGAGTTTTTGAGCCCCACTGACGAAACTGCTTGATCTCGTCAAGAGAGACGCTATCGTATCCAGTTAGGTAGAGCAGGGCATACTGCAACATACAGCCGTGACCAGCAGAGAGGACAAAGCGATCGCGATTCAACCATTTAGGATTTTTCGGGTTAAATCGCATAAAGCGGTCCCAAAGGACGAAAGCCATTGGAGCAGCGCCCATCGGCAGTCCTGGATGACCAGAATTAGCTTTTTCTACCGCATCAATTGCCAGAAAACGAATGGAATTAATGCAAAGTTCTTCGAGTGACTGGGTGGCAACGACCATAATTTCTCTTGGAGTGAACTACGATAAAGTAAGACTTTGGTGTAATGGAAAACTTGATTGTTTTCGGTTGCCCCAATTCCAGGCATGACGAGCGACACCAGCGTGTTTTGCAATGCTGTCCGTTGTTTAGAATTGAGTTTTATTTCTCTTCCTAATCCGAGTAGCAACGTTTTTAAGCTCCTCGATGGTTTGGGGTTGCTCCATCAAGCCCTAAGGCTAACTTCCATCATCCCACTCTTCGGGAGAGATGGGCAGTTAAAATTTTGAATTCTCAATTGTGAATTCAAACATATTTCTTAAATGCTAGCGTCACATTGTGACCGCCAAACCCGAAGGAATTAGATAGGGCGACTTCTACCGTTTGGGCGCGGCTCTTGCCAGGTACATAATCCAAGTCACATTCTGGATCGGGATTTTCTAAATTGATCGTCGGTGGAATCTGGTCATTGGCGATCGCCATGATTGTCGCCACTGCTTCAATGCCTCCAGAACCGCCGAGAAGATGACCCGTCATCGACTTGGTTGAACTAATTGCCACCTGATAAGCACTGTCCCCCAAGGCTTTTTTGATCGCCTTAGTTTCAGTGACATCATTAGCTGCCGTACTGGTACCGTGAGCGTTGATATAGCTCACCTGAGCTGGACTCAAATTGGCATCTTTTAAAGCCAACTCTATTGCCCTAGTAGCGCCTACTCCATCGGGTACGGGGGAGGTAATGTGATAGGCATCACAGGTCATGGCATAGCCGACGATTTCCCCATAAATTTTTGCCCCACGGTTGAGCGCTTGTTCGAGTTCTTCTAAGAGCAAGATTCCCGAACCTTCTCCCATGACAAAGCCGTCGCGATCGCGGTCAAAGGGACGGCAAGCGTGAGTTGGTTGATCATTGCGAGTAGACAGGGCTCGCGCTGCCGAAAAACCAGCTACACCCAAAGGCGTAACTGCCGCTTCTGTGCCGCCGCAAATCATAGCCTTGGCATATCCCCGCTGAATTAGACGAAAGGCATCCCCCACCGCATTAGAGCCAGCGGCACAGGCAGTCACCGTGCAATTATTCGGTCCCTTCGCACCAGTGTGGATTGCCGTCAGTCCCGCAGCCATATTGGCAATCATCATCGGAATCATGTAAGGACTGCATCGGCTAGGACCGCGAGTGAGATAAATTTCTTGCTGGTCTTCGAGGACTTTCAAGCCACCAATGCCCGTGCCCACGATCACTCCCACCTGTTCTGCATTCAGGTCGTTAATGACAAACTGGGCGTCGGCAAGTGCTTGTTTGCTAGCCGTGACCGCAAACTGAGCAAAGCGATCCATGCGCTTGGCTTCTCTGCGCTCTATATAGTCATGGGGGTCAAATCCCTTAACTTCCCCAGCAATTCGACAGGCGTGCCGGGAAGCATCAAATAAGGTAATCAGACCGATCCCATTGCGCCCACTTAACAACCCTTCCCAGTATTCAGTCAGAGTGTTTCCAATCGGAGTAACTGCGCCGAGTCCCGTTACAACAACACGTTTTAGTTGCAAATTTGCCATGATCCTAAGATTGATAAGGGCTTTTATGCCCAGAATGCAGATGGGAGAGAAAGTAATGTTTTGGCAATGCCAAGACCTAGAAAGATAATATCTAAGCAGCAGCTTCTACTTTTTGGCTGATATGCTCTACGGCTTTTCCCACAGTATCAATTTGCTCGGCTACCTCATCTGGAATCTCAAGATCAAATTCTTCTTCTAAAGCCATCACTAGCTCCACTGTAGCCAGGGAATCTGCTCCTAGGTCATTGGCAAAGTTAGCTTCGGGCGTTACCTGCTCTGGCTCCACCTCTAGTTGTTCGATCACGATTTTTTTGACTTTTTCAAAGATTTCTTGGTTCATGGAATTTTAACCGCTAGTAGATACTCCCTTGCCAAAATAGCACGGGGAGGAAGCGGGGCGGCGATTGTCGCTTCCTTATTGACAAAATGCTCATTTGCTACAAGTATTTTTCATCTTATCGGAAAGAGGGACACAGGACAGTCAAAAGTCATCTGCGTGATTCAGCGACGGAGTCTAAAGTCAGGCATTGGTAAAGTAAAAGTTGGTCAGTCGTTATTGGTCAAGCGATAATATAGAAGTTGGGAGAAATCGCGTCAAATCCTTTCCCAGATTTTTAGAATATGCTTCGATATGCTTATTTTCCTGGTTGTGTTGCCCAAGGAGCCTGCCGAGAGCTTTACTTGTCTACTGCAGCACTTACTCAGGCACTTGGAATTGAATTGATTGAACTGAAAAAAGCTGCCTGTTGCGGCTCTGGGACTTACAAAGAAGATTCTCAGTTCTTAGAAGATACGGTTAACGCACGCAATATTGCTTTAGCCGAGTCCCTAAATTTACCATTGTTAACCCATTGCAGCACCTGTCAAGGGGTAATCGGTCATGTTGACGAACGCCTTAAAGAAGCTAAACAAAACGATCCTGCCTACCTAGAGCAGGTTAATGGCTTCTTAACCAAAGAAAATTGTTCTCCCTATCAAGGGAGTACTGAGGTTAAACACCTACTGTGGGCGTTGGTTGGCGATTATGGGCTGGATGCTCTGCAAGAGCGAGTAACGAGCAAGCTGACAGGTTTAAACTGTGCGGCATTTTATGGCTGTTATTTGCTTAGGGCGCAGGAATCCATACCCTACGACGACCCTTTTAACCCAGAATCGATGGAAAATGTGTTCCGAGCCGTTGGCGCAACTGCGATTTATTATCGGGGAAGGACTCAGTGCTGCGGTTGGCCCCTTGCTAGCTATGCCACAACCCAATCTTTTAAAATGGCAGGAGCCCACATTCAAGAAGCAATCGAAGCTGGTGCTGATTGTATGGTCACCCCCTGCCCTCTGTGCCATCTCAACCTCGATTCCCGACAGCCAGAAGTTGAGAAGGTAACCGGGCATCAGTTGGGTTTGCCAGTGCTGCATTTGCCCCAGTTAGTTGGTCTGGCATTGGGACTTAAACCAGAACAACTTGGTTTAGAACGCCATGTCGTTTCAAACAAACCAGTTTTGCAGAAATTGGGCTTATGATGGAAAACCCAGCAGCGCTACCGGGACAAATCGCTGTCCGCGTTTTTGTTTCTGGAAAGGTTCAGGGAGTTGGCTATCGCTTCTCCACTGTCGATCGAGCGAGACGCTTGGGACTCAATGGCTGGGTGCGCAATCTTCCCGATAGACGAGTGGAAGCGGTCTTTGAAGGCGAACCAGCAGCCGTTGAACAGATGGTCAAATGGTGTCACGCTGGACCTTCTGCTGCTGTGGTTGAGGCTGTTGCTGTGCAGCAAGTAAAATCGTCAGGAATGCGGGGGTTTGAAATTAGGTATTGAGTGTGACCTACTCCATACTCTATGTTGTTTTCTGGGTTGAGTTACATCTTTACCAAAGATCTGGGTTTAAAGCCCCGTCCTTCTAGGACGGCTTTCTGTCCAATGTTTTGATGTATCATTAGAGCATAACGGACAAGGTATTCAGCCGCTCAAAAAACCTAGCTATCTAATCGATAGGCGCACCTTGAAAACTAGAGTGCTCGGGTTCAGATCTATGAATGCTTGTACAGGTAAAATCTCCCTTGCACCAAGTACCAGAAAAGCCAGGATTTCGGTTTTGAACTGTACTGTAGGGCATACAGGAACAGGTTTGTGAAATGGAACGAACGTCTGAGGAGAGAATCACCTCTGGGTTAACGTGAGTTCGACGGGAAAATTGGGCGTAGAAAAAAATGGAATTCGCTAATCGCTCATATTTATTTATATGGGGGAATTCATCCCCCAAACCCCCTGAATCCAGTTTTCCACCTCCCTTCACTCATTCCACTCTGTTCCATTCGCTACAGTCGGTTCCAAACTGGCATAAAGTTTATAAAATTAAGGTCAGTTTGGCATACAAAACAGAAGCTTTGAAGAAGTTTAAAACTTATACTAGAAGTAGTATTTTGTTGAGGACTGGTGGTATGGATATAAAATCTCGTCTCGATCTCACTGAAGTTTTTTGTGATGTAGATGATTTTTATCGAAATTTTGAGAAACACTGTCGTTCAATACCTCAATTAACGGCATCTGTTGGAGAGAAATTATGTACTTCTCGTCTTAGTTTAAGTGAAGTAATGACTATTGTCATAGGTTTTCATGGTTCAGGTTATCGAACCTTTAAAGAATTTTATACATTACAAGTTTTACCACATTGGAAAGAAGCTTTCCCTAAGTTAGTAAGCTATAATCGCTTTGTGGAATTGATGCCTTGGTCGATGATGTTACTGTGTTGTTTCTTACAGACAAGAAAAGGAGAAATTACAGGGATTAGCTTTATTGATTCGACTCCCATAGAAGTGTGCCATCCCTGTCGTAGCAAGTCGCATCGAGTTTTTGAAGGGTTAGTAGGATGGGGGAAGAATTCTGTTGGATGGCATTACGGCTTTAAACTTCATTTAATTATTAATGACCGAGGAGAATTATTAGCTTTTAAATTAACTTCGGGTAATACTGATGACCGCCAACCTGTTCCTGATTTGACTAAAGATTTGATTGGTAAATTGTTTGGCGACCGGGGATATATTTCTCAAGAATTATTTGTAAAACTTTATAAAAAAGGTTTACAATTGATAACTCGTTACAAGAAAAACATGAAACAAAAGTTAGTTAAACTTATTGATAAGATTTTACTACGCAAACGTTCTTTAATTGAAACTGTTAATGATCAATTAAAGAACATTTCTCAGATTGAACATTCTAGACATCGCAGTGTTTGGAACTTTTTAGTTAATCTCTTTGCCGGATTAATTGCCTATACCTATTTACCCCAAAAACCATCTTTA
>JAAUYK010076085.1_pt1 | contig 14472 bp, 9 predicted proteins | sample 7278021 | NCBI WGS metagenome assembly JAAUYK01 (sample SAMN14350223, study PRJNA611818) | marine sediment metagenome | isolation source: surface marine sediment (1.8m) | place: French Polynesia: Moorea | collected 2018-08
AAATTAGCTCCTTGGGCGATCGCAGCAACGGCCGCTTGGTCATTGGGCTTCATCTATAATGTCTATTATGGTGGCGAATTAAGCTTCTTACGGGGGATGTATTTTGAAAAAATGTCCCTAGCAGCACAAGTTCAAGACTCTCCTCGACTATTAATTTTAGGGGGTTCTGGGGCCCATCATGCCGTTGACTCCGAGGTTTTATCAGAAAAGTTAGGTATTCCCGTCCTCAACATGGGTTTAGACGGTCCTGTGGGCTTAAATGTTATCTTACCCAGTATTCTTAAGGCCGTGCGTCCTGGAGACATGGTTCTTTTGATTCCTGAAGACCTAATTTTACTGGATGAGGATGGTTTATTGGAAAGATCAGCCCCCTTTGGAGTGGCCACTGGAAGGCCAGGACTCGGTGGAGTTCCTCCGCAACAGTTACTAGAAACCATCTGGATGCAGGGAGTTCCTAGTCTCAGACCCATCACTAAATCTGCGGTAGATCTAGTAGAAAAAGGCCGTTTTACGGGTTACTATTCCGAACCTTTGACGGAAAAGGGTGATCCCACCACGGTTAAATATCGTCAGGGAAAATGGTGGCAATGGAAAATTCATAAATCCATTTCTCCCCATGCAGTTAAAAGAATTGAACAGTTTCGCCAAGAAGTCGAGGCCAAAGATGCTACTTTAATTTTATCTTTGCCTTGGGTTTATGCAAGTCACGATGAAAAAAACTTATCAAATATGGAAGATATTGCCAACAAATTAAGCAAAATTGCTCCTCTTGTGTATGATAAAAACGATTACAATTTGAAGAAGGATTCTAGTTTGTTTGCTGATACTCATCATCACCTTGTTTTTGAAGCGAGAAAACTGCGCTCAGAACAATTAGCCGAGCAATTAAAACCGGTTATCAACACAATTAATAACTGATATGAATCAAAAAAAGTTATCAAAACTAACTAATATTTTCGGTTTAGATTTGCGCTCTTTGGCCGTTTTCAGGATCGGTTTAGCCTTAGTAGTTATGGCGGATTTATTGAGCCGTTTTAGAGGTGTTTCCGCACATTATACTGATCAAGGTGTACTGCCTAGAGAAGCCTTACATACTAATTTATTCGCTTCTTTTATTGCCCTTCAAAAAGCACCAAATTCCTTACTAAATTCTTGGTACTGGTCATTTAATTTACTACATGATGGTTTATGGTTTCAAGTTCTTTTATTTATCATCGCTTTTATTCTTTGTTTGTTCTTATTAGTTGGCTATCGCACTAGACTGGCAGTTATTGCGGTTTGGGCGTTAAATATTTCCCTACAAAATCGTAATCCTGCTTTAATTTTTGCCGGGGATGACGTTTTGCGGGCTATGCTTTTCTGGTCGATGTTTTTACCGTTAGGTTGTTCCTATTCTATGGATAGTGCTTTCAATTCTAATCCAAAACCATTACCAAAAAAGGTCATGAATGCAGCTACATTGGCCTTCATGGTACAACTAATATTTATTTATACTTGGTCAGCAGCTTATAAAACAAAAAGTGAACTTTGGTGGCCCGATGGTGATGCAGTTTATTATTCTCTTCACTTCGATCAATATGCCACTGAATTTGGTCATTTTCTCTTAGGTTTTCCCATTCCTATTCTACAAATACTCACATTTGGAGCATTAATTTTTGAATGGATAGGACCGTTTTTAATTTTTATTCCTATTCGCACTAGCTTCTTTCGTTGTCTAACTATCATTTCTTTTATTCTTCTACATATTGGCTTTGAATTATGTTTTGCTATTGGGGTTTTAAGTTACCTCAGTATTATTAATTGGTTAGCATTATTACCAACAGAAGTGTGGGATAAACTGCACCAAAAAGTTAGCACTAAACCCAGAACAGGATTAACTATTTACTACGATAAAGATTGTGGTTTTTGTAAGAAAGTAGTGCATGGAATTCGTACCTTATTAATCTTACCAGGAACACCTTTACTAGAAGCACAAGGATACGAATCTATCTACGAAGATATGTTAGAAAAAAATTCTTGGGTTGTGGTAGATTGGCAAGAGAAACGTCATTATAAATTTGAGGCGATCGCTTATGTAGTTAGTCTTTCTCCTATTCTCTTTTTATTAGAACCTCTATTACGTTGGAAACCCATGATGAATGGGGGAACAAAGTTCTATGAAATGATTGCTTCTAACCGCAAAGTTGCAGGAAACTTTACCAAACCGTTTAAGTTTCGTCCTTTAACTGTTCAATCTTCTTCTCCTTTTAATCTAGTTGTATTATTGTTATTATTATTAACAACTATCTGGAATTTAAAAGGGTTTGTAGAGCAAACCGTGGCACGTAATCCAGAGTATCGTAATAATAACAAAAAAGACTGGGTTTTGTTCACCCGTAACTTGTTAAACCGTCGTACCTTTCAACGCATTAATATTCTTGGTTATTTAACCCGTTTAGATCAATCTTGGAGTATTTTTGCTCCTGCACCACCGAGAGATGACGGATGGCACGTTATTATAGGAAAATTAAACAATGGAGAAACAGTCAACCTTCTTGATAAAAATAGTCCCATATCTTGGGATAAACCCACCTTGAAACAACGCCGAGAAATATATCAAACCATTCAATGGCGTGTCTATTATATTAACCTGAATCGTGCCATTGGCCAAAAACTTTATCCCCATTTTGTTGACTACTTAATTCGAGAATGGAACAATAACCATCCTCCTGATCAAAAGTTAGAAAGTCTCGAAATTTACTTCATGGAAGAAAGAACAGTCCCCCCAGGAGAAGAACAACCAATTAATAAGGAAAAAGTTTGGCCAAAATCTTAAATAATTACAGGAATAAACTCAGCCAGAGAAAAACAATTTCTGCCCTTAAGTTTAGCTTGATAAAGTGCTTTATCAGCAGCTTCAATTAACCTTTCAGGAGAACCTTGTGAGGTGGGTATAGTAGTAGCAACTCCTAAACTCATAGTAACATAAGGACTACACTGAGAATGGTAGTGAGGAATCTTTAAAGATTCAACAGCTTGGCAAAGTTTTTCCGCTACTTTTTTCGCACCGAAACGGTTAGTATTAGAAAGAATAATGACAAACTCTTCCCCTCCAAACCTTGCTACTACATCTGTTGACCTTCTAACAAAATTTTTCAAACAGTGAGCGACTTGATATAAACATTCATCTCCAGCTTGATGATGATAATAATCATTATAAAGTTTAAAATAATCTATATCACAGAGAATCAAAGAAATATCTCCTCTTCCTCTTACTAATCTTCGCCATTCTTGCTCTAAATAGTCATTAAAATATCGTCGATTATATACTTGGGTGAGTTCATCAACTGTAGCTAAATACTTTAATTTTTTCGTTGCTTTCTTTAACTTTTGATTAGATACTTGTAGTTTTTGTTTAGACTTTTCTAACTCTTCAGTTCGTTTAATAACTTTTTGTTCTAAATTCTGAGAATACTCTATCAATTTATCACGATGTTGACCGTTCTGAATAGCAATAGCAGATTGAGCAGTTAATGCGGTAAATAATTTCAATTGTTCGCTGGTATATTTAATAAATTCATGATGACTAACTTTAATGACTCCGATAGTTTGATTTTGGACTTTTAGAGGCGCACAAATAACAGACTTTATGTTATTATCTGAAGGTATATATCGACAATCTTCATTGACATTATTGACAATTTCTGCTTTTCCAGACCGTAAGACATAACCACTGATGCTTTCAATAGTTCCTTGACTTTTCTTCAACTCTTTTTCTTGATGTGAATAAGAAAAAATATTCAACTCTCCTTTTTCGTTTAATAATTTAACAGAAACTTGTGAACTTTTTAGCAACTTATTCGTTTCCCTTGTAAGAATTTCCATTATTTCTTCAAAGGTTAAACACTTTGAAAGTTGATGAGAAATACTAGATAAAAAATAAATTTCTTCATATCTTTCCAATGTATCAGCCGCTAATAATTTTTTATTTAATTCTTCATTAGCAATATAGTTCAACATCTGACACACAGCATTAATCTTATTGGTTTTCCCTTGAATCCTACCTACAATTTGCTCATCAACTATAATAGGATAATGACAATCATAACTTTTATCAAAATTACCCCAAAGTACATTTTCTTGGGAATCACTAATAAAAAACGATAGATTCAATGTTTCCCTGAAACTCTCTAACAAGGAACTAAGGTCGCGTTTCCTGAGTAACTTCTTTAATTTAACTTGAATCATATTTGAATAATAAGTATGGAATCATTCAGTAGTCAGATATAGTCGTTTCAAATAAGTTTGAGACAGAGTAGTGTGAGCATCCTGCTCACTATGGTGACAATACAGTAGGTACACAGTAGGCACGTTTTGTCTCATTTCTATTTGAATTAACTATATATCCCTCTTTCATGACTCTGGGGGAAGACCAGATAGAAGTTAGACTCTGTACCTCTTTCTGGGTAAGCTTTTCAGCGATCACTAACTAAGTAGTCGGACATATATAAAGCCCACTGTTTAAACATTTGTAAACATAGCGGTAACCCTAATCCTGCCTCTTCTCAACTATAACGTTTATTTTTGTCCAAATATTTAATAGAAATCAAAAATTTGAGTTATTATCAGAAAAAAGTTAGCGATCGCTTATTATCAAAGGTTTTTAGGACTTAGAATTAACAAGGTGGTTCCGAAAGTGATGAAAGAGGGATATAGCAGTTCTCACATTTGTGAGGTACAGGAGTGTTTACTCTTAGGTAACAGGGAACAGAAAATAAAATCAAGATGTACCTCATGAGTCCGAGAAACCCTATATAGCAGTCTAACCAAAGTTTAAGACAGTCTAGCTACTGGAAACCCATCAGAGAAAGGTTTTGCCTCCTATTCTCCTCTTCCCTCTTCCCTCCTGGGAGGGGTTCGGGGGATGGTTTACCCTCTGCTATAAATAGTTTACATATATAAAAATGTTAAGAACTGTTATAAATACTTATATCATATTTTTGCGCCTTGGATTCCCCTTACAGCGTAGTTGAACGGTGAGAGTTTCAAATTACCGCACCCTTTCGGGTAAAGGCAAAAATAAAAAGGCACTCATGGAAAAGTAAAACTTTAGCCCGAAATTTAGGTTTAATAGTTCATAAAAATGTTGAATCTTTATGATACCTGATCAATTCCCAGAATTTCTTTAGACTTGAGTAATACGTCTTTAGGACGAAACGGTTTAGTTATATAAAGATCAGCACCAGCTTTGAACCCATTTGCCTCATCAAAGCTTTGTCCTCTAGCCGTTAAGAGAATAATATAAATATTGGACAGATAATCGTCTTTTTTTATTGTTTCACAAACTTCTAGACCACTGATATAAGGCATCATTACATCCAAAAATACTAAGTTAGGTTGTTCTTTTTTAATCGTTTCTAACGCTTCTTCTCCATTTTTTGCTGTTAAAATTGATACACCTTCATCTTCTAACTCTTCTAAAATTTGCTCCATCAAAATAACAATATTGGGTTCATCATCAACAATTAAAATTTTTTTCATTGTAATAATTTAATAATGGATTATGGATAATTAATTTACTTAAAAATCTCTCCTTTGGTGTTTAATTATCATTCCAAGAATTAATCAATTGTCAATTTAAAATTTTGTTATTTGAAAATTTTAATTCTCTTGTTTTAAGGGGAGACTGACAAAGAATGTTGTACCTTTTCCGACCTTGCTAGTACACCAAATTTTCCCTCCATGCTGTTCGACAATTTGCTGAGAAATAGATAAACCTAACCCTGTTCCTTTCGGTTTGTTGGTTAACATATTACCTACCTGTTGAAATGGCTTGAAAACCTTTCTATAATCATTTTCTGCAATTCCAATACCCGTGTCTATGATAGAAATCAATAGGTCGTTGTGATCTACTTCTGCATGACAAGTTACTGAACCCTTTTCCGTAAATTTAAAGCTATTAGAAATCAAATTTACAAGGACTTGAATCAGGCGGTCTTCATCCCCTAAAATAGTCGGTAAATCCGGAGAAAAGTCTTCTATTAATTCCACAGGAGAGGTATCAAATAAAGGCATAGTAGAAGCGATCGCCCAACTCAAAATCGTACTAGGTTTAACGGGAAATAGATTCAAAGTTATTTTCCCAGACTCAATTTTTGTCATGTCCAGAAAGTCATTGACCAAGTTGCTCAATCTTTCCCCTTCCGATACCACAATGTCTAAATTTTGTTGAATGCGATCCATGGTTTTGCTTGTTTGGCTATCTGGGTTTTCTATCTGAGGAAAAATTAGCTCATTGAGTTTATCGCGAACCAAAGAAGAAAAGCCAACAATAGAAGTTAAAGGAGTTCTTAACTCGTGGGAAACCATCGATAAAAAGTTCTTTTTCATCTCTTCTATTTCCCGTTCTTTAGTAATATCTCGAATTAAAATAACCACTCCAAGAAATTCTTGACTACCCCCTTCTGATTCCTTAATAATATTACTGGCTAAAGCTTGACCCACGCCCTTAGCCAAAGGAACTTCCATTGTCACCACTTCTTGTTCTTGTAATTCTTTCTTTTCTAGCAAAGTAGATAACTCAGGAGGAAAGATATCGACAACTTTTCTTCCCAATAAGGAGGATGTCATTTGAAACATGGACTGTAACGTAGGATTATAGCGAGTAATTTTCCCAAGAATATCCACCACTAATAAGCCATTACCCAAATTATCCACGATCGCATTGAGATCGGCTAAAGTTCGTTGTAGCATTTCTGATTGTTTTCGGGTTCGTCTCAACAAGTTACTCTGATAGATTGCAACCCCTAACTGGTTAGCTACCTGCTTTACTATGTTAATTTCTCGTCGATGCCAATATCGAGGCTGCTGATTGTCATAAACCCCCAAAATTCCCCAAAGTTTTTCCCCACTAAACACAGGAATGGTCATCAACGCCCTAATTTGGAATTGTTGATATATTTCCCGATGACAAGGGGCTAAGTCTGCTGTTTCAACGTCTCTCACCAAAAAAATTTCCTGGTGCCGATAACGTCCTCCTTTGGTATTTTGCAGATAACTATCCTCCCACATAGTGTTCTCTGCGCCCTCACCCACCAAAGGTTTCCAACCCGGCCCAACAGACTCGTAGAGAAATTCTCCGCCCCAATTTTCCCAAAAACGATACACCACCACGCGATCGCAGTTTAACATCTGTCTAACTTCTTCGGTGGTAGAAGCAAAAATTTTTTCTAAGGTCAAACTTTGACGGATGCGCTCAATCACACGAGACAAAGCCTTTTCTTGGCTGGCGATGTCCCCTAAATGTCGTTTTTGAACTTGCACTTGTTCTAAAGTAGTCTCGAGAACCCTCGCCCGTTGCTGACTATCTTTGAGTAAGGCCGCTTGTTGAATACCGACACTGAGATGGGTGGCTATTTTGGTAATAAATCCTTTTTCTCTGGTTTTCCAGTGGCGAGGACCAGAACATTGATGAATACACAGTAACCCCCAAAGTCTTTTTCCCATCAACAAGGGAGCGACCAAATTGGCTTTCACGTTAAACCGTTCTAAGGTCTGACGATGACAGTCTAACATATTAGCTTTACTGATATCGTCAATGGTAAAGATATGATTTTGTTTAAAAAAGGTTTCTTTCTGTTTAGCAAAGCAGTGATCCTCTACTTGTGCTTTCAGACAAGAAGGATACTCATCGGCCACATCTTCGGAAATTAATTCTGCCAGGGCAAACTCTGAACCAGGATCGAAGCGAAAAATACAGACCCGATCTGCCTTGAGAAGCTGACGAATTTCTGTAACAGAAGTTTGAAAAATGGTGTCTAAATCTAAAGTCCGACGAATTTTATCAATGACTTCCAACAAAGCCCGTTCTTGCTCTAATATAATCCCTTGTTCTTCACCGTATTCTTTAACTTGTTGAAAATAAAAGCTTTGTTGTAGCCCCACACTGAGATGACGCGCAACTCGCTGTAATAGCTTAATTTCGTCAGTTTTCCACTGTCGACAACGACTATGCTCAAACCCGGCTAACAGTCCCCATAGTTGTGACCCTTGAAATAAAGGGACAATGGCCAGGGATCTGACCAGGAAACCCTCTAAAGCTGCTAAATAACACTGAGAGACGTTATTCTCTCGGCGAACATCGTCAATAATACAAGGTTGATTATTTTGAAATCTTCCCCCTTGGGTTTCTTGTAAATAATCATCGTTCCAACTTTTCCCCACCAAAGAAGTAAAATCTCCAGGATCAGATTCAAAAATAAACTCGCCTCCATAACTTTTATCAAAGCGATAGATAGCTATATGTTCCACCCGTAACAGTTGCTGCATTTCTGTAGCTGCGGTTTGGAAAATAGTTTTTAAGTCCAGGGTTTGACGAATTTTATCGATGACTCGCCCTAAAGCTCGTTCTTTTTGGTTAATTTTGAGTAAGGTGTCTGTCTGCTGTTTTAAGGCGGTTTCTAAAGCGGTTTGCAGTTGTTTTTCTTGTTCTTGGGTGCGGGCCAAGAGTTCCCCTTGTTGTAGGGCAATAGCCAAATTTACCCCTAGTTGTACCATAAAGTTAATTTCTCTGGTTTCCCAGTGACGAGGACTACTATTTTGACAGATGGCCAAAAGTCCCCACAGGGTACTATTCTTATAAATGGCCACAAAAATATAAGCTTGAACTTGATATTTTTCTAGTAGTTGTACATAGTCTTGAGAAAAACCGGCTTCATAGATATCGTCACAAACTCGAAACAAGTCCTCAGGGTTAAAGGTTTTGGCGGCAGTTCCTTCTAAATAAGTGTCACTGAATTCTAGATTATCCCAAAGGTTCGTACAGTACTCTTCCCCCTGGTTATCAACATCTTGAGGAGAATTTTTCCTCAGCGATCGCCAACCCTCTGCAACAGACTCAGCAATAAATTCTCCACTATGGTCTGTATTGAAGCGATAAATTGCCACGCGATCGCACTGGAAAAATTTGCGGGTTTCTGCTGTGGTTGTTCTTAATATGGTCTTGATGTCAAGAGAGCGGCGAATTTTATCGATAATACCAGCAATAGTAATGTGTTCTTCTGCAACTCTTTCCACTGCTAGATTAAGAATTCGCTTTTGCTTTTGTTCTTCTTGGTACATTCGATGATGCTCTACTGCAATACTAATATGAAATACAACTTCCTGCACCAACTTGCTATCTTCTAGTTCCCAAGGGCGCAGTTTTGATTTATGCTCTATGACTAATATTCCCCATTCTCGTCTTTTTGAGACAATAGGTATGAATATTTGAGTAATTTCACCACCTATTTCTAGAGAATGCTCCCAATTTTCTGATATCATGAGAGTCGATTGCAGATTACTATGATAGACTTCTTCCAAGCTTTTAGGCACAGAGTTGGCGTATCGATCTGCTCTGTCCGATGGAGGTGTCTTAACTTCGTCTAACTCCTCTCTTAGCTCATGTATCAAAACTCTATCTACCTTAAGCAAGGCTTTGAGTTCAGTGGCAATTAAGTGCCGTAGTTTAGCCAACTCTACACATTCGTGAATCTTCCTTATAATTTCTATTAAGCGTTGTTTAACAATCTGTTGGTCAAGGGAATGGGTTGACATGAGAAAACCCTATTTAAAACGACACCACTTATAGTCTAACTCCAATGACCTAGATAATGGCAATTCCTTGATTAATGTAACAAACAACACCCATATCCTACTCTCAGATTTCTTTCCTCTCCTTTGTGATACTATCTGAAGATACCTAGCAATTGCTTAAATCTTTCCTACTTCCTAAGCTCACCTTGCGGTATTACTTCCTATTTACCCATTTGAGGAATTATCCATTTTCGGATTGGGTGTTGTTGTGGGATACGAGACAGACGTTAGTTTAAACAGCGTTTACTTACCTCTTTCTTTCACTTTTGACTTTCACTGGGCTGTTTTATCTGCCAGGGAAGCTTTCCTTGCTTCAATTACTAATATATCAATTTTTGTTCCTGCCTAACTGAATTCTTAACAAACCTTTATATTTCTCCCATTTGATCCCCCCTAACCCCCCTTACAGAGGGGGGATAGATCTTGTCAGACATAACGCTTATCAGGGTCAACAGGGATAAACACCCGAGACTGTCTCAGATATTTCCAGGCGATACCATCGGGATCTTTACTTTGACTCCATTCGGCGAAACTAGCATCGGTTTTACGGCGGCCAATGGTACTGGGAGTTGTATCGAGTCTTTTAGCCAAATCCGATTGAATAAGCCGTAGTTTCTCCTTTTCCTTGCCATCAGCAGAGGTTTTTTCAGATTCAGAAGAAGTAACTTCTGGGGGAGTTTCAGGAGGGGTTGATAGAGTTGGTGGGGGTTGTGGTGTTTCTGTTGGTGAAGGTTGATCTTGTTGTAGTCGTTCTTCTTTGAGGGCGGCCAACTGAGCAAAAGGACTTGATAAAGAGGTAGTGGATGGAGAAGAAGACACCTCGGAAGGTGATAAAGAGGAAGAGGTAGTAGATGGGGGTGAAGACACCTCAGAAGATTGGGATGTTACCTGATTACTGGGAGGTGTCTCAATTTGCTCATCATCATCCTCGTCAATGTCAAAGGTTTCGGGTTCTTCTGGTTCTTCTGCCACTGGTTCACTATCATCAAGAATACTGCCCAAAGTGCTGGCAGTAATGAAATAATATACTTTTCCTTGTTCTGGTAATTCCCGAGAAGTTGCGCTAAATTCTTCAGCTTTTCTGGCCAAGAAACGTTTAGCACCTCTTGCACTTAAATTTGCTTTGAGGGATAAATCCATCGGGGTGATTTGTCCCTGATTTTCTTGAATTAATTGGTTAAAAATGGGGTTAATCTTAGCACTCCACTGCTGCCATTGATAATTGTCCACTAATTTCCAGACAATCACTAATGCAACAAATCCTAATACCCAGATCCAAGCCTTGTAAAGAAGGACAATAATGGCGGCAAGGGGAAGAATAAGGATCAGGAAGGCAGCCGGAGTCGGATTACCATCGAATACTTTTCCAGTCATAATTTCTGGTGTTCTCTAGAAGTTTCAGGTATTTTACCCGTACTTAAGGTAGGTTAACGTATTTTGTTGACCAGAGGTTATTTTAACCAAATTTCAACTTTGAGTCAAAAGCTTTTTCGGAAAAATGTCTCAAAAATGGTTGTTTCTAAAAACGTCTTCTCCCTGAAATACTGTAGAAAATGGCTATAAAAATTGAGACAGCGATTAACAGCAAAATAACAATTCCTGGTATAAATCCTAAGATTCCTAACCCTCTTAAAATATAGGTAGTTAAGGTAATGACAATAAAACTAATCAAAGCTAGGCTAAGAAAAGAAATTTTAAATGACGTAGATTTGCTCATGGAGTTAATTATCTAATTAGGCTGAGGTTTCTAAGCGTTTTAACATGGCTTCCCTTGCTTGTTGGGACAAAGTATCATCGAGGGGTATTAACTCGATTTCTGTTTGATATTTTTCCTTTAATGCTGTTTTAATCAACCAATCAGCCACAAAAGGATTTTTTGGTAATAAAGGCCCGTGGGAATAAGTCGCGATCGCATGACGATAAAAAGCCCCTTCGTAACCATCTTCCCCGTTATTGCCGTATCCTGACTGAACCTTACCCAAGGGTTGTACATCCCCTAAATAAGTGCGTCCCCCATGATTTTCAAAGCCAATAATAATCGGTGGTTGACCCAACATTTTTTTTAAATCTTCTGCCAGGGGAGAAGCAGTAATTTCAAAGACCACATTACCGATACAACGGGAGACATTTGGGCCGGGGTGTTTGGTGACTAAATCTAATAAACCTAACCCCTCGATACGCTGGCCTAAAGCCGGTTCATAATAATGGCCCAGAAGTTGGGGTGAACCACAGGTAAACACCCCAGGAGTCCCTCCGTCTAACTTACTGCGGAGAATATCAGCTTTTGCCCCTTGTAAGTCTCGCATAACGATTTCTTGTTGACGATCTTGGGCCCCACCGCCAACAATCACATCAACACTTTTAAATAAATCTGCTTCTGTTTGCTGATCCAAAGGAAGAATAGTTACAGGAATCTCTCGCCATTGACAACGGCGTTGTATACAGATAACGTTACCGCGATCGCCGTAGGTACTCATTAAGTTGGGGTAAAGCCAACCGATGGTTAAGGAACGGGGTTCAGACATATAGCAATTAACAATTGATTAATACGTGGACTATCGTAAACTTGCTGATTGAACTAATAATAAGCTACCGGCAACCAATCCAAGAATATTGGGTAACCAAGCCCCCAGAAAGGGGGTTAAAATGCCCCAAATACCGAGGGACGTACTCATAAAGGCCAGTAGATAGTAACCGAAAATTAAACCGACACAGACCCCAAAACTGGTGGCCTTATTGGTATTTTGGGGTCTAACACCAATGGCAGCCCCCACTAAACCAAAGATTAAACATACGAAAGGTAGAGCGTACTTTTCTTGGAGACGAACCTTAACCTTTCTTACCCGTTTCTCGTTGCCACTTAATTGCATGGCTTTGAGATATTCTTTGGTTTCGGCGATGGTCATTTCTGTGAAATTTTGACGACGGTTGGCTAAATCTAACGGGGCCCGGGGCAAAGCTAATTGTTGATGTTGAAAGCGCACAATATTGCGATAGGAACCATCTGGGGCAATCAAGTAAATAGTCCCATTGAAAAAGTCCCAAGTATTGCTGGAAATATTCCAGGTAGCGGACTCTGAGGTAACAATTTGGTTAACTCCTTCTTGGGTGCGGTCTAAAATGGTCAACCCTTGCATTTGCTCGCCGTTGTATTCTTCGGCGTAGAATAAACGGCTCAAAACAGTGGCTTCTTGTCCGTCTTCCTCTTGAATGGTTTTATATTCGGGATAAACAATATTGCGCTCTTTAAAATCCGGTCGTTCTTGGTTGACTGCCCGTTCTAAGGTAACAGCAGCTTCATGGGTGGCCGCCGGTGCGATCCAATCGTTGACAACAAAAGCGCATCCTGTAACCACGAAACCAAAAAGAATCACGGGGATGATTAAACGATAAACGCTTACCCCCAAACTGCGTAAGGCGATAATTTCGCTGTCACTGGATAAACGACTATAAGCCATCAAAGCTGCTAATAACATGGCCATAGGAAAGGCCAAACTAACAAAGCCTGGCATTTTTAGCAGTAAAACCTTTAAAGCGACTGATAACATTAACCCTGACTCGGTGACGCGACGCACCAGGTCGAATAATGTACCAATGGATAAACCTAAAGAGGTGAAGATACCCATGCCAAACAGAAAAGGCAACAGCAGTTCAATAAATAGGTAACGATCCATGATTGCTAAACCAGGGATGCTGGGTTTTAATTTGATTTTAAGGGGGTTTGCTTGACCAATATCCATAATTTTGTGTGTGCTTTTAGAGTTGACCGATTTTCTCTAATCTCCTAAATAATATTGTCGTACCAAAGGATTGTTATAAATTTCTTCGGCACTGCCGGCGGCTAAAATTTGACCATCCCTCATAATATAAGCGCGGTTAGTAATGGCTAGGGTGGCTTGAACATTGTGATCTGTGATCAAAATACCCATTTGGCGATCGCGTAATTGGGCGATCATGGTTTGAATTTCTGAGACAGCGATGGGATCAACCCCGGCAAAGGGTTCATCTAATAATAAAAAGTCTGGCCCCTGTTTACCTACTGCTAAGGAACGGGCTAACTCTGTTCTCCGTCTTTCTCCCCCGGAAACTTGAGAGCCTTTGGTGTTGGCAATTTTTTCCAGACGAAATTCTTTGAGTAAGCTATGAAGGCGTTGGGGTCTTTGGCGAAAGGGAACGTTGGTTTGTTCCAGGGCAACTTGAATATTTTCGGCCACGCTGAGATGACGAAAAATACTGGGTTGCTGGGTCATATAGCCAATACCGAGACGAGCGCGCTTATTTAAGGGTAAGCGCGTCACTTCTTGTTGATTTAACCAAACTTTGCCTTTATTGGGTTTAATAAGACCGGTGGCTATATAAAATGTGGTTGTTTTCCCTGCACCATTGGGTCCGAGCAACCCAACAATTTCTCCAGGGGCAACATTAATATTGACGCGGTTAACAATGTCTCTTTTTCCGTAGCTTTTATGGATATTTTCTAAAATTAGTGTCATTGCTCGGCATTTAAAAGTCGGGGGTGGGCAAGGTGGTGTCTAAGGGTGGTGCCGGTGACACGGGGGTGGGTTGAGGGGGGTTGTTTTGGTTTTCTGTGACGAGGTAAATTGATTCTACTTGTTGGGCTGATTCTGGGGTAGCAATAAAGCGTCCTTCGTCGATGAGATAGGTCATGGTTTCGGCCCTCATACTGTTGCCTTCTTGCAGTACATAAACGTCTCCGGTGAGAACTAAACGCCGTTCTCGGCTGAAATACTGTGCTTGTGCGGATGTACCTTGAATTTGTCGGGCAGGGTAGAAAAATTGTACGTTACCTCTGGCGGTGACTACGCCGGTTTCTGAGTTGGCTTCTTGGATATCGGAGCG
>JAAUYK010038645.1_pt1 | contig 14467 bp, 10 predicted proteins | sample 7278021 | NCBI WGS metagenome assembly JAAUYK01 (sample SAMN14350223, study PRJNA611818) | marine sediment metagenome | isolation source: surface marine sediment (1.8m) | place: French Polynesia: Moorea | collected 2018-08
ACCACCGGTGATGACCCACACCCAGTTTAGAGCATCGGGACGCGATTCATTTATCAAGAATATGGCCGCTGTGCCGAGCGTAGTGGCCAACAGCATGGCGTTTCGCAGAAAACGGTAATCGCCCGTGCCCCAGTGGATGCCGTCGGTACCGAAAGACAGGGCATTGAGCGGTTGGGCAATGGCCGCAAGGAACCAAGCGGAAAGAAACACGTTAACGGCAGTGGGTGGTACCAGAAGCGTGGCGACTAATTGAGAGCACACCAACATAAACACGGTCAAACCTATGCCGCTGCCGAAACACCAGGCACAAACGAAAAAGGCAACCCGCCGGGCTTGTGCCTTCCAGCCAGAGCCCATGAAAAAGGCCACCAGACTTTGACCACTGACGGCGAAGGCATCCATCAGAAGAGCGGCAAACACCCAGAATTGGCGAACGGCCTGATGCGCAGCACCGGCATCAGGTCCAATCCGGGTGGCGGCCCGTGTAGCTAAAAGTACAAAGATCGTCAGCAAACCGGTGCGGCTGAACAGATCGCCGCCGATTTGCATCAGCTTGCGGAAATCCCGCAGGTATAGTTTACGCGGGAAACCCAGGCGGTTTTTTACAGAGACCAATGACCAAAAGGCGCCGATCCACTGACTGATACTACTGGCGATCGCCGCTCCCGCGATACCAAGCGCCGGAAAGGGCCCCAAACCGAAAATGAGTGTTGCATCCAAAACAATATTAAGGCCGTTTACAAGAATAGCCACTTTCAGAGGCGTACGCATATCCTGCAGTCCTCGCAACGCACCAAATGCGGCCAAAGTTACCAAAACGGCGGGAGCGCCGGTCAGCCGCCAGCGAATATAGATAATCCCTTGTATCTGAACATCTTCGACAGCACCCATCAACATGGCTATTTGCGGTGCGAACAGTATGCCGGCTGCCAGCAGCAGCAAACCGAAAATCATTGCCAGCAATAGCGCCAGGCCGATTAGTTGCGATGCTCGGGCGGTATTTTGTTGGCCTGTGGATTGGGCCACCTCAGTTTGGGCACCGATTCCCAGAAAATTAAAAATCCAAAAGACACTGGAAAGCACAGAAGTTCCGACTCCCAGCGCCGCCAGCGAATGCGAACCCAATCGGGCGACAAAAGCGGTATCCACCAACCCGGTGACCGGTTCGGCAATCAAGGACAAAAGCACAGGCAGTGAAAGGGTGAGCAGGGTGGCATTGGGTGATCGAATAAATGGATGTTCAACGGGCGTTGTAATGGTCATGTCATGTGTATAAGTTTGTCCAAACTTACCCTCTTTAAGCTCCAAGATACAGCGAAAATAGTATGAGGGTGGTATTAGTAATTCCTTGCTCGAAAGGCAAGTTGCGATAGGGATAAAAGGGTAATTTATGCGGCGAGTTCAAAATCGCAGATCAGGGGCACATGATCGGATAACTTGATCGGGGGGATCTCAAAATCCGAGACGCTTATTTGCGGGCTATGGAAAATATAATCGAGTTGGCGTTTCGGACGGCGGCTGGGGTGGGACGGTTTACCCTGGCGGTTGGCATTGCGCAGCCCCGTGGCGGCCATAAACAGCTGCAACTCGCGATCGCCCCCAAAAACATTAAAATCGCCGGCCACGATGACCGGTTTTTGAGCGTTGGCGACCAGGGCATGCAGATCCTGTAATTGGCCCTGACGATGGCGATATTTAATCGATAGGTGGACCAGAAAGATGCAGACCGCCTCCAATTCAAGTTCAATGACAAGCCGTTTGACGCCCTCACGGAAGTAATGAAATTTTTGCGCGACAATCGGACGATTGCTTACAATGGCGTTGCCTTGTTTATTGAGCAACGGCATTTTGCTGACGACGGATTTTGCAGCATATTTTGGCTGAAAAACATGCTCGTGCTGCAATTCAAAGGCAATCGCTTCGGCCTGATTGTTCTTTTGGGAGCGAAATGATCCGCTATCCACCTCGATTAATCCGATAATATCAGGGTTTACCGATTTTACGAAATCGACAATTTTTTTTAAATTCCCGTTGGAATTTTTAAAATAGCCGCTGTAAGGAACCGGCAGGTGAAAATGTCTGCCAATTCCGGCACCATAGCGTATGTTGTATAGAAGAAATCGCATCTTATCCTGCGAGTTGTTATTTAAGGTTTAAGTGGTTTAAAGCCAGGTAAATTGGTAAAATGTACTGGATCGGTAACAGTCTCTTTTAATACAAGTTGTTAAATCTGACAACCGCTATATGACGGTTTATGACATACAAAATTAATTACTGACTATCTTAATCATGATTTTATGAAGTTCAATCAATTCTTGAATCGAACCGATATTGTTACATTCAAATCAAGGGTAAAATGGCCGAAAAAAAGCTGGTTGGACTGCTCTTAGTGATTGCTGAAAACGTTCAACCCATTGATACTGTTTAATATCGCCGTGATGTTACCGGAATCCAGAGGAATCGCTTTTTCAATCTCAGGATTCGCCCGGAAAATTTACAGACTGTATTCAAGTAACAAAATATTGTTTAGGATACCAATAAGCCAGGACCATTTGCAACAGAAGTTGGCTTGCGCTTGACTTGTTGATAAATACAGCAGGCCGCCAGCGCCGACGGAAAGCGCCAGAGTCAGACAAACGTCAAACAAAAAAGGCGATTGCTAATATCCCGCGAATTTTAAAAAATCACGGACAGACTCAGAACAAACAGGAGCCCAAATGCGATTATATTCGGCCAAGCATATAGATTCAAGGTGCTTCGGCATTTCAGTTTTACTAACCATCATCTCTCTGAGCAGTGAGAGATTTTTCAGTGTATCTGCATCCAGTCGGATGAAAGGATCTTCCACAAGAATGGAAATGGCCTGATTTTCATGGCGTCGAAGAAACTCACGCAGGCCGCCCTGACCGCTATAACTGAGGATTTCATCAATTAATTTGCTGTTTATTAACGGTGGATGGCCGTGTCTTGATTGAAATTGCGGATAGAAAATAGGGTCAAGTCTACGTTTGACCTTTTAGGATGTTGTTTTCAATATCTTCGAGGCGGCCTCTAAATTTTCTATCCTTTTGCAGTTTTGCTTTGACGCGATTAACTGCGCTGCTTACAGAACTGTATTGGATTAGTCCAAAATTTGCACCGACTCGCCTTAGCGACTCTGCTCGTATGAATCGAATCAAATACATGGCAACATCACGAGGTTCGTTTGCAATGCCGCGGCGAACCGCTCTTAAATTGGTTGGTTTGACCTTATAATAGCGAGACACCTCTGAAATGATTGTATCCAAATTCGGCGCGAGTTCCTTTGCCGCCGGAACTTGCTTATTTCTTTTCTTTTTGAAAAATCTATCTTTGATCCAGGAAATAAACTTTTCGCTGCCAAGCATCGATGGAAGGCTCTTACTATCAAGGACCCGGACCAGACCTTCATCCTGCTCCCGTGCCATAAACTGCTTATAGATCTCGATTTGATGATCTGCTTTGGCCGATAGCATATGCAGTACAAAATGTTTGTTAAGCCAGTCACATTTCTTGACTTTAGAAAGATAGCCTCTATAGCTTGACCAGACATACTGGTCCAAACGTTTCACCAATCCGGCGCTTAACGGATTTCGGTGAATATAGCGAACCAGCTGCAATAAATAGTTATCTGCATCAACGAGAATCGATTTGTGTCTGCCGCGAAACAGCATTCCGTCGCAACTGTGGCTAACATTATATCTTTGGGTATAAATGCCGTTGAGATGTCTCATACAGCGGGACAAATTGGCATCCGGGGTTTGGAGCAACAAATGGTAATGAGTTGGCATCAGACAATAGGCTGCCATTTTAATATTGAATAGATCTGTGGTCTCTTGGAGCAAATCTATAAATTTCTGATAATCCGCTTTATCAACGAAAAGATCTTGCCCCCTTCGGGTTCGATTCATTACATGCTGCCATGCATTCGGATAGTCTATTCTCAGCGGTCGTGACATAACCGATGGTTACCAGTGAGGGCATATAAATTCAATCGTAGACTTGACCCTATTTCGACTATTTCTCTCATCGTTGCATATAAAACCTTGCAAAGAATAGATAATAATCTGTTATTACGTTTTATATTAAAAGTATTCTTTTCTGGTTAGCCCCAGGTGTGAATCCAAAGGATTGGGTCGATTTTGCCATGTAGTTTACATAATCTTGACAACAAAACTTAATTTGATTATTCGGGTCTGTATAGTTCTCGCTAATGGCCGCTTCAATATTTTGGGCAGTCCTGTTGCTGCGTAGCTCCTGCGAAAACGAAAGCTCATTCTGGTCGCGATTATCCATTTTCGATTCATCTGCATACCTTTTTGACTGTATTGATAAAATGTACAGAAACAAAAAGGTGTTTCCGCCATAATAATGATTTCCAGCAGGCAATACTGTATGGAGCAGAACAGACCATATTGGAACAGTCTCGCGGAAAAGTATTGCGAAAGGGTAATCTCACCCTTTTATGACGCGGAAACTGCAGAATTATTCTATAAGGCTGTGAAAGGTCTGTATGCGGATCTTATGACAGGCAGAAAGAATGATCAGAAAAATTGCTCGGTTCTCGACATCGGTTGTGGAAAGGGGCTGTTTTTTGAGTTTCTGCGGCATGGATGGGGAGATGATGCCTCTGACCGGCATTTAGTCGGTATTGATTTTTCGCCAGAGATGATCCGGTATGCGAAAGAAAACCAGATGGGAGGATCACTTGTGGCGGGTGATCATACGGTGCTCCCATTTAAATCTAACGGGTTTAATGAGGTCTATTCCATCAACTCATTTCTGGTTCCAGAAAGAAAGCGCAGGTTGAAATGTTTTGCAGAATCTTTCCGTGTGCTGAAGCCGGGCGGAATGTTTACGGGACTTTTCCCGAGTAATGAAAACCACCTGGAGCAGTCATATGCATTGAAGGAGGGTTTTCTCGAGAAACAAAAACATACTGATGAAGACCGGGCTTTATATGCGGTGTACAGTGAATTGACCTCAAGGAGGTACGATCCGGTTGGAGGATTTATAGATACCAGAAACGGGGAGATGCGACAGAAGCTATACGCAAAGTACGAACTTGAAGATCTACTGGAGGCAACAGGCTTCAGGCGCCAAAAGATCATACCTTTTTATTACCCTGTATCTGTGATCAAGCACTTCGATCTGACGGTAAGGAGAAACATCCTTTATGACTGGCTTCTCATGGCCACAAAAGGGTAATTTCCGTTGATTGCCAGGTGGGAAAATGTCTCTGTTTGAATCAACACTTGAAGGATTTCGATTCAGGAACAGCTTGCTTGAGGGCGAGCTGCAGGATCGCGTGCCCGCAATCATGGCCAGAACCGAAAAACTTGACCGGCGCCTGACAACTAAAGCCGATGTGATCGGCTTATTTCGAACGATCCACACGCGGTATGGAAACAACACTGCAAAGGCTGTAAACGAATCTGCAGCCTTTGTCTGCCTCGCCTGCAAACGGGCTTTTGGGAAAAAGTGGTCCATTTTTGATAAAGACTACAGATGGGAACTCATCCCCAGAGATACTCAGATCCAGGCCGGTTTGATCCTGTGTGATGAAGTCGAAGAGAACAGATTCATACGAGCCAGAACCGGAGAAGGAAAAACACTTATTGGGCTTTTCCCGATAGCCTATCATTCGTTATATGGCTCCGTGCATGTTGTGACCAGCAATGACTACCTCGCGAATCGAGACCAGCAGTGGATTGGTCCGGTCCTGAGAGAACTTGGTATTGATTCAGCCTTCCTTACGACTGAGCAAGAAATAAAACGACAGTGCTATAATCATTCGGTGGTGTTTGGTTCCGATAAAGAATTCGCGTTTGATATGCTCCGGGACAGCGTCCGTTCCCTGGATGAGAAACCCTGCTGCGAAAAGAGAGACTATATTCTGGTAGACGAAGCGGACCATATCATGCTCGATGAGCTCGAAACACCGGTTGTGCTTTCAGGACTCACAGGTGAAGTGGACGGAACGATAGCCTACGCTAACGGACTGGTCGAGCATCTCCTGGCGTGCCAGAGGGAGGCAGTAGAAACAATTAAGCTAGATCTCTTAAAGGGAGCGGAGACGTATGCGGATGAACGCGATTTTTATGTGCTTCTTTTTCGGCTGAAATATTCCGGATTCGATAGTCGATGGATAGAGAACTATCATCAAGAACATAGCGACCTAAAAAACAAAGCTGAGAAATTCGAAACGGCCTACATTGACAATGAGGGGTTTGTGGATCTGATTGAGCCGGGTTTGTTTTTCGCGGCGGATTTGCAAGAAAACTGGGTTGCTCTGACTGAAAAAGGAATGAGACGCATTGAAGAATTATGCCCGGAGCTTCCGGACCTGTTTCTGATCCCTGACATTAATAAACAGAAAAAGACGCTGCAGGCAAAGGGGCTCAACCGCTACAAATACGCCATGGAGCTGGAAAAAATTCATGCGGATTTCAGAGCGAGGCTCCACGTCATCGACGCGATAAATAATGCGCTTCTTGCTCATCTATCATTGAGACGGGACGTGGATTACATGGTGACGAAGGAAAAGATAGAATTGATCACACCCTCAACCGGAAGAGGCGATCCCCTGAAAAAGTATCAGAGAGGGCTTTTCCAGGCGCTGGAATGTAAAGAAGGTGTAAAGCAGACAGAAAATGGTCGAATCATCGCATCCACAGTGCTAACGTCGTTCTTCGGTTTATATTCCAGGATTGGGGCCATGTCCGGTACGATCACCCCCAACCAGAAAGAGATGCACCACATATACAACATCACATGTTTTGATGTGCCCACGTTCAAACTACCTATGGTAAAACACCATGGTCCACGAATATGCTATAGTGATAGCCACAAGAGAGAATCAGTCATAAAGGATGTTCTGTACAGTCACAGCTTTGGAAGGCCGGTACTTGTTGGTACCGCTTCAATCGAATCTTCAGAAAGTCTGAAAAGCCAATTGGACAAGATGGGTATCAGATGCTCGGTGCTGAACGCGCGTCATGAAGAGAGCGAAGCGAATATCATCGCAGACGCAGGAAAAACGTCTGCTGTAACCGTTTCAACGAACATGGCCGGCCGGGGGGTTGATATCCCTGTATCGGAAAAACAAAACAGGCAACTCGCAAAACGTTTTGTACACTTAATCGCGGGGTTATTACAGGACGAAAGGCATATTAGGGTCGTTTCTCATACCCGGCTGGATCATGACCTGCTGCGCGAGGAACTGGCCAAACAAGCTGGCGTTTTGAACTGCAATGTGACCGGCGATAAAATGCGGTTTAGAAATATTTGGGTATTAACAATATCAAAGAAAAATAGAGATCATGCTACACAGACATCACAGGTCGTGAATGTTACCTTCAGTACGGGGCTGGCTGTTTTGGGTGAGGACACCGGTGATTCAGAACGGTATATGCTGCAGCTGGCCGGGAGAACAGGAAGGCAGGGAACCAGAGGATCGTCGCAATTTTACTACGCCCCTGGAGACAAATTCCTGCAGAACGCTTCATTTGGCCCAATCCTGTCTTATTTTTTCGGAGGAAAGGAAAAGAACAACGGGAATGAAAGCCTATTTTATCAAATGGCGAAAGGCTTGCTTCTTAAGGTGATCTATGTCCAAAGTGAAAAGAACGCTGAATCTCGGCGAAGGGAGAAGCTGTTCTATTATAATATCGCGGAAGAACATCGGAATAGAATACAGCGTTTTAGAGAGTGGGTACTGTCGGAAAACTTCGATCTGAATGAGACCGTCTATTCTGCAGTTACCTATATAATTGATGATATGATGAATGATTCCTGCAAATCTCGTTTTCTCTCGAAAAGTGCTTTCGATGATATCCTTCTCAAGGTTGGTGAGCTATTCAATACAGGAACCGATGGCTTAAAAAGTAGTTATAAGCATATTTCCTACTCAGATAATTGGCGAACAGTTCTATTCGATGTGCTGCGAAACCATGTTTTATCCTATTACAAAAGTAGACAAAACAGTAAGAACACCTCTGGGCAGAAAGAATTCGAAAAGAAAGTCCTTCTTGAAGTTGTTGACAGAAACAGGATTGACTACCTTTATGATCTGGAATACTTAAAGGACACGGCTCAATTGGCCGGATATTGCGGGAAGGATCCCAAAACGCATTATATCACTCTGACGAGCGCAAGGTTTGATCATTGCTCATTGAACACAGCACGTGAATTTGTGCATGATCTTTTTCGCGTTCCGCTGCCAAACGAGCTCAGTATTGACAGTAACTATAGCACTGTCTCCAATTCAATAGAGGAGCTTTTGCATTAACTATTTATAGATATTAAATCTACTATCTGGCAGTTGGTGGTAAAACAACAAGCAGGAAAAGCCATCTGGTTATTTTCGATAGATTACGCGATCGTATGTGGATAGGCGAATTCTTTAACCTGACAATGAGGATAAATACATGGCAAAATATAAAAAAGCTTCTTCGGGAAAAGAAATTACCGTTTTTGCCTCTGTCGGTATCCTGGTAGGTTCCGGTGCGGTAGGATGCGGCGGTAGCGCTTCCAGGCAGCAGGACTGGTTTGTTACGGACATCGCAACGGGCAGGATAAACCTCGATTCGGTAAAAGATGCGTTTGAAACTTCAAAGGACATAGGTGAGTTTGAAAAAAGGGTCAATGAGATATACGAAGGAGATAATCTCGTCCTGATCAGGGTTGAGGATAAAGAATCCCAGAAAATCATATCCGGCTTTGAGGATTTGAACCAATCGAATGCTATCGAAGAAGCGAATGACGACAAACTTTTCTCCATTACATTAGAAGAAAAAAAATATGAAGTATACGGGTATGGCTATAACCACTACTACTATTGGGGGGGTGGTTATGGTGATGACGATGATTATTATTACTATGATGATAATAGACTGTACAGAAATTGGCTCAGGTATGACAATGAAAGAGCCAGAGACCGGTTAACATATCAAACAGACCGGGAACGCGCCGCCCAGATGCGGCGTGACAGAGATCGTTTCAGAAGCTCATCTGGCTATGCGGCTCAACGCAGCGCCAACAAGGATTTTTTTAGCCAGCAAAAAGCGCGCAATCCCCAGGCCTTCAGTTCAAGGCCCCAAAATTTGTCACGTCAGCGGTCTACTTATCGGCAGAAACAGATGTCCAGAATTGGGGCATCACGGGCTGCGGCATCACCTGGCGGCATACGAGGCGGTTCCTGATGCCGGGGTATGAACTGGCGCTCTCTGGTATTACCGAACATTATCGGGCAGCAGACCTTGCAGATTATAGAGATCAAAACACCGTCTTCAGAGTAACGCTTTCAGGAATGCACCCGGATGATTCATTTTATATCGAAGTGCCTGCAAAGTTTGCCAGCGGGTCGATTATTGACCTGTTAGAATATGTATTCCCCAGCGAGCCTGATAAACAGAAAGACCGGATGTCAGCCCTGGATGTTGTTGAACACCCTGATTTGCCAAACATATATATGTATCTTGCTGAATTGATTGAATCTGAGGCCAAAAGGGAGGTTGTGCTCGATTGGAGTATCAATTTGGGCCCGGTCCATGTGGATCCTTCAGTCACGGTTCAAGATTATTGTTCACTATCCTATGAAGCAACATCTGCTGAATCGTATAAAACACTGCATCTTGTTCTTGACGAATACGAGATACCTTTTAAAGACTATGAAGATCAAAAGGTGCTGCATGATGACAAAAAGGCGTTTCTCGGACTCTATCTTCATTATCTCATATGTAACCACAACATGAAGACGGTTCCTTCTTCTGCTATTCGAGGAAACCTGAAAGAAGCGCTCGATTATTGTATCGATGAGAACCTGATTCTGCTTGACCAAAGCGAGGGTTCAATAATTACCATTTCTGTAACGGAACAAGGTAGGAAGAAGATAGCCCAGTTAGAACAAGAGTGTCAGTATTATATTGACAACTATGATATTTTCTCAAGTGTCTTTTTTGAAGAGGGATACATTGATTTTGAAAGTGAAGAAGGAATTGACCTGAGAATGGCCGCGATACGCTATGATGGGCTGAACCCTTACAGGGCCAATATGGTGATCAACCTTTTCACAGGGGTCTATGATGATCATGCGGATAGCTGGCAAAACGAGATCCAATCAGAAAAGTTTTTTGCGCGGTTTTTTGGTGGCGCGGCTGTCCAGGAATTGGAGCTGGATGCCGAAAAATTTGAGCAGGTAATGCTCCAGGGAAAACAGAATATAGGCGTATTGAGTAAAGGTGTAATGGACCAGGATCTTTGATCAGCAAAATGAATGCGCTTGCCTATTTTATCCAGATAACTGACAAGTGGTCCAGGCGTCGGTTTGCACTGCGACTGCAAAGTGCGGATGAATTTTCCTCTCTTTCACGGTTCCTTGAGTATATTCACCAACTCTCCGAAGCAGATATCGAGGAATTGGTAATAGAGGGACGGTTGAGTGACAAAGGAAGAAATGACCTCGAAGATTTTAGAACAATCGCCTATAACATCGATGAGGAGGGAAATTTTAAGGATCCTCTTGAAGAGATCGTATTTAAACAGCGAGGCAGAACCCTGCAAGCTGATAAAGGATTGAAATTCGAGCATCGCAAAACTGATAAAAAAAGGTACAATGACATTTATGTCGCCGAACTGATACTTGACCGGGACAACGTTCCATTCAGCCGCAACTGGAAGGGCTATTATAAACGCAAATGGGACAATAATCCTTCCTATAAAAAATTTATAGAAGACCTTATCATTGATATATATGCGGAACACGGGGAGGATGTTCTTCGGGCCGAAACTTATCGGGATGCTGCCGATTTTCTAAAAGCAATAGCCCAACGGCTCCATTCCGCACCGTATGAACTCTATTCACGATTTATTGGCAGGAATCTCCGTTTTCGTACAGGGCCAGAATCGCTCGACGCTATTATGTCTGGCAGAGGCGGTAACTGTTCGGAAAAGGCGGCGGCCTTTTTGTTTGTCGCTCAAAACTGGGGGATAGCGTCACGGTTGGCTCTGGCAGGTGATGGGGCAAAGGGCGAATTTCCTTATGAGAAACTGCGTCGAACGCTTGATGATTACGACTTTCGTTTTAAAGAGGATGCTCAGCTGTATTGGAGCCATTTCGCGAATATTTTTATAGTAGATGGTAAAAAACTGCTTGTGGATGCTACAGGTGGGCCGATCGATCTGGTTTTTGCAGAGGGAGATGAGGCCGAGGCCTACTTGGCGCGATCGAAGTTTCTTTATGTTAATTTACACGGCGAGGATGAAGCGTATTACTATCATGATCCTCCCCAGGATATCCCGCAAGATGTTCTCTATTCCCTGGAAGCGTTTACACCAGACACAGATCTTCTTCATGTGCTCGGACCCGATGATGAAGACGCACCGTTTGGTCTGCTGATAAATGACAGATTATGGATATGCCCTGGCGTTTATCGGACCGCAGCGGAACGTAATGAGGAAATTAACGGTTGGCATAAATGGGCCAGGGGAACAGAAGGTGTCGATCATATAGAGATATATGAGGATCTTCATTCGTCACCGCAAAAGGGCATACTGACAAAGCTGGAGGAAAAGTCGCCTCAACTGGTAGCTGATCTCCGCTTGGCGGGAGGTGGATTCCTGGAGCGGTGCCGGCAGTCATGGCGTGACAGCAAATGGAAAGCCCTCTATGTGTTTGTCGCGTATGACGGCCTGAAATAAGCGGATATGGCTGTAGATTTAAAAAAATTAGAACTAAACACACCCTCGTTTTTGTATGACGGAAGGGTTTTCAAACGATCCGCAGAGGCGGTTGTCTCCGCTGCCAGGAATGCTGGGTGCGGGTTGATATATTCCATGAAACCGTTGACGCTCTATCCCATGCTCCAGAAGATCGGTTATTACGTTGAAGGGTATTCCGTCAGTTCTGTGTTTGAGGCACGTCTTGCGGAAGAAGTGAAAACTCCGGCGCAGACGATACATTTTACCTCGCCACGGTTGGTAGAGAATGAAATTACCGAACTTTTAGAGACTTGCGACTATATCAACATGAATTCCTTGTCGCATTGGAAGCGGTTCAGGGACGCCTTTGCTGGAAAAGTTCAGTGCGGCTTGCGGATCAATCCGGAGCTTTCTTTCGTGGCGGATGAAAAATACGATCCCTGCCGGACTTTTTCGAAGCTCGGCACACCACTGGAAACCGTAAAAATGGCGCTTGAGGATGAACCCGGCCTCTTTGACGGATTAGATGGTATTCATATCCATTCCAACAGCGAGGCAGACAATTTCGCGCAGTTCAGACGCACGATTGAAAAGATAGAGAACCATATCCCCGAACTGCTGGAACGCTGCCGGTGGATCGGTCCCGGCGGCGGGTACCTATTTGATGATCCGAAGAATCTTGAAGATTTCAATACATCTATTCACCGCTTGAGGACGGATTACGACCTGGATGTTTTTATCGAGCCGGGCTTCACCTTCGTGAACCGGGCGGGCTCATTGATTACATCGGTTATCGATATATTCGACCAGAATGGAAAAACGGTTGTTGTGGTCGACGCGACGGTGAATCATCTGCCGGAAGTGCTGGAATTTGAGTATGAGCCTGATATTGCCGGATACACCAAAACGGGTGAATATGAGTACCTGATAAACGGATGTTCATGTCTGGCTGGTGATGTTTTCGGTGAATACAGATTCATGGAACCGATCGATTTTGGTTCACGTCTGCAGATTGAGAATATCGGCGCCTACTCCCTGGTCAAAGCACACCGCTTCAACGGCATCAATTTGCCGGACGTCTGGTACCTGGCGGAAAATGGTGAATTGGAGTTAATGAAAAGGTTTACATTTGAAGAATACGCTTCCTGTAATGGGGTCATAGAATGTTTGCCGTAGAAAAAGAGTTGAATATACCGGCCCGTAAGGGCCACAACGGACTGATTGCGTATTTCCGAGAAGCTGTCAGCCAAGGGCTTGGATCTGATGAGACGGCGGTTCGTTTTGTCGTTACAAAATCGGACGATACGCTTTACCACTGTGAACTTGGCATCGCTTCAGGCCTGGAGGGAAATAGTACAAATTCGATTTTCGAATACCGTCAGCGTGAACTGGAAAACACGGACAAGTTCAACGCGGTTTTTCTTGTGCCTACGGGTATCGGTGCAGAGATAGGTGGTCATGCGGGTGACGCGGCACCAGTTGTTCGGTTGCTTTCCACGATCTGCGACAACCTTATCACCCATCCGAACGCGGTAAATGCATCGGATATCAACGACATACCCGGAAACGGGCTTTACGTGGAGGGCAGTGTCATCTGCCGGCTGATCATGGGGACGGCCGGACTGCAGCCTGTCCGTTCCAACCGAATCCTGTCGGTGATCGAAGCGCACACTGAGCCATCTTTCATACGTGACGCGATCAACTCGATCAACGCCTCACGCGCCTCATGCGGTTATAACTGTGTCCGTATCGTTGTGCTCGATACCCCAATCTCAATGAAATCACTTTACACAAACTCAGGTCGAGCGGCAGGCAGGATAGAGAAACTCGAGAACCTCTGTGATAAACTCGACGAGTTCCGGGGTGAATATGATGCGGTATCGCTCTCATCGGTGATACAGGTGCCCTTTGATTTTCATAGCGACTATTTTACGAGTAACGGCAGTATGGTCAATCCCTGGGGTGGTGTCGAGGCCATATTGACCCACACGATATCGGAGCTCTACGGGGTGCCCTCGGCTCATGCGCCGATGCTCGAATCTGAAGCTGTATACGGCATTGACCTAGGTGTCGTTGATCCCCGTAAGGCGGCCGAGGCGGTTTCGATCACCTTCATGCATTGTATCCTCAAGGGGCTGCACAGGAGCCCGAAGATAATCCGTGACAGGGATGTGATTGTCCGTGATTCGGTGATTTCGGCAGAAGATGTCTCTTGTCTTGTGATTCCGGAGGGCTGTATCGGGCTGCCCGTTCTTGGCGCACTTGAACAGGGGATTCCGGTTATTGCGGTCAAAGAGAACCGCAACAAGATGGAGAACGATCTTTCTGTATTGCCATGGAATCCCGGTCAATTGATAACAGTGGAAAACTACTGGGAAGCCGCAGGCGTAATGAACGCACTGAAGGCTGGAGTGGAGCCCACATCTGTTCGCCGTCCTATTAGAAAAGCCCCTGTTACCCGTAATCCAGGGAATGATCAGCCTTAAAGCGTGATTGAATATTTGAAAGGAGTGGTATTATGAAAAAGGCATTAATTCTTGCATTTGCGCTTTTGCTTATATCTTCCTTAAGTTGTGCCCAAACTAAGCAGCAAGCCATTAAATCCGACGAAGCTTCACAAGAAGTCACTAAAACTGAAAAGGCAGCAAACGCACCTGTTGACCTTTCCGGGACCTGGATAGAGACTGAATACTGGTGGGGATGTGGGGAAAGCCATATAAAGGAAGTACATAAATATAAAATAACGCAG
>JAAUYK010015106.1_pt1 | contig 14461 bp, 15 predicted proteins | sample 7278021 | NCBI WGS metagenome assembly JAAUYK01 (sample SAMN14350223, study PRJNA611818) | marine sediment metagenome | isolation source: surface marine sediment (1.8m) | place: French Polynesia: Moorea | collected 2018-08
GACTACACCCGCGGCCCCCGGGTCGTGACCGACGAGACCCGGGCCGAGATGAAGCGCATCCTGGACGACATCCAGTCCGGCCGCTTCGCCCGCGACTGGGTCACCGAGTGCGCCTCCGGCCAGCCCTCCTTCAAGGCCATGCGCCGGCGCAACGCCGAGCATTCCATCGAGGAGGTCGGCGGCCGTCTGCGCGCGATGATGCCCTGGATCGCCGAGAACAAGCTGGTCGACAAGGAAAAGAACTGAATGGGGCCCGAGAACTAGATGGGGTCGACCGCCGGCAAGCTGGTTGCGATCGCACGGCGCGGCGCGAGCCGCGCGCCCATGGAGGAGCTCGACCGGGCCGGGATAAGCCTGGAGGACGGCCTGGAGGGCGACAGCCGCGGCGCGCGCCGGGTCGCCTCGGGCGACCGGCAGGTGACGGTGGTGAGCCGCGAGGCCTGGAACGACGCCTGCGCGGCGCTGGGCGCGGCGGTGCCCTGGACGACCCGCCGGGCCAACCTCCTGGTCGAAGGGCTGGACCTGGTCGAGACCACGGGCAGGCGACTTAAGATCGGCCCGGTCGAGCTCGAGATCACCCAGGAGACCGGACCCTGCACCCGGATGGACGAGCAGGCCCAGGGCCTGACCGCGGCCCTGCAGCCCGAGTGGCGCGGTGGGGTAAGCTGCCGGGTGGTCGAGGGCGGCGCGATCAAGGTTGGCGACGCGGTCTCGCTGGTCTGACGCGAGGCCCGTCTCGGTAAGGTTCTTCACGCGTCAACGAAAGCCCGGTCTAGCCGGACGGCAGGAACGCGATGGCAGGAGAGCAGAGGGTCATCGTCCTGGGCGGCGGGGTCATCGGCGTGACCTCGGCCTATCAGCTGGCGCTGCGCGGCTGCCATGTCACGGTGATCGAGCGGCAGCCCGCGGTCGGGCTGGAGACCTCCTTCGCCAACGGCGGCCTCTTCACGCCCTCCATGGCCGACCCCTGGGCGGCCCCGGGCGTTCCGCTCAAGCTGCTGAAATGGCTGGGTCGCGAGGACGCGCCCTTCCTCCTGCGACTACACGCCCTGCCCGGCCTGCTGTCCTGGGGCCTCCGGTTCCTGCGCAACTGCACCGAGTCCCATTGGCGGCGCAATACGGAGATCATCCTTCGGCTCGCCGAGTACAGCCTCGCGGAGCATCGGCGCCTGGTCGAGCAGACCGGCATAACCTTCGACCGGAGCCGGCTGGGCACGCTGCGCCTGTTTCGCGACGAGCTCTCCATGGCCAACGCGGAGCGCGGCGCCGCGCTGGTCGGCGAACTGGGGCTCTCGGTCAAGACGCTCTCGCCCTCGGGCTGCGCCGTGCTCGAGCCCGCCCTGACCCCCGAGCTCCAGTCCATTTCCGGCGGCATCCACTTCCCCGACGACGAGAGCGGTGACGCCTTCTTCTACACGCGGGAGCTCGCCCGCGCCTGCCGCGGCCTGCCGGTCACCTTCCGCTGCGGCGTGACCGTGATCGGCCTCGAGACCGAGGGCGGCCGGGTGACCGCGGTCAGGACCGACAAGGGCGTGCTGCAGGCCGACCAGGTCCTGGTCGCGCTCGGCAACGCCGCCACTGCCCTGTTGCGCGAGCTGCGGATCGCGCTGCCGATCTACCCGGTCAAGGGCTATTCCGTGACGCTCTCGACCCAGGGCTGGAACGGCGCGCCCAAGGTGCCCCTGATCGACGACGGCCTGAAGATGGGCGTGACCCGGCTGGGCGACCGCCTGCGCCTCGCCGGGACGGCCGAGTTCACCGGCCCTGACAAGAGCCTCAACCCCCGCCGCTGCGGCCGGTTGGTCGACAATCTCCAGGCCCTTTTTCCCTCCTTCCCCAACCGAGACAGCGCCGAGCACTGGGCCGGCCTGCGCCCCATGACGCCCGACGGCGTTCCGTTGCTCGGCGCCACGCGGCTGAAGAACCTCTATGTCAACGCCGGGCACGGGCATCTCGGCTGGACCCTGTCCTGCGGCTCGGCCGCCGCCGTGGCCGACCTCATGACCGGCCGGAAGCCGGAGATCGATCTGGCGCCGCTCTCGCCCGGCCGCTCCTGATGTCCGCGCCGTCAGAGTCGCGGTCCCGCGGCTTCGATCCCCTGCCGGACCTCGTCGCCCACGCGGACTGGAGCCTGCACCCCGGCGGTCGCTGGGTCGCGCGGGCCACCCTCGGACCGGACAGCCGCTACCACGCCGGGGCGCCGGAACCGGTCGGGCCGCTGGAGTGTTTCTTCCGGCGCCAGACGGCCCTGGCCGGCAGGGGCGCGAGGATACTGCTCGGCTTCGATTTTCCCTTCGGCCTGCCCCGGCACTACGCAGCGCGCGCCAACATCCGCTCCTTTCCGGCCTTCCTGCGCGAGGTCCGGGAGGGCCGCTGGCCCGACTTCTTCCGGGTCGCGGAGGATCCGGCCGAAGTCTCCCTCGCGCGCCCCTTCTACCCCCGGCGCAACAAGGTGAAGGGTCAGGTCAAGCTGACCGACCTCCTGAGCGGCCTCGGCCTGGCCGACCGGGAAGCTCTGCTCCGCGCCTGCGATCGCCCGACCAGCCGGCGCCCGGCGGCGGCGGCCATGTTCTGGACCATGGGCCCGCAGCAGGTCGGCAAGGCCGCGATCGCCGGCTGGCGCGACCTCCTCCTGCCGGCCCTGGCCGGTGTCGAGACCTTCCGGCTCTGGCCCTTCGACGGGCCGCTCGCCACGCTGCTCGCCGAACCCGGCCTGGTGATCACCGAGACCTATCCCGGCGAGACCTATCATCACCTCGGCCTGACCCTGTCCGGCGGCAGCAAGCGCCGCCAGGAGACCCGCCGCGGCTGCGCGGCGGCGCTGCTCGAGCGGGCCGATCAGCTCGGCATCGTGGCCGCTCCGGACTACCGGTCCTCGATCCTCGAGGGTTTCGGGCCCAGGTCTTCCGGCGAGGACCCTTTCGACGCCACGGTCGGCCTCTTCGGCATGATCAACGTGCTGCGCGGCCGCCGTGCGCCCGGCGACCCGGCCGACCCGGCGGTCCGCGAGGTCGAGGGCTGGATCCTGGGACAGCTGGAAAACGGGGGCGCCGGCCTTGCCGGTTGACTCCACGCGCCCCTGCCCCATTCGCGACCGGGCGCAGCCCTCATGGGCGCACGCCGGGCCCGAGCGTCATCCAGGCTTCCTCCCGTCCCAGCGCACGATAGGCGACGCGCAGCCGGGAATGAAACTCGTCCAGATCGACATGGCAGGAGCGCACGTGGCGACGGGACGAGGCATCGAAGGCGGTTCGCCCGTGCAGCAGGCGCTGGTTGTTGAACACCAGCATCTCGCCGGCTTCCAGCTTGACGGTGATCCGGCCCTCGCCGCCATAGAGCAGGGCGAGGAAGGAGCGCAGGGCATCGTAGAAGGGTTCGACCTCCTCGGGCGGCAGGTCGGCCGGGGCCATGCCGCGGTCGAGGATGCGCAGGCCTGTCACCGCGCCGTCCCGGTCGCGACTGATGATCGGCGCGGAGATATCGAAGGCGCGGCCTTCCTTCAGGACCCGGTGAAAACGCGCCGGCCTTGTGGAGAGAAGCTCGAAGGCCTCGGCGTCCTGGGCCCGGAACACCTCGGCCAGCCTGAAGCCGTCGGTCAGCGTGGAGTCCCCGCCGATCTCCGACTGCGCCAGGACATGGAACAGCGTGATCGCCGGCGGCTCGATGCGGTAGGGCTCGTCCGTGTGGGGCTGGAGCGCGACCGACATGTCGCCGACGATCTCCGGCTCCGCCTTGCTCTCCAGCTCGAAGATGCCGTAGTTCGTGACGCGGAGCATGCCGACCAGGGAGGCGACCTCCTCGGTGCGCGACCGTTCCTTGGGGACGCCCTGCAGGATCACGAAGCCGAGGTCGCGCAGGCTTTCCAGGAAGGCCAGATGAAGCGCGGCGTTCCCGGCCACCGCTCGGTAATCCATCCGGGGCAGGCGATCGGCCATCTCCCGGCCCCAGAGTCGCGGCGCCGGCTTGCGCCTTGCGCGCTCCTCGGGCGAAAGGCAGTGGGCCCGCAGCCAGGAGGGCGAGAAGCGCGAGACATGGCCCCCGCCCCAATCCAGCTCGACCATCTCCTCGTGGAGCACGGCATGCAGGAGTTTCGGCCGGGCGGGCTGCTCGGTCAGGCGGGTGAAGCGCACGGCCGACTCGGTCGAGCCGCAGCGCGGACAGGCGCAGGCCTGGAGCAGCCAGACCGAGGGGAACGTGCTGTTGTGCCCGTCCAGCCAGGAAACGTGAAGGGTGTGGTCCGAGACATGCAGACCGGCGATGCGGTACCGCGGCGAATCTTCCGGCGTGACCGAACCCTGTCTTGCCGAGACCATGTCCACGCCTTCTAGGCTGTCGCGTCCTTCGCCGTCCGCGCCTTGAGGATCCCCGAGTCCTCGACGACCTGGGCGATCGTATCCGGGCCCTTCATGGGCGCCATGATATGGACTCCCGCGACGCCCGCCATCTCGGCGTAGGTCTGGATCAGCTCGACGCAGATACGCCGTCCCTCGGCCGCCTGGTCCTCGGCCGCCTCGAGACGCGCGATGACGGTCTCCGGCACGGTGACGCCGAAGAGGTTGTCGTTCATCCAGCGCGCGGAGCGGGCCGAGGCGAGCGGGCCGATGCCGACGATGAAGGCGAGCCGCTCGGTCAGGCCGTGATCCGCCAGCCGCCGGAAGTAGCGCTCGGCGATTTCGGGATCGAAGACGAACTGGGTCTGTATGAAGTCCGCGCCCGCGTCGGCCTTGGCCAGCAGGCTCTCGGGCCGCCAATCCTCGGGCGGGTCGAAGGGCGTATCCGCGCCGCCGATCAGGAGCCGCGGCGGCGCTTCGATGGCGCGGCCCGAGGGCAGGGTCCCCTGGTCGCGCATCTGCCGCGCGAGCGTCATGACGTCGCGGGAGTCCAGATCGTAGACCGGCTTGGCCTCGGGCTGGTCGCCGGCCTCGGGACTGTCGCCGTGCAGCACCAGGATGTTGCGAACGCCCAGGGCCGCGGCGCCGATCAGGTCGCCGGCCAGACCAATGCGGTTCCGGTCGCGGCAGGTCACCTGGAGAATCGGCTCGATACCGTCGCCCACCAGCAGGGCCGCGCCCGCCAGGCTGGAGAGGGTGGCGCGCGCCCCCGCCGCATCGGTCACGTTGACCGCGTCGGCCCGGCCTTTCAGAGGGGCGGCCCGGCGCCGAAAGACCGCCGGATCGGCCGAGAGGGCCGGCGTGACCTCGGCCGTGATGACGAAAATGCCCCGTTCGAGGCGTTCCGCCAGAGTCTCAGCCGCCGTCATAGCCCTCGCTCCCGTCTCGCCTCGCCCGCCCAGCAAGAATCTCGCGAAGCGCGCCCGGCCCGGAGGAAGCCGTTTCTCCGCTAGTGCTGGCCAGGAGTCTCGTCCCGCTCGGCCAGGGCGCGGAGCTTGTCGCGCACGGAGCCGGGCTCGAGGGATTCCAGGTAGAGATCCGGGTTGGACAGCATGTCTTCGATCCGGGTTATGAACCCCTGTCCCACGGTCGAATCGAAGTCGATTTCCCGGAGGATGCGACGCAGCGCCGAGCTGCCCGCCATGAAACGCTGCATCTGCGCCACGGTGTCGCGCGCCAGGCCTTCGCCGATACGCCAATCGTCGTTGTAGACGCCGGTATCCGCGGGCACGTCCCAATAGCGCCAGCGCCCGTCTTCATCCAGGCTGACGGTCGGAAACTTCAGCCATTCGCTGGTCCACCATTCCGCGTTCGCCTCGGCCGCTTCGACGGCCTCGGCACCCACTACATCGGCTTTCGCCGCACCTCGCTTGGACATCGACCTGCTCTTCGCTCTGGCGCCTAGCCGGGCTTCCGGCTGGCCTAGACTTACATGGGCCGGCGGGGTCTCGACAAGAAGATTGAAAGGCCCTCGATTCGGCCCCGGGAACCCGGGCCGGCGGCGTCTCTCTTCTGGTCTGTTGAAATCCTCTTGGCCAATTCCAGTCAAAATGGAAGTCTTGCATTCGGCTGGTAATTGCGATAACTTAGTATAGAGTAATTAGTTCAATATTTTTTCTTTTGTTTACCAAATTATCCACTTTCGTTGCATTCGGTTACAGGATTCGTGTCTTTGGTTTGTTTGTAGACGCTGGCAGGAGGCCATGAGGCTTGTGCCGACGGAGGGCGCAGGCCAAACTGAAAATACGGGGCAAGCACTGGCGAGAAAGGCAACCAGGAACGGGATAAAACCATGACCATGAGAATGGCAAAATACCGGATCGGAGAAATCGTTCGCCACAGGTTCTACTCGTTTCGTGGCGTGGTCTTCGATGTCGACCCCGTTTTCTCCAATACCGAGGAATGGTACGAGGCGATCCCGGAGAACATTCGTCCGGCCAAGGACCAGCCTTTCTACCACCTGCTGGCCGAGAACGATGACACCACCTACGTCGCCTACGTCTCGGAGCAGAACCTGATTCCCGACGACAGCGGCAAGCCCGTTTCCCACCCTCAGGTGAGCGACCTTTTCCGCGGCCTCGAAGACGGGCTCTACGTGGTGCGCCAGAACATGGCGAACTAGAGCGGCTCCCACCCGAGGGGCGCTGCGCTCACGATCACGAACATAGCGAAGATAGTTTCGGCCGCGTGCTTCGCCGCGCGCCGCCAGAGGCGCGCGCGGCTATTCGCGGGCCGGTCACATCTCAGGAGTTATCCAGGCGCACCGCGACCCACTCGAAGTCGCCCTTGCCCTGGCGGAACACCAGCAAGGTCACCACGCGGTGGCCCTCGTCCTTGGCCTTCTCCACCTTCTCGGAGACATCGGCGGGTTCGTTGACCTCTTCCAGGTCGATCTCGACGATCACGTCGCCCGGCCGGAGGTCTTTCTCCGCCGCGCTGCCGTCGGGGACCACGTCGGTGATCACCACGCCCTTGGTCTTCTCGTCCAGATCGAAACGCTGACGCAGCTCGGGCGTAATCACAGCGAGGTTGAGCCCGAGCGACTCGACGACGCCGTCGTCACTCGGCGTGACCGTCGGCGGCGTGCGGGCGGCCACACGCTCCTCCTCCAGCTCACCGAGCTTGACGGTCAGGGTGACCGCTCTGCCCTTGCGCCAGACCACCACCTTGACGCGCTTGCCGACCGCCGTCTCGGCGACCATGCGCGACAGGTTCCGGTACTTGGGCACCGGACGCCCGTCGAACTCGAGAATGACGTCGCCCTGCTTGACGCCGGCCGCCTCGGCCGGACCGCCACCGCTGACCGACGCAACCAGGGCGCCGCGCGCGCTGTCGAGGCGCAGGCCCTCTGCCAACTCGTCGGTGACGTTCTGGATGCGCACGCCGAGCCAGCCGCGCCGCACGGAACCCATGTCCCGCAGCTGGTCGACGATGTTCTTCGCCAGCGCGGAGGGGATCGCGAAGCCGATGCCGATCGAGCCGCCCGAGGGCGAGAAGATCGCGGAGTTGATGCCGATCACCTCGCCGGCGAGGTTGAACATGGGGCCGCCGGAGTTGCCCCGGTTAATGGCCGCGTCGGTCTGAATGAAGTCGTCGTAGGGACCTGCGTTGATATCCCGCTGGCGCGCCGAGACGATGCCGGCGGTCACCGTTCCGCCGAGACCGAAGGGATTGCCGATCGCGATCACCCAGTCACCGATCCTGGTGCGGTCCGAGCGTCCCCAGCGGGTGGCCGGCAGAGGCCGATCCGCCTCGACCTTGAGCACGGCAATGTCGGTCTTCTCGTCGCTGCCGACGATCGTAGCCTCCAGCGTCGTGTCGTCGGAGAGGCGGACGGAGATCTCGTCGGCTTCCGCGATCACGTGGTGGTTCGTGACGATGAAGCCCGCCGGGTCGATGATGAAACCGGAGCCGAGTGAATTCTGCCGGCGTTGCTGCGGGCGTTGTCCTCGGCGTTCAAAGAACTCGCGGAAGAACTCCTCGAACTCCTCGGAGCCGCGACCCTGTTCGACCGCCTGGGTGGTCGAGATGTTGACGACGGTGGGCAGGAGTTCGTCGACCAGATCGGCGAAACTGTCGGGCGCCGGTCTCGCTTGCGCCGGAAGAGACAGCAACAGCGCAATTAGCAGTACCGGGAAGGCCTTGAGGCCGGCCTTCAAACCGCCCGTAGCGCGGTGGTCGATCATCACTTTGGTCACGTTCGTCAACTCCCGATTGACCCTGGCCATAGGCCTGGATTCCGCTCTGAGCCTACCACAGGCAACATCGATGTGGCAGTCGATGTGCCCCAATTCAAGCTGGTCGCCGGATTGTGACGGAGCACGGGCTCAACCACGAAGCAACCAGACGAAGAAAACGCCGGTGACGGCCGAAACCAGGCCGGCTGCCCGGAGAGATTCCGGTGGGACCTCGGACATGCGTTCCACCAACCAACGCAGTCGGTCGGGGAACAGCGCCAGAACCAGTCCCTCGATAACGAACACGAGCGCCAGCGCGGTCAGAAAATCCGTCATGGCCGGAACGACGCCAGCGCGGTCCAACCCGGTGACCCTAACCCGATGCCGCGCGATGCCGGGGCATCACCGGTCCTGTCGGAACCGGGATGCCCATGCAGTCGTCGGGAAATGACCGTGATCAAGAGAAGCGGACCGTTCCACCCGCCGCCTAGCGATCGGACCCCTATTTTGCGCGGCCCGTGGAGTCGTTGAAGTAGTTGAAGAACTCGTTGTCCGGCGGGATCACCAGCATGGAGTTGTTCGGCTGGATCGACGCTTCGTAGGCCTGCATCGAGCGGTAGAACTCGAAGAAGCCCGGGTCCTGCCCGTAGGCGTCGTTAAGGATGCGGGTCCGTTCGGCGTCGCCTTCACCGCGCAGGATTTCCGACTGCCGCTGCGCCTCGGCGCGGATAACCGTGGCCTCGCGGTCGGCTTCGGCGGTGATGCTGAGGAACCGCTCCTGGCCTTGAGCACGAAACTCGGCGGCATCTTCCTGACGTTCCGCCTCCATCCTGTTGAAGACCGACTGGCTGACCTCCGGAAGCAGGTCCGCGCGCACGATCCGCACGTCGAGGACATCGATCCCGAAGTTCGATTCGGACTGCCGCACCTCGCTGTTGACCTGGTCGCGGATCTGCCGCATCAGGCCGGCGCGCTCCTCCGAGAGGATCGTGGTGAGGAACACCGTGCCCAGCACCCGGCGCAGCTTGTCGTTCAGGATCGGCGCTAGCTTGGTCCTAAGATTGTTCTCCGACACGGCGACGCGGATAAACTGCTCCGGATCGGTGATCCTGTAGCGCACGAAGGCGTCCACGACGACGCGCCGCTGGTCGGCCAGAACGATGGTCTCCGCGCTCGGGTCCAGGTTGAGCACCCGCCGCTCGAGGAAGGCCACGTTCTGGATGAACGGGACCTTGAACTTCAGGCCCGGGGTCGTCTCGACCCGCTCGATGGCGCCGAACTGCAGCACGACCGCCTGCTCGGTCTGATGCACGGTGAAGATGGACTGATATGCGAACACGCCCAGGATCAGGACGAAGATCGCGATAATCAGCGGTTTCTTGCCACTCATTTCGCTCTGCTCCTCCGATCCTTAAGGCGCCGACGACCCACCCGACCCGCTGCGATTGCCGCGCAGACGGTCGAGCGGCAGATAGGGCACCGCTCCGGTCGTGGTGTTGTCCATGATCACCTTGTCGGTGTCCTGAAGGACCTTCTGAACCGTTTCCAGGTAGATCCGCCGGCGGGTCACGTCGGGGTTCTGCTTGTAGGCCTGATAGACGCTGACGAAGCGCTGCGCCTCACCGTCGGCCTCCTTGGTCACCCGCTGTTTGTAGGCCTGGGCCTGCTCGACCATCTTGGTCGCTTCACCGCGGGCCTCGGGGATGATGCGGTTGCGGTAGGCGCGGGCCTGGTTGACCTTGGTGTCGAGGTCCTGGCGGGCGCGCTGCACGTCCTCGAAGGCGTCCGCCACCTGGCGGGGCGGCTGCACGTTCTGCATGTTGATGCCGGTGATGATGATGCCCGACTGATACTCGTCGAGGATTTCCTGCAGCTTCTCCCGGGTCTGCGCGCCCACGGCCTCCTTCTCGGTGCTCAGGGCCGGCTGGATGTCGGTCTCGCCCATGACCTCGCGCATGGCGCTCTCCGCGGCCGCCTTGATCGTGTCCTCGGGGTCGCGAATGTTGAACAGGAACTCGCCGGCGTTGCCGATGCGCCACTGCACCGTGAAATCGACGTCGATGATGTTCTGGTCTCCGGTCAGCATCAGGCTTTCCTCGGAGATGTCGGTGATGCCGCGATTGCCCCCGGCGCCGCCCGGGCGGCCGCGGAAGCCGATGTCAATCTGGCGCACCTGCTCCACCTGCGGCGTGATCGCGTCCTCGATCGGGTAGGGCAGGTGCCAGTGCAGGCCCGGCGGTGACAGGAAGTCCTGGTTGACCCATTCGCCGAAGCGCAGCACCACGCCCTGCTCACCCGGATTGACCCGGTAGAAGCCGGAGATGCCCCAGACGCCTAGCAGCACCGCGATGACCAGCGCGACTGCGGCGCCAGAGCTCATGCCGCCCGGCACCATGCGCTTGAAGCGGTCCTGGCCCTTGCGGATAAAGTCCTCGAAGTCCGGCGGCCTCGGCCCGGCCGGCCCGCCGGGCCCGCCGCCGCCCCAGGGACCGCCGCCTCCTTGGCCGCCGCCCCAAGGTCCACCTGAACCGCCCCCACCTTGATTCTTCCAAGGCATAGTTCGTTGTCCTCGCCTCTAGGTCTGGATATCCGGTGCTGCAATGGCGCCCGCTATATCATATATGTCCTGCAGGACAAGGCGGATCACGCAGCTGAGAGACCCATAGATGGCGTCTCTCGGGCGCAGTTACATCGGCTGGGGCAAAAAAACTGAGGGGTTTGGTCGGGGTATGGCACAGGTAACGGAACAAGACGTCGTAAACGCGCTGAAGACGGTGGTCGAGCCGGAGAGCCAGCGGGACATCGTGGCCCTCGGCATGGTGTCCGGAATCATCGCCAAGGACGGCAACGTCGGGTTCTCGATCGAGGTTGACCCGCGCAAGGCGGCCGAGCTGGAGCCGCTGCGCAAGGCGGCGGAGCAGGCGGTCCAGGGCCTCGGCGGCGTGCTGTCCGTGACCGCCGTCCTCACGGCCCACCGCGCGGCGGCGCAGGGTCAGCCCCAGGGCGGCGGCGCGGCGGCCTCGCCGGCGGCGCAGCAGGCCCGGGGCGCGGGCGCCGCCCAGGCCATGGTGCCCGGCGTCCGCTCGATCGTCGCCGTGGCCAGCGGCAAGGGCGGGGTCGGCAAGTCGACAACCGCCGTCAACCTCGCGCTGGGCCTGGCCACGCTGGGGCTGCGGGTCGGCCTGCTGGACGCCGATATCTATGGCCCGTCGCAGCCTCGCATGATGGGCATCAGCGGACGGCCCACCTCGCCGGACGGCAAGACACTGCGCCCCATGGAGAACTACGGCGTCAAGTGCATGTCCATGGGCTTCCTGGTCGCCGAGGACACGCCGATGATCTGGCGCGGCCCCATGGTCCAGAGCGCTCTGCAGCAGATGCTGCGCGACGTCGACTGGGGCGAGCTCGACATGCTCCTGGTCGACATGCCGCCAGGCACGGGCGACGCTCAACTGACCATGGCGCAGCAGGTGCCCCTTTCCGGTGCGGTCATCGTGTCGACGCCCCAGGATATCGCGCTGCTGGACGCCAAGAAGGGCCTCAATATGTTCCGCAAGGTCGACGTGCCGGTCCTCGGCATCATCGAGAACATGAGCTACTTCGCCTGCCCGAACTGCGGCCACGTCGCCCACGTCTTCAGCCACGGCGGCGCCCGGCGCGAGGCCGACAAGCTCGGCATGGAGTTCCTCGGCGAGATGCCGCTCGACATCGAGATCCGCGAGACCTCCGACGGCGGCCGGCCGATCGTCGTGTCCAATCCCGACAGCCCGCTGGCCCAGGCCTACGTCTCCATCGCGGGCCGGGTCTGGGAGAAGGTTTCGGCGGGCCTCGGGGGCGCACGCTCCGCTCCCAAGATTGTGATGCAGTAACCGGCACGAAAAAGGTATTCGGGCGCGCGGCACGCCTTAAGTACGAGAGCAGCGATGTTAGACAAGGAGTACGAGATGACGGACCAGCCCTGGAGTCGCCGACACCTCCTGGCCGCCGGCGCGCTCTTGCCGGTCTTCTTCCTGGCCCGCCCCGCCGCGGCGCTCGAGCCGGTGTTCAGCAGCCGCGGCAAGGCGATACGCGGGTTCGACCCGGTCGCCTATTTCACCGAGGGCAAGCCGGTCGAAGGCGCGTCCGACTTCACCCACACCTGGATGGACGCGCAGTGGTTCTTCGCCTCCGCCGAGAACCGCGATGCCTTCGCCGCCGATCCGGAGCGCTTCGCGCCCCGCTACGGCGGGTACTGCGCCTGGGCGGTCAGTCAGGGCTACACCGCGTCGATCGACCCCGAAGCCTGGTCGATCGTCGACGACCGGCTCTACCTCAACTACTCCAAATCGGTACGCCGCCAGTGGGAGCAGAACATCCCGAGCAACATCTCCAAGGCGAACCGCAACTGGCCCCGGCTCCTGGCGGAAGGCTGACGCCGAGCCAGCCGGGGCGCCTAGAGCAGATCCGGGTTTGACTGATCGCCGGAGGCGCTCCATCAAACCCGGTGAAACTGCTCTAACAAATTGATATCGAGCGGATTTACATGCTTTGCCGAAACCGCGAAGCGCTTCCGTCAAAACATGATCCGCGCTAGGAAGTCGCACCCGATGAGCGGTTCAGGTCTTTCGGTCTACGAGGCGCTGCCCGCGGAACTCCGGCACTACGTCGACGCGCTGGTCGCGCACGCCGAGGCGGCGCTGTGGCCGGAGCGGCGCGCCGCGCTCTCGAGCTTCTGGCGCGGCGTCAGCCGAGGCGACCCGGCCGACCATCGGGCGGTCGTGGCGATGCTGGGCCTGGAGCTGGCCGAGGAAACCGATCCGGCGGAAGCGGTATTTAGGGTCGTGTTGACCGCCTACCTGGAGCGGCTGGCGGAAGAGGGCGTGAGCAACGCGGACCAGGCAGTCCTGTTCCGCCTCTCACTCGACCCGGACCGCCAGGCGCTGGCGGAGCGCTGGTTCGCCGAACACCCGGACCATCCCGAAGCTGGCCCGTAACAGGTAGAGCGGATCGCCCAGAGCGAGTCCATTCACTCGCGATCTGCTCTAGACGTCCCGTCCCAGCGCCGCCATGAGCTCGCGCCACTCGCGCTTCGAGAGGCCCGAGTCCTCCTGGTGCACCGTCTGGCCGTCGATCATGCGCTTCACCACGGCCATGGCCGGCCCGGAGAGCGAAACCCCGGTCGTGACCTGCTTGACGAAGGATTCGCAGGCCAGTGGCACCCAGCGCTTGACGGTTTCCAGCAGCACGTCGGCGTAGGCGCGGATCTCGTACTGGGCATGGGGATCGGCGCGCAGGGCGACGAAGTGCAGCAGGTTGTGCAGGTCGCACTTCCAGTACCACTGGGTATAGACGTTGATCGGCAGGTTCATGCGCGCCAGCTCGCGCGCCAGGCCGGCCCGCTCGGAGTCGATCGCCCCGCCGTCGGCCCGCTCGTTCAGCATCTCCTCGTAGTGGTCGTAGCAGCGCGCCGCGTCCTCCTTCAGGAGCGACAGGACGCGCGCGGCCTCCTCGCCCTGCAGTACGTCGCCGCGGCCCTGGCGGTTGCTGGCCGACTGGGCCGCCAGATGCTCGGGCGCCGGGATGTAGAACTCGCGGTCGAGCACGGAATAGCGCGCGGAGTACTCGTTCACGTTGGCCGTCCGGTGGCGGATCCACTGCCGGGCCACGAAGACTGGCAGCTTCACGTGGTACTTGATCTCGCACATCTCGAAGGGCGTGGTATGCCGGTGGCGCATGAGGTAGTCGATCAGGCCGGCGTCCTCCTGCACCTTCTTGGTGCCCTTGCCGTAGGACACCCGGGCCGCCTGAACGATCGCCGAATCGTCGCCCATGTAGTCGATCACGCGAACGAAACCGTGATCGAGGACCGGCAGGGGCTGGTAAAGGACTTCCTCCAGCGCCGGTACGGTGGCGCGCAGCGTTGTGCTGCTTTGCGCGCGCAGGGCTGCGATCTCCGCCGCCTGCGCCTCGGTGAGTTCCCGCCGTTCAGCCATCGGTCCGCCGTGGCACTCCTCTATTCATTGACCAGCCTCAGCTATAGGCCGACAGGCCACCAGAATAAAGCAAGCCCTGGAGTCGCCGGTACCGATTATGTCGCGGCACGCCTAGAGCATGTCCGGGTTTGACTGAATCGCCGGAGTCGATTCGCGCCAGTGTTAACTTTGAACCAAGGCCATATGGGCTTATATTAGAGGTGCCGGCTTGCCGGCTACGGTGCTAAACGGATTGGCGAAATAAGCGGAGCGGACCCGGGGGCAGTACCCGGCGCCTCCACCAAAATCCGGCCCGGGATCCCGGGCGGCAGATTGCGGGGGCGAACCAGGATCGACGCACGTGGTAAAGGCCTCTTCGGTACCCGGTATGGTTCCGCCGTTATCGGGCCATGACAATAGTTGCGAATGACAACTATGCTGA
>JAAUYK010235621.1_pt1 | contig 14442 bp, 15 predicted proteins | sample 7278021 | NCBI WGS metagenome assembly JAAUYK01 (sample SAMN14350223, study PRJNA611818) | marine sediment metagenome | isolation source: surface marine sediment (1.8m) | place: French Polynesia: Moorea | collected 2018-08
CGAGCTCGAGCTTCCGGAGCTCGGCTACCAGCGAACGACCTTCCCGGATCGGGAAGCACTCGAGGAGCTGCTCGAGGCCGACGAGGTTCGACAGGTCGTGGCGAGCGGGGTGCTGGGCGGGTGAGACGGCCCCGCGAGGGAGCGGCTCGCCCCTTGCAGCCACCGTGCACGGTGCCCGGGGCAGGACTCGAACCTGCACGGCACAGGGCCAGGCGATTTTAAGTCGCCCGCGTCTACCGATTCCGCCACCCGGGCCGCTGCGCCCTCCACAACTATACTTCGCCGCGGGAAAAAGCAGGAGATGGGCCGGCGTGTTCCAGGGCAAGAAGATCGTGGTCGTCATGCCCGCGTACAACGCGGCCAGGACCATCGAGCGGACCTACCGGGAGATCCCCCTCGACCTCGTCGACGAGGTCGTGGTGACCGACGACGCCAGCTCGGACGAGACCGTCGAGATCGCCCGGCGCCTCGGCCTGCGGACCCTTGTCCACGAGCGCAACCGTGGCTACGGCGGCAATCAGAAGACCTGCTACGCCGAGGCGCTCCGGCTCGGTGCGGACGTGGTGGTGATGCTGCACCCGGACTACCAATACACGCCGGCGCTGCTGCCGGCGATGATCGGCCTGATCAGCTACGGACCGTTCGATGCGGTGCTCGGATCGAGGGTGCTGGGAGGGCGCGCCCTGGCGGGTGGCATGCCCATCTACAAGTACGTCGCCAATCGCTGCCTGACGGCGGCGCAGAATCTGCTCTGCGGCGCGAAGCTCTCCGAGTACCACACGGGCTACCGGGCCTTCAGTCGCGAGGTCCTCGAATCGCTGCCGCTGCTGGAGAACTCGGACGACTTCGTATTCGACAACCAGATGCTGGCCCAGATCCTGGCCTTCGGCTTCGAGATCGGGGAGGTCAGCTGCCCGGCAGCCTATTTCGAGGAGGCCTCGTCGATCAACTTCCGACGTTCGGTCCGCTACGGACTGGGCGTACTCGGAACGTCCCTGCAGGCCTACGTCCAGCGCAAGGGACTCGCCCGGTTCCGGATCTTCGACCCGGTCGGACAGCGGCTCGATCCGACCGGGGTCTCGGAGAGCGCCTCGGTCGCGGTGCACTGAGTCCCCGCGCGGTCTCAGAGGACGGGGACGCATCTTGGACATCTACACCGCATCGCGCCGCATCTCGACCGCCTTCCGCGTCGACGGAGCCCCCCTCGAGATCGGCCGCCACGGGGCCATCGGAGACGGCTTCACCATCGCTCTGGTCGGAGTGAACGGCTCGGTCGACTGGCTCTGCCTTCCGCGCTTCGACTCGCCCAGCGTCTTCGGCGCACTGCTCGACCCGGATCGCGGCGGCGCGTTCAAGATCTGTCCGGCCGGCGGGCGCTGCGAGACCCACCAGGCCTACGACGACAACACCAACGTGCTCCAGACCCTCTTCACCCGGCCCGGCGAAGGCGTGGTGTGCCTCACCGACTTCATGCCCTGGAACGGGGATCCGCGCTCGTCGGTCCACGAGATGCACCGCATGGTCGAGGCCCGCGAGGGCTCGATGGAGATGGAGGTGTCGTTCGACCCGCGCTTCGACTACGGGCGCGGGCAGACGCGCATCGAGCCGAGCGAATACGGCGTGATGGCCGAGGGTCCCTCGGGCGAGCGCCTGTCGCTCTCGATCGGGCGGGGTGTGCAGTTCGCGATGCGTCCCGAGGGCGGAGCCTCGGCTCGCTTCACGCTGCGCAGCGGACAGCGCCTGTGGGCCATCATGAGCTGGCGCGCCGAGCGCCCCGAGAGGATCGCGGCCTATCGACCTTTCGAGCACCTGCGCGCCACGCGACGCTTCTGGCGCTCCTGGTCGTCGCACCTGGACTACGACGGACCCTGGCGACACGACGTCATGCGCTCCGCGCTGGCGCTGAAGCTGCTCCAGTACGCGCCCACCGGCGCGGTGGTGGCGGCTCCCACCACGAGCCTGCCGGTCTGCGCCGGCGGCGCCCGCAACTGGGACTACCGCTTCTCGTGGACGCGCGACAGCGCCATGGCGATCCGCGCCATGAACCTGATCGGCTATCCGAGCGAGGCCCAGGGGTTCTTCCACTTCGTGCGGGATACCGCCGAGGAGCGCGCCGTCCTGGACATCATGGTCACGATCGACGGCGGCGACATCCCGGAGGAGCAGATCCTCGATCATCTGTCCGGGCACATGGGGAGTCGACCCGTGCGGCTCGGCAACGCCGCGAGCCTCCAGACCCAACGCGACATCGTCGGGCCCCTGCTGGACGCGGCCTCGCTCCACGAGCAGTCGGGCGGAACCCTGACGCTGCGCCTGTGGCGCCAGATCCGCCGCCTGGTCAACGAGGCGATCGACCACTCGATGGAGCCCGACCACGGGATCTGGGAGCCGCGCTACGAGCCCATGCACCACGTTCACTCCAAACTGATGACGTGGGTGGCGCTCGACCGGGCGCTGCACATCGCTCCGCGCTTCGGTGGAGACCGCTACGAGAAGACCTGGCACCAGGCGCGCGAGCGACTGCGCGGGGACATCCTGCGCCAGGGGATCGATTCCTCCACGGGCACCTTCGTCGGCGCCTACGGAGGGCGCGACGTGGACGCCTCCCTGCTGCTGATTCCGATCTACGACTTCCTGCCGCCGACCGATCCCCGCGTCGAGCGCACCATCAAGCGGATCGAGCACGAGCTGCGGGACGGCCGCTACCTGCGCCGCTACAAGACCCACGACGGCATCGACTCGGAGGAAGGGGGCTTCGTGCTGTGCGGGTTCTGGCTCGCCGAGGCGCTGGCCCTGTCGGGGCGCCTCGACGACGCGCTGGAGGTCTTCCACGACCACCCCTCGGCCGCCAACCACCTGGGTCTTCTCGCCGAGGAGGTGGATCCCGCCACCGGCGCACCGCTGGGCAACTACCCCCAGGCCTTCAGTCACATCGGGCTGATCCAGGCGGCCGCCCGCCTCGACCTGGCGCTGCGGCTGCGCGACGAGGGCGTCGATGATCCGCCGCGGCTCCCCTTCGACTCGTTCGATCCAGTCCACCAGGGCTGAGCGCGCGAGTCGACGGGGCGTTCGACGAACCCGCCCTCGCAACGGGTCTCGCCCCCGCGCGGCCGTCGGGGAGCGGACGCCGTGCTGGACCGGGTACCCTTCAGGGGCCCTTCGAAGACTGGCAGAAACGCGCGTGATGCATGCCCCGGCACCCAGGGTCCTCCTCCTCCTACTCCTGGCCGTATTCCTCGCAGTGGTGTCCGATCCGGCCCCGGGCCGGGCCGCCCAGAAGGTATTCGTCCGGGAGTACAGCTACCGGGCGAGCGACGACGACTCGAAGAACTCGGCGCGCCGCAAGGCGCTCGAGCAGCTCCGGGCGGAACTCCTGCGCGAGGTCGGCGTCTACCTCCAGGCCTACCTCGAGATCGAGTCGCGCTCGGACCGCGAATTCGTCGCAGAGGAGATCCGCACCGTGACCGCCGGGATCGCCCGGACCGAGATCCTCGAGGAGGCGTGGGACGGTTCCTTCTTCTACGTCAAGGCACAGATCGAGCTCGATACCGAGGACGTGCTGCGGAGCCTCAATCGCGCGCTCGAGGAGCGCAGCAGCAGCGCGGAGCTGCAGAGGCTCTCGGCGCTGCTCGCAACGGCCAACGCCGAGGCGTCATCGCGGGCCGAGGAGGTGGAGCGCCTCAAGGCGCAGGTCGACGCCCGCAATGCCACGATCCGGGATCAGGAGTCGCGCCTGCAGGAGCTCGAGCAGGATCTCGAGCGGGCCGAACGAAGGCTCGTCCAGGTCGACCGGGCACAGCGGGTGGTGCAGTCGAAGCTCGAGCAGATCCTGAGGGACATCGATCGGATGACCGAGGAGGCCCTCGCAGCCTACCGACCCGGCCTCACCTTCGACGAGATCCGCAGCCTGATCGGCGAGCCGAGAGCCACGAAGTGGTGCGGCATCTCGATCAACCGCAGGGCGCGGAACTACGGAGACGTGTGGCTCGTCTTCGACGGGTCTACCGACATCCTCCAGTGCCTCGCCCGTCCCGGTACCCACGGCAGTCCCTGCCGCCGCTGCGAGCAGCCATGACGCCGCGGCGAGCTCCGAAGCCGTTCCGCCCGAAGACGGACGCGGGAGCTCGGGCTGCGCGGGCGCTCGGGCTGCTTGGGCGGGATGGAGGCGGCGCCCGGATTCGAACCGGGGATCAGGGCTTTGCAGGCCCGTGCCTTACCACTTGGCTACGCCGCCGGCGGCCACCAGCCGAGCGAGCGGATGGGTTAACGCGCCCGCGGCGCCGCGTCAATCGCGACCTCGCCGGGGCGCGAGGGTGCTGGTACCGTGGCCCGCGTGAAGTGGCTGCTGCTCTTCGCCGGCGGCGGGATCGGTGCCGTGCTGCGTTTCGCGCTCGCGCTGTGGGTGGACGAGCGGACCGATCCGCCCTTTCCGTGGGGCACCTTCGCGGTGAACGGGGCGGGCTGCTTCGCCATCGGACTGATCGCGACCCTGGCGGACGAGCGGGAGCTGCTCTCGGGGCCGACCCGGCTGTTCCTGGTGGCGGGCGTGCTGGGCGGCTTCACCACCTTCTCGACCTTCGGGATCGAGACGTGGCGCCTGGCGGTGGACGGCCACCCGCTGCAGGCGGGCCTGAACGCACTGGGAAGCGTGGTGGTGGGCGTCGCAGCCGTCGTGGCCGGCGTCCTCCTGGGACGCAACGTCGCCTGAGCTCAGAGCTCCGGGAGGCGCAGCGCGCCGCCCGCGATGCGCAGCTCCGGGCCGTCCGCGCCCTCCTCCACTGCGGCGAGCAGCTCGGCCTGGGCCGCCTGCCGGAATCGCGCCGCGACGCCCCCCGGAACCAGGTCGCGCTTCACCGCGCAGAGCAGCGCGCCATCGCGCGCCGAGGCTCGCAGCGAGGAGACGTCGAGCGGCTCCGCGCTGCCGTCCGACAGGCGGATCCGGCCGGTCTCCCCGTCGAACTCGCGCACGAAGAAGCCCGCCTCCTCCACCTCGACCACACCGCGAAATCGGCCCAGCTGGACCACGTAGACCCCCTGTTCAGGCAGGTAGCGCACGGAGCGGTCGAAGGCGGCGCGCAGGCGGGGATGGAGCAGCGGGACGCCCTCGTGCGTCCAGCGGCCGTCGTGGTGGAGCACCAGGCCGAAGGGGCGAAGCGGCGGCGGTCCGCCCGGCGCCCCGCCCGCGACAGGCGCGACAGGCGCGACAGGCGCCTCACCCGCGACAGACGTGATTCGCGCACCGGCCACGGCGTTCAGGCTTCGGGGAGCGGCAGGGGCTCCGGCGTGCCGTCGGGACCGAGCCGGAACGCGCCGACCAGGTCGTAGCGGTTCCAGAGCACCAGTCGCTCCGGCTCGCCGCCCTCTCCCAGGTACACCCACTTCTCGTTCCACTTCACGCCGAACTCCTCGTGCGTGCGCGGATCGTTGACGCTGCCCAGCTGGTCCGCCGGCGCTCCCAGGAGCTTCCAGACGCGACCGCGATCCAGGCTCACCGATCGCACTCCCCGCCGATCATGTTGACGAAGTCGAAGGTCGGGATCAGGTCGGCGAGGAGCGCTCCCTTGAGCATTTTGGAGAGCGGCCCCATGTTGATGAAGCTCGGAGGCCGACAGCGCACCTTGACCGGCACCGCCGAGCCGTCGGAGACGAGGTAGAAGCCCAGCTCGCCGTTCGCGGACTCGACGGCGGCGTAGGCTTCGCCCGCCGGGACGCGCGGCCCCTCCGTCACCGACTTGAACTGCTGGATCAGCTCTTCCATGCGGTTGAAGACGCGCCCCTTCGCAGGCCAGCGGACCCGCGGATCGAGCACGTTGACCGGCCCGGGGCCCCTCTTCTCGAGGTGATCGACGCACTGCTCGATGATCCTCAGGCTCTGGTGCATCTCCTCGACGCAGACCAGGTACCGGTCGTAGTTGTCCCCCACCTCGCCGACCGGCACGTCGAAGTCGAGCTCATCGTAGATCAGGTAGGGCTCCGCCTTGCGCAGATCCAGGGGCACGCCCGTCGAGCGCAGGATCGGCCCCGTGACCGCGTAGCGGATGCAGTCCTCGCGCGAGATCACGCCCGTGCCCACCAGCCGGTCGACGAAGATCCGATTGCTCGTCACGACGTCGTCGAAGTCCTTCAGCAGGCCGCGCGTCTTGGCCAGGTACTCGCGGCAGGCCGCCGGGAAATCCGTGGGCATGTCGTGCTTCACACCGCCGATGCGGATGTAGTTCGACGTGACGCGCGCCCCGCACAGGATCTCGAGCAGATCCCAGGTGAGCTCTCGCGCCTCGATCCCGTACAGGAAGGGCGTCATGGCCGCGAGCTCGAGACAGGCCGCCCCGCAGCGGGTCAGGTGGTCGGCGGTGCGGGACAGCTCCGCGGACAGCACGCGGAGCCACTGGCAGCGCTCGGGCGTCTCGATCTCGAGCAGCTTCTCCACCGCGAGGCAGTAGCCCACGTTCGCGAGAACGGCGGAGTTGTAGTTCAGGCGATCCGTGTAGGGGATCGCCTGGTACCAGGTGCCGCTCTCGCACTCCTTCTCGAAGCCCCGGTGCAGGTAGCCCACCTGGACGTCCATGTTGACGATGTTCTCGCCGTCGAGCTGCACCATGAACTTGACCGTTCCGTGGGTCGCCGGGTGCGACGGGCCCATGTTCAGGAACTGGTGCTCGGTGTGGAGGTCCCGCTCGAAGTCCTCCTCGAGCTCGGCGTCGGGCGTGGGAAAGTGGACGGAGTCCACGGTCAGTTCCTCGGACCGACGAGGGGCTGGCGGCGCTCCTTCGGGTAGTCCTTCCGCAACGGGTGGCCCTCGAACTCCTCGTAGAGCAGGATGCGGCGCAGGTCCGGATGATTCGCGAAGCGGATCCCGTAGAGGTCCCAGACCTCGCGCTCCATCCAGTCGGCGGACTGGTAGAGCTCGAGCACGCTGTCGACCTGCGCGTCCCGCTCGGGCACCCGGACCTTGATGCGAACGCGATGGTTCACCGTCACCGAATACAGGTGGTAGACCACCTCGAAGCGCGGATCTCGCGGCAGATAGTCGACCGCCGTGAGGTCCGTCAGCATGTCGAAGTCGAGCTGCGGATCGTCCCGGAGGAAGCGGAGTACGTCGACGATCCGTTCGCGCGCCACCACCGCCGTGGCGTCGCCGAGCCGGGCGTGGGTCTCGAGAACGGCCTCGGGCAGTGCGTCGAGCAGTCGTCGCAGTGCGGGCGAGCCGTGATCCTCCATCAGCCCTCCCGCTCGACGGCGGCGTCGGTCCGGTCGTACTCGCCTCGCAGGAAATCCAGACGCCGTTTGAGCAGGGACTCCGGCACCAGCAGGCGCTCCTTGTCGAAGACGAGCGCGCTGCGGTCGTACTCGCAGAGCTCGACCTGATCGCTCATCACGATCGCCTCTTCGGGACACGCCTCCTCGCACAGGCCGCAGAACATGCAGCGCGAGACGTCGATCTCGAAGGCCTCGGGGTAGCGCTCGATGCGCGCACCCTCGAGCTCGCCGGGCACGATGGTGATGCAGTCCGTGGGGCACGCGAACTCGCACAGGCCGCAGGCTACGCAGCGGGGCTGCCCGTTGTCGAGCTGGACCAGCACCGGCATGCCGCGGAACGACGCGGGGTATTCGAGGCGCTCCTCCGGGTACTGCACCACGAAGTCGGTGCGGTTCCGACCGGTCACGAAGCCGCGGAGATTGCGAAAGAAGTGGCGGCTCGTGACCGCGAGCCCCTTCACGATCATGGGCACGTAGAGCCGCTCGATCCAGCCGGTCTTCTCGCGGCGATCGACCTTGATGACCTTGCCCGGCATGAAACGGATGATAGGGGCGGAGGTTCGAAGCGCCAGCGGCGAGCTCGGCTTCGAGCGCACCCGCCGGGTCCGGGCGAGCCGCACTGAACGCGGCGCGGCAGGGTCCGGCTTCAGGCCAGGGGCTTCTCGACCACGTGGCGCTTCAGCTCCCCGATCTCCTTGTGCCGGCCCTCCGCGGGAACGCGCTCCGCCTGGACGCGGGCCTGGAGCTTGAGGAGGCCGTCGAGCACCGCCTCCGGGCGGGGGGGGCAGCCCGGAATGTAGATGTCCACCGGGATGATGGTGTCGATGCCCTGGACGGTCGCGTAGTTGTTGTAGGGCCCGCCCGAACACGTGCAAGCCCCGAAGGACACCACCCACTTGGGCTCCGCCATCTGGTCGTAGACCTTCTTCAGGATGGGGGCCTGGCGGTGGGTGATGGTGCCGACCACCATCAGCAGGTCGGACTGGCGCGGCGAGAAGCGGGGCAGCGCGCAGCCGAAGCGGTCCAGGTCGTAGCGGGGTCCGGCGACGGACATGAACTCCATGCCGCAGCAGGCCGTCACAAAGGGATACAGGAACATGGAATACTTCCGACCCCAGTTGAACACCGTGTCGACCCGGGTGGTCATGAACGAGTCGCCACCCTGCCGCAGGAACTCCACGGCGCGTGCCGAATTGCGCGCGTCGAGCTCCTCGCGATTCGTGGCATCTCGGATGATCTTCGCCATCGGTCGCTCTCCCCGGTCTTGCCGCCCGGCAGACTATAGCGGCTCTGTTATGCTGCTCCCGGAGCGCCAATGGAGCCGGCTGCAACGGTCGTGAGCGGGGGGAGCACGTCGGACGAGGTCCGGAGGGGCCCGTCCCAGGCCTCGCCGGGCCCGGCCCCCTCGCCGATGCGGGTCCTGCTCGCCTGGTCGGTGCACGCCCTGACGGCCAGCGGAGCGGTGCTCGGAACCGTCGCGCTCCTCGACATCGCCGCCGGCCGGCTCGCGCGCGCGGCGGCGCTCATGCTCGTCGCCATGTTCATCGATTCCGTGGACGGTTCGCTGGCGCGGGCCGTGGGAGTGGCCCGGGTGGTGCCCCGGATCGATGGCCGGCGCCTCGACGACATCGTGGACTACTTCAACTACGCGGTGGTCCCGGCGGCCTTCCTGCTGGGCCTCGGCGCCCTCGAGCACTGGGCCTGGGCGGCGCTCCCGGTCCTCGCCAGCGCCTACGGCTTCGCCCAGCGCGAGGCCAAGACCTCGGACGACTTCTTTCTCGGCTGGCCGTCCTACTGGAACGTGGTCGTGATCTACCTGTGGCTGCTCGACGTGGGCGCCGTCGCCAGCGCCGCCGTGATCCTGCTCTTCTCGCTCCTCGTCTTCGTGCCCCTGCGTTACGTGTACCCGAGCCGCGTCCGGGTGCTCTGGCTTCCCACCAACCTGGGTGCCTTCGCCTGGATGCTCGCCATCGGCGTGGCGGTCCTGGCCCGGGAGCCAGCGCAGCGCTGGCACGTCGCGGAGCTCTCGCTCGCCTTCCCGATCTACTACGTGGGCCTCTCCGCCTGGCTCGGGCGATGGCCGAAGCTGGGCGAGTGACGGACGTGGGCGATCGTCCCGTCGGGGTGTTGCTGATCCAGCTCGGCACGCCGGATGCGCCGCGCAGCCGGGAGGTGCGGCGCTACCTGCGCGAGTTCCTGAACGATCCCCGCGTGATCGACCTCCCCGCTCCGGCCCGCTGGCTGCTGGTGAACGGCATCATCCTGCCGACCCGGCCCCGCAAATCGGCCGAGGCCTACGCGAAGATCTGGAGCTCCGAAGGCTCGCCGCTGCGGGTCCACGCCGAGGCGCTACGAGACCGGCTCGGGGAGGAGCTGGGCAGCGGCTACGCGGTCGAGCTGGGCATGCGCTACGGACGGACCGCGATCCGCGACGCGCTCGAGCGCCTGGTGGGCCGGGGAGCCGCCCCGATCCTGGCCCTGCCGCTGTTCCCGCAGTACGCGACCTCCACGACGGGATCGGCGCTGGCCGCCCTCTTCGACGCGGTGGGAGCGCTACGGGATCCGCCGGCCGTGCGCGCGCTGGGTCCCTTCTACGACGATCCGGGCTTCCTCGAGGCCCATGCGAGCATCGCGGCGCCGGGACTGGACGCGTTCCGGCCCGACTACGTGCTGTTCAGCTATCACGGCCTTCCGGAGCGCCAGATCCGACGCGGCGACCGCAGCGGCCGCCACTGTCTCGCGCGCGAGGACTGCTGTGCGACCATCGGCCCGGCCAACCGCGACTGCTACCGCGCCCAGTGCTTCGCCACCACGCGCGCGTTGGCGGACCGGCTCGGCCTCGAGACGGCGCGACACGGAACGGCCTTCCAGTCGAGACTCGGCCGTGCCCGCTGGATCCGGCCCTATACGGAGGATCGCCTGGCACAGCTCGCTGAGTCCGGCGTGAAACGCCTGGCGGTGCTGTCTCCCGCCTTCGTAGCCGACTGCCTCGAGACCCTGGAGGAGCTCGGCATGCGCGCCGCCGAGCAGTGGCAGGAGCTCTCCGGGGGAGAGCTGCGGCTGATCCCGAGCCTCAACGCGCACCCCCTGTGGGTGCGTGCGGTGGCCGGCATGATCCGCCGCGCGGAGGAGCAGGCCTGAAGCCCGAGGGGCGGGGACGCGCTCGGGGCCGCTAGTCCGAGACCTGGCCGAAGCCCAGCTCGCGCAGGGCGCCGCGGATCCGCTCGGCCGCCGCGTCGAGGTCTGCGGGCTTCGGGTCCGGGTCCGCCCGGGAGAAATCGAGGTCCGCGATGGCGTCGAGCGGGATCAGGTGGATGTGCACGTGGGGCACCTCGATCCCCACGATGGCGCTCCCCACGCGGCGGGGCCGGAAGGCCCTGTGGATCGCCTGGCCCACGGAATGGCTGACGTCCATCAGGTGCCGGGCGAGATCCGCCTCCAGGTCGATCCAGTGGTCCACCTCGGCGCGCGGAACGACCAGCGTATGGCCGGGCTTCACGGGGTTGATGGTGAGGAAGGCCACGGCCCGGTCGTCCTTCCAGACGAAGCGGCCGGGCAGCTGTCCCTCGATGATCCGGGTGAAGATGGATGCCATCGCGTCGATCTCCCGCCTCGGGCCTCCCGCCCGGCGCACCGATTGAACTCGCTCGCCCCTCTCCCGTCAACACGGCCGGCCCACCGGCGAGGCGTCGACACGTCCACTCGACCCGAAACGGCCAGCTCCTCGTACTTGGGCATCCGGTCGCGGATCTTCTCCATGTAGCGGCGGGTCTCCCGGTAGGGGAGCTTGCGGCGCAGCGTGTCGAAGACCTCTTCCCCGTCCATGCCGTTGATCTCGGCCCGGGCCGCCGCCCGCCATTTCGAGCGGCTCCCGAAGCCCGCCCGCGTGTACCGGCCGGCGAAGGTCCGGAAGACGTTGCCCGGACCCGTGTTGTAGGCCGCCACCGAACACCAGAGCCGCGCGCGGTCGTTCTGGATGCCGCGCATGTAGTGGTAGTAGACCTTGTGGAGATAGGCGGCACCCAGCTCGACGTTGTTGGCCGGATCGTACAGGTAGCGGTCCGAGAGCAGCCGGTCCTCGCCGTAGAGGAACTCGTAGGCGTCGCGGCCCGCCGAGGCGGGAACGATCTGCATCAGTCCGAAGGCCGGAATCGGCGAGCGAGCCAGCGGATTGTAGGAGCTCTCGGTCTCGATCACAGCGAACACCAGCGGTGCCGGGATCTCGTGGCGCGCGGACTCGCCCCGCACGAGCTCGGCGTAGCGCCGGGCGCGCTGCCGCATGTGGTCTTCCGCCAGCCCGAAGCGGGCGCTGACCAGAACGCGCCGGATCCCGTCCTGTCCGGTCAGGCTGCGCTGCGGGAGCGCGTTCCGGGCCTGCTCCGCGGCGAACGCTGCGGCTTCTGCGGCGCCGACGACGCGACCGGAGGCATCGACCACCTGCCCCGCCAGGAGCGGCTCGCCGTCCCCCGGCCCGGGTCCGGCCTCCGGCGCCTCGGCGATCTCCAGCATCGACCGATCGTCCGGCGGACCGGTGACGGCCCACTCCACCGCCTGCTGCAGCCGGGCGCGCACCAGCGCGGGATCCGCAGCCTCCTCGGCGCTCAGCAGAACGCCCACCTCGGCCTCGCCGCGCTCCAGGTCCACCACACGACGTTGTGTCCCCTGCGCCCGGTACTCGACCACCGTCCGGAGCCCCGGCACCTGCGCCTCGCGCGCGCCCCAGAGCCGGGCGGCGTGGACGCGGTACGCCTCGAAGGCCGCCCGGATGTCCCGGCGCTGGGCCCGCTGAGCCGCCTCGATGTCGCGTTCCCGTGCCTGCCGGGCGTCCGCGACGCCACGGCGCATGGCCTCGCGCGCGTCCTCGATCTGTTCGCGCATCTCGCGCCGGGCCGCGTCCCGCTGGTCGCGCATCTCCTCGGCGAGACGTGCGGGGTCCTGCCCCGCGGCCGGCGCGCCGAGCAGCAGCACGGCGGCGGTCACGAGGGCGCGTCGCCCCCGCATTGCCTCGCGACCGGGCCCGCCTGCCCGCTCGTTCAACGCCTCCCCTCCCCGGCCGGAGGATAACGCCGCGGCGCACGGCGAGCCGCACCCGGGTCCGGAGCCGGGGGTCGCGGCGTGTCAGCGACCCAGCAGCTCGCTCGCCGCGCGCACGCCGGACGCGAGGCTGTCCGCGACGCTCACGCCGTCGAGATAGGCTCCCGCCAGGGCCAGTCCCGGCGCACCGCCGAGACGCTCCCGGACCTCGCGCATGCGGCGCGGGTGCTCGCGATCCGGCTGGGGTACGGCCCGGTGCCAGCGCGCGATGGCGAGCACCTGGGGCTCCCCGCGCAGCCCGAGGGTGCGCTCGAGGTCGGCGAGCAGACGTTTGACGATCACGTCGTCGGGCACGTGCACGGCCTCGGGCCAACGCACGCCGCCCAGCATGCAGTGGAGCAGCTCGCGTCCATCCGGCGCGCGCCCCGGGAACAGACGGCTCATGAACAGGCAGCCCAACAGACCCAGCTCCTCCTCGCGCGGAACCAGGAATCCGAACCCCTCGATCCGCTCTCTCACGTCCGAGGGATCCACGCCGACGGGCACCGCGACGATCGGGGCGTACTCGATCCGCTCGAGCACGTCGGCCGCTTCGCCGTCGACGCCGCGCAGCACCGCCGCCGCGTCCAGCGAGGGCGCGGCCACCACCACGGATCGGGCGAGGAGGCTCGAATCGCCGCTGGCGCTGGTCACGTCCACGCGCCAGCCCACGCCGTGGGGCGCGACGCGCGTCACGCGCGTGCCGAGCGCCGGGGGCTCGGAGAGCAGATCGGCGAGCCGGCGCGCGAACGGTCCGAAGCCCTGCTGCGTCGAGTGGCTGCCGCGCAGCCCGCGTCCCCCGGGCGGCCGCATCCCGCCGCGCAGCGCCCCCGTGACGATCGACCCGTAGCGCTCCTCGAGGGACACCAGCTGGCCGAAGACCGCCGCAGCGCCCAGTCGCTCCTCGTCGCCCGCGTAGACGCCGGTGAGGAACGGACCCACCAGCCCGCTCACCAGCTCCGCCCCGAGGCGGCGGCTCATGAACTCCGCCACCGATTCCCCGGCGGGCTGCCCGCGGCGTACGAAGGGCTCGGCGAGCAGCCGCAGCTTGCCGCGCGCGCTCAGGAGCGGCGTGCGGGCCAGGGCCAGGGGGGACATGGGTACCGGCTGGAGGCACCCGTCGCGGTAGATCAGGCGGAGCCGACTCGCGGGCGCGGCGCGCAGCATGGCGTCCTCGAGCCCCCGGGCCTTCAAGAACGAGAGCATCGGGCCCTTCACCAGCGTGGTCTGGGGCCCCCGCTCGATCACGTAGCCGGAGACGTGATCGGTGCGCATGACGCCGCCGGGACGATCCGAGGGGTCGATGACCAGCACCTCTCGGCCGGCTTCCTGCAGCGTCAAGGCAGCCGCGAGTCCGGCGATTCCCGCTCCGATGACGATGGAATCCACCTGAGGTGTGCCCGTTGCGTCCATCAGACCGTCTTGCTGAACATGCGCCGGCCCGAGCGCTGCTGATCGGCCAGATAGGCGTCGAAGGTCATCGCCACGCTGCGCACCAGGAGGCGACCCGCCGGGAGCACCTCGAGGCTGCCATCGTCGGCGCGGCTCACGAGTCCGTCCGCCACAGCCGCATCGAGGGCAGACAGCTCGTTCGCGTACGCCGTGGCGAAGGGACGCCCGAAGCGCTGTTCGAATTCGTCGGCGTGAAGCTCACCCAGGCACATGATGCGGCTGATGATCCAGCGTCGCTCCCGGTCGTCCGCCGTGAGCACGTGTCCCCGAAGCGTGGCGACACCGCGCTCCGTCACGGCCTTCTCCCAGCCCGGCAGGTCGCGATGCGACTGGGCGTAGCTGCGCCGCAGCTCGCTGATCGCGCTGGGCCCGAAGCCGATCAGGTCGACGCCCGCCTGGGTCGTGTATCCCATGAAGTTGCGGCGGAGGCTGCGATCGGCGGCGGCCCGGGAGAGCTCGTCGTCGGGCCGCGCGAAGTGGTCGAGACCGATGAAGCGGTAGCCCTGGTCGAGGAAGCGGCGGATCGCGGAGAGCATGATCTCGAGCTTGGTGGAGGCGTCGGGCAGGTCGATGCGTTCGAAGCCGCGCTGCTGCTTCGCCACCCAGGTGACGTGGGCGTAGGAATACAGCGCGATGCGGTCCGGCCCGATGGCGAACAGC
>JAAUYK010224342.1_pt1 | contig 14441 bp, 10 predicted proteins | sample 7278021 | NCBI WGS metagenome assembly JAAUYK01 (sample SAMN14350223, study PRJNA611818) | marine sediment metagenome | isolation source: surface marine sediment (1.8m) | place: French Polynesia: Moorea | collected 2018-08
GTCCCGCTGCTCTTCCTCTGCGACACGCCGGGCATCATGGTGGGGCCGGGGGTGGAGAAGACCGCGCTGGTGCGCCACGCGGCGCGACTCTTCGTGACCGGCGCGAGCCTGTCCGTTCCGTGCTTCACCATCGTCCTGCGCAAGGGCTACGGCCTCGGCGCCCAGGCGATGGCGGGAGGCAGCTTCCACGCGCCGATGTTCACCGTGGCCTGGCCCACCGGCGAATTCGGCGGGATGGGGCTCGAGGGCGCGGTCAAGCTGGGCTTCCGCAAGGAGCTCGACGCCATCTCGGACCCGGACGAGCGCAACGCCGCCTACCAGCAGATGGTCGAGCGCATGTACGAGCACGGGAAGGCCGTCAACATGGCCTCCCACTTCGAGATCGACGACGTGATCGACCCCATGGAGTCGCGACGCTGGATCCTGAATGCCCTGCGCTCCGCGCCCGCGCCGCCGCTCCGCGACGCCAAGAAGCGCCCCTGCATCGACACCTGGTGAGCGTTGACACGCCGGCTGGCCGGGTCAGAATCGCGGCCCTGGAGAGAGCATGAAGCGGGCGGATACCCGGCGCATCGAGGTGATGGACACGACGCTGCGCGACGGCGAGCAGACGCCGGACGTGGCCTACACGCCTGCGGAGAAGCTCCAGCTCGCGCGGATCCTGCTCCAGGACGTGGGCGTGGACCGCATCGAGATCGCGTCCACGCGGGTCTCGAAGGGCGAGCGCGAGGCGGCGCGGCTCGTGACCGACTGGGCGCGTCGCAAGCGGATGCTGCCCCGCGTCGAGATCCTCGGCTACTGCGACGGACGCGCCTCGGTCGAATGGATCGTCGGGACCGGCGGACGGGTGATGAACCTGCTGGTCAAGGGCTCCGAGCGCCACTGCCGCGGCCAGCTCGGCATGACCCCGGAGGAGCACCGCGACGCGGTCCGCCAGACCGCGCGCGTGGCCCAGCGCCGGCGCGTGCGCCTCAACCCCTACCTGGAGGACTGGTCGAACGGCGTCCGCGAGTCCTTCGACTACGTGTTCGCCATGGTGCAGCTGCTGCGCGAGCTCTCGGTCCGAAGGATCTACCTCCCCGACACCCTGGGCGTCCTCGATCAGGAGGGCGTGAGCCGCTACGTGGGCCTGATGACCTCCACCTGGCCGGAACTCGCCTTCGAGTTCCACGGCCACAACGACTACGGGCTGGCCACGGCCAACTGCCTGGCGGCGGTGCGCGCCGGCGCGAGCGGCGTTCACACCAGCGTCAACGGCATGGGAGAGCGGAGCGGCAACACGAGACTGGCCGAGATCGTGACGGCGCTCCACGATCACACGGACATGCGTACGGGAGTGGACGAGTCCCGACTCGCGGCGGTCTCGAAGCTGGTGGAGATGTTCAGCGGCAAGGACATCGCCACCAACGCCCCGATCGTCGGTCGCGACGTCTTCACCCAGACCGCGGGCATCCACGCCGACGGGGACGCCAAGGGCGACCTCTACGCCAGCCGTCTGGCGCCGGCGCGCTTCGGCCAGCGGCGTCGCTACGCGCTGGGAAAGCTCTCGGGCAAGGCCTCGCTCGACCACAACCTGAAGACGCTCGGCATCGAGCTGGCGCCGGACGAGCGCGAGCTGGTGCTCCAGCGCATCATCGAGCTCGGAGACAAGAAGCACACGGTGGGCGCCGAGGACCTGCCCTACATCATCGCCGACGTGCTCAAGACCCCGGACGAGCACCGCGTGAGGGTGCAGTCCTACAAGGTGACGGTGGCGACCGGGGAGCCTCCGCGCGCGGAGGTCGCGCTGGCCTTCCGGCGCCGCTCGGCGCGGGCGAATTCCAGCGGAGACGTCGGCTACGACGCGTTCATGAACGCGCTGCGCAAGGCGGCCAAGAAGCTCCAGCTCGAGGTGCCGCGCCTGGCCGACTACCGGGTGCGGATTCCGCCCGGGGGGCGGACCGCGGCCCTGGTCGAGACCGTCATCACGTGGAAGCCGGACCTCCAGTCGGAGGAGACCTTCTCGACCCTGGGCGTGGACCCGGACCAGCTCGCGGCGGCCGTCATCGCGACCGAGAAGATGCTGAACATGGTCGCGTCGCGGAGCCCGGAGCCGCGGCGGCGGCCCGCGGCGAAGGCGCGGGCGCGGAGCCGCTGAGGGGCGCCAACGGCCGGGCCCCACTGCGGTATCCTCCGCGGCCGTCATGGGACGTCTCGCACAGCTCCTGCCGCTGGCCCTGGCCCTCGCCTGCGCCTCGCCGCCGGAGCTGAATCCGCGCTACCGCCCCACCGAGAACGTCCTCGAGGTGATCGCGGTGCTGCGCAGGCACATCCCGGACGACACCTATCGCTTCGAGCCGGCCCGGGACTTCACCGGGCGCAACGTGTATCGGAGCAGCCTCCTGCGGCTGGAGAACATCGAGCGGGCCTACACCGAGGCCCTCCGCGCCGGTCACATGGATGGTGCGCTGGCCTTCGCCAAGGCGCGCTCGCTGGAGCGGGTCCGCGCCTACGACCTGGCCGCGGAGCAGTACCGGATGGCCGCGGAGCTGGAGCCGGAGCTGAAGCAGGAAGCCCTTCGCAGCGCGGACGTGTGTCTCGGCATCGCGCGGGCCGCGGAGCACTCCCTCGACGTGAACCAGCTCGAGGGGAGCGATCTGGTCGAGCGCATCCAGAATGCGCGGCCCGAGGACGTGCTGGAGGGCTTCGAGAAGCGGGTGGCGCGCCTGGAGGAGCTGCTCCTCGTCACGCAGGACACGCACCACCAGGCCATCGTGCGCGAGGAGGTCGAGCGGGCCGACGTGGAGCGGGCCCGCTACTTCGTCTCCTTGCGCAAGCTGCTGGAGGACGGCGACGTCCGCGCGGTCGCGGAGCTCCAGCGCGTCGCCTCCCTTCATCGGGACAGCAAGCTCGCGAGCCGCCATCTGTTGTCGCTGGCCGATCTGTACTCGGAGCTCTCCGAGGAGTACGTGGACGTGAACCCGCCCGAGGGGGTGCACTTCGATCCGGTGCGCTTCCAGGACCTGGTCGACGCGGGCGTCCGCGTGTACGAGATGGTGGCGAGCCGCGATGGGACGCCGGAGAAGATCGAGGCATCGCGCCGGCTCGAGGCCTTCCTGGCCTTCTCGCTGCGGGTGGACCGGGACCGGTTCACGCCATGAATCGCGCCGAGAGGCCGGCCCTCGGGGTGGTCCTGATCCGGGCCGTCCTGATTCTTCTCGTCTCGCTCGCGGCGGGGTGTCGCACGCCGGGCGCGCTGCCCAACAGCGCGCTGCTCCTCCGGGACGACCACCGCTCGCCCTGGGTGCCGGACGAGGTCGACCACGCGGCGGCGGACCTGGCCGTCGCGGCGCTGGGAGCGGACCCGGCCTCCGCGGCCCGGGCCCTCACCCGCATCGAGTCGGTGGACACGCTGCGCCGTGCGAGGGGAAGGCCGGAGTCCGGGCTCGTGCCGCTGGCCACCGATCTATACCACAGCGCGGCGATGCAGGGGCGCGACTACCGCAAGGCGACGATCCACCTGCTGGAGCGCAGCGATCTCCCGGCGGATCTGCGCTCGCGCCTCGAGCAGGAGATCGCGGACGACCCCCTGGCCTTGGCGAACGCGCGCATCTGGGACGCGCGCGTCACCGCCATCGCCAAGGCGTTCAACAGCCTGGCCGAGCCGCTCGGGCGCTCGGTCATGACCTTCACCATGGCCCCCTACCGGATCGCGAAGTCCCTGGCGATGTACGCGCTCGAGCTCTACAGCCAGGAGCCGCTGCCCCTGCAGAGGCGCCAGGCGCTGGTCCACTGGAAGCGATTCCTCGCCCGCTATCCGGAGGCGCCGGAGAGCCCGGAGGTGGGCGAGAAGGTGGCGGAGGCGGAGTACGACTGGCGCCGCACCCGCTACGGCAGGGAGATGCGCGCCGCGCGTAGCGCGATGGACGACACGCCGGAGCTCGCCGCGCGGCACGGCGTGCGCGCGCTGCGCGTGCTCCCGGACTCCGCCGAGGCCGAGTCGCTGGTCCGTCGGGCCCGCGACGAGGTCCGGATCTCCCGGGCCGAGCGCCGCTGGAGCCTGGACGCTCCGCGCGAGCCGAGCGACCAGGCGATCCCGGCGGGCTCGAGGATCCTGGCGCTGGCCATGCTGAAGCCCGGCGCCGACCTCGCCACCGCGTCGCGCACCATCGATCCCGAAGGTCCGCTCGGCGACGAGGCGCGCTTCGCGCTGGCCATCGCGCGGGGCGAGGCGGGCCGGGAGATGGAGATGCTCGAGATGCTCCGGGAGCTGGCGGACGAGGACTCCCGGGATTCGAACATGGCGCGGCATGCCGACACCGAGTTGGCCGACGCCTACCGGAACGCCTACGGCCTGTTCGAGCGCGCGCGCCGCCGGGACCGCTTCGAGACCGCACTGTGGGTGGTGTTCGGGCCCTGGATTCGAAGCCGACCGTCGATCTCCTCGCTCCCGAAGCTGGTGCGCTGGGCCTTCAAGGTGACCGCGCTGCCCCAGAACGTGATCATGGCGCCCCTGCGGCTCATCAATCTGCCCTGGACGCCGGACCTGCCCACGGCGAAACCGGTGGCGGTCCAGGCGCGGCGCTATCTCGCGCAACGGCCCGGCGGCGAGCGCTCCGAGGAGGTGCGCGACTGGTTGGAGGGGTTCGAGGAGAAACGCGGCAACTGGATCGCCGCCCTGCGGGTCGCGGAGGAACGCGCGGATGCCGACCCCGCCCGGATCGAGCAGCTGCGCGAGAAGGCGGCGCTACAGGCCTACGATGCGGCGGCCCGCGAGGATCGCCGCGACTTCCGCCACGCGATGCTGCTCAACGTGGCGACCAAGTTCACGGAGACCGAGGCGGGACAGGCGGCGGGATCGCTACTGCGCAAGGAGGTCGAGGCAGCCACGCCGCACCACATCCGCATCACCCGCGGCTTCCTCGAAGAGAACCCGGACGTCGCCGGCCCCGAGGGCCTGCGGATCGACCCGCTGCTGCTCGACGGCGACGCGAGCAACGGAGAGATCCACCCGGACGGCGTGGCGCTGGTGGGCGGCCGAGACCTCGAGTTCAGCCTGGTGAACCAGAGCGGCGACGAGGACGACCCTCCCGAGAAGCACTACGAGACCCTTTCCGAGCAGCGTTTCGCCCGACTGGTCTCGCTCGTCGAGGAGACGAGCTTCCACAACTCGCTGGTCGACAAGGACGACGCGGTGATCGCCGACTCACAGCGCGACGTGGTGTTCGAACGCGCGCGCCTCGGACTCGCCGACGACGTCGATCACCGACCCGCCGCGGCCGCGGACTTCAGCTACGAGGGCATGCGCGAGCGCTACGGCATGGTGCGCAGCCGCAAGCCGCTGCTGCCCTTCGACCTGGTGGTGAAGGGCTCGCTCTCCGACCTGAGCCTCGGCGCCTTCCCGCGCATGCGAAAGCCCGAACACACCCCGGACGCGTTCCTGTACAAGTGAGCGCGCGCTTCGGATCAGCGCCCGCCGCCGCTCCCGTAGGCCTCGTCGAGAAGCTGCACCGGGTGCAGCACCCGGGCGCGGAGCCCGAGGCGCCGGGCGCCGCTGCGAAGCTGCATCATGCAGCCCGGATTGCCGGTCGCGATCAGGTCGGGGTCGGCGTCCTGCAGGGCGCGCAGCTTGCGGTCGAGCACCGCCTCGGACATCTCCGGGTGCGTCAGGTTGTAGATGCCCGCGGCGCCACAGCAGCTCCCCGGATCGTCGTGCGCCACCAGCTTGAGCCCGGGAATCCGGGCCAGCAGGTTGCGGGGCGCCTCGGAGACCCGCTGCCCGTGGAGCAGGTGGCAGGGATCGTCGTAGCAGAGGCGCGCTTCGATGCGCCGCTCCGGCGGTCGCAGACCCTCGGCGTCGAGCAGCTCCGAGACGTCGCGCACGCGGCTCGCGAAGGGGTCGCCCTCGCCGGGAAGCAGCAGGCCGGCCTCGCGCATCGCGGCGCCGCAGCCCGCCGAGTTCGACACCACCGCGTCGACCTCGGCGGCGCCGAAGGCCTGGAGGTTCCAGCGCGCGAGCCGTTGCGCGGTCTCCTCGTCGCCGGCGTGGACGTGGAGCGCGCCGCAGCAGCCCTGGTCGCGCGGCACCACCACGTCGAAGCCGTTGTGGGCGAGGACCCGAACGGTGGCGGCGTTCACGTCGGCGTAGAGCTCGCGCATCACGCAGCCCGCCAGCAGCCCCACCCGACCGCGACGCGGCGGGCGTGCGCGCGTCAGCTCCGGCAGGGGTCGGCGCGCGCGGGGCGAGGGGACCTCGGGCAGCAGCGCGTAGGCGCGCTGCAGCCGCTCCGGCAGGAGACGGGCCAGGCGATCCAGACCGAGGCGCTGAACCCCCCACAGCAGATCGAAGAGCCGGGCCAGCCGGGCCGGGTGGGCGAGGAGATCGCGCAACGCACGCCGCTCGAGCCAGCGCGCGGGACCGCGCCGCAGGCCCTCGCGCTCGACCTCGCGCCGCGTGAGCTCGACCATGCGCCCGTACTGGACGCCGGATGGACACGCGGTCTCACAGGCCCGGCAGTCGAGGCACTGGTAGGCCTGCTCGGCCGTGGCTCCGGCCAGCGGGATCCGCCCTTCCGCCACCGCGCGCATCAGGTAGATGCGGCCCCGCGGCGAGGACAGCTCGGACCCGGTCTCGCGGTAGGTGGGGCAGGAGGGCAGGCACAGGCCGCAGTGCACGCAGTCGAGCGCGCGCGCGTGGATCTCCTCGAAGCCCGGCCGCAGCGTCACAGGCCCCCCGCGAAGCGCCCGGGGTTGAGGATGCCGTCGGGATCGAAGCGCTCCTTCAGGGCGCGCATCAGCGGCAGCGCGCCGCCCGTATCCGCGAAGACGTCGCGTCCCCGCTTGATCGGGGGCGGTGCGGACTCGCACACGAAGGCTCCCGGTGCGAGCGACCCGATGCGGCGGAATGCCGCGTCGGCGGCCTGTCGATCCGTGCCATCCGCAAGCGCGAAGCCGGCGTGGACCACGCCGAGCCCGGGCTGGACGAGGAGCGAGGCGCCCTGCGCCTCCCGGTTCGAGCGGTTCGAGCGGTTCGAGCGGTTCGAGAGGTCGGCGACGACCTGCGCGAGACGCGACGGCGGCACGCCGAGCCTGAAGCGCAGGCCCGCCGGGTCGGGCCGCTCGCGCTGGCGCCGGTACGCGTCCTCGAGCCGATCCGGCCCCGTCGGCTGCGCGCCGGCGCTCGTCGCGAGCCAGTCCGCATCGCGCGCCACGCCGGGACGGTCGCCCGCGAGCTCCACGACTCCACCCAGTCGGCCCGGCGCGCCCGACCACAGCGCGCAGGCCCGGGCGGTCGCGCGGCGCGCCGCCGCGATCCCGAGCGCGCAGGCCTCGGGCGTGGCGCGTTCCGGCAGCGCCAGCACCCGGACCTCCTCGGGGACGGGCCGCAGGCGCAGCCAGGCGCCCGCGATGACGCCGAGCGTCCCGAGCGATCCGGTGTAGAGCTTGTCGAGGTCGTAGCCGGTGACGTTCTTCACGACGCGGCCGCCGCAGCGCGTGCGCTCGCCGGAGCCCAGCACCACCTCCATCCCCAGCACCACGTCCCGGGGACGTCCGAGCCCGAGCGCCCGCGGTCCGAAGGCCGCCGCGGCGAGCACGCCGCCCAGGGTTGCGTCGGGCTCCGCGGCGTCGAGGGGAAGCACCCAGCCCTGCGCCTCCACCACCTCCCGCAGCTCCCGGAGCGGCGTCCCCGCGCGCGCGTGACACACCCCCTCGCCGGGCTCGAACTCGTCCACGCCGCGCAGCTGCTGCGTGGACAGCAGCAGGTCGGCGCGGCGCGGCGTGTTCCCGAGATCGGAGCGGCTCCCGCCCCCGCGCGGCAGCGCGGCCAGCCCAGCCTCGCGCAGCGCGGAGAGCAGCGTCGCGAGCTCAGCGGCGTCGGCCGGGCGCAGCGTGGCGTGGATCGGCACGCCGTCCACCTGCACCGGATCGTGTCGGAGCAGGCGCTCTCCGACGAGCCCGGACGCCAGGCGCTCGGGGAGCTCGCCTCCCATCACGCGAACGGCACGCGGTCGTAGCCGCGGGCCTTCGGGTTCGCCTCGGCGCAGAAGCGGGGGGTGGGCAGCAGCTTGCCGGGATTGCACACCCCGTCCGGATCGAACGCGGCGCGGACCCGGCGCATGGCGTCGAGGTCCGCCTCGTCGAAGAGCAGGTGCATGAAGTCGCGCTTCTCGCTCCCGATGCCGTGCTCGCCGGTGATCACGCCTCCGACGGAGACGCACAGCTCGAGGATCTCGGCGCCGGCGGCGAGGACCCGGCGCATCTCGTCGGGATCGCGGCGGTCGAAGGAGATGTTCGGGTGCAGGTTGCCGTCGCCGGCGTGGAAGACGTTCGAGAGCACGAGTCCGTGCCGGTCGCCGATGGCACAGATCTTCTCGATCACCTCGGGCAGTCGGCCCCGGGGAATCACCGCGTCGTGGACGTAGAGGTCGGGTGCCAGGCGTCCCATGGCGCCGAAGGCCCCCTTGCGCGCGCGCCAGAAGCGCTGGCGCTCGGCCTCGTCCCGCGCGACCTCGACGCCGGTCGCGCCCTCGCGCCGCGCAATCGCGACCACGCGCTCGGTCTGCGGAGGCAGCGACTCCCGCGGGCCGTCGAGCTCGACGATCAGCACGGCGCCGGCGTCCCTGGGCAGCCCCGCGGCGTAGACGCTGGCCTCCACGGCGGCGATCGTCCGGCGGTCCACGATCTCGAGCGCCGCCGGGACGAGCCCCGCCTCGATGATCCCGCCGACGCTCCGACAGGCCCGCACCAGGTCCGGGAAGATCGCCAGAAGCGTCTCCACGCTCTCGGGGATCGGCTCGAGGCGCACCGTTGCGGCCGTCACGACTCCCAGCGTTCCCTCGCTCCCGACCGCGAGACCGACCAGGTCGTAGCCGGTCCCCCAGCCCGTCGCGGACCCGAGCTCGATGCAGCTGGCGTCGGGCAGCACCAGCTCGAGCGCGAGCACGTGATCGGTGGTGGTGCCGTACTTCAGCGTGTGGGGGCCACCCGAGTTCTCGGCGACGTTGCCCCCGATCGTGCAGGCGAGCTGGCTCGAGGGATCGGGCGCGTAGAAGAGTCCGTGGGGGGCCGCGGCCTTCGAGACCTCCGCGTTCACCACGCCGGGCTCGACCACGGCGCAGCGGTCCTCGGGATCGATCCGCAGGATGCGGTTCATCCGCGAGCACTCGATCACGACCGCGCCCTCGCTCGCCAGCGCGCCGCCCGAGAGCCCGGTGCCGGCGCCACGCGGCACGAAGGGGACGCCGTGCTCGCGACAGGTCCGGACGACGGAGATCACCTGCTCGCGATCGCGCGGAAACACCACCGCCGTCGGTCGGGCGCTGTGCGACGTCAGGCCGTCGCACTCGTAGACGAGCAGCTCCTCGGGGCGGTCGAGGCAGCTCTCGGGCCCGACTGCGTCGCGCAGCGCGCCGACCAATCGCTCGGGGTCGGGACGCTCGGGGTCGGGGATTCGCTTCGGGTCGGGGAGTTCAGGCGAGGCCGAGCCGCTCCATGTCCTCTTCGCTGAGGCCCAGGTGGTGGCCGATCTCGTGGCGCACCGTGATCTGGATCTGCTCGACCAGATCCTCCGGGTCCCGGCAGACCTTCTCGAGGTTGCGCTTGAACAGGATCACGCGGGTCACGTCCGAGGGCTGGGCACTCACCTCGGCCTCGGTGCGCGGCGTCCCGATGTAGATGCCCAGGATCTGGGGCGAGACGTTCTCGCGGGCCAGCAGGTCCTGGGAGGGGTAGTCCTCGACCAGCACCGGCACGTCCTCGACGTACTCGCGAATCGAGCGCGGCAGGTTGTCGATCGCCTCGGCCGTGGCGCGGCGGAAGAACTCCGCGTCGACCGAGATCGGCAGCGGATAGTGGTCCGGATCGAGCGCGTTGGCGGCCTCGAAGGCCCGGGCCGCCTCCTCGACGTTGCCCAGGCGCTCGTGGACGAGGGCCAGGTGGTAGACCGCGTGCCCGGCCTCCGGATCGATGGCCACGGCCAGGTCGAGGCAGCGCTTGGCCTCCTCGAAGCGCGCCAGCTCGAACAGGATCTGGCCCTCGAAGGCGCGGTAGATCGCGACCTCGCCGCCGGTCTTCAGGGCGCGGCGCGTGAGGAAGAGCGCCCCCTCCAGATCGTCCAGGTAGAAGACCGCCTTGGCCTTGAGATAGTGGACCTCGGCCTCCGTGCCCCGATCGAGCCGCGGCAGCTCGGGCTCGCCGCTCATCAGCTCGTCGCAGAGGCGGACGGCGTTCTCGTATTCGCCCAGGTCCTCGACCAGCAGCTCGGCCCGGTTCAGGTAGGCGGTGACGAACTTCGGGTCGGCCTGCTGGGAGCGCTCGAACTCGTGCAGGGCCTCCTCGATCTTGCCCTCGTCCCACAGGATCTCGCCGCGCCCGTTGTGCGCCTCGGCGCCGTCGGGATGGGCGCGCAGGGCCTCGTCGAGCCACGCCAGCGCCTCTTCCGTCCGACCACCGTGGGAGGCCTCCATCGCCTGGTCGAGACAATCCCAGTACCGATCGTTGTTCTTCATCGCCCGTTCTGCCGCCGGAGGGGGGGATCCCCAGCCTGTGGAGCATCATAGCAGAAGGGCGGCTGGCCAAGCTCCGCGTCGCTCCGTCGGGACCAGCCCGTAAGCCACCGACAAAACGAGGCTTTTCCCAATTATCCGGCGCGCCAGGGGGGGCCTCGCGGCGAGACGCAAGCGGCGCTTCAAGACAGCGTCACGAAACGCCGTTTGCGCATCTCGCCTCCGGCGGGACGCATGCCGGTGCGTTGCCCGTCTCAGCAGGCCGCCGGGGCGGCGAGATGGTCCTCGTGGATCAGCATGCGGTGGCAGTGGGGACAGCTGATCAGCTCCTCGCCGCGCAGGATCTCGATGTACGACTGGGGCGGGATTCCGACGCGGCAGCCGAGGCAGGTCTCCTGGGAGACGATCGCGATCGCCGGGCGGCGTCGCGCCGCGATGCGGTCGTAGCGCTCCATCACCCTGGGATCGATCGCTTCGGTGAGGCCGCGCCGCCGCTCGCCGAGCTGCGCGACCAGTGCGTCGAGGGCCTGCTCGCGCTCGTCGATGGCCCGCTCCTCGGCGTCGAGCCGTTCGCGCAGCTTGCGCGCCTCCGCCTCCACCTGGCCCAGGGAGGCACGCGCGGACTCGATCGACTCCATGGCCTCGAGGATCCCGGTCTCGGCCTCCGAGATGGCCTGGCGCGCGGCGTCCATCTCGTGGAGCAGCGCCGTGTAGGCCTCGTTGGTCTTGACCTGGTGCTGCTGACCGGAGAGCTTCGCGAGCAGGGCCTCCTTGTCACCGAGCTCCGCCTCGCTGCGGCGCTGTCCCTGCTCGGACTCCTGCACCGCCTGTCGGGCGACCGCGAGGCGACCCTCGCACTCCTCCCACGTCTGCCGGCAGCGCGCGCGCTTGTCCGGAAGGGAGGCCTTCTCTTCCTGGGACGAGCCGAGCTCGGTATCCAGGCGGGAGAGATCGACGAGCCTCTGAACTTCCTCGGCCACGCGCCCCCCTCGGTGTCGTTCGCTGTTCGAAGGGTATCGCCCCGGACCCGGCCAGTCATGCGCGCCGCCCGGGGGGCCGGGCCTTGACCGCGCCGAATCGTCCCTATTTTCTCTCGAGCCGCCGCGAACCACCCCGGAGGACCGACCCATGAGCGCCGAGACCCACGAGTTCCAGGCCGAGGTGAAGCAGCTCCTCGACCTGATGATCCACTCGCTCTACTCGAACCGCGACGTCTTCCTGCGGGAGCTCGTCTCCAACGCCTCCGACGCGCTCGATCGCCTGCGCTTCGCGGGCCTCACGGACTCGAGCCTGCTCCCCGACGAGCCCCTGGAGGTCAGGCTGCGGAGCGACGCCGAGGCCCGGACCCTCTCCGTCGAGGACAACGGCATCGGGATGACGCGGGAGGACGTCTCGCGCGACCTCGGCACCATCGCGCGCTCGGGGACCCTGCATTTCCTGCGGGAGCTCGAGGAGCGCGGCGCGCAGGACGCGCCCCCGGAGCTGATCGGGCAGTTCGGCGTCGGGTTCTACGCCAGCTTCATGGTGGCCGACCGCGTCAGCGTCCTCACCCGGCGCGCCGGCGAGGACAAGGCCACGTGCTGGGAGTCCGCAGGGGATGGCCGCTACACGATCTCCGACGGAGAGCGCGCGACCCCGGGCACCACGGTGACGCTGCAGCTCAAGCCCGCCGACCCGGAGGGCGGTCTTGCGGACTTCGCGGACGAGTTCGTGCTGCGCTCGATCGTGAAGCGCTACTCGGACTTCGTCGCCTACCCCATTCGCCTGTGGAAGGGCGACGAGGCGGCGGGCGACGGCGAGCCCCTCAACTCGATGAAGGCGATCTGGACGCGCCCCGCCGAGGAGGTCTCCGAGGAGGAGTACGCGGAGTTCTACAAGCACATCTCCCACGACTGGAACGACCCGCTGCTGCGCGTCCCGGCGAAGATCGAGGGTCTCTTCGACGCCCGGGCGCTCCTCTACGTGCCGAAGGTCGCGCCCTTCGACCTCTACCACCGCGAGCGCGCCCACCGGGGGATCCAGCTCTACGTCAAGCGCGTGTTCATCATGGACGACTGCCGGGAGCTCATGCCCGAGTACCTGCGCTTCGTGCGCGGCGTGGTGGAGAGCGAGGAGCTGTCGCTCAACGTCTCCCGCGAGGTGCTCCAGCAGGACCGGCAGATCCAGACCATCCGCAAGCACCTGGTGAAGAAGGTGGTGGAGGCGCTCTCGGACCTGCGCAAGCGGGACGCGAGCGAGTACGAGGCGTTCTGGCGCCAGTTCGGCCCGGTCCTCAAGGAGGCGCTGCTGCTGCCCGGCGAGCCCCACGAGCGGATCTTCGACCTCACGCTGTGTCACTCCACGCGGGACGACGCGGCGCTGACGGGCCTCGACGAGGCCGTCGACCGGATGCCCGAGGACCGCGAGGTGATCTACTACCTGAACGGCCCGTCGCTCGACGTGCTGCGCGCCTCGCCCCACCTGGAGGCGTTCCGCGACAAGGGGATCGAGGTGCTGCTCTTCACCGATCACGTCGACGAGGTGTGGCTCCAGCAGCTTCCGCCGAGCTATCGGGACAAGCGCTGGCAGTCCGCGGCCCGCGGCGAGCTCGCGCTCCCGAGCGAGGGCGAGGGGAAGGGGGACGAGGACGCGGAGCAGCGCGACGAGGCGGGCTTCGGGACGCTGCTCGCGCGGCTGCGCGCCGCGATCCAGGACGACGTGCGCGAGGTGCGGCTCTCGAAGCGGCTCACCCGGTCGCCGGCCTGTCTGGTGCTCGAGGAAGGAGACCTGTCGCCGGAGCTGGCGCGCATGCTGAGCCAGGCCGGTCAGGAGGTACCGCAGACGAAGCCGATCCTGGAGCTCAACCCCTCGCACCCGCTGCTGCCCCGGCTGCGCGAGATCTGCGAGGCCGACGAGAAGGACCCGCGCATCGGCGAGTACGCGGAGCTCCTCTTCGCCCAGGCCCTGCTCGCCGAGGGGCGTCAGCTCCCCGACCCGGCCGCCTTCACCACGCGCCTCGCGGACCTGATGCTGCGAGGCCTGTAACGGGCGGCACTTCGTCTGGATCGAGATCGGTCGGGGCGCTTCGCTTCACGTTCCTGCCGCGATCGGCGCCGACGCGCGAGGGCGCGGGTGGGGGGCTGCCGACCGACGACTGGGAGGCGGCCCGGATGCGAGAAGCAGAAGGTGCACCTCCGGTGGGCCATCGGTGAGGCCGCCCCCGCAAACCCCCGAAGAGCCGGACATCGGAGGAGGGAGGTAGCCCCCCACCCGCGCCCCCTCGATGCTCGCGCGGAGATTCTTCCTCGAATGGTTGACATCGTAAAATATACGATGTAAACCAATCCCGTGCCGCGCAAGCGACTGTCGCAGGACGAGATCGAGGCGTTCCGGGAGGCCCTGTGCAACGTCGCCACCCGGCGCTTCGCCGAGCGGGGCTACGCGGGCGTGACGCTGCGCGGGCTGGCGTCGGAGCTCGGCTGCAGCCCCACCACCCCCTACCGCTACTTCCGCGACAAGCGGGACATCTTCGCCGCCGTGCAGGCCCGCGCCTTCGCGCGGCTCGCGGACGCCAGCGAAGCCGCCGCCGAGTCCTGCGCGGATCCCATCGAACGGCTTCGGACCGTGGGCACCGCCTACCTGGAGTTCGCGCTGCGCGAGCCCCAGGCCTACCACATCGTCTTCGAGCTCGCGCAGCCCGACCCGAGCGACCATCCCGAGCTCGCCAAGCAGCGGCAGCGCGCCTGGCAGGTCCTTCACGGCACCGTCGACGCCGCCCTGTGCGCCGGTCGTCTGCGCGGCGAGCTCGAGACACTGAGCCACATCTGCTGGGCCGGCCTCCACGGGCTCGCAACGCTGCACCTCGCCGGGCAGCTCCGGACCCTCTCGCTCGCGGAGCTCGTGGAGCCCATGATGGAGACGCTGCTGCACGGCGCGTCGTCCGAGCCGCGCGCCGAGGGGGAGGCGCCGTGAACGGGA
>JAAUYK010239345.1_pt1 | contig 14441 bp, 7 predicted proteins | sample 7278021 | NCBI WGS metagenome assembly JAAUYK01 (sample SAMN14350223, study PRJNA611818) | marine sediment metagenome | isolation source: surface marine sediment (1.8m) | place: French Polynesia: Moorea | collected 2018-08
CCGGCTCGGGCGCGCGCTCGGGGGCCGGGCGCACCCGGGGCCGGCTGTTCGCCGGCGCCGGGGTCGGCGGAAGCGCCGCGGCTTCCGGCGCCTCGCCGCGGTGCAGCACGTGCACCACGGCGCTCGGGCAGGACGCGAGCGCCTGGCGCAGGGCGACGAGCGCGGCGTCGGGCTCGAGCGCGACCAGACCCTTCGACTGCACGAGGATCTTGAGGCCGGGGTCCGAGCCCATCCCACAGTCGTCCCAGAGCGACCAGTTGAGGGCGAGCGTGCGGCCGGTGGCTCCGCGCTGGCCCCGGTACTCGGCGAAGGCGTCCATGAAGGCGTTGGCCGCCGCGTAGTCGCTCAGGCAGGCGGCGAACTCCGGCGCGGTGGCCGAGATCGACGAGAAGAGCGCAAAGAAGCGCAGCGGCTCGCCCTGCGTGAGACGGTCGAGCAGCAGCGCGCCGTGGACCTTCGGGGCCAGCACGCCGGTCATGCTCTCGCGCGTCTTGTCGGTGACGCGCAGCGTGTTGCGGTCGACGTCGCCCGCGGCGTGCACGACGCCGTGGATCGCGCCGAAGCGCTCGCGTGCCGCGTCGACGAGCTGCTGCATCGCCTCCGGATCCGCCACGTCGGCGGCGGCGTAGAGGACGCTGGCGCCGAGCTCTTCGAGCTCGCGGATCAGGGCCACGCGGCTTGCGAGCTCCGAGTCGGCCGGGAGGGAGTCCCAGGCGTCGCGCTCCGGGAGCGGACGTCGGCCCGTGAGCACGAGGTTGACGGGCGCCTGCCGCGCCAGATCGCGGGCGACGCGCGCCCCGATGCCCCCGGCACCGCCGGTGACGAGCACCGTGTCGCCGGCCGAGATGGCGGGCTCGGCGCTCCAGCCCGCCTGGTCTTCCACGTCGGCGAGCACGCGCACGAGCCGGCGCTCGCCGCGCAGGGCCACCATGGCGTCGTCGTCGCCGGCGCTGCGCAGCTCCGCCGCGAGCTGCCCGGGCAGGGTCGTGCGCCCGGTGTCGAGCGCGGCGTCGACCACACGCGTGCGGATCGCGGCCTGCTCGCGGCCGAGGGCCACGGCCACCGTGCCGGCCAGCACCTGGTGCGGACCCTGCACGCCCTCGAACTCGTCGGTGGCGTGCGCACGGTGGGTCACCACCAGGAGGCGCAGGGACGGATCCTCCAGCGTGGCCAGGGCCCGGCCCAGGTGGAGGACGCCAAAGACGCCCTGCTCGAGGCCGGTCGCGTCGTCGAGCAGGCGCTCCGCCGGCTCGTGCCACGGGCGGCAGCCCCACAGGTGCACCACCGCCGAGACCCCGGGCACGTCGGCCGCGACGGCGGCCACGAGCTTCTCGAAGTCCTCGGGAGACGACGCGTCGATCGTGAAGCGCCCGGCCTCGGGGCGCTCGAAGCGAGCGCCGGCGCGCACGAAGAACACGGGGTTGGCGTCGCACGCGATGCGGCTCGCCAGCTCCGTCCCCACGCCCGCGGCGTCCTCGAAGATCAGCACGGCACCGGGCTCGAGGTCGGCCTCGTCGCCCAGCTCGGCGGTCTCCCAGCGCCAGGTGTGGAACCACTCGTGCGCCGGCTCGGCAGGCTCGGGCGTCGCCGCAGCGGCGGCGGCCCCCCGCAGCGGCCGGACCTCGCGCGCGTCGGGCCGCATCCGGTGCTCGTCGCCCGCGAAGGGGTAGGTGGGCAGTGACACGATGCGGCGGCTGGAGTCGGCGTCGAAGGCCTCCCAGTCGAGCTCCGCCCCGTGGTCGTACAAGGCGGCCAGCCCCTCCAGGAGGCAGCGGGTGTCGTCGCCGCGCCGGTCGAGGCTCGCCGCGATCTCGATCTCGTCGTCGGCCAGGATCTTGCCCACGAGCTTCGCGAGCACCCGGTCGGGACCGCACTCGAGGAAGAGCGAGATGCCGTGGCCGGCCGCGGTGCGGATGCACGACTCGAAGTCCACGGCCGCGAGCACGTGCTCCTGCCAGTACGCGGCGTCGAGTGGGCGATCGGTGATCCACTCGCCCGTGACGTTCGAGACCACCGGGATCTCGGGGGCCCGGAAGCGCACGTCCGCGAGCTCCGCGGCGAAGCCCTCGAGCATGGGCTGGAGGAGCGGCGTGTGGAAGGCCTGGCTCACGCGCAGCCGCTTGGCGATCGTGCCCCGCTCGGCCAGCCGCTTCTCGATCTCCTCCAGGGCACCGACTTCACCCGATACCACGCGGTGGGTGCCGTTGTGGGCGGCGAAGAAGGCGCGGCCGGCGTACTCCTCGAGCAGTGGTGCGATCTCGTCGGCCGGGGCGAAGACGGCGGTCATGGCGCCGCGGCTCGGTAGCTCCTGCATGAGGCGGCCGCGGGCGGCGATGAGGCGCGTGGCATCGGCCAGGTCCATCACGCCCGCGAGGCAGGCCGCCACGAACTCGCCCACGCTGTGGCCGAGCACGCAGGCGGGGCGCAGCCCCCAGTCCATGAGCAGGCGCCCGACGGCGTAGTCGATGGTGAACAGGGCAGGCTGGGTGATCCGGGTCTGCGCGAGGTGCTCGGCGCTGGACTCGGGGCCGTAGATCGACTCGAGCAGCGGGCGCTCCAGGAGCCCGTCGAAGTGCGCGGCGCACTCGTCGACGATCTCCCGGAAGCGCGGGAAGGTGTCGCGCAGCCCCGCGGCCATGCCCGGATACTGCGCGCCCTGGCCGGTGAACATGAGCGCCACGCCGGGCTTGCCCGCCCGCGAGACCGCCTGCGAGGCGAGCTCCGCGAGGCGGCTGGCCATGCCCTCGGCGTCGGCTGCGACCGCCGCGACCCGGAAGGGGAAGTGGTCGCGGGCGGCGTTGGCCGTGTGGCAGACGTCGGCAAGCGGCGCGCCGCCCGGCTCGCGCAGCAGGGCCGCGAGCGCCTCGGCCCGCTCGCGCAGCGCGGCTTCGTTGCGGGCGGAGAGGCAGAGGAGCTCGGCCGGCCGCGCGGCGGCGGGCTCGGCAGGCGGAGCCGTCGCGGCCTCCTCGACCACCATGTGGCAGTTGGTGCCACCGAAGCCGAAGGAGTTGATCGCGGCGAGGCGGGGTCGACCGTCCTGGCTGGCCCACTCGCGGGCCTCGCTCAGGGTGTAGAAGGGCGTCTCCGGGAACTTGATCAGCGGGTTCGGCGTCTCGAGGTTGACGCTGGGCGGCAGGGTTCGGTGGGCCAGCGCCAGGACGGTCTTCATCAGGGAGGCGACGCCCGCGGCGGAGAGCAGGTGGCCGATGTTGGCCTTCGACGAGCCGATGGCGCAGCTCTGGCGCGGCACGGACTCGTAGGCATGCGCCAGGGCGCGCACCTCGCTGGGATCGCCGATGGCGGTGCCGGTGCCGTGGGCCTCCACGTACTGCACGTCGCGGGGGTCCAGGTCGAAGTCGCGGTAGACCGAATCGATCACGAGCCGCTGGCCGTCGGGGTTCGGCGCCATCACGCCGAGGGAGCGCCCGTCGTTGTTGATGCCCGAGGCCTTGATCACGGCCAGCACCGGCGCGCCCTCGGCCCGGGCGCGGTCCAGGGGCTGGAGCATCACCGCGCCGGCGCCCTCGCCGATCACGAAGCCGTTGGCCGCGGCGTCGAAGGGGCGGCAGTGCCCGTCGACCGACAGCGTGCCGGCCCGGCTGAAGAGCAGATAGGGCGTCGGAGTGAGCGCCAGGCTCACGCCGCCGGCGATGGCCATCTCGCACTCGCCGCGCTGGATGCTCTCGCAGGCCATGTGCACCGCGAGGAGCGAAGACGAGCAGGCGCTGTCGACTGTGAGGCTCGGACCCGTGAGGTCGAGCGCGTGGGAGGTGCGGGCGGCGATCATGTTGATCAGGTTGTCGACGGCGGTGAGGGGCTGGAGCTCCCACTCGCCGAAGCGGGCCTTCCACTCCTCCACGAGGGCCTGGCGATGCTCCTCGGGCAGCCTCGCGAAGCTCTCGAACTGCTCGAGGTCGGCGAGGCAGAGGGCGTGCATGACGCTCTCCATGTGGTTGTTGTGGCTGGCGCCCACGAAGACGCCGATGCGCCGCCCGTCGCGGCGGCGGCCGGCGCAGCCGGCCCGCTCGAGGGCCTCCCAGGCGATCTCGAGGAAGAGCCGCTGCTGCGGATCCATCTCGGCGGCCTCGCGCTCCGACACCCCGAAGAAGCCGGCGTCGAAGCGGTAGACGTCGTCCACGAAGCAGCCCCAGCGCGAGGTGGTCTTGCCCGGGGCCGGGCTCGGCTCGAAGTACTCCGAGACGTTCCAGCGGTCGGCGGGCACCTCGGAGACCGACTCCACGCCGTTCACCAGGTTCTGCCAGTAGGCCTCCGGGGTGTCTGCCCCCGGGAAGCGGCAGGCCATGCCGACGACGGCGATCTCCGGCACACCGCCCACGCGGACGCGGGCCGCCGGCGCCTCGGCCCCGGCGCCGCGCGTCGCGGCCGCTCCCTCGAGGTGCTTCTCGAGGTAGGCGGCCTGCTCGCGGATCGTGTGGCACTGGATCAGGACGTCGTGGTTGAGCACGGTGTCGAAGGCCGACTCCAGGCCGGCCAGCACCTCCACGGCCTTGACCGAGGTGCCGCCCAGCGAGAGGAAGGGGCGGTCCACGGGAAGCGCCACCTCGGGCCGCTCCAGCACGCGGGCCCAGACTCCGCGGATCACGAGCTCGCGCTCGCCGAGCTCCTCGGGAGCGATGGCGTCCTCGACCTCGACGGTCGCCAGCTCGTCGGCGGTGAAGGTGGTCTCGGCGTAGAGGCCCTGGCGGAACTCGTCGAGCAGGCGGTAGCGCTGCACCTTGCCGCTCGTGGTCTTGGGCAGTGCCCGCACGAGCACGATGTAGTCGAGCGGGATGCTCATGGTCTGGTTGATGTGGCGCCAGAGCTGGGCCATCGCCTCCGACTGCGTGAGCTCGCTGCCGCGGAGCTTGAGGCGCAGGAACAGAGCGACCTTCTCCTGCCCCGACTCCGCGTCGTGGTAGCCGCAGGCCGCCACGCGGCCGGGGTACACGCCCTCGATCTCCTCCGCCCGCGCCTCGATGTCGTGGGCGAAGAAGTTCTGGCCGTTCACGAAGATGATGTCCTTGGCGCGACCGGTGATGCTGAGCCGGTCGTCGAAGATGCAGCCCATGTCGCCGGTGCGCAGCCAGCCGTCCTGGAAGAGCTCGGCGTTCGCCTCGGGGTTGTTGTAGTAGCCGCTGGTGACGTTGGCTCCCCGGATCTGGACGTTCCCGACCGTGCCCTGGGGCACGACCTCGCCCTGCTCGTCGACGACGCGGATCTCCACGGCCGGAACGGGGCTGCCCTCGTCGGCGATCAGCAGCGCGTCGGCGTGGGCCTCCTCCACCGACTCGAACTCGTTGGTGCGCGCCAGCGTCTGCCGGTGCACCGAGCGCACCACCGGGTCGCTGTCGATCGGCGGGAAGGACACCGCCACGCTGGCCTCGGCCATGCCGTAGACGGGGTACATCGCGCTGGAGCGCAGCCGGCTCTGGGCCAGCGTGTCCATGAACTCGCGCATCACCGGCACCGAGATGGGCTCGGCGCCGTTCAGGATCAGACGCAGCGAGCTCAGGTCCCAGCGCATGAGGTGCTTGGGCTTCACCCGCGAGAGCAGCAGCCGGTAGCCGAAGTTGGGCGATCCCGTCACCGTCGCGCGGTGGCGGTGGATGGTCTCGAGCCAGAGGGTCGGCTCGCGGACGAAGTCGAAGGGGCTCAGGTTCACCTGGCGCATCCGCGTGGCGGTCGTCGTCAGGTGGAAGCCGATCAGGCCCATGTCGTGGTGGTAGGGCATCCAGCTGACGGTGGTGTCGTCCTGCGTGAGCCCCAGGTGCCCCGCGATCGCCTCGATGTTCGTGAGGAGGTTGCGGTGGGTGAGCGTCACGCCCTTGGGCTTGCCGGTGCTGCCGGAGCTGAACTGAATGAGCGCGAGGTCCGATTCCGGCCCGAGGTCCATGGTGGCGGGCTGGGCGGGCTCCGCGAGGGTGCCGACGTCGAAGACCTCGAGGGCCGGCTCGCCGATCACCCGGCGCACGTCGTCGGCGTTGTCGGAGAAGGCCTGGTCCGTGAGGATCACCGGGTGCTCGAGCTGCTCCCACACGCCGTGCAGCTTGGTGAGCGGCAGGTTCTCCTGGTTGAACATGAAGGGGTAGGCCAGCGGCGCCGGCACGAAGCGGCCCAGCAGCGCCGCCCAGTAGCTCACGATGAAGTCCGGGCCGTCGGGAAAGACCAGCGCCACCGGCTGGCCCGGCCGCAGACCGAGCGAGCGCAGCGCGCCGAGGCGCCGCAGGGCGCGCTCGAGGATCTCGCGGTAGGAGAGGAACTCCTCGCCGGCGCTTCCCTGCACGAAGGTGATGCCGCGGTCGTCGTCCTCGGCGGCGCGGATCAGCAGGTGCACGAGGTTGCCCTCGGGACACAGGGTCCCGGGCACCTCGCGGCCCACGAGATGGGAAGGCTTGCGCGTCGCGGACTGCTCCGTTCGCGCCGTGTCCTCTGAAGTCACGGGTCGGCTCTGCGCCATGTCGATGTCTCCCACGAGCCCCTGGCCCTTCGTTCCCACGGGTTCGGCCCTTCGCTTGCTGTCGACGGGATCGGCCCGGCCCCTCTGCCAGGCGTCGGGCGAAGGATGCAGCCCGCAGCGCAGAAACGTTGTGAAGCGCTTCACAGGCCCGCGATTTTTCGGGTTTTCGGCGGTCGGACGCGGGCTTGCGCCCGGGGGGCGAGCTCGAGGCGCTTCGCTCGCCTGCGGCTCTAGCAAGCAGGCCGGCTTCGCCGGCCTGCTTGCTAGAGCCGGTAGGAGCGGCGGGAGGCGACGAGGGCCTCGGCCAGCGTGCGGTACATGCTCGCGTTGTCGATGGCGACGGCGGCCTGGCTCGTGAGGGCCGTGGCGAGCGCCAGATCGTGGTCGTCGAAGCGGTCGCGCCGCTTCGCGTTGATGATCTCGACCACGCCGATGAGCCGCTCCTTGGCCTTGAGCGGGAGCGCGATCAGGTTCTGCGTGTCGAAGCCCACCGCCCGATCGATCTCGGGGAAGAAGTGCGGGTTCTCGCGCGTGGAGTTCACGACCAGCGCCTCCCCGCTCTCGGCGACGTGGCCCGCCACGCCCTTGCCCGCCGGGATCCGCCGCTTCACCACGTCGTCGCTCTTGGCGCCGACCGACACGTCGATCACGAGCTCCTTCGTCTCCTCGTCGATCAGGGCCACGCTGCAGGCCTCGGCATCGAGCAGCTCCTTGGCGGCGCTCATGATCGACTCGAGCAGCTCCTGGAGCTCGAGGGTGGAGTTGAGCTGGGTGCTGAGACGCACCAGGTGGTCGCGAGCGGCGACCTCGGAGGAGAGCTCCTCCTCGAGCCGCTCGATCTCCCGCCTCGCCTCGGCGAGCTCGTCCTTCAGCTGGTCGGTCTTCTTTCCCATGGTCACGCCTCCATCTTGAGATGGCGCTGGATGAAATCGGTGTAGAAGTTCCCCGAGCGGAACGCCGGATGCGAGAGCACCTGGCGGTGGAAGGGGATGGTGGTCTTGATCCCCTCGAACTCGGTCTCGGCGAGGGCGCGCAGCATCCGCTCGATGGCCGCGGGCCGGTCCTTGTCCCACACGATGAGCTTCGCGATGAGCGAGTCGTAGTAGGGGGGCACCACGGAGCCCGAGTGGAGGTAGGTGTCGACGCGCGTGCCCGGGCCGCCCGGCTGCACGAAGGTGCCGATCTGCCCGCGTCGATCCGGCTCGAAGCCCCGCTCCGGATCCTCGGCGTTGATCCGGCACTCGATGGCGTGGCCGCGCAGCTCCACGTCCTTCTGCTCGAAGCCCAGCGTCTCGCCGGCAGCCAGCCGGATCTGGTCCTTCACCAGGTCGGTCTCCGAGATCATCTCCGACACCGGGTGCTCGACCTGGATCCGGGCGTTCACCTCCATGAAGTAGAAGTTCCCGTCGGGGTCGAGGATGAACTCGACGGTGCCCGCGCTGGAATAGCCGGCCTCCAGCAGGCCGCGGACGGCCGACTCGCACATGTCGGCGCGCTGCTCCGGGCTCAGGTGCATCGAGGGAGCCTCCTCGATGAGCTTCTGCCGCCGGCGCTGCACCGAGCAGTCGCGCTCTCCCAGGTGCACGCCGTGGCCGTGGTTGTCGCAGAGCACCTGCACCTCGGTGTGGCGGAAGAGCTCGATGAACTTCTCCATGTACACGCCGCTGTCCTTGAAGAGCTGCTGCGCGTTGGCCCGAACCGTGGTGTAGGTGGCGGCCAGCTCCTCGCGGCTCTTCACCACGGCGATCCCGCGTCCGCCACCGCCGGCCACGGCCTTGATGATGACCGGGTAGCCGAGCTCCTGGGCCACGTCGTCGGCGTCGCGCACGGAGTCGACCGTCTCGTCGGTGCCCGGCACCAGGGGAACGCCGCTCTTGCGCATCAAGCGCTTGGCCAGGGCCTTGTCGCCCAGCTTCTCCATCACGTCGGGGGGCGGGCCGATGAAGGTGATCCCGTCGTCGCGGCAGATCTCGGCGAAGTACGAGTCTTCGGAGAGGAAGCCGTAGCCGGGGTGGAGCGCGTCGGCGCCCGTCATCTTGGCCGCTCCGATCAGCGCCGGGATGTTGAGGTAGCTGCGGGCCGCCGGCTCGGGGCCGATGCAGACGGCCTCGTCCGCGAGCCGGACGACCCTCGAGGCGGCGTCCGCCTTCGAGTAGACGGCCACGGTCTTGACGCCCAGCTCGCGGCAGGCGCGGAGGATGCGCATGGCGATCTCGCCGCGATTGGCGATCAGGACCTTCTCGAACACGACGTCAGGACCCCGGGTCGATCGTGAGCAGCGGCTCGTCGAACTGCACCGCCTGCCCGTTCGGCACGAGGATCTCGACGACGACGCCGGCGCAGTCGCTCGCGATCTCGTTCATGACCTTCATCGTCTCGATGATGCCGAGTGTCTGCCCACGCTCCACCCGCGAGCCCTTCTCCACGAAGGGCTTCGCGCCGGGGGAGGACGCGTGATAGAAGGTGCCCACCAGGGGGGCCCGCACCGGGTGGAGACCCGGCTCGACCGGCTGCTCGGAGGCCACCGCGGCGGCCGCCGGCGCGCTCACCACGTGGGTCGCCGCCTCGCCGGGCCGACGCTCGATGCGGATCTGGAAGGCCCCCGCCTTGACGTCGAGCTGGCGGACGCTGGTGCTCTCCAGCATCCGGATCAGCTCCTTGGCCTCCTTCATCGCCTGGTGGATCTGATCGTCGTTCCGTTCGTCCACGGGGTCACCACTCATGTCGAGGACCGCTCCGGCTGGTCGGGGTTGGATCGGACGCCGCTCGCGCCGAAGGCGCGATAGCGCTCGTAGCGCTCCTTCAGGAGCTGCTGGGGATCCTTGCGGAGGAGCTCGCGAAGCTGGCGCAGGATGGCGTTCCGGAGTGCGCTCTTCGCGGCCGCGGGGTCGCTGTGCGCCCCGTCGCGGGGCTCGGGCACGATCTCGTCGATCACGCCGAGACGCTGGAGGTCGGGTGCGGTGATGCGCAGGGCGCGCGCGGCGCGCGGCGCCGCGTCGACGCTCTTCCACAGGATCACCGAGCAGCCCTCGGGGCTGATCACCGAGTAGTAGGCGTTCTCGAACATGAGCACGCGGTCGGCCACGGCCAGCGCGAGCGCACCGCCGCTGCCCCCCTCGCCGGTGAGGACGGACACGATGGGGACGGGAAAGCGCGCCATCTCCAGCAGGTTGCGCGCGATCGCCCCCGACTGGCCGCGCTCCTCGGCGCCGATTCCGGGGTAGGCGCCCGGGGTGTCCACGAAGGCCACGATGGGCAGGTGGAACTTGGCGGCGTGCTGCATCAGGCGCAGGGCCTTCCGGTAGCCCTCGGGGTGGGGCATGCCGAAGTTGCGCTCGATGTTCTCATCGATCGAGCGCCCCTTGAGCGTGGCGAGCGCCACGCAGCCCAGCTCGCCGAGGCGCGCGACGCCACCCACGATGGCCGCGTCGTCGCCGAAGAGACGGTCTCCCTGGAGCGCGTGGAAGTCGCCGAAGACCTCCTCGATGTACTCGAGCCCGTTGGGGCGATCCTGGTGCCGGGCGAGCTGCACCGTGTCCCAGGGGTCGCGCGGCTCGCCGTGGGAATCCGGGCCGCGACGTTCCTCCGCCTCGGGCAGGGAGTCGGGCGAGGGGCGCGCGCCGCCCAGCGTGGGCCCGTAGCACTTGAGGAGCCGGCCGACCTTCCCGCGCAGCTCGCCCCGCGGGACGACCATGTCGATCATGCCGTGCTCGAGCAGGAAGTCGGAGCGCTGGAAGTCGGGCGGCAGCTGCTGGCGGATGGTCGATTCCACCACGGAGCGGCCGGCGAAGCCGATCATGGCCTCGGGCTCGGCGATCAGCACGTCCCCGAGGGTTCCGAAGCTCGCGGTGGTGCCGCCGTAGGTCGGATCCGTCAGCAGCACCAGATAGGGGAGCTGTCGCTCGGCCAGGACGGCGAGCGCGGCGCTGGCCTTGGCCATCTGCATCAGCGAGAGACAGCCCTCCTGCATGCGAGCGCCGCCCGAGGCGCAGACCACCAGCAGGGGCAGGCGCCGGTCGGCGGCGGTCTCGGCGGCGCGGGTGATGACCTCGCCCACGGCCGAGCCCATGGCGCCTCCGATGAAGCGGAAATCCATCACGGCGACGGCCACCCCGGTGCCCTCGATCGCGCCGGTGCCGAAGACGGCGCCTTCCTTCTCGCCGGTCAGCTTCTGCGCGGCCGCGACGCGGTCGGGGTAGGCCTTGGAGTCGACGAACTCCAGCGGGTCGACGGGCCCGATGTCGCCGCTCAGCTCCTCGAAGCTGCCGGGGTCGAGCAGGAAGGCCAGCCGGTCGCGGACGCCGATCCGGAAGTGGTAGCTGCACTCCGGGCAGACGCCGAGATTGCGATCGAAGCGCTTGTGATAGATGAAGGCGCCGTCCCTCGGGCACTTGATCCAGCGGTTCTCGCTGGCCGGAGCGCCTGCGGTGCCGGGGGAGGGAGCGGGTCCTTCGCCGGGCAAGATGGATCCTCCGTTGTGGGCCCCGCCTCGCCGGGCCCTCTCGTGCCGGACGGGCTACGCGACGGCTTCGCTGTGCAGCCGCCGGTGTTCCAGGTGCTCCTGCTCGAAGCGGGCTCGCAGCTCCGCCTCGTCGGTCTCGCAAACGGCTCCGAAGAGCTTGCTGCTGATGAACTCGAGCATGGCGGTCGTGAGCTCGAAGCGATCGAGGCGCGTGGCCTCGATGGCCAGCGTGAGCGCGCTTCGCCACTCCCTGCGCCGGATCTCCACCGTCGCCAGCCCGTGGATCCCGTAGAGCTCGTGCTCGGGGTCGAGCTTGCAGAGCTCGCGGAACAGCATGCTCGCGTCCTCGAGGCGCTCGAGCTCCAGGCACAGCCAGGCCGCGTCGCAGTGGGCGAGCAGGTCCCTGGGCTGGAGATCGAGGATCTCGAGGTTGGCCCGCAGCGCCGCCTGGCCGCGGCCGGCGGCGGCGTACATCTGGGCGAGGTCGCGGAGGATGGCGAGGTCGCCCGCGGAGAGCTCGCGGGCGGCCTCGAGATTCTCGATGGCCTCCTTCTGCTCGCCCAGCGTGAAGAGCAGGTGGGCGAGGTCGATCAGCGCGGCGAGGTGTCTCGGCTCGAGGCCCAGCACCTTTCGGAGGGCGGAGACGGCGTCGCGCGGGTCCCCGCCGGAGAGGTGGGCGAGGCCCAGCTGGTGCCAGGCGTCCACGTCCTCGGGCGCGTGCTGCGCGGCCCCTCGCAGCACCTCGATGGCTTCCTCGGGGCGGTCGAGCTCGATCAGTGCACGACCCTTCAGCACCAGCGTCGCCGCCTCGTCGTCGCGAAGCGGCAGGGCGTCGATCGCCTCGAGGCAGCGCTCGAAGTTCCCGGCCTGGAAGTAGGCGAGAGCGCGCTGACGGGCGTCTTCCGGAGGCTTCGGGGACGACATCGATTCCCGCTCCTGCAGCAGCCGGGCCCTCCCGGCCGGACACCGGGAGAGACCAGTGTAAGCCGGGGTGACGGGGGAAATCATCCGGAGAATGCGAGTCGGGAGGCGATCGTGCGCGGGAGCTCCCCATCGAGAGAAGATCGAGTCCCTTCGAGAGCTTGCGTGGCATCCGCCCCACGAGGCCGCCGCGCGATTCCGGTTTCCGCTGGAGCCGGTGGAGTGGTTCACAGCGGGTGGACCGCGCGCTGACCGACAATGCGGTCCGTCGCTGGATGAGCCAGCAAAAGGGGTCGGCGGGGCGCGGGGCGCTCGAGACCGGCCGAGAGGGGCCAGAGGTGGAATCCAACGAATCCCGCAACGGGTCGCGCCTGTTCTCACGGCCGCGCGTCCTGTGTCTTGCCGTGCCTGTTCTCGTCTTCGCGGCCGTGTCCCCGCTGCTCGCCACGAGCGAGCCGGCTCCCGCGTCGACCGTGGCGCCGGCGGCCCCGGAGCGACCGGCTCCGGTGATCGTGGCGCTCGGGCGCCTCGAGCCGCGGGGCGGACTGCTGCGGCTGAGCGGACCCTCGAGTGCGTCGGCCGTGGTCGCGCAGCTGCTCGTCGAGGAAGGCGATGCGGTCAGCGAGGGCCAGGTCATCGCGCTTCTCGACACCTTCGAGGTGCGCCAGGCCGAGGTGGAGCGCCTCCGGGTGGAGCTCGAGTCGGCCCGCCGCGAGCTGGCGCGACACGAGCAGCTGCACGGACTCGAGGTGATCTCCGACTCACAGGTCGAGGAGTGGCAGCTCAAGGTCGCCGTCGCCGAGGCCGAGCTGCGCCGCGCCCGCGCGGAGCGCGACCTCTCCCGCGTGAGCTCTCCCATCGACGGTCAGGTGCTCACGGTGTGGGCCCACCAGGGCGAGCGCGTCGGCGCCGAGGGCATCGTCGAGCTCGGCCGGACGAACGAGATGTTCGCCGTGGCGGAAGTCTACGAGACGGACATCCGCAAGGTGCGAATCGGCCAGCGCGCGCGGGTGACCAGCACCGCGCTCGCCGAGGATCTCTTCGGGACGGTGGAGCGGATGGACCTCAAGGTCGGGAAGCTCGATGTCGTGGGCGACGATCCGGCGGCCAAGACGGACGCCCGGGTGGTCGAGGTGGAGATCCGCCTCGACGACAGCAGCGCCGCTGAGAAGCTCACCAACCTCCAGGTCGAGATCGAACTCGAGTCCTGACCACTCCTGCCAGGCCCGACAGCGGCCTCGGAGAGGAACGATGCTCAAGATTCCCGTGGGATGGCTGCAGCTCAAGAAGCGCAGGTCCCGGCTCGCCGTCGCTCTCGCCGGCGTCTCCTTCGCGGTGGTGCTGATCCTGATGCAGCTCGGCTTCCGCGAGTCGCTCTTCGAGAGCTCGGTGCGTTACCACGAGACGCTCGAATACGACATCGCGCTCTTCAGCCACGAGAGCCCCTACCTGGTGTCGCCGAAGACCTTCTCGAGCCGCCGCCTCTACCAGGCGGCCGCCCTCGACAGCGTCGAGTCGGTGAGCCCGGTCTACATCGACCAGGCCTACTGGAAGAACCCCGAGAGCCACGAGTCGCGCTTCATCTTCCTGATGGGCTTCCGCCTGACCGATGAGGTGCTCGACGTCCCCGGCGTGGTCGAGAACCTGGACAAGATCAGCCGCCGCGACGTGGTGCTCTACGACCGGAAGTCGCGCCCCGAGTTCGGTCCCGTGGTCGAGCGCTTCGAGAGCGGCCAGGAGGTGACCGCCGAGATGTACGGCCGTCGCGTGACGATCGGGGGCCTCTTCGAGATGGGCACCTCCTTCGGCATCGACGCGAGCGTGATCACCAGCGACGTGAACTTCCTGCGTATCTTCCCGAATCGCTCGCCGGGCTCCATCAACCTGGGGCTGATCCGCCTCCGGGAGGGCGCCGACCTGGCGACCGTCCAGCGCGAGATTCGCGAGCTCCTGCCCGCCGACGTCCTCGTGCTGACCCGCGACGAGTTCGTGGCGCGGGAGCGCGCCTACTGGGACGCGACGACGCCGATCGGATACATCTTCGCCTTCGGCATGCTGATGGGCTGCGTGGTGGGCGGGATCATCGTGTACCAGATCCTCTTCGCCGACGTCTCCGACCACCTGGCCGAGTACGCGACGCTCAAGGCGATCGGCTACGGCGACGGCGCCGTGTCGCTGGTGGTGCTCCAGCAGGCCCTGATCCTCGCGCTGCTCGGCTACCTGCCCGCCTTCGCCCTGTGTCTGTGGCTCTACGACCTGACGGCCAACGCCACCGGGCTGCCCGTCCACATGACCCTCGACCGGGCCGCCCTGGTCTTCGGTCTCGCTCTCGGCATGTGCTCCATCGCGGGCCTGAGTGCCCTGCGGGTGGTGCGGAGCGCCGACCCCGCGGAGTTCTTCTGATGACCTCTGAAGCCCCGATCGTGCTCGAGAACGTGAACCACCACTTCGGGAAGAAGTCCCTGCGCAAGCAGATCCTCTTCGACGTGTGCACGGAGATCCAGGCCGGCGAGATCGTGATCGTCACGGGACCCTCCGGCTCCGGGAAGACCACGCTGCTCACCCTGATCGGTGCCCTCCGCGAGGTGCAGGACGGGAGCG
>JAAUYK010033716.1_pt1 | contig 14435 bp, 12 predicted proteins | sample 7278021 | NCBI WGS metagenome assembly JAAUYK01 (sample SAMN14350223, study PRJNA611818) | marine sediment metagenome | isolation source: surface marine sediment (1.8m) | place: French Polynesia: Moorea | collected 2018-08
CACTTAATGCTTTTCCATAAGTCGATGTTCACGGCTAATAAATTAGCCGAGTCGTGCTTCATCTCCTATTTTTAAAATAGGAGTTTTCGCACTCCCATGTTTTGTTATAAGTCTTAAAACTTTCTCTTTTTTTTAAATTAATATTAAATATTAGGGAGAACTAAAATATAGTCAATGTTTTGTCTTCCTACCATCACCCCACACTATTGACTAACTAGGAAAAATTAGCTAGTATAAAACATATCCCCTCCCCCCCCAGGGGATATACCCCAAAAGCAACTTTTGCGATAAGTTAAGTAAAGTAAAGAAAAACTCATAAATAGACACAAAGGTTAACAAAAAGTTGATTTCTCCTCCATCCACAGTCACCAGGCAAACCCTAAATCCCTCGGATCGTTCATCTGTGGGTCAAAGCTTTTTTAGCCGTCAAAGCATCAAAAATTGGCTAACGTTCCTAGCATCGGGCTTTTTAGTGTCCGTTCCTGTGTTTATAGAAGCCCCCTTAGTGCGCTTTTGTCCTGAAATTAGCGTAATAATGACAGCAGGATGGTTATGGTTAGCCTTTCACCTAATGAAGCGATCGCAGACCCATTTATGGGGAGATTTATTATTTGGATTTAGTTGGAGTTGGTTAGCCGGTGCCATTTATTGGGGGTGGTTTCGATGGGAACCATTAATCCATCTTCCCATCGAATCTATAGGGGTTCCCATCGCCTTGTGGTGTCTTTGGCGAGGATGGGGACAAGTGGGTAATTTTTTCTATGTCGGCTCACTCTTAGGTACAGCCATTACCGACGCTTATTTTTATGTTACGGGATTAATTCCCCATTGGCGACAACTGATGCAAGTTGATCCTAGTTTAGCCACCCCCATTTTCCAATCGGCCTTAGAACAAGTACAAACTCCTTGGGGAATGAGTTGGGCGGTGGTTTTAGGCAACTGTTTGTTAGGGATTGGTTTATGGGCGATGCAAAAATCCGATCATCATTGGTGGGCATTAGGGGGCGCGGTATTGAGTACAATCTTGGTAGATAGTTTATTTTGGTTTGCAGCGTCTTTGGCGTAAGTAGGTACAATGAAATAGGCTATCACCCTTTGCTTGTTTTCCTAAACCCACCGGATCAAACCTCTGTGGATAATCTCGCCAACACACCTCATCTATTGCTCAATACCGCTAAAGGTAAACGTTATTTGACTTTAGCGGAGAAAAATTATTGGACCATTGGAAGAGGAAGGGATAACGACTTTCCCATTAGAGATCATTGTATTTCTCGTAACCATGCCATTTTGCAATGTACAGAAACGGGGGATTTTTTGTTGATCGACTTAGGCAGTCGTAACGGAACCTTTGTGAACGATCGCCGTGTCAGTATTCCTGTTACCCTAAAAAATGGAGATAAAGTCACATTTGGTAAGACGGAGGTGACTTTTAACGGTCTGGTTCGCAATGAAAACGGTGTGACTCCTCCAGATTTAGCAGATCGCGATACCATGGTTTTACACGAACGTCGCTTAACCTCGGTGCTGGTGACGGATATGAGAAACTTTACTACCTTAACACGAAAGTTGGACGAAAAAATTCTCTCATCATTGATTGGTAATTGGTTTCGTCAGTCCGGGGAGATTATTCGTAATGCAGGAAGTTGGGTAGATAAATACATTGGCGATGCGGTGATGGCTATCTGGTTTCATGGAGAAAACGAAGTCACCAAAGCTGATGTTATGCAAATTTTCCAAGCGGTTACGGATCTCAATCAGATGACAAAACAGTTAAGTCAAGAGTATCCAGTTCCCTTTGAATTAAAGATTGGTGCCGGCATCAATACAGGTTATTCTATGGTAGGCAATACCGGTAGTGGGGATCACCCCGATTATACTGCCATTGGCGATACAGTTAACGCGGCTTTTCGTTTAGAGTCAGCTACCAAAGACTTAGGGTTAGATGTAGCGATCGGAGAGGCAACATATCTTCATTCAGCAGAATTAAAGGAAGTTGACACCATCTTTTCTGAATATAGCCTGAACCTGAAGGGTTATGAGAAACCCACCCTTTCTTATGCCGTTACTTTTGAGGAGTTAGAGAAACTTCTCACCATGAATCAACCATGAAGGAAACTGCTTTAACAAGAGTTCGTATTGTTTTAGTGGAACCAGCAGGACCTTTAAATGTGGGTTCCGTAGCCCGAGTTATGAAAAATATGGGCTTAAAGCAGCTAATTTTAGTCAAACCCCACTGCGATCGCATGAGTGATGAAGCGAGACTGATGGCGGTTCATGGTATTGATGTCTTAGAACAATCTCAGGTGGTTGAGACTATTCCCCAAGCGTTACAGGGGTGTCAACGTATTCTGGCTACCACAGGTCGATCTTTGTCCCTTCCCACCCATTTAGAAACCCCAAGAGATGCTTTACCCTGGTTACTCACAGAAGGGTCAAACACGGCGTTAATGTTTGGACCAGAAGATCGGGGTTTAAATAACGAAGAACTTAACTATGCTCAGCGTTTTGTCTCTATTCCGGCTAATGCTGACTATCCTTCTCTGAATTTAGCACAAGCTGTGGCGGTTTGTAGTTATGAACTGTATCAAGCTGCACAAGATCCCGTGGAAAGTCAAACAGACTCAGACTTTGAGCGAGCATCTTTTGAGCTTTTGGAGGGCTATTATCAACATTTAGAAGAGGTTTTATTAAAAATTGGTTATCTTTATCCCCATACGGCCAAGGCCCGTTTAGAAAAATTTCGCAGACTCTATAACAAGGCTAACTTAACCCCAGAAGAAGTTGCCCTATTACGAGGTATTTTGCGACAAGTTAACTGGGCTTCTCAGTTTATACCCTCAAAAAATAAGTAATACTAGGATACACTGAAAGAACTTAGAATTAACTTTATATAAACTGGTTAATATGAATAAATCTACTCAAAAAATTATCGTTATTGTATCGGGTTTAGCTTTACTTGTTAGTATGACAGCAGCAGGTTTTTCTTTTAGACAAAACCCGTCTTCTTCCCCTGAACAAGCTAACTCAGGAACGGCCTCTTCCGCCGAGGAAAGGATAAAATCGATTATTGAAGGATACGAAAGCGTTCTGCAAAGAGAACCGGATAATCCTACTGCTAAACAAGGACTAGAAGAAGCACTGAGAGCTTTGATCGCAACACAAATACAAGCCCAAAATTTGGAGGGTGCTATTCCTACTCTAGAAAAATTAGCAGCTTTAGTGCCTGATAATGAGGAGTATCAAGTAGTTTTGCAACAGTTGAAAGAAGCTCAAAAACAAGCTCAAGCAGCACCTTCTCCTACTCAACCAGAAGCAGTTGAACCTGACTCTGATGAACCCCTTCCTCTCATTATTCCAGAGGCTCAAGAAGAATCCAACCCTTTATTAAATCCTCAAGAAAATTCTAACCCATTATTTCCTTCTGAAACTAATCCTAATTAAGTTTAAATATGGGCTTAATAATATTAAGCCCCCATAAGCTTTTAAGAAGTTATAATCACTCCGCAGTAAATGACGAGGTGACGGGGTGACGGGGAGATGGGGAGATGGGGTGACGGGGTGACGGGGTGACGGGGAGAGGGTTTTTTTTCTAATTTTTCAATATGTCGTTTAAATGAGTATTAGCTTATTATATTTTTTGTATCTTTATCTCTAATTTCGAGGTACGAGAAATATCATAAACTTGGTAAAATTAGATGTTTTGTTGTTTAATCCACTGACGAAATTGTTTTAAGGTTGCTGTTTCTCCATCTCTTAAACTTTGGTCAATAAAGGGTAAGATATTGGCTAATTTTAACCAAGGAAAGGTTAAACTATAGTCAGATTCGACATAATTTTGCTGATCATTTAAAATAAAAGCAATTAGCTGATTACCATCATATCGCCAAATTTCAGGCACTCCTAAAGCAACATAAATGGGTAACTTATTAAGAGAACTATTACTCATATCAATTTCTAACACTAAATCTGGAGGCGGATCAATATCTAGTCTAATATCTTGTTTGTTCCTTACTAAAGGTTCATTGTTTAGATAATAACAAGAGTCTGGTTCAACTCCTTTTTTGACCATCTCTTTTTTTAAAGTTAATGAACCCATTGTTTTAATATTTAAGTTTAGTTCTAATGCGATTACTACAATTAAATTATCAATAAAACGATTACTATATTCATGTTGTCCAAAGGGTGTCATAATTTCAATAATTCCTTGATCGTAAGCTAAGCGAATTACTCTTTTTTCACCTAACTCTTTGATAATTTGTTTAAAGGTTTCCCAAGTAATATTATTTAAAATAACTCTGTTTTCGGTGATATTTTGCTGAATAATTCGCATTATTTGTGTCCCAATTCATACTTTAAATATAACTAATGATTGGATGGACAGAATTAAAGTATTCTGTTGTATTAATTATCTTAAGAACTTTGCCCACCCGACTATAACTAGAATGGTAGGGGTGAATGGTAGTTGACCTCTACAAAAAAATTGTAATTATTCTTTATAAAATTATTTCCGACATCATTTTTAGTCTCTTAACTCAGGGGAAAATGAGTCTTTTTTGTTACATCCCTTAATTTTTTGCCCTTTTGTAATAAAACAATAAAGCAACAGTAAACTGCTATAAGCTTTATAGAATAATGGTTTCAATGATTTTAACGTTCAAATGAGCGATCGCTTCAATTCTAAAATTTTTATATTGTTCCTCATTATTATAATACGAAACACAAAAATAATTTTTAAAGATATATAAGCCTTTGAAAGTATTTTAATCGAATTTATATTAGTTTAGCTTTTATATTTACAATTTTGCTTAAGAATACTAGCTTATTTATTCTTAACTACTCTTGGAAATCTTAGCTAGTTGTTCCATAATGCGATTAATGAGATTGACGAACAGACTGTGGTTACAACGCAGTCATAACAAGATTATTTTGAACGCAGGAGACTAAACCCTTGACTTTAACACTCGCAGTTTACGGAAAAGGTGGTATCGGAAAATCAACCACCAGTTGCAACATCTCTACAGCATTGGCCAAACGAGGTAAAAAAGTACTACAAATTGGTTGTGATCCCAAACATGATAGTACATTTACTCTGACAGGCTTTCTCATTCCTACTATTATCGACACCTTACAAGAACAGGACTTTCACTACGAAAATATTTGGCCCGAAGACGTTATTTACAAGGGATATGCAGGGGTTGACTGTGTAGAGGCAGGGGGGCCTCCTGCGGGTGCCGGTTGTGGTGGTTATGTGGTAGGAGAAACGGTTAAACTACTCAGGGAACTGAATGCGTTTGATGAGTACGATGTCATCTTATTTGATGTATTAGGGGACGTAGTTTGTGGTGGGTTTGCTGCACCTTTAAACTATGCTCAATATTGTTTAATTGTCACGGATAATGGGTTTGATGCGTTGTTTGCTGCTAACCGTATTGCTGCTTCGGTAAGAGAGAAAGCACGCACCCATCCTTTACGCTTGGCCGGGTTAATTGGTAATCGTACTTCTAAGCGTGATTTAATTGATAAATATATACAAAGAGTTCCTATGCCTGTGTTAGAAATTCTACCATTAATTGAGGATATTCGGGTATCACGGGTTAAGGGACAAACCTTGTTTGAAATGGCAGATAATGACCCTTCTCTTGACTATGTTTGCAATTATTATTTGAATATTGCTGACCAATTATTAGCTTTGCCAGAAGGTGTGGTTCCTAATGATGCTCAAGACAGAGAATTATTCAGCTTATTATCTGATTTCTATCTGAATCCTCAAGCTCCTAAAACACAAGAAGAAGAGTTAGATTTGATGATAGTTTAATCATCCCGTAGGTTTGGTTAGCAATAGCGTAACCCAACAAGATAAGGTCAATTTTGTTCGTTGATGTGGGAGCATCCCAAAGTTGCAAATTGTCCTTGATTGATAATAGTTGATCTGATTAATTTCCCCCTGTCTCCCCGTCAAACTCCAAGAATAAGTTTTTTGCAAAAATGGGATGCTCCCGTTGATGTTGGGTTTCGTTCCTCAACCCAACCTACAGGTTACTTCAATGATATCTATCCTAAGTAATAAGGGAACACTAACTATAGTAACTTTAATTAAACTCTCCAGATACCGACGAAATTGAACGAATTAGACAACAATTACAAACAGGAGAACTCTAAACCATGACACTTGCACAAGAAACCACATCCTTACAATTTGAATGCGAAACAGGCAATTATCACACCTTTTGTCCCATTAGTTGTGTAGCTTGGTTATACCAAAAAATAGAAGATAGTTTCTTCTTAGTTATCGGGACCAAAACCTGTGGTTACTTCCTACAAAATGCTATGGGAGTGATGATTTTTGCTGAACCTCGTTATGCAATGGCAGAATTAGAAGAAGGAGACATTTCTGCTCAATTAAACGATTACGAAGAACTGAAAAGATTGTGTTTACAAATAAAACGCGATCGCAACCCTAGTGTAATTGTTTGGATCGGCACTTGTACGACTGAAATTATTAAAATGGACTTAGAAGGTTTAGCCCCTAAACTAGAGTCTGAAATCGGTATTCCTATCGTTACAGCAAGAGCAAATGGCCTAGATTATGCTTTTACACAAGGAGAAGATACAGTCTTAGCTTCTATGGCTCATAAATGTCCTAAAAATGTTAAAGAAGAGTCAGAAAAACAAGAAAGAAATGCCATCCATAAACTATTAAACTTCGGTAGAAAAAAAGAAGATATTAAACAAGAAGAATCCGAATATAAAGAACATCCTCCTTTAGTTTTATTTGGCTCTTTACCAGACCCAGTTGTTACTAATTTAACCCTAGAATTGAAGAAACAAGGAATAAAAATTGATGGTTGGTTGCCCTCAAAAAGATATACAGAATTACCAGTGATTGATGAAGGTTATTATGTGAGTGGAGTTAACCCATTTTTATCACGAACTGCTACTACTTTAATGCGTCGTCGGAAGTGTAAATTAATCGGCGCACCCTTCCCCATTGGACCCGATGGTACTCGTGCTTGGATCGAAAAAATATGCTCTGTTTTCAATATTGAACCCCAAGGTTTAGAAGAAAGAGAAGCGAAAATTTGGGATAGTTTAGAAGACTACATTAAATTGATTCGGGGTAAGTCTGTTTTCTTCATGGGTGATAATTTATTAGAGATTTCTTTAGCCCGTTTTTTAATACGTTGTGGTATGACTTGTCCTGAGATTGGTATTCCTTACATGGATAAAAGATACCAAAAAGCAGAATTAGATTTCCTAGAAAAAACCTGTCAAGAAATGGGTGTACCTGTGCCTAAAATTGTCGAGAAACCTGATAACTATAATCAAATTCAACGCATTTATGAGTTAAAACCTGACCTCGTTATCACAGGAATGGCCCATGCAAACCCCTTAGAAGCAAGAGGAATAAATACTAAATGGTCTGTAGAATTTACCTTTGCACAAATTCATGGGTTTACCAACGCAAGAGACATATTAGAGTTAGCAACTCGTCCCCTTCGTCGTAATAATAACCTCAAAGAATTAGGATGGGAAAAATTAGTCAAAGAAGAAGCTATAATCTAAACAGTAGGGTGGGCATTGCCCACCTATTAATCATTAATTTTAAATTGATATTACTGTTTTTTGTTATAAACATTCATCATAAAATTATCTAATTTCCATGTTCCAACTAATCTTTGAGAAAAATCTAAATTATAATTATCATCCAAGACGTTTTTAACCGCTTTTTTTTGTTCTTCTGTGCTTGGTTTTCCCCAGACAGGGCGTTCACTATCTAACCATAAAATTCGTTGGTATTGTTCAGAATTTTTACTTAAATTTTCTGCTAAAACAAGAGATAAATTATCAGATTTTTGCGCTAGTAAACTAATAGGGGAAGTGGTAGGTAGATAATAAGCTAATCTTAATACATGACCCCAAGCTTGAGAATTCATGATAATTAAAGTAGGTTCATTTGGTTGTTCATTGATAATATCTGCTACTTGATGAAACATCTGACGAGAACGTAAACTAAAATCAGCAACATTAATTCCTAAATATAATAGCAAGAGACTTAAAATAGCAATATTCTTAAATTTTATACCTCCTTTTTCTAGCCAAGTAACTAATAATAATAAACAGCCAGGTAAGACAAATATAACAGAACGGCCAAACCCAAATGCTAAAGTAAATTTTTTGGTAATAATATCTAAAATTAACATTAATAATAAAGGGAATAACCCCAATAATAAGCTAATAATTAGTAATTTTTTTTGATTATTTTTATATAGTTGCCATATACAATAAATTAAACCAAGAAAAACAAATAATCCAGCAATTGTCACCACATAACTAGGAAAAATACTCGACCAATCACCAACTAATAAATGAATTCCTAACACATCAAGAAATTCTTTTAAATGTCTAGTCATAGCATTTACCAAACCGCCTTTACTGGCAAAACGCCCTAAGTCAGCATTACTTAATTGTTGTCTCGTTCCCCACCAAACCCAAGGAATAGTAAGAATAATGCTAGTGATTAAATACAGCGCATATTGCCACCATTTTCGTCGATCTAACCATAACACTAAGACAGCAAATACTAAAAATAAAACAGCAAAGTAGTAAAATGTCATTAACCCTGATGCTGCGGAAAAAACTAACAAAATTGTCCAGAAAATGTTGATTTTTTTAGAAGAAAGATTGTCTTTTTCTGAGGTATTTATAGTTATTAATTCTAGTAAACACAAACTACTTAATAAAACCCAAAAGACTAATGAACAATACATCCTGATGTTTAAAGAATGAAATAGATAATAAGGATTTAATCCTAAAATTGCAGCAAATAATAAACCCCCTTGAAATCCTAATAATCTTCTTCCTAAACTATAAGCACAGCCCATAGAACCCAAACTAAATAACACAATAATACTGCGCATTGCTGCTTCAGAATTACCCCAAATTCTTAACCAAAAATGCTGTTCTAAAAAGAAAAGAAAAGGATGAGGTTCAGTAACTAAACCTTTAAGAAAACTCTCAAAAGTTGTTAAAATATCAGACAAGCTACTTTCAAGAGGAAGATTTAATAAACTATTATAATTGGCTAAAATAACTGGTACATCTTGAGGGTTTTGATATTGTACTTTTTGTCCAGTGACAAGAAGTAAAGATAAGACCTCATCATACCAAAATTCTCTACTACCCAAATTGACAATTCTGAGAATGACACCACAAGCGATCGCAACTAAAAGAATGATATTAATAGTTTTTGTCGAAATGTTCATCAATTAATTAACCTGTTGAAAATAAGCAAACATTTGTTATAATAGACGGAAAATGGGTATTTATTTAAAATTTTTTCTCCTCCTATGGTTAATCGAATAAAAACAATAGAAAATATTTTAGAAGATGTAGAAAATGATAGGGAACTATCAGAAACCGATGCAGTTACTCTTCTATCTCAAACTGATGAAAGCACAATTAATGCCATTCGTCAAACCGCCGATAAACTCCGTCAAAAGCAAGTAGGAAACACGGTAACATATATTATCAATCGTAATATAAACTTTACCAACATTTGTGAACAACATTGTAACTTTTGTGCCTTTAGACGAGATGCAGGGGATGATGGGGCATTTTGGTTAAATACAGAGCAAATTATCCAAAAAGCGACAGATGCTGTAAAACGAGGGGCAACAGAAATTTGTATGCAGGGAGGTTTAAACCCAGAAGCTAAAATAAAAGGAAGTTGTTTACAATATTATCAACAATTAATTATTAGTCTCAAACAAACATTTCCTAACCTCCATTTACACGCTTTTTCTCCCCAAGAAATTCAATTTATTGCCAGGGAAGATAAAATTAGTTATGCTGAGGTAATTATGACTTTGAAAAACGCTGGTTTAGGATCAATGCCAGGTACAGCAGCCGAAGTCTTAGATGATAAAGTAAGACAGATTATTTGTCCTGAAAAAATCAATAGCCAAACCTGGTTAGAAATTATTAGTTTAGCCCATTCTTTAGGTTTATATACCACCAGTACCCTATTATCTGGACATATTGAAACTGTCCAACAACAAATACAGCATTTAAGTAAATTAAGACAGTTACAAAAAATTGCCATAGAAAAGAATTATCCAGCCAGAATAACAGAATTTATAATCTTACCTTTTGTGGGAAAAGATGCCCCTTTACCCCTAAGAAAGCGTGTCAAACGAGAGCAACCCAGTTTAAAAGATAGTTTATTATTAACTGCAGTGTCTCGAATCTTCTTAGGAAAATGGATACCTAACCATCAACCCAGTTGGGTGAAATTAGGCTTAGACGGTGCAAAAGAAGCCTTAAGATGGGGATGTAATGATCTTGGTGGAACCCTCATGGAAGAGCATATTACCACGATGGCAGGAGCAATGGGAGGAACTTGTATGGAGGTAGAAACCCTACAAGAAGCGATCGCTTCTCTTAAGCGTCCCTATCAACAACGAGACACTTTATATCATCAAAATTATAGTTATTGTTAGCATCGTGAGCAAGTATTATTATTAACATAGTGAGGAGGATGCTAAAACTACTGTGTCTCAAAATTGTTGAAAACTAATATAAAGATAATCAATCAAATAAGGAAAAAACAGTTAGCACTGACTGCAAGATTAATCCAATGGAATAGTCATTTTACTTTCGGGTAATCCGACTTAATTCCCAAGTTCGCCAAGATTTAGACGACCAACTTTTAAGGATTTTACTTTCAGCAGCTAAACTAACTGCTCCACTGTTGTTCCCTAACCACTTCTATTATCAAACTTATCTCTCAAAGATACAACCCAAGTTTAAGGAGTTAAATCAGAAGTTAAGGAATTAAACATCAAAAGTGGCTCAAACGTATTTATATAGAGTATTTCAACCATTGAACAACTAACTGAGTATTAGCTTAAGATTCCATCAGAGTTGATTAGGTTAGGAAATTTATACAGATTATCTTGCTTAAGAGCATTTACCTTATTAAAAAATGGCTTCTCCTGTCAAACTAAAAGCACGAACCTCTGTGATTTCTACCTTGATTAATTGTCCTTTTAATTCATCTATATTTCCCTTAAAAAAGGTTAAACGATTGCCTTGAGTTCTTCCCATAACTTGACTCTTATCTTTAGGGTTTTGATCTTCCACTAATACCTCTTCTATTCTCCCTAAATATCTTTGGGAACGTTGTGCCGCCTTTTGTGCCACTAAATGGTTTAATCTTTGTAAGCGATCACTTTTCACTTCTTCGCTTAATTGTTGCTCCCAAAGGGCTGCAGGGGTTCCAGGACGAGGGGAATAAGCAGCAGTATTTAGTTGATCAAAACCAATATCATCAACTAATTGTAAAGTGTTTTCAAACTGTTCTTCTGTTTCCCCAGGAAAGCCCACAATCGCATCTGCACTAATAGAAGCATCGGGCATATATTCACGAATTTTATCGATAATTCTCCGATATTTTTGGTGAGTATAACCCCGTTTCATCGCTTTTAAAACCTCATTATCTCCTGATTGAAAAGGAATATGAAAATGTTCACAAACTTTGGGTAATTCGTCACAAGCTTTAATTAATCTCTCGGTAAAATAACGGGGATGACTGGTAGCAAATCTTAGTCTTTCTATACCGGAAATATCATGTACTTGGTATAACAAATCAGTCAACGTATGTTGATGTCTTCCACTTGGAGTAACCCCTGGTAAATCTCGCCCATAAGCATCAATATTTTGTCCTAATAAAGTAATTTCTTTGTACCCTTGTTTTCCTAATAGTTCCATTTCTGCATAAATAGCTTCAGGAGTACGAGATTGTTCCACACCTCTAACATTAGGAACCACACAATAACTACACCTTTCATTGCAACCATAAATAATATTCACCCAAGCGGTGACCGTACTATCTCGACGGGGTTTGGTAATATCTTCTACGATATGAATAGGTTCAGTCGCCACCACCTGATTGCCATCAAATACCTGGGTTAATAAATCTTCTAAGCGGTTAGCGTGTTGCGGTCCCATCACTAAATCTAATTCTGGAACCCGTCTTAAGATTTTCTCCCCTTCCTGTTGCGCTACACATCCAGCTACTACTAAAGTTAAATCAGGGTTTTCGTGTTTACGTTTAGCCTGTCTTCCCAAGTAAGAATAAACCTTTTGTTCGGCATTATCTCGGATGGTACAGGTATTATAAAGGATTAAATCAGCCCCATTGGGGTCTTGAGACCATTTAAACCCCATATCTTCCAAAATACCGGCCATGCGTTCTGAGTCAGCTTTATTCATCTGACAGCCAAAGGTAGTGATATGGTAACGGCGTGGGGTTGAGGTCATGGTTATTAAGCATATTTTAAACGTCCAATCTATAATTATATCAAAGACGCTTTTTTTCTTCTACTTCCGATAAACTTCTCTTCTGTGACCAATGCGGATTACCATAACAACTAATCTCTAATCAAAAACTTCATAGATAATTCGATAATCTTTTACACGAATTCCATAAGTATTCTCTTCTCCTACGATTTTTTTGCACTGACGAGGACGAGGATTAACCTTTAATTGCTCAAGTTTTCCTATAATTATTGTTTGAATATCAGCCGAAAGTTTTTTAAACTGTCGTTTAGCTGATGATTTCAACTCAACCTGATAATTCATTATTTTAATTCTTTTTTTAACTCATCTAATGAAGTTGTAGGCTCTAAATCTTGCTTTGCTTTGTGTAATGCTTTTCTGTCTATTTCATCTTCTTTTTCAGCAATAATTCTTTCTAAAAAAGCAAAAGCTTCTAGAGAAATTATGACTGCTTTTTCTTCTCCTTTATGGGTAATTATAACAGGAATATCGTCAGTTTGAATTTGCGCTATTATTTCGCTTAAATGATTTTGAGCTTCTTTAATTGTTATTGAAGTAACTTCTTCATTAGTCATTTTATCAACAATAATAGGTGTCATTAGATTCCCCTGATTAAAATTTGTACAGTCAATTTAGTTTCAATTATAGCGTGTTTCTTAACTTGGATAGCTATCTTTTCAGACTTTGACCTTACTGAAAAGTTTCTAAATAAATTATGAAATAGGGAACTATTAGGGCGACAAATAGGACAGAGACAAAGAATAGAAAAATCTTAACATAACGACCCTCAATCATCGCTCATGGGGTCTATAATGCGAAAAAACAATATACTGAGATATGCTGATGACTAAGACGACTCAACCCATTAAGGGTAAACACTTGTTCTTAACCCTGTTTTCCCTTCCGCTTATCTGGGGAGGAATCTTAGGTGTACCAAGTGCGGCCAAAGATGTTGATATCGAAGTGGGTATCATACAAAGATTCGGGGAGAAAGAAGCAGAAAAACTGACTATTAGTGCGACGAGTGGGGACAGTTTAACCGTTACCTTTAAAGATAGTCAGGGACAAACCAAAACCTTAACCACAACTCAACTAACTCTAAATATTGTTGAAGAATCTTTACCCCAATCAATGCTAAAAGAGTACATTGTTTTGAGCGATCATGCAACCTTTGAAACAGCAGAAGATAGCGCAAACCAATGGAAAGATAAAGGTATAAAAGCAGAAGTAACCCAACCTGGAAGATGGCAAGTATGGGCTAAAAGAGATGTTTATGAAACTCCTTTATTACGCCGTTTATTATTAAAAAATCTTCAAGAAAAAGGTTATAATGATGCTTATTTAGAATCGGCTATTTTAAATTCTAAATCTCAAGCAACTTTTACTATTGCGGGCAAACAATATCAAAGTGATTATTTAGAGATTATTCCAGGAAAAAATCCCATACAGGTGAGTCATTCTCAACAAAAAACACGGCGTTATGGAGGCAGTTTAAAGCTACAACCAAACTCTTACGGGACTTATACTTTAGTCAATGATGTCCCCTTAGAAACCTATTTGAGAGGAGTCGTTCCCCACGAAATAGGTCCCCAAGCACCGAAAAATGCAGCCAAAGCGCAAACAATTATTGCCCGTACCTATGCTTTGCGTAATTTACGCCGTTTTAAAGCAGATAATTACGAATTATGTGCAAGTACTCATTGTCAAGTTTATTATGGATTGAGTGGAACCAGTCCCAAAGCTGATCGAGCGATCGCAGCCACCAAAGGATTAGTTTTAACCTATAATAATGAGTTAGTAGATGCTCTTTATTCTTCTACTACTGGGGGTGTTACAGCGAGTTTTAGTGATGCTTGGAATGGGGAAGAAAGACCTTATCTACAAGCGGTTATTGACTCTCCTAAAACTGTTTGGGACCTCTCTCAAAAATCTTTAGCTGATGAAGAAACATTTCGTAATTTTATTCGTTTAAAACAAGGGTTTAATGAGAGTGGACGCAGGGTTTTTCGTTGGAACCGTAAAGCTACTCTAGTGAGTTTGACCCGAGATTTAAAGAAATATCTAGAAAGACGAAAACATCCACTAAAAGACATCAA
>JAAUYK010014415.1_pt1 | contig 14434 bp, 6 predicted proteins | sample 7278021 | NCBI WGS metagenome assembly JAAUYK01 (sample SAMN14350223, study PRJNA611818) | marine sediment metagenome | isolation source: surface marine sediment (1.8m) | place: French Polynesia: Moorea | collected 2018-08
ATGTCGCCTACCTGTTCCTGATCCCTGTCCCTGCCGACGCCGTCCAGAAACGGCTTCTTCTCCGCCTCCGTCCTCATGGAGTTTCCCCTGCTCAGCGCCTCCGTCTCGCCGGTCGCCGTCGTCACGCCCCCGCCGCTGCTGCTGCTCGTGCTCACCCCGCCGCCGCCATTCGCCGCCGTCCCGGCAGCCGTCGTCCCCGAGTACATCTTCTAGGTCACCAGGTCCTTGCAACAGCGATGCGTTCTTCGTGACCTAGAGACTCGCGGGGTCGCTCTCATTTCTCGCCCAGTCTTTTTCCTCCTTGCTCGAGCTGTCAAGAGACGATCGAGGATGGCTACAATGCCGCATGCACCTCCTTGCTTCTTCCTACGTCTGCTTCTTCTCCTCGACTGCCGCGGCTCTGCTCACAAATCCCAGCTCAGAGCTCACCGTAGGAGGGAGAGCGGCCGCGGCCGAGGCGGAGGCCGAGATTTGATTCTTCTCTTTCCGTCTTTCGAGAGAGCGAGCGGCGTAGAGGACGCCGCTTGTCGAGCAGCGTCCTCGGCCTCGGGTCGAACGCTGCGTATATTTGTACGCAGAGGGAATACTGCGCTAAAACATTAGCATAACTTATCAGAGTATATTTATAGCACGCCTGAAAATGAAATAAACACATACACAGGACGCGCGCATCGCATCCGAAGTGGTCAAGTTTCTCGCATTCCGAGCGTAAATGTTGTGACATGGGAGAGAAAGCATGCACGCCGCCGAGGGAAAGGCAGACGGCGCGACGGAAAGATATGCCCCGGGTCTGGCTATACAGTAGGTAGCCAGCTTGCGTATCGCCTCCTCCGACTCCGAGACCCAGATAGGAGAGAGATTAGTTCGCAGTTGAAGGTTAAGTAAACCGAGATAGATGGGCCGCCCGAGTGATTGGCATGCCGGGAAGTTCTCAGGTCAGGCCATAATACTACGAGGCAATTCAGCCCGTGTAGCTTAAATCGTTTCCTGTTAATTGCGATGAGCGCAGTAAAAGCGGCTCAAAACGTGATTAAACGACACAACTGAAGGTGGTCAGAAATATGCTTCTCGCGAACTTCTATCTATAGAACGCCCCCAAAATACGCCCCTAATGTATGTCGTCGCGTGTTTCGTTCCCCGTAGAAAACGTTTTGTAACAGTAGTAGTGAAGGAAACCATTACCACAGCCAGAGGGAGAGAGGACACACAATGAGTAGGTGGAGCGAGCGAGACGGGATCGAAGAACGAGAAAAGAGGATGGATAACAGGCAGGAGGAGCGGCGAGGCGGCGAGGCACACGGACGGACGGACGCGAAAGATTAATCGTCCACTCCGGGATGGGGACGCACATTTGAAACGATGTTACACTAAAAGGGGACGACCATGTACCTACTACACAGGCGCTTTTCTGAATAATTTCGTGGCCTCGGAACCCGGCTGCTTTGATAAATGGGCGGCGACGATGGTCGTTTGGAGAGCGGAGGGAGGAATGACAATTAATTAATATTCCCTCCTTTCTTCTACCCCGCGTCTGAGATGGGGGACATTCTGACCCCTCCCTAACGACCGCAGATAGCCATTGAAATGTTGAGGAAAAGCTGAAAGCGCATCGACGTGGTTCATATTTTATTAGCAGAACGGACAACGGTTGCAAATCCTCCTTCCTCCTGCAAATGGCACGTACGAGCGCGAGCGGACTCGGTGGCAATTTCGAATTATGCACGGGCCATTTTTTGAGGAATCCGTGTCAAAATGCATCCGCTTTGTGCGCGTCCATTCGCCAACTGCCGCCGTTTCGTTTCTGCAATCACGGTTAGGGTTTAATTGGCGGGGCCGGGAGCACGATTAATGTTGTATTAACCTAAAGTGCCGAGGTACGTTCAGACATTTCTATTTCAGGCCGTCAACATCTACTACGGGCGGAGAAACAAATCCTCCGCCGTCATCGTGTTTGCCGCACAATATTGATTCGACAAACTTCGGAGAGGAATTGGAGAGCGAGAGAGATTAAGCAAGCGACGGCCGCTTGGCGCGTGTCTGTCGATTTTAGCTCCTGCAGCAGTCAGTCAGTCAGTCAGTCGATAGCCAGCGCGCGACGCTCTCAAAATATCACGTTGCAAGCACGCAAATGGCAGCCAGGCAGGCAGGCCGCCGGACTGCAATTCGTCTGCCTTCTCAATCGACAAAACCTCAATTGGCTGAACGGAAAACAGAGACCTGACCGCACTGTATCCTGGCAAAATAAGAGCATTAATTCTTCCTCCTCAGCCTTCTCGTCTCACGATCATACCATTCCCACATACTTTTTGTTCGTACGTCTGTGTGTTTCCAGCTTTGGCGTCGTCGCCGCAGCAATACCTAGTTATGTGAGACTTCCTGTTGTACTTACTGCTGCTACATGTAACCGACATCGTTCGCCGGCTGACAGTCGGCTAGAGGAGGGGGTTAGCGAGAGATAAATGGCCACCTCGCCTCTCTGATGTTGCCGACGCCGACGCCAGAAGAGGTATTTTCTAATTAATGCCGCTACTGCTAATAATATACGTGTATATTAGCAGCTCTCATAATTCGATATGCGCCCGAGACATTCCTTATTGGATTTATGTGCCTATCTGTAATGGCATCTTTTGGAGAGCGAGAAACAAAGCCTCATTAACAGGCGCAGCTATCGGGATGTGACATCTGAATTTTTCGCAACGTCAATTCCCCCGCCTCGGCTGTAAAACTACGCGGTAAAACTTTTGTTCGCATGTGTACGTAGAGAGCTCTCTTTTATTTCCAACAGGCTGTATAGCTTCCATTCCCGTCTTCCCTTGTGGAATTAAGACTGTCCGGCCGGCCACTGCTAAATACCCCCTCTTCTGTCTGTCCGCCACTTACTCCCATTGTGTCAGTTTGCCCCTCTCTCTCTCTCCAACCCCTCACCCCCCTCCCTACCTACTTCTGAGACCGTCCGCAAAGCAAAGGAGAGGGAGGCAGTACGTCTAGTCTAGTCGGTATACTTTGTAATTCAACGACAATGAAGGAAGGGCAGAGAGCTCTCCAGAAAATCCACTCAATACACCCATACACTCGTTAGTCCAATAACCCGGCTCCGTACAGACCATAATATCAGTTGCGTGTATGCGCTGCCGGTTCTAATATCTCTCTACACAGGCGTTTGTTTGCACGCACGCAACCAGTTTCCTTCCTTCCTTCCCGTTCGCGTTGCAGCTGTAATTTCCATTTTCGCAGTAGCCACTCTCGGCACTCCTCCTTCTTTTTGGGGCAAGCAATTTCCGCGAAAGCGCCGCGCCGCGCACCTGGTAAGAAACAAGTCTCGGTTTACTAGCTCGACGACGGCATACGGTATCCTCTATTCTTGCACTCACATTCTTATTGCGATACAAGAGACCTATGTAGACCTGGAAGAAGACATACAAAACATTTGTGTGTAGAAAATATTTCACATGAAACCATAGGCTATTGAACTAATAATTGTAGCCGACCCCTGACTTCCGCGCCCTCCGCGCGATCAGCTGTTTTCCCATGAAGGAAGAAGATGAAATCTGATGGCGCCCAGGTTGTTTTCCCTCCGTCCGCCCGACGTTGGCCCCGCCGTCGGCCGTCCAGAGGGTAGACGTAAACCAACCCCGATTCGGCGTGTAATCGGATCGAACGAACGGACGCGGACGGACGAACAGACGTCGCGCCCGGCCTGCTGCGGGCTCCGTCCGTCCGTCGCCCGGGTTGCTGGAGAACTGGCGGGTTTGCGAGCGCGCTCGTCGCTCTGGGTTTCTTAAACATACTACGATACGTACACACAATCGTCGATTCTGTTTCAAATCGAGTTCAAATTGCTCTTAATGCAAATGTTGTTATTCCGCCAGCCGGCACCACAATCACCGGCCGGGTGCAGAGGGTGCGCGCAGTTTCCAAATAAGTCGTTCAGTCAGTGAGTTGAAGTTGCCGTACGGAGTAAGTCCGTACTGTGTCCGTCTGTATACTTTGTTTTGCCGCCAGACGTGCGGTGTGTGTGTGTGCCAGACCGATCTGTCTGTGCAGCTTTGTTCACCCAAGTGAAGAGCGAGCGAGCGAGTGTCGCCGAGCGGGCAACACTTTTACCGCGAACTGATTCCTGGAACTTTTCTACGTACGTTTCGTGCAGTGGACATTAAGCGACAGTGTGAGGTTTTGAGTGCGAATAGCCAGGTGTCATCGATCTCCAGCGTTCAGCGCACTGGAAAGGTGAGAAAATGTAATTCGCTAATATGCTGGAGCCAAATCAACCAAATGCAGTCCCACAAAACCGTTAAGAGGACAAGCAAGACATAATGGGAACGGAGCCAACAGCAGCCCCGTTTGTATGCGGCCTGTGGGAAAAGTACATTCATTTTTCGTCCTGTCATCGAGCGATATCGCGGAGATGCTGTCACGTCGAGAGCCGACTTCCAGCTGCCACAAAACTCTTAGGCAAATTGACTCCAATACAGCGACCGCACACGAACCTGTAGCTATTGCGGAAGGATCGAACTCTAGTATATAACGCGCGTGGCTCGCGAAAAACGAGGAAAAGATTCAGACCATTCTGCGTCGTGAGACAATGGCCGAGAAAGAATTCCCTGCTCCGATAATTGGAGACAAAAGACGGCAGTGGGAGAGAGAGAGACATATCCTCTTTGACAAAAAAAGTTGGCCCGCGGCAACATATTGGACATGTTACAGACTGACTTTAACTTCCTCGGGCCAATTTTCCGTTCGGTTGATTAATTGCTACGTTACACGCCGCACAAAATTACAGCAAGGAGTTTGAGCCATTGCCAAAAAGGCGGCGCCGCCGCGCAGTTCCCAGGCTTTAGTTAAGGTGAGCAAATAGGTGGCTGCCTCGTATCCGGCTGGCTGGCTGGCTGGCAGCAAAAGCTATTTCCTGTAGGTAGCCATGCGAAAAAAGGGTTTTACGGTCTCTCCCTCCGTTTTAGTTTAGTCCACTCCGTTCTGGCTGACGTGACGAAAATAATCCCCTTAAGGAGGTCGTCAGAGGTGGCTAGGGTGACAATTTCTTTTCGTTCGGTCAGCTGCTGCCGTCGCTGCTGAAAGGGTGTTTAGCCTTCCGCCAGCTAGCCTAGCCACTGGATGGCGAATGGAAGGGATGAATGAACCTGTTAGCCTAGCTGTGTCTGGCTGGAGAGAGGGAAGACGAGACGGCCACCGGCTCAGTCACCAGGGTTGTTAGTAGGCTTTATAGTCAAGGAAATATTCGCTATTCGGGTACCTGTTGGGCATGTCGTTTTAGATTCAATTGCCCATTCGATCGGCTACCCTAAAATTCGCCATCTACCCAGTATCCAGCCGGGTCGCCGTCATCCATCAGTAATGGCGATCTCTGTTTTCCTTTCACACAGAATGTGCAGTCAGTGTTGGACCTTGTTTACGCGGTAAATCATACCCCCCATCCGACGACGATATGGGGAGGCTGTTATTAAGAGCTGGGCACCTGCTAGCTGTAGTTGTTGTGATGCTCGATCCGCAGTGCACAAAGGGGGTCAGAATTGGCGCAGCGGGATGCGGAGAGCCAATCGCATACCGAGGAGTAGATGGCTTCACTCATTCACCTTGGCGACGGTTAGGCCACTGGAGAGAAAAAAAACGATCCGAGCGAGACCTCTCTGACTTCTAATTACAGGGGACGCCTGCCAGTCTCCCACTGGCTAAAAATCCGTTGCTAAATCATCTTCGCTTCTTGGGCAAGTCGGCATTTAATATCCAATCGCGCGGCCTCTAGAGGAGCGCCGACGACCGACCCTTGCCAGCAGCAGCAGCGCTCGGCCTTAGCCAGGAAAACGTTATCTGTGGGAGTCATCTCTGGAAATTAATTTTGGCCTACGTGTCCGTCTGACTGACTGACTGACTGATTGGGAAACGAATGATAAATCTTTGGTCTTACATGCGTATATGCTTCCGGTTGGAACCTGCGAGGCTCTGAGGCGGCAACGTACGTTCTTTCTCCGCTCGAGTTCCGACGCAATGTAGTGTAGGGAAAGCGCGTCATGATAACAAGTAGGCCTCAATTTGTTACCGTGAAGAAGTGTGTCGTTGTCCGACGCGACGCCGACGCCGCCTGATCCAGTTTCACGGATTGAAAAACTCGTCGCAATCGCTGGAGGCAGCCAGTTAGTGAGTCCATGGCCTGTCTGTCGCTCTCGGTCCTGATCTAATGCCTGCGAAGTGGCCATGCCGGAAACCTAACTAGCAGTGATGGCGCCGCAAAGTAGGAAACTTAATGCTTCGTTAGAGACAGAAGGAGCGTTTCTTAATTGACATGCTGGGGGACTTTTGCGACTTCTTTTTTGCATTCTGGGCACCCTGTTGGGTGGTGGTTCTGGTTGGCAGGTCAGAAATCCACCAGCAATCAGGGAAGAAGCTAGAGAGCATGACGTGTATGTACCTACGCCTAGCTGCAGCTAGAGGAAGACGAATTGCCCTCCGCTTTGCATGAAGTTCTGCTGCAGCTAGACGCGTCGACTGGATTGCGAATCGTGTACATTTTTTGCCCCGGCCGAAACCCTGACCAGTTATCTAACTCGCTAACTGGCATCTACGTGCGACTGTCGCCAGCCAGGTTCGAAATCGCCAGCTCCACCCCTAGCAGCAGAGTTTCCGAAACAGCCCCTCTGATTAATTGCCCGGAACGCCGGCTGCCTGACTATAGCAGGTCCGACTGCGGGAACCGAAGCCGCTAATAGCTTTAAAGTTGCTTGAACCCTGGCTTCTTCTACTACGGCCTCCTATCTCCTCTGTATAGAAAATTGCTTGATTAATAGTATCGTCATAAATTGAGGCCGAATTCTCCTCCGGAGTGCAATCTCGATCCCGGTCGGGTCGAGATCCAGAAGAGTGGCCGGGCAAAAAATTAAGACAACTCGTTTTCCGACTCCTCGTTCCGCGACAGGACCGCAAATCATGATAAGACCGTCGCCCAATTTAATACGTCAAAACTGCTGATGCGTCCTGTCTTCATGCGGCGGCGCGGCGGAGACATAACGGTACGCCAGTTTAAGAATTATGACCGGAACACGATATCTGCTCGTCGTCGTCGTTTTCAGCTACCTACCTTCTTCGCATTCATTCTCTGATCATGGCATGCGGCTCTATTAATACACTAAACCGGCTGGCTTTATCATGCAGTTGGTATTGTTGGCGTTTCTGCCAACCAGCAGCATTACATACGAAATTGATTTAAGAAACTACGAGTGGCAAATACGCACTCATGAGGGAGACAGAAATGTATCCCACATTAAGCTAGCTGCTTTCTGCTTCCGGTGGCAACCGTGAAGCAGTTTAGGAAGAAGCTCCCACGGCAACCGCTGTTTTCGAAACGCGGATCCTTTTCATGGCAAAGAAACTGGCGATTTAAATGGAGGAGAATTTTGCAGCTGTAGCGTGCTGTGTGATATGTGTCTCAACTCGAACGTTCGTACGGCGCACAAGGTCAATATTAAGTGCACAGCTAGCAGAGCCGGCCGAAAGATCGCCGACTTCCTCGCGGTTTTTTGCTCCCTAATCGTTTTCATGCACTTAAACTCGTCGCAGAGTGTTTGATCTCTGCCCGTCAAATCGGCATTGGCGACGACGACACGTGCGCGCGATTCGCCTACGGACGACGCATGTCCTTCTCTTTCTTCGCAATAGCAATAGCAATCCATCTACGCACTCGCGCACGCACGCAATTGACATTTCTGGAATGGGCGTACGGCCGGGCGGAAATTCGGCCTTGAGATCGTATATTTTTACAGTTTTACAACTGAACTGCAAGCAAGCCACCCATCCTCCCTCCGCGAGTTCCTTTGTTCCACGACTAGGACATCAAGCATGTGTTGCTTGCAATAATCAGCCGTCATACGGCGAGCAAATACGTACGACGTACATAGCTAGGTCAATTAATACGCATAGCAAAGCTTAATTGTTTCTGCAACCCTTTTACAACGCGTCCAACCTTCGTTCCTTCTCGTATTTCCTCCGGAGCGGATCTCGTCTTGCCCCCGACCGAAGCTCTAGTCTGGTCTCTGAGTAAATATAGCGCGGGTGCATTGGCCGCTCGGATAAGTCAGACGGACGGCAGGTCGATCTAGCTCCCCCCGCTAAATAGTCAGTTTAGGCGTTCCAATGGATACGTGTGTTTGCTGATGTTATTCCCCTGCTCTGCTGGCCGCCGTGTTCATGCCAGGTTCTCATTAACCCTTTGAAGTGTTGCCAATCACGTTGCGGTATTCTGGTATATGCGATGTTGGTCTGCGCGAATTGCAGACAGGGCGGTTTTGGCAACTGCCGGTACACCCGGATCCGACGTTTCGTACCTGAGCGGCATTTAAAAGAGCCGTGGGGGAGCGATTGACGGCGAACGGTGACAGCTAGCCCGACCGGCCGGCCGGCGATATCCAAAGCCGCCCGCCCGCCTATCTGTTTGCTTTGCAATTCATGGAGTCCGACCGACACGCCATAAACTTGTGACTTCGCGAGCGGAGGAGACCAAAAGTGGGAAGAGAAGGGGGAGGAAGTTAGGGCCGCATGGACCATGCAGCAGGACGATGAGCGCATTCAAAGTAGGTCTGACAGGCAGCTAGATACCTACAGCAAACATGCTCTTCGAGGCATGTTATAAGCCCGTATCATTTCAACGAGTATAAATTCGGCATAGAGACGTGTTGTGCTTAATACGACCTCCCCCTGCTTATCTGTTCTGCGTTTTAAACTCTTCTCTGGGTGCATGTGACACACATTTCGCCCCGCCGCCGTCGCTGCCTTATCTCTCCTCTGTTTGGCGGCTTTTAAAAGAGGCGGCGACGACGTACGGCGAGCTAGAGATTTCGCGACAAAGCGGCGACGAATGAGCAAACGAAAGGAGGGAGTGGGGATCGAGCGCGCTCGCTCACACACATGTGTGCTTGTTCGTGGAATTGACTCGAGAGAGCTCAAGTTCGCAAAAAAGCTCAACTATAGGCGTCCGGTCGCCACCACATCATAAATAAGGATCGGGCAGAAACCAGTCTCGGAATGGATACGTACAACTGCGGGCGGTACTAGCTATATATGCAACATATTGGCACTCATTGCGTAAAAGTATTCGTATATGAGAATGACTTAATTACACACAGGCATGCGTATGCGGTATGCCCAAACTCAAATTGATACTGTTCGTAGAATTTATGTAAAGCTCTATAATCCCCCTATATTTTATTCCCCCGGCGGCCTGTTCGTCTGACTCACACGCATATCTCTCTCTCTCTCGAATTCTGACCAATCAATCGAGCATGCGATGCAGCTAGGCCCGAACGCACACATCCTCTCTCTCTCTCTCTCTCTCTATCGGCACATATGCAGCAGTCTGTGATCATCATCCTTCCATTGCAGAGCACAAACGTCGCGGAAAAGAAAATCCACCACCATCGATCGATCCATCGTCTGTTCCGTTCGCCCTCAGCCGAGACTCAAATTGGACCCCATTAGTGTTTGAGAAATCGAGGCGAGAGGGAAGATAAAACAGAGAGACATATAGCATACGAGTGATGTGTATATTCTCGGGCGGCCAGCTGCGCCACCGCCGCCGGCCGGCACCGGCGCCAGGAGGAGGAGAAGGAGGAGGGAGACGAAGACAGAATTAGGCAAGCAGACAGCATTAGAAAAATAATTTCCTATTGAAACACATGCACATGACTAAAACTTAGAATTAACCTCTAAAGGCCACCTACGGTTCTGTTCACTTTGCAGAGTTTCACCGAGCAACGCTGTTTCGCAGTAAAAGTCGATCGCCAACGGAGCGGAGAGGAGGGGAAGCGGCGAGCTCGCAGACGAACGAGCGGACGGAAGGAAGGAAGCGAGGGTGTAGAATACTTGTCAGACAGACTCGGCTGGGCGCCGGCGGCTGGCTGTCAGGGCGGGCGCGTCTATTGCTAGCATCCCCCTCATAGTACACCCACCAGCCAGCCACCACCCTCCCTCTTTCCTTTCCCTTTTCCCCACCGCCGTCTGAGTTTACCCAACACGCGCCCTCGCTCGATCGACGTACTAGCTGTACGCGTGCGCCGATGCGAAAATGTTGGTGAACGCCAATTCCCCCCAGACCTCCGCTGGGGAGCAGCAACAACAACGGTTCACTCGCGGCGACAAAGCGTCCGTCTCTGTCCGGCTCCGCAACAGGAGCAAGAACAAGAACGGCGGGAACGGCGGGGTCAGCCCGGACAAGAGGCTCTCTTCGCGGCACAGCGGCGACTTCAGCTTCTTCAGCGCGGCCAAGATGGAGCTGGCGCCGGCGCCGCCCGACGCCCACGACGACTGGGCGTACATCTCGTACCCGAACGGGGCGCCGACGACCACGGTGAATTCGTCGTCCGCCGAGAACGGGGCGCTGCCGAAGCAGACGCCGGTGAAGGTGGTCACCAGGAAGGTGCCGGGCATCTCGCTCTCCGGACTGAAGCTGCAGGGAGAGCCGGATGTGGCGGCCAGTGCGGTGCAACAGCAGCAGCAGCAGAACAGGTTCAGCAAGCTGCACCAGGACTCGTTGGCTGCGAACAGAATGCACTACCGGAGGCGGAGCGAGCAGGCACTGTCCTCAGTGGCTGCGACGGCGGCTCCCGCGCCGGCGCCGATTGCTGTCTCGAACGCCACGGCGACGGCCTCGAAGCGCTGCAGCGGCGAGTTCCAGTTCGTGAGGACGTCGAAGAGCGGCCTCGTGAACGACGACGGCAACAGCAGCCAGGTGTCGGCCTCGCCCGCCCCGGCCTCGCGGACTCCGATCCGCGGCGGGTTGGGTCGCCGCGCCGCGACCCAGCTGCACATCGAGCAGAGGAAGAAGAACAGCTACAACGCCGCCATGTACAAGTCGCAGGACAACCTAGTCAAGGTAGGCAATCCGAATGCCCAGCCACTATAGCTCAATTTGTCTACGGTCGATCGTAATGAAGCGAAGAAGAGGGCCTATTTTACGGCACGATCCACTCGTATGTTTGCACGCTTCCCTTCCTTGACCGCTTGCCCCTGTATTGCCGGTGGCTAGCTCCGTCCGGCCGCGATCGGTCGATCGGCCATTTATACCCGTGTTATGATGGGGCCTCGGGCCGACCGAACCGAACTGATCGGAACGGCTGGACGTCGGTCGGTCGGTCGTTTGCGATAAAAAAGCCATCGATCGATCCGCTGATTGGGACCAGCGAGCGTGGAAGCCGCCTGCTGTACCGTGTGGTACTTTCTGATATATTAGGTCTAGCTTGATCACTCATTAAACAATGCCATCCGACGATGAACTAGAAAAGTTCAAACTAAACCTATTTTGTACTTGGCGCCCCTGATTGATCGAGCTAAAAAATCCCCTCGAGCAGATGTCCTTCTCATCATCGGACCCTCCAAGCGAGCGAGCGAACACACGCGCACGTGGTACGCCCGGCCGGACGAATCCACATTGCACCGGGGGTCGACACGCACTTTTATATGATTTAACCCCGCCGATTGCATGAACACGGCCTTCAAGTCAGTCCCTACAGTCATCGAAAAAAGTGGCTTTGATCGCTTCTTTAGCACTTCGACAAGAAATCAGCGTCCTAGTAGTGCATCTCTGACGCCAGCGATAATTCGACAATTAAGCGAGATTTTTCTCCCATTCTTATTGCTCGAACCTGTTTTCTCTCTTTCTCTCGACATCTGCGATCATCGATCTCGAAGCGCCTTAGGATTTTCCTCGATCTCAGTGCGTCCGTCAGTTCGTTCGTTCAATCTGTTGTGCAACGATCGCAGTGTACGTACGCGTAGTAGTGCGATGCGGTCACACCCAAATGGGAGAAAAAGGGCGCCATGTGAAATACGTCATTGAATTATGGCGTCCGTCACAGCAGCGAGCGTCTAGCAAAGCTGAATGACGGGCGCGTTGCGATGACGGGACAAAAGAATGGGCGGCCACAAGGGCGGCGAGAGAGGGGACATTTTGGAATACATCGAAACAGCTCCTGTTCTAGACGCGGTTTTAAAAGTCGCCGCTGCGCGGGTTTTAAAGGAATTCATTCTGCTGTCAAGGCGACATTTTTGGCCCGACGTCCTAATTGGACATTGTGGGTAGCTAGGTAGGTAGGTAGGGCACGTCACCGGCGATGGAATTTTGCACCGAGCTTGGTCGGTCGGTAGAAGCGATCTCGGAAAAAGGTTCGTTAGAGCATTAGCTAGGTCGGGGCGCCGCCGCCGCCATCGGATTAATTTCTCTGTCTGCCGTCCGAAGCCGCTTTTTCTGCAGTTTCTCTCCGTCGGTCGCGATGGTGTCAGATTGCTTCCCGGCCGGATTTTTTGACCTTATCTGTCTGAGCTGGCTAGAATTTCGTTCCTAACCACCGCGAAGCCAGTCAAAGAGAAGGAGCAAGTCTGCAGCAATATAGCTGTTCCCGCCAATGTGAGGTAATAACCGGCACTGCGAGCGATCCATCGCCTCGAAGCCGTCGACGTACGTATACCGATCGACCGACTGACCGCCGCGGGTCTGATTGAGAGAGAGGGCCGGGGCCTCTTGGTTCTCGTTCTCGTTAGCGCGTATCTCTCAGTCCGCCGCTCCGCGTCGATCGATTCGAATCTAGACCCGTTAAAGAAACGGTCAATAGGCCTGCCTATACGTACCTGTAAATGTCCAAGGTGCTTTTGACATGCGTGGGCAAAATGGAAGACCTGCATGAAGCTTTCATCCTCATTACAGGTCTGCGAAAATACGTATATACGGCAAATTGACCTTCTGCTAAACGGCTTCCTCGTACTCTTTAAGACTGACTCACGTGCCAAGAGATGAATCTTTACTGCAGCAATGCATGCATAGCTAGATCGGCGGCGTGTGGGCGTGTTTATCTTGTCCTGCTGCACTTTTTTCTATTTGACGTTCACTCCAAGGGAATGTATCGAGGAGAAAAAGTCCGGCCACGTCAAACATATTGGCGCTAGGCGATTTTTTCTCCACTCGAAAGTGTTTCAAGACTTTTTTCAGCCCTCCCTCAGCAGTGACGATTCTTCATAAGCAAACTTCCCGGCGCCTGCGAGATTCCACACGTGGCTGGCTCAGTCAGAGCGTTCGAACGCACGTACGTTTGCCCCCGAGTAAAAACCAGCCATTCTGCATTCCGCGAGGAACGAACGAACGCGAAGATATATAGGCGAAGAAGTATTGAAGTTTAGAAAAAAGAAATCTCGACTCGGCTGTTGTGTCAAGTCCTTCGTCTACCAGGAAATCTCCTGCCCATAACACGTGCTTGGAAGTGACTCAGATTATTTCTGCGCGTATTTCAAGTCCGTCTGAAATTCCTGTCTGTCTGGCGGCTTAGAAGATTACGGAACTGACCCGAATTTAGTAGTAGCTGGGCAGTACAGGTCTTGAACATGTGTAGGTTTGGTTAGGTTTCGCCACATACTAGTTTACCTCTGAATGTTTTCATTCAATTTGGTATGGCAACCCTGGCCTAAGACGCATTAAGATCTTATCGCCCTCCTCTCGGACACGATCTGTAATTAGGAATGAAAATTCCCCTCCTTTGCAGAGGCATTAGTCGGCCGGTCGAGAGAGTCTCTGCTCTCTCTTTTCTAGCTCCCGAGTCGAACAAACGAGCTGCTTTGCAAAACATAAGCGGATTAAGCCAGCTCCCTTGCAAAATCGAAAGAGCGAGAACGTTCTGCACTTATCCTCATGCAGTGCTAAATCTGGAAATGTTTCCGTCCGTTTCGTGCAAGACAGGACTGAATTGAAAATTTTGTGTGCTGCCGGAAATGCTGGACATTCCGTTTTACCTGCCTAGCTGCATCGATCAGGAGCTGCGGCAGTTCCATGACTCAGAGGACCGAAATTCCCACTTTGTGCGCGTTGACACCGCGTACGTACGGACAACACCTCGCTCTTACGTATTCTCCATTGTTTGACCCGACTGACTGGTAATGGACCGGCTAGCTGGTTTTCCAAGTTGAGTGACGGAAAGAGAGAGAGAGAGAGAGAGAGAGGCCCGACAGACAAGCGCACTCTGGACGTCAGCTAGGGTAGCTGCCATTAATCTCCTGATAGAATTATTGTTCGATGCTGAAGATATCCCTTTTCTGCTTCCATCCTTGAGTCGATCCGGACCGGCCTGCCAGCTGGCGGCGTCGCAGTTACGTCACTTTTTGGACTGACCGACGGCCGGACAGATAGAAGAAACAAAAGTGCCGAGCAGCGCGGCATTTGAGATCTCAGCAGGTGGTTGGATCGTTAAGCGCGTACCTAGAACAAAGTGCTAAAAGTGTGCGCGCACTGCTGTACGTGTAATTCGATGCATCAACTTGTTTCCCGGACCACTCCACCTACCTAGGTGGCATTCAGATCCGAGAAGCCCGGTTCTGTCCTGCCCTGGGCATTCCGTTGAATCAATCATTAGCTACAGCTCCTCGCACTTACGTCTTCTTTTGTCAGCCA
>JAAUYK010055850.1_pt1 | contig 14421 bp, 12 predicted proteins | sample 7278021 | NCBI WGS metagenome assembly JAAUYK01 (sample SAMN14350223, study PRJNA611818) | marine sediment metagenome | isolation source: surface marine sediment (1.8m) | place: French Polynesia: Moorea | collected 2018-08
AGATCTCACGTGCGAGCATGAGCGCGTGCTCGTCGTTGTCCGCCAGATAGTCGGTTACGCCAGAGACGCGGCTATGGACTTCTCCGCCGCCCAGGCTCTCCGCGTCGACCTCTTCGCCGGTCGCCGCTTTGACGAGCGGCGGACCGCCGAGAAAAATGGTGCCCTGGTTCTGCACGATGATCGCCTGGTCGCACATGGCGGGCACGTAGGCGCCGCCGGCGGTGCAGCCGCCGAGCACCACCGAAAGCTGCGGCAGGCCCGCCGCGGACATCCGCGCCTGGCGATAGAACGAGCCCCCGAAGTGGTCCTCGCCGGGGAAGACCCCGTCCTGCAGCGGCAGGAAGGCCCCGCCCGAGTCCACCAGGTAGATCACGCCCAGGCCGTTCTCGAGCGCGATGTCCTGGGCGCGGACGTGCTTCTTGATCGAGACGGGCAGGAGCGAGCCGCCCTTCACCGTGGCGTCGTTGGCGATGAACACGTACGGCACGCCGTGCACGAGGCCGATGCCGGTCACGATCCCGGCTCCCGGTGCGCCGTCGTCGTACTGCCCCCAGCCCGAGAGAGTGGAGAGCTCGAGGAAGGGGGTGCCCGCGTCGATCACGCAGTCGATGCGGTCGCGGACCAGGATCTTGCCGCGCGCCAGGTGGCGCTCGATGGAGCGCGCGCGGCCCGGGCCGCCCTCCAGCACGAGCCGCTGGCGCTCGCGCAGCACGTCCACGAGCTGGAGGTAGGCCTTGCGGTTGGTCTCGCACTCGGCCGAGCGCGGATCGACGCGGGTCTCGAGGCGTCTCATCGCGCGCGTCCCCGTCGGCTGCGCGAGGAGGCGGGCGGCTTCGCCGCGCCCGACAGGCCGGACCAGAACTGCTGGGTGATGGCCTCCGCAAAGGCGTCGAGGTTGCCGCGCTCGCGGTCGAACCACTCGACGGAGGAGTTCATGGCCCCGAAGAGCACGAGCCGCGACATGCCGACGGGGGTGCCGGGCGCCAGCTCGCGGCGCGCGGCGAGGTCTTCGAGGAGGTCCGTCCACAGGGACTCGTAGGCGTCGCGCTCGGGCACGATGGCGTCGCGGACCGAGACCGGCGCGGTGCGGAACGTGGTGACGTGCGCGGCGGTGTAGGGGCCGTGCTCGAAGAGCGCGCCCAGGTGGGCGCGCACGTGGGCGCCGACGCGGCTGAGGCCGTCGCGCTGGCGGGTCGCCTCGGCGGCCTCGTGGAAGGCCTCGACCATCACCTCGATGCCGCGGACCAGGATGGCCTGGAGCAGCGCCTCCTTCGAGGTGAAGTGGTAGTAGAGCGAGCCGGCCTTCATGCCGGCGGCGGCCGCGATGTCGCGCAGGGAGGTGGCGGCGTAGCCGCGCTCGAGAAAGAAAGCCGCGGCCACGTCCAGGATCCGGCGCTGCCCTTCCCGCGCCGCCGCGCGCGCCGCAGCGACGCCGGGATCGAGGGAGGAGGAGACGGGGACGGCCACGGACCGAAGCCTACCTAACGACCGTTAGGTCTGGCAAGCGGAGGAACCCTCCGTTCCGGGCCCCCGCACCGCCGTCCGGCGTGGGGGCCCGTCCGAGCCTCGACGCGCGTCGTGCCTGCAGGCAGACGCTGGGGAGCGGCCCCGATCGGGAGCCGCTCCGATCAGGAGCCGGTCCAGTTGGGCTCGCGCTTCTCCGCGAAGGCGCGGGGGCCCTCCATGGCGTCCTTGCTGGTGAAGACCTGCTTCGCGAACGGGGCCTGGAGCGCCCAGGCGTCCTCCTCGCTGAGGCCGCGGGTCTGGCGGATGATCTGCTTGCTCGCCGCCACCGCCAGCGGGGCGTTCTTCGCGATGCGCTCCGCCAGCGCCAGCGCCACCTCGAGGGCCTGGCCGGGCTCCGCCAGTCGGGCCACGAGCCCGAGCTCGTGGGCGGTCTCGGCCGTGATCGGATCCGACGTGAGGGCCATCTCCATCGCGACGCCGTAGGGGACTCGCGCGGGAAGCCGGAACAGTCCGCCGCCGGCCGCGAACAGGCCCTTGTTGACCTCGGGGATCCCGAGCTTCACGCCCTTCGCGGCCACGATCAGGTCGCAGGAGAGCGCGATCTCGAGGCCGCCGGCCAGCGCGAACCCCTCTACGGCCGCGATCAGGGGCTTCTGGCTCGCGTTCTGGAGGAACTCGCTGAAGCCCTTCGGCATGCCCTCGGTCGCGAAGGCCTTGAGGTCCATTCCCGCGCTGAAGCCCTTGCCCGCGCCCGTGAGGACGCCGGCGGTGAGGCCCGGGTCCGCGTCCAGCTCCTGCATCGCGGCCACCAGCGCCTGACCCAGCGCGCTGTTGACCGAGTTCCGGGCCTCGGGACGGTTCAGCGTGATGACCCGGACGCGACCGTGTGTCTCGGTGAGGATCTCGTTCGCCATGGAATTGCTCCTTCCCTGTGCTCCGGTGCGATCACTTGGGAGGCATGCGGATGCCGCCGTCCACGCGCAGCGTCTCGCCGTTCATGTAGTCGTTGGTCACGAGCTCCACCACCATCGAGGCCAGCTCGGTCGCGTGTCCGAGGCGCTTCGGGAACAGCACGTTGCGGCCCAGGTTGGCCTTGAACTGCTCCGAGGCCGGGCCCTGCCCGTAGATCGGCGTATCGATCAGCCCCGGCGCGATGGTGTTGACCCGGATGCCGATGGCCGAGAGGTCTCGGGCCACCGGCAGCGTGAGGCCCACGATCCCGCCCTTGGACGCCGAGTAGGCGGCCTGGCCGATCTGGCCGTCGAAGGCCGCCACCGAGGCGAGGTTCACGATGGCCCCGCGCTGCCCGTCGGCGTCCACCGGCTCCTGCTTCGCCATGGCGGCCGCCGCCAGGCGCAGGCAGTTGAAGCTCCCGATCAGGTTCACCCGGATCACGAACTCGAACTGGTCCAGCGGGAAGGGCTTGCCCTCCTTGTTGACCGTGCGGTTCGCGTTGCCGATGCCCGCCGCGTTCACCAGGGCGCGAAGCGGCCCCAGCCCCAGCGCCGCGTCGACGGCGGCCTGGACCTGGTCCGGGTCGGCCACGTCCGTCTTCACGAACTCGCCCCGCAGGTCCGTCGCGACGGCCTTGCCCTTCTCTTCGTTCAGGTCACAGATGACGGGCTTGGCGCCCAGCACGGCCAGCCTGCGCGCGCTCGCCTCCCCGATGCCCGAGGCCCCGCCGGTGACGACAACCGATGCTCCTTCGAGTTCCATCGCTAGATCCTCTCGATGAGGGTCGCGTTGGCCATGCCACCGCCCTCGCACATGACCTGGAGCCCATAGCGTCCGCCGGTTCGCTCCAGCTCGTTGAGCAGCGTCGCCATGAGCTTGGTGCCCGAGCCGCCCAGCGGGTGGCCGAGCGCGATCGCGCCGCCGTTCACGTTCACCTTCTCCATGTCGGCGCCCGTCTCCTTCTGCCAGGCGAGCACCACCGAGGCGAAGGCCTCGTTGACCTCGAACAGATCGATGTCCTCGATGTCGAGGCCGCTGCGCTTCAGGATCTTCTCCGTGGCGGGGATGGGGCCGGTCAGCATGGTGACCGGATCCGCGCCCGCCACCGCGAAGGAGTGGAAGCGCGCCCGGGCCTTGAGGCCCAGCTCCTTCGCCTTCTCGGCGCTCATGATGAGGACCGCCGAGGCGCCGTCGGTGATCTGCGAGCTGTTGCCCGCGGTGATCTTGCCGTCCTCCTTGAAGGCGGGGCGCAGTCCGGCGAGCTTCTCGGGCGTGGTGCCGGGGCGGATGCCCTCGTCCAGCGTCATCACGCTCTCGTTGCCCTCCTCGTCCACCACCGTCACGGGCACGATCTCGTTGCGGAAGCGGCCATCGGCAGTGGCCTTCTCGGCGAGCTGCTGGGAGCGGACGCCGAAGGCGTCCAGGTCCTCCCGCGTGAGGCCCCACTGGTCGGCGATCATGTCGGCGCCGATGCCCTGGGGCGGGAGCCCCGTCGCCTCGTAGCGCTCGTTCATCTCTGCGGGGAAGGGGAACTCCATGCCCTTCACGATCGAGGCGCCCATCGGGACCTTGCTCATCACCTCGACGCCCGCCGCCACGACGATGTCGTAGGCGCCGGACTGGACGCCCTGGGCGGCGAAGTGCATGGCCTGCTGGGAGCTGCCGCACTGGCGGTCGACGGTGGTGCCGGGGACCGACTCGGGCCAGCCGGCGGCGAGCACGGCGTTGCGCGCCACGTTGACGGCCTGGGGGCCCACCTGCATGACGCAGCCCATGACGACGTCGTCCACCTCGGCGGGGTCGAGGTTGTTGCGCTCCGCGATGGCCTTCAGCACGTGGGCGGCCAGCGTGACCGGGTGGGTCCGGCTGAGCTTGCCGTTGCGCTTGCCGCCCGGCGTTCGGACGGCGTCGACGATGACGGCTTCCTGCATGGTTCGTGTCTCCTCCGTGGCTTCGATGGGGATCCGCGCTCGGATCGCTCCGGTTTCTGAAGGGTTCAGGGTCCTGCGGGCGGCACGGGACTGCGCAGCGCCCCGAGGATCTGGGCGGTGGCGAGCTCCACGAGCTCCGCGCGTTCCATCCGATTGCGGTGGACGCACAGGGCGACGAGGGCGAAGACCGCCATCTGGACCATGGTGCGCGCCTGCTCCCGCGAGAGCTCGGGGCGCAGGGCCATGAGGCGTCGGCGCAGGGCCTCGCGAAGGCGCCGCTCCGAGCGGAGCAGCGGCTGCCGCGCCTCGGGCTCCAGGTTGCGCGATTCGAGCACGTAGCAGGCGTTCATGTCCGCGTTCTCGATCACGACCCGCGCGTAGGCGCACACCAGCTCCTCGAGCCCGGCCGCGGGGTCCGCGGGCTCCTCGACCAGCGCCTCCGCGATGCCCGCCTTGATGCGCCGCGCCCCCTCGCGGATCGCCTCGGCGAGCAGCTCCTGCTTGGTGGCGAAGTGGGCGTAGATGGCCGTCCCCGCCACGCCCGCATCCGCACCGATATCGTTGATCGACGTGGCGTGGAAGCCGCGCTCGCGGAACAGGCGCAGCGCGGAGGCGAAGATCGCCGTGCGGCGCGAGGGTCGGCCGCGCTTCGGGGACGCTGCGGGAGAGTGGGCCGCGCGGGGGCTTCGGGGGGTGGGGGCGTCGGTTCTCATCGCTGCCAGGGCGTGGGGGAGGACGCCGGGGGCGTGGCGGGAGCCCGACGGCGATGCTTAACTTAGTAGCGACTCAGAAAATCTGCAAGCGCGCCGCGATCCCGCGAGCCGGGCCGACCCGCTCGGTCGCGGTCGCTCGTCATCGTCTCTCTTCGACGGTCTCGTCACTGGTCTCGTTACTGGTCTCGTCACTTGTCTCTTCACTTGTCTGCACTTGTCGGGTGGGCGACTCACGGAACATGTCGGAACGGGAAGCGAACGAAGCCGGACCCCTGGCCGGGCTGCGGGTCCTCGAGCTGGGCGAATGGGTGGCGGCGCCCTACTGCGCCAAGCTGCTCGGCGACCTCGGCGCAGACGTCGTCAAGGTGGAGGACCCGAACGCAGGCGATCCCTCCCGCCGACGCGGGTCCGGCCCCGGCGAGGCGCCGGACGCCGAGCGCAGCGCCCTGTTCTTGTATCTCAACACCAGCAAGCGTTCCGTGCGCATCGGTCTCGACACCCCGGAGGGTCGGAGATCGTTCGCGGCGCTCGCCGGCTGGGCGGACGTCCTGATCGAGGATCGTGCGCCGGGAGAGCTCGAAGCGCTCGGGCTCGGCTTCGGCGTGCTCTCGCAGCGCAATCCCGGGTTGGTGCTCACGTCCCTCACTCCCTTCGGCCAGACCGGCCCGAACCGTCTCCACCGCAGTCACCACCTCAACCTCTACCACTCCGCCGGACACGCCTCGCCCTTCGCGGCAGTGAAGGCCGCGGATCGCGCGCCGTCGCGCGCAGGCGGCTTCCTGGGCGAGTACGACGCGGGCCTCACGGCCGCGCTCGGTACCCTGGCCGCCCTGCTCGGCCGCGCGCGGCACGGACGCGGTCAGCACATCGACGTCTCGAAGCAGGAGGCGATGATGTGCCTCGAGCGCGTGACCATCGGGCGCTTCGCGAACGAGCCCGATCCCTTCGGGACGCGCCGTGGGCCGGGTGGGCTCAGCACCGCCAAGGACGGCTGGGTGATGCTCACCGCCCTCGAGCCGCATCAGTGGGAAGGGCTCGTGAGATTGATGGGGAATCCGGAGTGGGCCCGGGCCGATTGGTGCAAGACGCCGCAGGGCCGCGCGGAGCACCTGGACGAGATCGAGGCCCACAAGAACGCGTGGGCCTCGACCCGGACGCGCGCCGAGATCTACCACGCCGCCCAGGCGGAGGGGACGCCCGCGGCGCCGGTGCACGACGTCGCGGAGGTGCTGGCGTGGGAGCAGCTGCGAGCGCGCGGCTTCTTCCGCGAGATCGAGCATCCCCGGGCCGGATCCCTCAGCCTGCCGACCGCACCCTACCGCTTCTCTCGCTCGTCGTGGGTGGGGACGCGCGCGCCGCTGCACGGCGAGCACGACGGGTGGCTGCGCGAGGGCCTCGCCACCGCGCCCGGGCCGGCGGTGCCCCCCGCAGACGAGAGCGCCGCGCCCGCCGCGCCCCTCGCCGGGATCCGTATCGCGGACTTCACCTGGGCCTGGGCGGGTCCTCAGGGCTCGCTGCTACTGGGCATGCTCGGGGCGGAGGTGATCAAGATCGAGAGCCGTGCGCGTCTCGACCACGCCCGGGTGCACTCGCTGACCGCCGGATCCCTCCAGGGCGGCATCGACGAGTCGCCGGTCTTCAACGACCTCAACCTCGGCAAGCGCTCGGTGACTCTCAACCTCAAGACCGAGGGCGGCCGCGTGCTCGTCAGGCGGCTCGTTGCCGAGTGCGACGTGGTGCTCCAGAACATGCGGCCCGGGGTGCTCGAACGCATGGGCCTCGGCTACGAGGCGCTGCGCGCGCTGCGGCCCGACCTCATCATGCTCTCCTCCTCGGCAGTCGGCGCGACGGGCCCGGAAGGCCGCTATGCGGGCTACGCGCCGACCTTCGCGTGCCTGTCGGGCATCGCGAGCCTCTCCGGGCACCCGGACGAGGCGCCGAGCGCACTCAGCGGCTCGGTGGATCTGCGCGTCGGGACCGCCTCGGCGTTCGCGGTACTGGCGGCGCTCACGCACCGCGAGCGTACCGGGGAGGGACAGGAGATCGACCTCTCCTCCACGGAATTGATGAGCGCCATGATGGGCCACGCGTTCCTCGAGCATCAGCTCGGCGGCCGGGTTCCGCAGCGCCTCGGCAATCGCGACGAGGTGATGGCGCCGCACGGCTGCTACCCGTGTCGCGCCGAGGGCGACGACGGCGCATGGGTGACGATCGCCGTCGGAACCGAGGCCGAGTGGAGCTCGCTGCGATCCGTGCTCGCGGATCCCGAGCTCGGCGGTCCCGACTTCGCCGACGCCGCAGCGCGCAAACGCCACGAGGACCGCCTCGACGCACGGATCGAGCGCTGGACCCGCTCGCGCACACCCGAGGACGCCGTCGCGGTGCTTCAGGCTGCGGGCGTCGCGGCGGCGCGCCTCCACACGGGTGCGAGCCTGTCGCGCGACCCCCACGTGATCGCCCGCGGCACCTTCGAGGAGATCGTGCATCCGCTGCTGGGAAGGCTGAGCGTGGTGCGGCCTCCGTGGCGCATGCAGGGGCTGCGCGCGCTCGGGCCCGGCCCGCTCCTCGGTCAACACAACGAGGACGTGCTGAAGGGAATCCTCGGGCTCGAAGACGCGGAGATCGAGCGGCTCGTCGAGGACGGGATCGTCTACTGATCCGCCCGTCCCGACGGACGGCAGCGACGAAGCGACCCGGAACGAATCCAGCGCCTCTCCGTCGGAAATCCGGTCCCACACGTCGGGAATCGGTCCCGCACGTCGGGAATCCGGTCCCGCACGTCGGGAATCCGGTCCCGCAGTACGAAAACGACCGTGATTCCGCGATGTCCCCGAAGGAGGACGTGGGATTCCCTGCGGAGCCTCGCTTGGGGCGAAATGGTTCTCTCCTGGGTGAATCGTACCCCCCCCCCCGGGTCGGGCTCTGCAGGCCGGCCCGGGTGTTTCTCCGTCGACGAGGAGCGATTCGCGCATTCCCGTGCATTGCACTCGACATTTGCGCGCGTCCGTCGACGGACCGCGAGGCGCGGTCATTGGTGTTGACTCCCGAGGACTTGGCGGGAGAGACTGCGTGGTAGCAACCCAGGGAAGGGGGTTTTCAATGCGGCTGTTGCATCCGCTTACCGTCTTAGTCTTCGTACTGCTTGCCTTACCGTCTGCAGCGGTCAACGTCGAGTGGGTCAGCGTGCCCAACGCGGGCAACGCTTGTGATCCGCAGGCGGATGGCTGCTTCGGCGGAGTCGATAAGGGGTATCGCATCTCGAAGTCCGAGGTGACGAACGCCCATTACGCGAAGTTCCTGAACAACAAGGCCGCCTCGGATCCGCTCGGGCTCTACAACGTGAACATGGGTTCGGGCTCCGGAGGCATCACACGCAGTGGGAGCCCGGGTAGCTACAGCTACGCCGCCATTGCGGGCCGCGGGAACAAGCCTGTCAACTACGTGTCGTTCTACGACAGCCTGCGCTTCACGAACTGGCTGAACAACGGGCAGGGCAGCGGCGATACGGAGACGGGCGCCTACACCCTGCTGGGCGGCACCGCGACCCCGAGCAACGGCGCCACGGTGACGCGCAATCCCGGGGCCACGATCTTCCTGCCCAGTGAGGACGAGTGGTACAAGGCGGCCTACTACGATGGGGTCTCGGAGGGCTACTTCGACTACCCGGCCGAGTCGGACACCCAGACGACCTGCAGCGGCCCGACCGCCGCTGCCAACAGCGCCAACTGCGCCTTCGTCGAGGGCGATCTGACGGACGTGGGGAGCTACGTCAACTCGGAGAGCCCCTACGGCACCTTCGACCAGGGCGGGAACGTCTGGGAATGGAACGAGGAGATCATCCGGGGAATCTTTCGCGGCCAGCGGGGCGGATCGTTCCTCAACCCCGCGGACAAGCTCGAGGCCGCGGAGCGGTTCGAGCAGGCCCCGAACTTCGAGCTGGATCGTACGGGGTTTCGCGTCGCGGCGATCCCCGAGCCCGGCACGGGCCTGCTGGTGATGGCGGGCGCGCTCGGCCTGGCGGGCTGGCGCAGGCTGCGAAACTAGGTTCGGCGTCGCCGCGCATGACCGGCGGCGCCAACTCCGAACCGTGAGGCGATCGCGGCGACGGAAAGACGTCTCTCAGCTCGATCGGCCACGTCGTCCAAGCAGGGTGTGCAGCCAACGCCGGATTGGCGAGACGCGCTGCGGTCGCTCGTAGACGATCTCACGGTTGCGGGTCTCTGCCAGGATCTCCATCAGGGCTGCGCCCAGCGCAGTCTGCGTGGTGCTTCGTGACGACATGGCCGGCGCCGGTCTCGCCGCAGGCGTGGATGGCCGACCGGAGCCACGACTCCTGGACGTCCGTGTACAGACCGTACGTGAAGTTGCTGTTGATGCAGACGATCGGTGGGTCGGGGAATCGGGGTGTCTCTGCGAACAGATCGTCGAAGCGGGCGCAACCGACCACCCGCGCGTTGGGATTCGTGATGAACTTCCGGTCGTACTCCCCGATCAGTAGCGGGAACTCGACGTGCTGGTAGGGATTCCTCACCCCTCCGATTACCGCTCCGATCTGTTCGATGTGGGAATCCGTGAAGTCCTGAACACCCTCGACTACCGCAGCCGTCGGAATCCCCAGGCTGCGCCCCTTGCGGACCAGATCGGCAGGCCAGCCGCCCCAATCGTTCATCACGACGATGAGTCGAGGGCGCTGCTCGGGAATCAGCTTCTTGTGGTAGGGGATCGAGGGTAGTCCGAGTTCCCGGAACGCCTGCGAGGTGCCCTCGCCGTGCCTTGCTTCGACGTCCACGAACAAGAACACGGCATCGATATGGGGAAGCGCGCTGGCGAGGTTGCGGGTGTGGTATGCGTTGTGCGGAACGAACAAGACGTCCATCGAACTCGTCTCCCATCCAGGCCGCTGGTCCGGGTCGCTACTCCGTGCTCGAGCGCGCCAGCGCTCCGCCGTCGACGGTCCCCCACGTCGAGATCACGACCAGCCGCGGTGCGGCCTCGAGCACTCGCTCGGTCGAGCGGACTCGGCCGAGCGTTTCTGCGGGGATCATGGCTAGTTTCGCAAGCGAGCGAAAGAGGGCGCACGCACGGGAACTACGGTCAAGCCGCCGATTGCAGGTGCGAGGAACAATCACTAGTGTCCAAATGCAGCCGAACTTCTGGTACAGGACACTAGGTTGCTGTCGTCGGCGATGGAAAGCGAGTCCTCTCCTCCGAAGTATTCCGTCTGCATCATCACGAACGGACTTCGCGGAGGTCACCTTCGAGCGCTGATTCGCAGTGCCCGGCGCCAGCGGCGCAGTGGGCTCGAGATCATCGTCGCGGGGCGGCCGTCGCGAGCGCCGCGCGGCGTGACTCGGGTCGATTGTCACGCCGCCGCGGACGCAGGGCGTCCGGGCGAGATGCGCAACAAAGCGATGGCGAGGTCGTCGGGCCGGCTCGTCGTGATGGTCGACGACGATTTGCGCTTCCTGTCCGGCTTCTTCGACGTCATCGACGCGCTCCCGGAGAGGTTCGGCGCCGCGTCCTGCCGCATCCTCAATCCGGACGGCAGCCGATTCTGGGACTGGTCGACGAAGGGGGGACCCTTGGGCCATCGCTTGAAGCCGTACGACGAGCCAGCGGATCGATACACCTACCTGACCGGAGGCTTGTGCATCCTGGAGCGCTGGGTCGCCGACAGGGCGCGGTGGGACGCGCGGCTCGGATTCTATGAGGACGAGGACGTGGTGTTCTCGTCTCGCCTGGCGACCCTCGGGATCCGGCCCGTGTTGTGCAGGGACGCCGTGGTCATGCACGACGACCCACGCTACAAGCAAAAGGGGGCGTTCGTCATCCGCCTCGAGAAGCGCTCGCTGAAGAAGCGGTTCCGCACCGCACTGCGAAGGCAGAGGATCCTCGCCGCCCACCGGCTCGGGGTTCGCTGACCGGGCTCTCGCAGCGGCTCTCCGGGAAGGGGATCGACCGCAGATCCGGGCCTTCCCGCGGTCTCGGCCGGTTCGCGACGGGCGCCTATGCTTCCCGCGATGGAGACGACCTCGGCGGTCGGCGGGGCGTGGTACGAGCTGGTGGTGCCGCCGATCCTGCTCGTGATCATGGTCTGCATGGGGATGGAGCTGGTGCTCGCGGACTTCCGCCGCGTGGTCGCCGCGCCCCGCTCCGCGTTGATCGGACTGCTGGGGCAGATGCTGCTGCTGCCCGCCGTCGGGCTCGCGTACGCCTACGGTCCCTGCTTCGCGCCGGAGATCGCCATCGGGATCGTGATCATCACCGCGTGCCCCGGCGGCGCCACGTCGAACATCTTCAGCTACCTCGCGCGGGCGAACATCGCGCTCTCCATCACCCTCACGTCGCTCTCGAGCGCACTGTGCTTCGCGACGATTCCGCTGTGGATCAACGTTGGGCTGACGCTCTTCGGAGCCGGAGACGACCCGACGGCACCCGCCGTCCGTCTTCCCGTCGTCCGCACCGTGGTGCAGCTCTTCGTCGTGACCCTGCTGCCGGTCGCGATCGGCATGGGGATCCGCGCGCGATTCCCGGCAGCGAGCGACCGGGTTCGTGTACCCCTGCGCCGCAGCATGGCGGTCCTGATGGTCGTCGCAGTCGGGCTCATCGTCGGGAGCGAGTGGGAGAAGGTGGTGGCCCATCTCGAGCAGTCCGCGGCGGCGGCGCTGCTGCTGGTGACAGGGATGCTGGCTCTCGCCTACGCGCTCGCCCGCGCGGCCCGTCTGGAAGACCGCGACGCCTTCACGATCTCGATCGAGGTCGGGCTCCAGAACGGCGCGCTCGCCACCTTGGTCGTCGTGAACCTGCTCGAGCGGCCGGAGCTCATCGTGTTCCCCGGCACCTACGCGGTGCTGTCCTTCTTCCCGGTCGCTGCCTGGACGCTCGCCATGCGGCGCCGGATCGACGGGGGATCGCCGGCCTGAGCCGCCTTGGAGCGCTCGACAAGGCGCTCGTAGAGGTGAAGGAGAACAAGGCCCCATCGACACCACGACCGATAGGCGGATATCGGTCGACTACCGTGGGGGAATCGAGACAGTGATTCCCATTGCCGCGGAAGAAGCCTCTCCCTGTACGTCCTCCGGGACCACGGTGAGCGCGCGCTCGCGCGCGGCGGGGACCAGAGCGTCCGAAGGTGGAACTTCGCCGGGGACTACCTCAATCGCGCCAGAGGTCGCCTTCCGGCACCTGCAGCACGCGATCTCCTTCGTGCCCTGGCGTGAGACGGTCATGGAGGACGACTTCGACCTGCTCGCCTCGATGTTCGAGCAGGTCGGAGAGGAAGAGCGTGCGCAGGCGCTCCGAGAGGAGCTGGAGCGGATTCGATGGACGGATCGGCGCTGAGCCGCATCTGGTACACCGCCGGCGTTCACAGACGCGGACCGGCCGTTCGCGCGCAGTGTCTTGGGGTTTCCTTTTGGACTTGACTGGGTGCAGAGGCCCGAAGCAAGATCGCGAGGCACGTCGAACCGCCGGTGGGCGTGGAGGGGAGCACATGGCGCTGGCCGCGACCGCTGGCTCGCGGCGGCTGGAAAGCGAGGCTGGAAAGCGAGAAGGGCTGGCGCCATCCCCTGGAGCTGGCGCTCGGGGTCCTGGCCCTCTTCAGGCGCCTGCTTGGCCTGATGGTTTTTTCACCCGACCTCCCAGCGGGAGGGAAGGCGAGCATCGGTCTGCCGGGGAACGCCTAGGGAGTGCGTATTTGCCAAAGTCAACGTGACACACGGGTGGGTTTCCCTTGAAGACCGAGACCCACATCGCCGACCTCCGCCAGGATCGGCGAACACGATGCAGCACGACGGCCACGAGATCATCGCGCCCCCCCACGACGGGCCGAGCTTCGTCGGCGGCCCGCAGCGCTGCTCGAAGCATCCGATGGTCGAGGTCGCCTGGGGGGCGACCTGCGTAGCCGTACAGTCTACGAGCAAACCCGAGAATCCGGAGGACTCGATGAGGAATCACCTGCGAATCATCACCGCGCTGGTCTGCGTCAGCCTGGTCGCGACTGCGTGCCGAAGCACGCTGCCGCCCGGCTCAATGGCCAACCAGAGCAGCGCGAAGGAGGGGGAATTCAAGCAGGAGTGGACTGCCCGAGGCGCTGACCTGTGGCGCTTCAACAAGATCCAGCTCAGGGATCTCGACACCAGCGGGGTGAAGCAGAAGGACTCGATCCTTCCGAAGTTCGGCTGGGCGAACCTCAAGCCCGAGGACTCGGTGAAGTTGCAGAGGGTGTTCCGCAAGGAGGTGGAGAAGAAGCTCGCGGGAGGCGGCTTCACGGTCGTGGCGCCGGGCCGCTCGGTCGGATCCGACACGCTCGTGATGAAGCCGAAGCTGATCCAGGTGGAGACTCCGGTGATCTGGCTCAACATCGCCACGTTCCTGTTCCTCGGCGGGGTGACGACGGGCGGCGCCAGCTTCAAGGCCGACTTCTACTCGGGCGGATCGGAGGTGGCCGAGGTCGGCGAGGTGCAGTCGGGCGCCTGGCACCTGGGCTCCATCCTGTTCGGCGGGCTCTTGCGGACCTACGACGCGGAGCGTGTGTTCCAGGCCTGGGGGAAGCGGACGGTGAAGTTCCTCCAAGACGGCCGGAAATGAACCGGGAAGGGATGATCAGCCCATCAGCTTGGGCTGGTATGGCCCATGCGCCGGGGCGCCCGCGCCCGACCTGTGCCGCGCGGGCGCGCCCCGGCCAGCCGCGGGTCCGGATGCGCTTCAGGGTGCGGTGCGAGGCAGGTCGCGCCGCACCCAGCAGGCCACCGCCATGCGGACGGCGGGCATCCACGTGTCATCCACCGCGGTCATTCCACCCGATCGCAGGAGCCGAGCCAGGTAGCAGAGATCGACCAAGCCCACTCCGACTGCCCTTCCGGAACAGCCGGGCGCACTCCATGAGTGATCCTGGAGGACGCGCTGTCGGTCCACCGCGGCACCGGGCGGCGAGAGGGGCTCGCAGGCTTTGCGAAGGAATCATCGACGCGGGCGTCGAACCTCCCCAGGGCTCTGCTCCTGGGCCCAGCGCTGGCCTTCGCCCTGGCGGCCGTGCTGGTCCCACTCGCCCTGGTCGAGATCGGAGTGCGCCCCTTCGTGCAGGCCAAGACGACGATTTTCGTCGAGGAGCCGGAGCTCGGCTGGAGGCTGCGGCCGGGGGCGAGAGGCGATTGGGGCGGCGCGCACGTCGTGCTCGACGAAGCGCGGCACGGTCCGGCCCTGCGCGCCGGCACGCGCGAGAAACGTCTCGAGGTGCTCGCGAACGACCTGATGGAGCAACGCCGCTCAGGGGTGCCGAGGGTTGTAGCGGGACGGCTTAGGGTAGGGGAACGTGTGCCTGGCGCCGGCGCTGGGCTGGGTGCAGCCGACCGGAC